>Ga0302276_10000427_pt1 | contig 38895 bp, 27 predicted proteins | sample III_Bog_N2_3_FD_198768 | JGI IMG/M metagenome (GOLD analysis project Ga0302276, IMG submission 198768) | Peat permafrost microbial communities from Stordalen Mire near Abisko, Sweden - III_Bog_N2_3 | ecosystem: Environmental > Terrestrial > Soil > Wetlands > Peat | place: Sweden: Abisko...
GCGCCGGCCGGCGCCACCGCGGACGAGTCCATCGATGCCGCCGGCCTGCATGTGCTGCCCGGTCTGATCGACCCGCATGTGCATCTGCGCGATCCCGGCGACAAATCCGTCGAGTCGGTGCCCACCGGCACCAGGGCGGCGGTGCTGGGTGGCCTGGTCGCGGTGTTCGACATGCCGAACACCACGCCGCCGCTGACCGATGGCGAGCGGCTTGCGGCGAAGCAGGACTACGTCGAGCAAGTGTCCTGGTGCGACATTGGCCTGTATGTCGGCGGCACCAAGACCAACATCCCGGACCTGGCGGAACTGGAACTCGCCCGCGGCGTCTGCGCGATCAAGATTTTCGCCGGCAGTTCGACCGGCGACCTGTTGATCGAGGACGATGCACATATCGAACTTGCCATGCGCTCCGGCCGCCGCCGCATCGGCTTCCACAGCGAGGACGATGACCGGCTGCGCGCCCGCAAGCCGCTGTTCCACACCGGCGATCCTTATTGCACCCATATGCAGTGGCGCGACGAGGAGACCGCCTTCCTCGGCACCCGCCGGCTGACGGCGCTGGCCCGCAAGACCGGCCGGCCGGCGCATATCCTGCACGTCACCACCGCCGAAGAGCTGGGCTACCTGAAGGATTTTCGCGACATCGCCACGGTCGAGGTGCTGGCGAACCACCTGACCCAGGTGGCGCCCGAGTGCTATGAACGGCTGCAGGGCTACAGCGTGATGAACCCGCCGATCCGCGGTCCTCGCCATTTCGAGGCCGCTTGGCGCGCGATCTCCGACGGAACGGTGGACACCGTGGGGTCTGACCACGCGCCGCATCCGCGGGCCAGGAAGGAAGCGCCGTGGCCGACCTGCTCCTCCGGGATGACCGGGGTGCAGACGATCGTGCCGCTGATGCTGAACCACGTGAACGCCGGACGGCTCGGTCTGCCGCGGCTGGTGGACCTGATGTGTGCCGGCCCGGCGCGCGTGTACGGCATTGTCGGCAAGGGGCGGCTCGCCGCCGGCTACGATGCGGACTTCACGCTGGTCGACCTGAAGCGCCAGCGCCGGATCGAGAACGCGTGGATTGTCTCGCCCTGCGGCTGGACCCCTTACGACGGCATGGACGTCACCGGCTGGCCAGTCGCCACCATCCTCCGTGGACGCCCGGTGATGCGCGAGGACGAGGTACTCGGCGTGCCGGCAGGAAAGTTGGTGCGGTTCAGGGGGTGAGTGTTTGGTCCCGGTTGGCCGGAGCGCGGCGGTCCGGGTTCGGCTGCCGCGTCGGCTGACTGCACCAGCGGTGAACCGGCGGTCCCTTTCGAAGCGAGAACCGGCGACGCCGTTGCGGCGTTTGGCTCATGAAGCAGAGGGATGCCCCATGGAACTGCCCGTCGAGGGTTATCCGATTTCCGACGAATCGGTGACCAGTTGGTTCCAGCAACGCTTTGGCCGACTGCCCTGCCCGCGGGAAGTCGGGTTGATCATGGATGCCATGGCGCTGCGCGAATCCACGCCCCCGATCGAGGGACCCACGACTCCGAGCCCAAGGTCCGCGCCGCCTTTCGTGTGCGGATGTTGAACGGAAATGCGAGGCGGCTCGGCTGGCGGGGCGCATGCACCGGCCGCAGGCTGAACAGGTAGTCCTTGATCGCCTTCACGTCTTCAGCCGTCACCTTCGTGTAGTCGCCGAACGGCATCACCGGGTAGAGGTCGGGAATCTTCTTTTGTGCGTTCGAAGCGAAGGCCTTGTGGATGAGCGCCATGCGGCCCTCCTTCACGATACGGAGTTTGTTAACGCGAACGAGAGATAGCAGGACTGGCCACCCTGCCATGCGCAGCCCTGGCGAGGCTGCCTCGATCAATGACGCGAGCGGCTCCACAGGCAACGGAACTGACGTCATGCACTGGTTACCGCCTTGGGACCTGCGACGAGCCGAGCCGCCGGAATGGCGTGAACGCCGATTCGTGTCGGCACTTCTCTCCGGCGGAGACAGTCGTGTGGCGGTCGATCGGGCGACCGGCGTGAACAGGTATTTTTGTCCACCGAGGCCAGCCCCTGAGATCGCCTGCCTGGCGTCGTGTACCGCCTCGCCGATCTCCGCGGAAGGCTTTGCGGCCGCGTCGGCTTGTTATCGAGAGATCAGCGAGGCCGGCTCGCCGGACGCGACCGGGGCGTGCCTGGCGCGATGGCATGCCGACGTCGAGGCCGGTCTATTGGCGTATTTCGGGGCCGAGGCGCTGGCCGAGGTCATAGTGCTACCCTCGGGAACGGATGCGGTTCTGCTGATGGCGTCGATGCTGGCGCTGGAAAGCGGCGATCGGCCGACCACCGCGATCCTGCCGTCGCTGGCGGAAACCGGGACGGGCGTTCCGCGCGCAGTGACCTGTCGGAGCTTCGATCCGGGGCATCGTCTCGACGCGCCGGTCGTCGATCGGGAGGTCACATGCGTCGAGGTGCCGCTGCGCAAGACAAATGGCGATCCGCGCGACGACGGCGAGATCTGCGCGGCGTTTTCGGCCGCGGCCGCCGCGGCCCGGGGACGCCCCATTGTCTATCTGACGCATGGCAGCAAGACGGACCTGGTGGCTCCGCTGGAAGTGCCGCCGGGTGCGGACGTGGTCGTCGATGCCTGCCAGATGCGGATCGCCCCTTCAGTGGTGCGGCGCTATTTGCGCCGTGGTTGGCCGGTCATCGTCACGGGCTCGAAATTCCTCGGCGGACCGCCGTTTTCGGGTGCAGTGCTGCTGCCGCGAGGACGTTTCGCGCGCGTCCGCGACAGGGGACTGCGTGCCTGGCACGCGGCGAACGGCGGGGTTGCTGGCGACACTGATGCGGCGCTTGGCCCTTTGCTTCGCTGGGTCTCGGCACTCGGCACGCTCCCAGCCCTGGCGAAGCCCGGCTTGTCCGTGCCGGCCACGATCGCGCGGCTTGTGCGAGAGGTCGAATGCGTGCTGTCGCAGCTTCCCAACGTGAGGCTTCTCGCCGGCTCTTCGCCATCGATGTTCGCCGTGCGCGAATGGCCTGCGAGCATCGTGACGTTTGCCATCGATGATCCCGCTGAACCGGGCCGCCTGCTGACGGCCGACGAACTTCGCCCCGTGTATCGGGACTTGGCGCGCGCCGGCGTGCTGGTCGGGCAGCCGGTCGAGCTGGGCCGCGTCGGGGGGCTGCGGGTGGCGATCAGCGCACGGGACGTGATAACCGGAGACGTCTCGCACGGGCTTCGGCGGCTGGTAGACCGGCTCCGATGTCTGGAGCGACGCGCGCCTGCCCCTGTGCCGCTGCCATGAACGCCAGCATACCGTCCGATCTTTCGATGACCGGCGTAGGGGCGGATAAGCGAAGCGCCATCCGCCATTGCCGCCCTCGGCTCCGCGGGCGGCGGATGGCGCTTCGCTTATCCGCCCCTACCTTGGTTTCGTACCGGTCAGCGGGCCTTCATTTCAAAATTTTTGCCACCTTGTTTTGGCGTAGGCGGTATGCGTCCGGCATGGACTTGCCGAGCAGCGGGCGGAGATACAGACGATACGCGTCAGTAATGTCCGTGCCGTTCGCGGCGATGAATTCGTCAGGCATGGTACGGGTTTTGCCGCCAACCGCTTCCAGCGGCATGAGCCGGTAATCCACGGAGTAGTAGCCGGTGCGCTCGATCGTCACCGAGCCGCCCGAGTCGCCCCACATGGCGAACTGCACCGCCTTTTCGCCGACCTCGCGCGCCTCGCGCTGGTCAACGTCGGAGACGCAGCCGACGAACGATCGCTGCAGATAACCGAACGTGTCGCCGCGCACGCGGCTGAGGCCGAGCTTCTCCTTCACTTCGTCGCACAATAGCCCGGCGAGTTCGCCGGTGCCGGAGAGCTGAACGTTGCCATGGGCGTCGTGCTCGATCTTCTTGGCCAGTTGGGTAATGATCGGCTTGCCGGACTCGTCGTGAATGCCCTCCGACACGGCGACCACGCAGCGGCCGAACTGATCGACGGTACGCTTAACGTCAGCGAGGAAGCTGTCGAGCCGGAAGGTGCGCTCGGGCACGTAGATCATATGCGGCCCGTCGTCCGGAAACTTCTTGCCGAGCGCCGAGGCGGCGGTCAGGAACCCGGCATGGCGACCCATGATTACGCCGATATAGACGCCGGGAAGCGACCGGTTGTCGAGATTGGCGCCGAGGAAGGCCTGCACGACGAACCGCGCGGCCGAGGGAAAGCCCGGCGTGTGGTCGTTCAGAACCACATCGTTGTCGATCGTCTTCGGAATATGCAAGCAGCGGATCGGGTGGTTCGCCTTGCGAGCCTCCTCGGCGACGATACGGACAGTATCGGACGAATCATTGCCGCCGATATAGAAGAAATATCGGATCTCGTGCGCCTTCAGGACCTCGAAAATCTCATGGCAATATTTCAGGTCCGGCTTGTCGCGGGTCGAGCCCAGCGCCGAAGACGGCGTCTCGGCGACCATCTCCAGATTATGGGTCGTTTCCTGGGTCAGATCGACGAAATCTTCGTCTACGATCCCACGCACGCCGTGGAGCGCACCATAGACAAGGTTAACATTGCGGAATTTTCGTGATTCCAGCACCGCGCCCACGAGCGACTGGTTGATGACCGCGGTCGGGCCGCCGCCCTGGGCCACCAGCACTTTTCCTTGCAGCACGTCCACCCACTCCCCTGTTCAGATGTCGAGCTATCGGTTCTCTTCGCAACAGCGGCATGCGTAACATCAAGCACACCGCGTAAAGCGCTCACGGCGCTTACTCTATGACCAATATGCGCGCGCCCGCAATTGCGAGCCGGAGACCCTTCCATGCGGCCCGCTATTGCCGGGGTCCGGCATCCGAAATAGCTGATTGCTACAGTCGGGTTGGCTGGGCCGGGCGGTGCCAACCGCGAATGGCGTGGATCGGTCGCGGGCGCTGTTCACGGACGCCCCTCTTGATCAAGGCCGGTATCGAGAAGTGTGGCCGGATGGCCCACTCGCCGCCACCGCCCGCGCTCCGGCTGCCTGCGGTTAATGGTCAGGCCGACGCGGCCGCCTGACCTGGGGCGGCGGCCTGACCTGGCGCGGCGGCCTGGTTGGGCGCGGCTGCCGCGCCCTGCACGCGCCCGGATTTCCGCCGGGGCCGATCCTCGGGGTTGCCGAGAGCCTCCAGCATCGCCTCGCGCAATTGCTGCAGCTTGCGCTCGTTTTCGACCTTCAGGCCGAACACGTCCTTGACGTAGAACACGTCCACCGCCCGCACGCCGTACGTGGTGACGTGGGCCGATGCGATCTGCAGACCCTGTTCGCTGATCGCCGCCGTCACGTCATGCAGCAGGCCCGGCCGGTCTCGGCCGTTTACCTCCAGCACCGTGTGCGTGTTCGACGCATGGTTGTCGACCACCACGCGCGGCGGGACGTTGATGGCATTCAGCCGGCGCCCGAGCAGCGCCTGCGACAGCTTGCGGATTTCCGCGTTGATGCGCAGCCGCCCGGACAGCGCCTGTTCGATCAGCACCGACAGCCGGGCCAACCGGTGCGGCGCATCGAACGCCCCGCCGGCGGCATCCTGGATCCAGAACGTGTCCAGTGCCATGCCGTTGGTCATGGTGTGGATGCGGGCATCGACGATCGAGGCGCCCGCCACCGCCAATGCTCCCGAAATCCGGCTGAACAGTCCGGCGTGGTCGGCGCAATACACGGTGACCTCGGTTACCGCACGCGCCGGCAGCGGGCGGGTGTCCACCGTCAGCGGCGCGGAATGCAGTTCCGCTTCGCGGACCAGGCTGGCATGGCGTGCATGCGTTTCGGGATCGAACGAAAGCCAATAGCCGGCATAGCCGAGCGAGGTGAAATGCGCGATCTGCTCGTCCGTCCAGTCCGCCAGCAGATTGGCTGCCGCCTCCTTGGCGCGCTCCACGCGGACATCGCGCTCGGGCGTGGAAAGTCCGCCGGCAAGCACCTCCGCCACCCGGTTAAACAACTCGCGCAACAGCGTCGCCTTCCATCCGTTCCAGACCTTGGACGACACCGCCCGCATGTCCGAAACGGTGAGCACGTACAACAGGCGCAGCCGCTCCGGCGACTGGATCATGTCGGCGAGGTCGAGGATAGTCTTCGGATCGTCGATATCGCGCCGGAACGCCGTCTCGCTCAGGACCAGATGGTGCAGCACCAGCCAGGAGACAGTCTCGGTCTCCTCCGCCGACAGGCCGAGCGCGGGTCCTACCTCCATCGCGACTTCGGCGCCGATCCGGGAGTGGTCGCCGCCGCGGCCTTTGGCGATGTCGTGCAGCATCAGGCCCAGATAGAGCGCGCGGCGCGACTCACGCGACTGCAGGTGATCCACCACGGCGGACGCCACCGGCGCGATCTGTGCCAGGTCGCCGCGCTCCAGCGCGTTCAGCACCTTCAGTGCTTCGACCGTGTGCTCGTCTACTGTGTATATGTGGTAGGTGTCGAACTGCATCTGCCCGACGATGCGCGCCCAATCGGGCAAATAGCGGCCGAGGAACCCGGTCTCGTTCAGAATCCCCATCCAGAACGCGCCGTCCGGATCCTTGGAGTCGGCGTCGGGACCGCGCTGCGGTGGCCTGCCGCACAGCAGGTCCATGAACAGGTCCGCCGCTTCCGGATTGCCGCGCAGCGCGACGGCACGGCGGTCGTTCTGGATCAAACATCGGATCGCCAGCGGGTGCAGTTCGAAGTTGCGGTCTCGCGCCGTTTTCAGGATGCGCAGCATCTGGATCGGTTCGTCGGCGAAGGCTCGGCTGTGCAGGGCGTGCAGCTTGCCGTCGGCGAGCACGAAGCCGGCGTCGATCAGGGCCTGGTCCGTCTCCTGCGCGGCTGCCGGCGGGCCAAGCGCCGCGCGCAACACCGCTGGCTCGATAATTCGGGTGAGCCGGGAGACTTCCCGCGCCGTCAGGAAATAGTGGCGCATGAAACGTTCGACGCCGTCCTGGCGGCCCCGCCGCGTGTAGCCCATGCGGGCGCCGACCACCGGTTGCAGGTCGAAGGTCAGTCGCTCCTCGGCGCGGCCGGCGACGTAGTGCAGATGGAAGCGGACGGTCCAGAAGAACTCCCAGGCGCGCCTGCCGTGGCGGGCCTGCTGCTCCGTCAGGATGCCGCCCAGCTCGGCCATCTCGTTCATGGTCTGGACGTCGAACACGTAGCGCGCGATCCAATACAGCGTCTGCAGGTCACGCAGCCCGCCGCGGCCTTCCTTCACGTTGGGCTCGACCACGAACGGGCTGTCGCCGTAGCGGCGATGGCGGCTGGTGCGCTCAGCCTGCTTCGCCGCGACGTAGTCGGCGGCCCCGGCTTCCCGGCAGGCGCCGCGGAACTTGTCGTGGAACGCCTCGAACAGCGCCGCATCGCCGGCCAGATGGCGGGCGTCGAGCAGCGAGGTACGGATCGTGATGTCCTTGGCGCCCTCGACCAGGCAGTCTTCGATGGTGCGGGTCGCGTGGCCCACCTTCAGGCCGAGATCCCACAGGAAATACAGCATGTACTCGACGACCTGCAGCGTGCGCGGCGAGGGCTCGTCGGGGGTCAGGAACAGCAGGTCGATGTCGCTGAACGGGGCAAGCAGGCCGCGCCCGTAGCCGCCGGTCGCGGCGATCGAGAGATTGTCAGGGGCGTCGAGCCCGGTATCGGTCGTGGCGTGCTCGTACAGCGCCTGAATCAGCCCGTCGGTCAGCGCGCCGAGCAGCCGGCCGGCATGCAGGCCGCTTAGTCCGTCTTGCTCGAAGGCGTTCTGGACGTGGTGCTGGATGCGGTTCAGGTGGCGGCGAAAGGCCACCAGAGCCGCGTCGCGCGGAACGGCGCCGTGCCGTTCCTCGGCAAGCGCCGCCATGGCGCTCGTCAGGATCGCGGCGGCGGAGTCGGGAGCCTGGAAGGGGATCGGCGTCAGCATAACAAGACCGTACTATTTATCGTCATTGGCGGGAACAGCAACCATCGCTTTGAGTCGATAAAGCGTATCAAGCGCCTCGCGAGGCGTCATCCGGTCGGGATCCAGGGCCGCCAAGGCGGCTTCCAGCGGATCAACCGCCGCTAAAACAGGTAGGGTGTCCGCCGCAGGTTGCGAGCCCGTGGCGGCGAACAGCGGCAAAGCGCCGAGCGGGGCGCCGGCGGCGAGCGGGCTGCCATGCTTTTCCAGCGAAGCCAGCAGCGATCCGGCACGGCGCACCACCGGCGCCGGCACCCCAGCCAGCTCTGCGACATGCACACCCCAGGAACGCCCGGCGGCACCCTCGGCGACTTCGTGCAGGAACACCACGCTTCCCTTCCACTCCTTCACCCGCATCGTGTGGGGTCTGAGCCGCGGCATACAGTCCGCCAGATTAGCAAGCTCATGGAAATGTGTTGCGAAGATGGTCCGGCTGCGGATCGCCGAATGCAGCGCCTCCAGCACCGCCCAGGCGATCGCCAGCCCGTCCAGCGTGGCGGTGCCGCGGCCGATCTCGTCCACCACCACCAGCGAGCGCGGCCCGGCCTGGTGCAGGATGGCGGCGGTCTCGGTCATCTCCACCATGAACGTGGAGCGGCCGCGTGCCAGGTCGTCGGCGGCGCCCACGCGGCTGAACAGCCGGTCCACCACGCCGATATCCGCGCTCTCGGCCGGCACCGGCAGCCCGGCCTGGGCGAGCACGACGACCAACGCATTCTGGCGCAGAAAGGTGGATTTGCCGGCCATGTTTGGACCGGTCAGCAGCAGCACGCCGCGCTCGCGGGACAGGTCGCAGTGGTTGGGCACGAAGGCGCCGCTTCCGGCCAGCGCCGCTTCCACCACAGGGTGGCGGCCGGACTTCACCACGAACGCATCGCCGTCGGTGACGAGCGGGCGGCACCAGGTGCCGGATTCGGCCAGCTTCGCGGCGGACTGGGCGGCGTCCAGCAGGGCGAGCGCATCGGCGCAGGCGGCGAGGGCGTCGGCGCCCGCCAGCGCCCCGCGCACCAGACGCGCGAACACGGCCCGTTCACGGGCGGCGGCGCGCTCGCCGGCTTCCGAAATGCGGCGGTCGAGATCGGACAGCTCGCCCGTGGTGAAGCGCGCACCATTCGCCATGCCCTGGCGCAGCGTCAGCTCGGGGCGTGCGCGCAACGCCTCCACCGCCGCCGCCGGCACCTCCAGCACGTAGCCGAGCTGCGCATGGTGGCGGATTTTCAGGCTGGCGACGCCGTAGCGCTGCGCGTAGTCGAGCTGCAGCGAGGCGAGCACCCGGCGGCTGTCGTCGCGCAGGGCGCGTTCGGCGTCCAGCTCGGCGTCGAAGCCGGAGCGGATGACGTTGCCGTCCTCGATCCGGTGTGGCGCGGGATCGGCCAGCGCCTCGCCGAGCAGCCGCGCGAGGTCCGGGTCTCCCGCCAGCGCGTTGCGCGCGGCGGCGAGGACAGGGACCAGTGGACCCTCCAGCGCATCCCGCGCAGCGGTGGCGGCGGCGAGTCCGTCCCGCAAGGCGGCCAGGTCGCGCGGTCCGCCGCGGCTCAACGACAGGCGGGCGAGGGCGCGGGCGATGTCCGGGGTTGCACGCAACGTGGTGCGGAGGGTCGCCGCGGCTTCGGGCTGGGCGAGGATCCAGGACCACGAATCCTGCCGCGCGGCGATCGCGGCGGGGTCGGTCAGCGGCGCGGACAGCCAGGCGGCGAGCAGGCGGGCGCCCGCTGGCGTGAGCGTCCGCTGCACGACCGACAGCAGCGTGTGCTGCGCGCCGCCATCGCGGGCGCGAGTGATCTCCAGGCTGGCGCGCGTGGCGGCGTCCATCGCCAGCACGCCGGCACGGCCTTGCGGCGCCGGCCGTGCGAGCCGTGGCAGCGTGCCCCCCTGGGTGGAACGGACGTACTCCAGCGCCTGCGCCGCGGCGACCGCCTCCGCGTCGCTGAAGCTGCCGAACGCATCGAGGCTCGCGGCGCCGAACGCCTCGGCGAGCCGCCGGCGCGACACCAGCGGCGGCGACGGCACCGATTGCGGCGCGCGTTTCCCGTCCCAGTCGCTCAGGGGCAGCGCGGCCGGCGCCAGGATTTCCGCCGGTTCCAGCCGTCCGAGCAGCGCCGGCAGTTCGGCTTGCGTCAGGCTGCTGGTTTCGAACAGCCCGGTGGATACGTCGAGCCAGGCGGCGCCGATCCCATCGCGATCTTGTGCCAGTGCAAGCAGCAGGTTGGCGCGGCCGCCTTCCAGCAATGCCTCCTCGGTGATGGTGCCGGGCGTGACCAGGCGCACCACCGCGCGGCGGATCGGCGCCTTGCCGGTCCGGGTCCTGGGGTCCTCCATCTGCTCGGCGACGGCAACGCGGAAGCCGCGGCGGATCAGCCGGGCCAGGTACGATTCCGCCGCGTGGTGGGGCACGCCGCACATCGGAATCGACGCACCGGCATGCTCGCCGCGCGCGGTCAGCGCGATGTCCAGCGCCGCGGCGGCGGCCTCCGCGTCGGTAAAGAACAGCTCGTAGAAATCGCCCATGCGGAAGAACAGGAGCGCGTCCGGGTTCTCCGCCTTCATGGCGAACCATTGCGCCATCGCCGGACTGGCGCCGGCCGCCGTTGGTAGCACTGTCATGCCTTCCGTGTCCGGATCACGCTTGCGGGCAGAAGCATCGGCCTGGAACGGTCAAACAACCATGACCGAGCCCGCCGCCGCTGTTGGAGAGCTGCCAGGAAAGCAAGTTTCGGCGGCAAAGTCGAAGCCGGCGCGGCGCCTGGTTCAACATCAATGAGAAGACGTCGAGCGTTCGAGCCGGATTATTGGAATGCCAATTTTCGCTCTGCCCCCCGTTAGACGTCGTTCCGCGCTGGGCGGCCAGTAGCCTGTTCTCCGTCATCTCCAAAGCGATTCTGACCAAAGCGATGTGGCATGAAGCATGCCGCAGGCGAAACCCAAACCCGATTTCGCAGATAACACGCAAAAAGGCCTGTGCTGGCCTGCGACAGCACGGCTGGTCGTCCATCGGACCTGGATATACCGTCTGGCTCGCGACGTCGGCTTCTGCCTTCGGGATCGCCGAGGCAGACCATGGCTGATGGCCTGTCTCATCTCCTTAGCACCGGCACGGAGAAACGACGTGGCCAGCCGAAACCCATTCCGCCTGGTCATCGTGCACGTCGCGCTCCTGAATATTGCGTGGGCATCGGGCGGGGCATTCGTTGGCGCTTACCTGCTGCGCCTCGGTTTCAGCCTGCCCCAGGCCATCGCCTCTTACGCCGGGATCGTGTGCTTCCGATTCGTCGTCCGCTTTGCCTGGATCGAGGTCGTCCGCCGGCTCGGATTCAGACGGGGGCTGGTGCTCGGAACGCTGCTTTGCGCGCTGGAATTCCCGATCCTGCTGGGGGTGGACAACCCATGGGGGCTTGCGGGATGGATCGTGGTGGCGGCCGCTGCCGAATCGCTTTACTGGCCGCTGCACCACGCCGTCACGGCGGTGGCGTGCAACGACGCTGGACGGGGCCGCCAACTCGGTCTGCGCCAGTCGGTGCTGGCGATGACGTCGGTGATCGGACCGTTGACGGGTGGGCTGGTGATCGCGCATCTCGGTGCGAAGGCGATTTTCGCCGCCTCCGCCGTCATGTGCCTCGCGGGCATTCTGCCAATCCTGTTGATGGGCGACATCCAAGCGGGCACCGTGCCGTCGCTGCGCCGCGCGCTGGACGGAGCGGACCGGCGCTCGCTCGCCGTGTTCGCCGCCGACGGCTGGATCTGCTCCGGCTATATCACCGCATGGGGCCTGGTGCTGTTTTCCACGCTCGGCGACTATGAAGCCTTCGGCTGGGTCGCTTCGATGGCCGCACTCGCCTCGGCGGGGGCATCGTTTGCCTGTGGCAGAGCGCTGGACCGGGGCAATCGCCATCGCTACCTGAAGATTGCCTCGGCGGTCACCGCGGGCAGCATTCTTCTCCGCGCATTCTCGTTCGGTTCGCCGACCCTTTCAGTGGTGGCGAGCGTGTCCGGGGCGGCGGTGTCCGCGCTGTACGCGCCGGTTGTCATGAGCATGATCTACGCCCGGGCGAAATCATCGGGCGAGCCCTACCGGTTTCATTTGGCGCTCGAACCTGCGTGGGACATTGGCATGATCGGCGGATGCGCGGTTGCGGCATGCGTTGCCGCCTGGTGCCCCGTTCCGTCGTTGTGCATGCTGCCCTCGGTGCTTGGCGTCGTGGTCGTGTATCTGGGTGTCGTGCCCGCTGCGTCTCACCCGACTGGCCGGCGATCATGGCGATCGCGTTCGGCGTGGACGGCCCGATCGTGGTCTGGTGGAACTTGTCGGACACAGTGAAGCGGTCGTTGTACTGCCGCGGGAACGGGATCGTGTTGCAGTCGAGACGGCCCACCACGCTGCTATCGGGTGGCGCTTTGCGGCGGGGCGGCCTCGCGCGATCCGGTGAGCCGGCGGTAGTCCAGCACTGCAACGACGGCATCGTGCGCGTCGAGCAGGATCGCCAGATGCGTAGCCTCCGCCAGCGTCCGCAGAGTCACCTGCGGGTTGGCCGCCTCGGCGACGATGGCGGCCAGGCCTTCAGGCTGAAACAGCTCATCCCGGCCCGCGGCGACAATCGCGGTGCTCAGATCCAGTGCGGCCAACTGTCGTGCGGGCTGGGGCGGCGTGACCGCCAGCGCCATGTTGACCGTGTAGCTTTCGACCATCATGCCGCGCAGCCCGGGCCGCAGCCCGGCGAAGTTGAGGGTCACCGCGCGGGTGGACCCGCACAGCAGCCCGCCGCTCATGAGGTTGAGAACGAAAGGCCAGGTGCGCGCCGTAGCGAAGGCCTCGGTGCCGTTTGCCGACCCATGGGTGGCGGCATCACGACCAAGTTGCGGCGCGATCATCAGCAGGCGTCGAACCGGCGAACGTCTCTGGAAGCGGGTCATATAGTTGAGCACAAGACCGGCGCCGCTTGAGTGACCGCCAAGGTCAAGCTGCACGGCGGGAAACTGCTGGCGCAGCGTCGTGAGCAGTTGGTCGATGTCGCGGTAGGCCGTCTCGACCGTGGGCACGTGTCCACGCTCGCCGCCCGATCGGCCGTGGCCGCGAATGTCCACCAGGACCACCGCCGCCGCCGCGATCCGCGAAATGGCGAGTGCCAGGCAGTCATAGCCCGCATCCATGCATGCGCCGCCGCCATGGTAGAATACCAACATGTTGCGGAAGCTGCCGGGGGGCAGAAAAACGCGATAGGCGATTGATATGCCATCTTCCGCTGTCAGCCGGCGGATCCCCGGCGTTGGCGAACCCCCGCCATGCGCTTTCAGGCGCGCGGCGAACGCCTCGAAGTCGAGCGATCCTGGTGATCGCCGGGCTATCTCTGTTCGAGGGTTGCGGAACCCCGGCGTTGTTGCGCTCAAACGACGATATGCAAACCGGCATCGACATGAATGGTGTCACCGGTCATGCCCGACCCCCGCTCGCGCTCCTGAGGGTTCTCCAGATTTCAGTCACCGCGCTGCTCATGCCGCCGATGTCCCGGCCGCTTCGCGATCGAGCACCGTGATCGTGTGCCGGGCAATCATGGCTTCCTCGTCGGTCGGTATCACGAACACCCGAACCCGTGACCGCTCCGATGAGATGACCTGGGCGCTTTTGCGATTGGCAAAGCGGTCCAGCTCCACGCCGATCCACTCCATGCCTTCAAGCACCCGCTCCCGCACGCGCCAGGCATGTTCACCGATGCCGCCGCAGAACACCACCGCGTCGAGTCCCTCAAGCACGGCCGCCAGGCCACCAAGTTCGCGGCGGATGCGGAACACGAAATACTCGATGGCCTGGGCCGCTTCCGGCTTGTCGGACGCTTCCAGCTCACGCATGTCGTAAGACACACCGGACAGCCCCTTCAGCCCCGATTCCTTGTAGAGCAGGTCCCGGATCGCATCTGCGTCCATCTTCTTCTGGGCCATCATGTAGAGCACGACGCCGGGGTCGAGCTGGCCGCAGCGCGTGCCCATCGGCAGCCCGTCGAGCGCCGTGAAGCCCATAGAGCTTGCGATCGAGTGTCCGTCGCGGATCGCGCACATCGAGGCGCCATTGCCCAGATGCGCGACCACCACGCGCCCGCTGGCATAGAACGGCGAGACCTCCTGCAGGCGGCCGATGACGTACTCGTATGACAGTCCGTGGAAGCCATAGCGGCGCACGCCTTCGTCGTAGTAGCTGCGCGGCAGCGCGAACACGTCGTTCACGAACGGATGGGCGCGGTGAAAGGCGGTATCGAAGCAGGCGACCTGCTTCACATGCGGCCACGCCTCGCGCGCGGCCAGGATGCCGGCAATACTGTAGGGCTGGTGGAGTGGCGCCAACGGGACCAGCGCCTGCAGCCGTTGCAAAACGTCATCCGTCACGATCACGGGCGCGTCGAAGTAAATGCCGCCATGGACCACACGGTGGCCGGCTGCCACGACGTTCGCATCCGGAAACGCCTCGCGCCGCCACGCCAGAATCCGCTGCAAGGCGTCGGTGTGGAACGGCATGCCCGAACCAGGGGACCATTGATCGTCGTGAACGACCGTATTGGCCGCATCACGGACGGCAAGGCGGCGCTCGTCGCTCAGCATCTCCGCCAGGCCGGTCACCAAGACGTGCGGCGTGGCGTCATCCAGCGCGAACAGCGCGAACTTGATCGAGGACGATCCGGCGTTCAGCGTGATGACGTGGCGCGTCACTGGGCGGTCTCCTTGATGCGATCAACAGTCACGGCGCTGTGGCCGGTGGCCTGCCAATGGGCGTACAGCACGGCGACCGCGCAGGAAAACAGCCGGGTCGCCTCGTCGTCGGCCCGGCTGGTCAGCAGCACCGGCACGCGGGCCCCCAGCACGATGCCCGCGCCCTCCGCCTGCGCCGCGTAGGTCAGGTCCTTCGCCAGGATATTGCCGGCCTCAAGATTCGGCACCACCAGAACGTCGGCGCGGCCGGCGACCAGCGAGGTCAGTCCTTTGGTCCGAGCCGCCGACAGGCTGATGGCGTTATCCATCGCCAATGGCCCATCGACGATCCCGCCGCGGATCTGACCTCGCTCGGCCATCTTCGACAGCGCGGCCGCGTCGATGCTCGATTGCATCTTCGGATTCACCGTCTCGACCGCGGAGATGATCCCCACCCGCGGCTGCGCGATGCCCAGCGCCTGGGCAAGATCAATCGCGTTCTGGACGATATCGACCTTGTCTTCCAGCGACGGCGCAATGTTGATCGCTGCGTCGGTGACCAGCAGCAGATCGGGGAGCGATGGCGCGTCCATGACGAAGACATGGCTGATCCGCCGCGTGGTCCGCAGGCCGCCCTGCGACTTCACCAAATGGCGGAGCAGTTCGTCGGTGTGCAGATGGCCTTTCATGATGGCCGCGGCAGTTCCCTGATGCACCATCTCGACCGCCCGCGCGGCCGCCGCATCGTGGCTCGGGACGTCCTCGATGGCGATCCCCCGCAGATCGAGACCGCACGCCTTGGCAACGGCGGCGATCTTGCCCGCGTCGCCGATCAGGACCGGCCTGATCAGCTTGTCGCGCGCGCCGGCCAGCGCGCCGCGCAGGGCGTTTTCCTCCTCCGGCACGACGACGGCCGTCGTCAGCGGCGGGAGGGATTCGCACGCCGCCAACAGGCGTCCGACATGGCGATGGCGCTGCACCGTCAGCTCCGGGAGAAAGCCGTCCGCCATCACGGCATTCGTCGCGGGCGGCAGCACTTCCGCGACACCGTCAACCAGGAGTTCTTCGCCGCGCATGATCCGCGTGCTGAGCACAACGATGTCCGGCGGACGCTTCTCCTCGACCCGCACCTTCACCGTCAGCGTGTCGCCGACATAGGCTCGGCCGCGGAAGCGGAGCATCTGCGATTCGTACAGCGTGCCCGGCCCCGGCAGCAGGTTCCCCAGAACGGCCGAGAACAGCGACCCGACCCACATCGACGGCGCCGGATTCTGTCCGTGGGTTTCGCCGCCGCGACTGCCTGGCAGATGCAGCGGATTGAGGTCCCCGCTGACATGGGCGAACAGATAAAGATCGTCCGGCGTTACGACGCGGGTGATGGAGGCCGTATCGCCGATGGACAGATCGTCGTACGTATGGCTGATGCGAGTCATTTGCTGGTCCCGTCACTAAACCCAGATGCACCGGTCGCGTAACCAACCCTGAACCGGGCCGCGCATGGCATTATCTTGCCGCCTGCGCGGCCCCATCTGCGTCGTGTCTTTGCGGTTCGGACGAATCGTACACGATAACCGCTGATCCGGCGAGCGGCGTCGGATTCTGCTGCCGGGAGATGAGCTGCGCGGTCGCCGGATCGGTCGGCGCGGCGGCGGTCAATGCGCGGTCGATCACGCCGTGCTTGTCCAGGAACTGATTGAGCGAGGCCGGTATCCGGATGCACCCCTCCGAATCAGGCCGGCCGATCCGGTGCGCGAGGTTCGCAGGGTCGGTCGAGTGCATCTCCAGGCGGACCTCTACCGTCGCCCCGGGGGTGCGCCAGTCTTCGGTCGTCTGCCAGCCGAAGTCCCATACCCGCATCCCCTTGAGGCCAAGGCCCCGAACGTGGTTTTCGTTGAATGTCCCCTCGGCTCGGTAGCCGAGGATGGCGCCGTCGTTCAGGAACGTGCCAATGGGCGTCTTGAAGTGTTCCTTCCGTCCCGGTTTTCCGGTCGAGACCAGCGTCCCGCCGATGACAGTCCATTTGCCGGGGCTGGAAACCAGCACCCAGATGGTCTGCTGGTTCGCGGCGCGATCGACGGCGAGTACGGCCTGCGGCCCATCAGCCGGCAGCGCCTGAACGGCCTTCGCGAGCCGGTCGGCGACCGGAAGGCCGGCGGTCCATTTCAAATGCTCCTGAACTTCGCTCTCGAAGGCTTTGCGAAGCTTCTGGACCTCCTTGGCGATATCGACCTGGGCCTCACGCACTGGGGGGCTGTTCGCGCCCGGTGGCGCAGGGGTTGCCGGCGTTGGTGTTAGTGATACGGCCGGCCCAACTGGTATGTCGGCGGGCGCGCAGGCACCCAAGCCTATGGCCACGCATAGGCTGACTGTCGCCGCTGCGCGTTTCATGTCACTGCGGCCCCATGCCAAGGGATCTGCGGCTTAATTGGTGATCCTTGCGCGCGACGGGAATAGCACCGGTGGCCCTTGAGGGCGGGACTCAGCGATTGACGCGGGGCGGATGAGCGCCGGGCCATCCGCGCTGGGGTGCGGCTTGCGGCATTGGTGGACGGCGCAAGAGCTTGTCCACCCTACGCCGTTTTCGACCGCCCGACACAACGAGCCGCTGGCGCAAGTCCGCCTCCTTGCCGGTGCGGGTCGCAACAGTGTGGCTCGTTATTCAAGCCTGCCGGACGGCTTGCGTTTTATCACGCCCCCACCAACCCCCGCGCGAACTCCCCCGCATCGAACGGCCGCAGGTCGCCGGCCTTCTCCCCAACGCCCACCGCATGCACCGGCAGGCCGAATTCTTCCGCCAGCGCCACCACGATCCCGCCGCGTGCGCTGCCATCCAGCTTCGTCACCACCAGCCCGGTCACGTCCACCATGTCCTTGAACACCCGCACTTGCTGCACGGCGTTCTGACCCGTCGTCGCGTCCAGCACCAGCAGGACCGAGTGCGGCGCGGTCTCGTCCTGCTTGCGCAACACGCGGATGATCTTGCGCAGTTCGTCCATCAGCGCGGCCTTGTTGTGCAGCCGTCCCGCGGTGTCGATCAGCAGCACGTCCGCCGCCTGGGCTTTGGCTTTCGTCAGCGCCTCGAACGCCAATCCAGCCGCATCGGCGCCCGCACTGCCGGCGATCACCGGAGCGCCGACGCGCTCGCCCCAGATCTGCAACTGCTCGACCGCAGCGGCGCGGAACGTGTCGCCGGCCACCAGCACCGGACTCAGCCCCTGCTCGCGGTATTGCAGCGCCAGCTTGCCGATCGTGGTGGTCTTACCGGTGCCGTTCACCCCCACCACCAGCACCACATGGGGCTTCAGCGCCGGATCAAGCTCCAGCGGACGCGCAACGGGTTCCAGGATCGGCGCGATCTCGTCGGCCAGCGCCTGCCTTATCTCGTCCTCGGCCACTTCCTTGCCGAACCGTGTGCGGCGGAAGCCCGCGATCACCCGCTTGGAGGCATCCACCCCGAGATCGGCGGCGATCAGCAGTTCCTCCAACTCCTCCAGCGCCTCGTCATCCAGGCGGCGCTTCTTGAAGACACTGGTGAGGCCCTCGCCCAGCTTCTGCGTACTGCGCGAAAGCCCTTCCTTCAGCCGCGAAAAGAATCCGATCGCCATCAGGCCGCCTCCGCCAGCAATGTGTCATCACCCACCGCCAGGATGCGGGCAGGCAGCAGCCGGGCGGGGGCAGCGGGCACCGCCAGCCGCACGGGGGCAAAATGTTCGGAATGTCCGGCGGCCGCGCTTTCCGTCAGCAGCGACACGGTGCGTCCGATCTGGGTTGCGTAGAAGCGCTGCGCCGCCTCGCGGCCTGCGGCGCGCAGCAAGGCCGCACGCTCCCGGCGCACGGATTTCGGCACCGGGGGCATGCGCGCGGCCGGGGTTCCAGGGCGCTCGCTATAGGGGAACACGTGCAGGAACGGCAGCTCGGCCGCGCGCACGAAGTCCAGCGTCTCGGCGAACAGCGCGTCGGTTTCGGTCGGGAACCCCGCAATCAGGTCGGCGCCGATGGCGATGCCCGGTCGCAGGCGCCGCGCCCGCTCGATCGCCGTCGCCGCGTCGGCGCACAGATGCCGGCGCTTCATGCGCTTCAGGATCAGGTCGCTGCCTGCCTGCAGGGATAGATGCAGATGCGGCATCAGCCGCGGCTCCTGCGCGATCAGCCGCCACAGATCCTCGTCGATCGCCGCCGGGTCGAGCGAGGACAGGCGCAGACGGGGCAGGTCCGGCACCAGCGCCAGCAGCCGGCGGGCCATCTGGCCAAGGCTCGGTGCGCCGGGCAGGTCGCTGCCGTAGCTCGCGATATCGACCCCGGTCAGGACGACCTCCTGAAAGCCTCCGGCCACCAGCGTCTGGACTTGCGACACCACGGCGCCGACCGGCACCGAGCGGTTGGGTCCGCGCCCGAACGGAATCACGCAGAACGTGCAGCGGTGGTCGCAGCCCTGCTGCACTTGCACGAAGGCGCGGGCACGCCCGGCGAACTCCGTCACCAGATGCGCGGCGGTCTCGCGCGCCGCCATGATGTCGGACACGCTGCCCGGCGCATCGGGCGCCCAGCTTTCGGGGCGGAGCTTGTCCTCGTTGCCCAGCACGCGATCGACGCCGGGCAGCCCGGCCCAAGACTCCGGCGCGATCTGGGCGGCGCAGCCGGTGACGACGATGCGCGCACCGGGGCGCTCGCGCGCCAGCCGGCGGATGGCCTGGCGCGCCTGGCGCTCGGCCTCGGCGGTGACCGCGCAGGTGTTGACGATCACCGTGTCCGGCAGCGCCGCGGCGTGCGCGCGCATCACTTCGCTCTCGTAGGCGTTCAGGCGGCAGCCGAAGGTAAGGACCTCGACGCTCATGCCGGATAGGCCGCGAGGTCGATCTCGCCGGTGAACGCCGTGGCGACGGGACCGGTCATCAGCACGCTGCCTCCGCTTGGACCGCCCTCTGAGTTCTGCCCTGCCCGGTCCACAACCTGTCCCCCTGCCTGCCCCTTTGGCCGCCCCGTTGCTTCCCCCGGGGGGCCATTCTCCCGCCACTCGATCTCCAGTTCGCCGCCGTCCAGGATCACCGCCGCGCGCCGGCCGGTCAGCCCTCGCCGGTGCGCGTTCACCAGCGCGGCACAGGCGCCGGAGCCGCAGGCAAGCGTCAGACCCGCCCCCCGCTCCCAGAGCCGAAGCCGAATCCGGTCCCGCCCCAGCACCTCGGCGAAGCCGATATTGGCGCGATCGGGGAACAGAGGATGCCGTTCCAGCGCCGGCCCCAGCTCTTCGACCGGCAGCGCGGCCAGGCTCGCGACAAAGAAGGTAACGTGCGGGTTCCCCATACTGGCTGCGGCAGGGTCCTCGACCGGCCCGAGCGCAAGGTCCAGGTGCAGCGTGTCCATCTTGCGCCCAAGCGGGATATCCGGCCAGTCCAGCCGGGGCTGACCCATATCGACCAGCACGCGCCCGTCCGCGAGCAATTCGGCGTGAAGGTCTCCGGCGACCGTGCGGATCACCAGGTGGCGCCGCCCCGTCTCGCGGGACAGCAGCGCCGCCACGCAGCGGGTGGCGTTGCCGCAGGCGCCCGCCTCCGTCCCATCCGGGTTGCGGATGCGCATGAAGGCGTCAGCCAAGGCATTGCGGCCCCCTGGGGGCGGCGTCTCGACGGTAATAAGCTGGTCGCAGCCGATCCCAGTACGGCGGTTGGCGATCGCGGCAACGCGGGCCGGCGTCAGGCCGAGCGGGGCCGATCGCTCGTCGAACACGACGAAGTCGTTCCCGCAGCCATGCATCTTCACGAAACGTGCCAGCATCGGTCCCCATATATTTGGGGCGCCCCCTCGGCGAAAGTCCCATCGGAGGCCGCGGCCTTAACGAGCGCCGAGCGCCTCCCGGGGCCGGCCGGCCGGCATTCTCCCCGGCCATTTCCAAAGCGACAGAAGGGGTTAACAGGTCGTGTTCGCTGCGGTATGATCAGTCGGGAAACGGCTGCCTCTCCGGCCGCGGAGATGACTCCAAAAGGCTCCCGTAGTCGGCTGCCCCGGGTGCTGGTTCGATCGTAACCATCCGGCTTGACTGTCCGCCGCCGTTTTAGGTCACTTGGACACAAGGAGACGACCATGCGATTCAGTCTGACGGCAGCAGCCTTGGCGGCTGTGCTGACCGCTGCCCCGGCCCTCGCGCAGACCGCGCCCAAAGCGGCCACGCCTCCGGCCGGAACGCCCGGCACGACAGCAACAGCGCCCGCGACGAAGCCTACGGTGCCCGCCGGAGGCTTCACGACCGAGGCGGATGCCAAAAAAAGCTGTCCAGGCGACACTGTCGTCTGGGCCAACACCTCGTCCAAGGCTTATCACCTGGCGGGGGACAAATGGTACGGCAAGACCAAGGAAGGCGAATACATCTGCCAGAAGGCGGCCAACGCTGCCGGACTGCACCCGGCCGGCAAGCACGCCGCGCCGGCGAGCACCACAAAATAGGGGTAGACGCACATGTCGTTACTTGATCAAATCGTCGGACTGTTCACCGGCGGCAAGCCTGGAGCGGGCCAGGCGGCGGGCGCGCAGCCCGATCTGCAAGCCGGCCTGGAACAACTTGTCGGCCTGGTGCTGGGTCCGCAGTCCGGCGGGCTTCAGGGCCTGCTGGCGAAGTTCCAACAAGCCGGGCTGGGCGACCTCGTGAACTCCTGGGTCGGCACCGGCCCGAGTCATCCGGTGACGCCGGAGCAGGTTCACGAAGCGCTGGGCGCCGAGCCCGTCCAAACCGTGGCCGCGAGCACGGGCATCTCCAAGGAACAGGTTCTCGCCCTGCTGTCCCAGCACCTTCCGGCTCTGGTCGATCACCTGACCCCGAACGGCCAGGTACCGGAGCACGCGACGACGGAATCACCCGACTTGCTGACCTACGGCCTGACGTTTCTGAAAAGCCGGCTGGCTTGAAGAGCCGCCTCCTGATCCAGACTGAGCTGTAGCCTGGCAGCTTGGCAGGTCGGTCGCCGAACGGCGGCCGGCCGCCTTGCGCCCCGATCACCCCGCCGCTATACACCCGCCCCTGTTCGCGCGCCCGGGCCTGAAAATGGGCATGCCCGGCCGTGACCGCTTGCGCCGTCAAATTCGGATCTGGCGCAAGCGCAGGAATAAGGAGAATGAAATGCCCAAGGCGAAGACGAAGTCGTCGGTCAAGAAGCGGTTCACGGTGACCGCGACCGGCAAGGTGCTGGCCGGACCCGGCCGCAAGCGGCACTGCCTGTCGGCCCGCACCCAAAAGGCCAAGCGGAGCAACCGAGGCAGCCAGGTGCTCACCCACCAGGACGGGATCACCGTTCTGCAGTGGGCCCCGTACGGGCTTAGGTAGGGAAGCACCGCCATGGCACGCGTCAAGCGGGGCGTCACAACGCACGCCCGCCACAAGAAGGTTCTTGAGCAGTCGAAGGGTTTCCGCGGCCGCTCGTCCACCAATTACCGGATCGCGCTGGAACGGCTGGAAAAGTCGCTCCAGTACGCATACCGCGACCGGCGCAACAAGAAGCGCGACTTCCGCGGCCTGTGGATTCAGCGCATCAACGCCGCTGTGCGTGAGCACGGGCTGACCTACTCGCGCTTCATCGCCGGGCTGAAGGCGGCCGGCATCGAGATGGACCGCAAGGTGCTCGCCGCCATCGCCTATGACGATGCCGCGTCGTTTGCGGACATCGTCAAGAAGGTGCAGGCCGCCCTCTAGGATTTCGGCTTCCGCTCGGGACCCGAAGGATGGACACAGGGCCGCCTGATAAGGGCGGCCCTGTTCGTTTTGCGCGTGTTCGTTTGCGAGACCCCATGACCGACGATCTTTCCGCCTTGCAGACCGAGACCGACGCCGCACTGGAAGCGGCTGCCGACCTGCGCGCATGGGACGCAGTGCGCATCGCCGTGCTGGGCCGCAACGGCAAGCTGACCGCGCTGCTGAAGGAACTCGGCAAGGCCTCGCCCGAGGAAAAGCGCGAGCGCGGCGCGGCGCTGAACCGGCTGAAAGAGTCGCTCGCCGCTTCGATCGAGGCCCGTCGGGTGGCGCTGGAGCACGCAGCGCTGGATGCGCGCATCGCCGCCGAGCGGATCGATCCCACCCTGCCGCCGCGGCCGACCGAGATCGGCCTGGTCCACCCGATCAGCCGCACCATGGAGGAGATCGTCGCGATCTTCGGCGCCATGGGCTGCACCGTAGCCGAAGGACCCGACGTCGAGAGCGACTGGCTCAATTTCAGCGCGCTGAACATTCCGGCGCACCATCCCGCCCGCGCCGATCATGACACGTTCTATCTGTCGGCCCTCGAAAACGGCGTGCCCCGGGTGCTGCGGACCCACACCTCGCCGGTGCAGATACGCACCATGTTGAGCGAGCCTCCACCGATCCGCACCATCGTCATCGGCCGCACCTATCGCGCCGACCACGACGCCACCCACTCGCCGATGTTCCACCAATGCGAGGGGCTGGTGATCGACCGCGACATCACGCTCGGCCACCTGAAGGGCTGCCTGATCGACTTCTTGCGAGCCTTCTTCGACCTGGCCGACCTGCCGGTGCGCTTCCGCTCCAGCTACTTCCCGTTCACCGAGCCCTCGATGGAGGTCGATATCGGCTGGAACCGCAAGACCGGCGAACTGGGCAAAGGCGGCGACTGGCTGGAAATCCTGGGGAGCGGCATGGTGCATCCGCGCGTGCTGGCTAATTGCGGCATTGATCCGCGCGAGTGGCAGGGCTTCGCCTTCGGAATGGGCGTCGAGCGTCTGGCGATGCTGAAGCACGGCATCCCGGACCTGCGCCCGTTCTACGAGTCCGACATACGCTGGCTGCGGCATTACGGGTTCAGCCCGCTGGCGCCCACGATGCTGCACGAGGGAGTGTGAGATGAAGTTCTCCCTCTCCTGGCTGCGCACGCATCTCGACACCGACGCGCCGCTCGACCGGATCACCGATACGCTGACGCGGATCGGGCTTGAGCTGGAAGGCGTGGAAAATCCCGGCGCGGCGTTGGCGCCGTTCCGCATCGCGCATGTCATCGAGGCTGTGCAGCACCCGAATGCCGACCGGCTGCGCGCTTGTCGCGTGGACACCGGCGACGGCGTCGTCTCCGTGGTGTGCGGTGCGCCGAATGCGCATACCGGCATGAAGGCGGTGTTCGCCGGGCCGGGCAGCTTCATCCCCGGCACCGGGGTCACGCTGAAGGTCGGCGAAATCCGCGGCGTCACCAGCGCCGGGATGCTGCTGTCAGCGCGCGAGATGGGGCTCGGCGACGACCATGCGGGCATTATCGACCTGCCGGCGGATGCGCCGGTTGGTGTGCCCTACGCGGCCTGGGCGGGGCTCGACGACCCGATCATCGAAATCGGCGTCACGCCAAACCGCGGCGACTGCTTCAGTGTGCGCGGCATCGCCCGCGATCTCGCGGCGGCCGGCGTGGGCACGCTGAAGCCGTGGCAGCCGGCCCGCATTCCGGCCGCTTTCGAAGGCGGCCCGCGCTGGCGGATCGAGTGGCCGGAGGCATGTCCCTGGATCATCGGCCGCACCATCCGGTCGGTGCGCAACGGGCCGAGCCCGAAATGGCTGCAGGAGCGGCTGACCTCGGTTGGCCTGCGCCCGATCAACGCGCTGGCGGACGTGACCAACTTCTTCACCATCGATCTCGGCCGTCCGCTGCACGTGTTCGACGTGGCGAAGCTCACCGGCGACGTGCTGACGCTGCGCCCCGGCCGGGGCGAGACCTTTCGCGCGTTGAACGGCAAGGACTACGCCGTCGGGCCGGAGGATTGCGCGATCGCGGACGCCGCCGGCGTGCAGTCGATAGCGGGCGTGATCGGTGGCGAGGCCACCGGCTGCGACGAGTCCACCACCACGGTGTTCGTCGAGTGCGCGCTGTTCGACCCGGTACGCATCGCGCTCACCGGCCGCCGGCACCAGGTGGTGTCCGACGCCCGCCAGCGCTTCGAACGCGGTATCGACCCGGCGCTGATGCCTTACGCGATCGAGGCCGCAACGGCGATGATCCTTGATTTGTGCGGCGGCGAGCCGGGCGCGGTGACGGAAGCGGGCACCCAGCCCGACTGGCGCCGCAGCGCGACGCTGCGGTTCGCGCGCCTGGCCGGATTGGGTGGCGTCGAGGTGCCGCCGGACGAGGCGGTTACCGCTCTGGAGCACCTTGGCTTCGCTGTGGAAAGCCGCGACGCGGCGAGCGTAACCGTCGCGGTGCCGTCCTGGCGCAACGACGTGGCCGCCAAGGTCGCGCTGGACCAATCCCCGGCGCTGGCCGGGGACGTCTCGGCCAAGGCCGCCGAGGGTTGCGCCATCATCGAGCCCGAGGCCGATCTGATCGAGGAAGTGCTGCGCCTGCGCGGCCTGGATGCGGTCCCGCCAGTGTCGCTGCCGCGTCAGGCGGCGGTGCCGCCGGTGACGCTGACGCCGCGTCAGCAGCGAGCGGCGCTGATCCGGCGCACGCTGGCCGCCCGCGGGCTGGTCGAGTGCGTGACGTTCAGCTTCCAGGCGTCCGCCCAGGCGGCGCTGTTCGGCAGCGTGCCGGAGTCGCTGCGCCTGACCAACCCGATCGCCGCCGATCTCGACCAACTTCGCCCGACGCCGGTGGCAACGCTGGCGCTCGCCGCGAAGCGCAACGCCGCGCGGGGTTTTCCCGACGTGGCGCTGTTCGAGATTGGCCCGGCCTTTGCCGAGGACGCGCCCAACGGCCAGGTGCTTGTCGCTGCCGGGGTGCGCGCCGGTTCGACGCCGCGCCACTGGCTGGAGCGGCCACGCGGCTTTGATGCGATGGATGCCAAGGCCGATCTCTGGGCCACGCTTTCGGCGATCGGCGTGCCGATGGATGCGCTCACGGTCACACCGGACGCTCCCGGATTCTACCATCCGGGCCGTTCCGGCACCTTGCGGCAGGGGCCGAAGACGGCACTCGGCCATTTCGGCGAGATCAACCCGCGCGTGCTGGCGGCTCTGGATTTGCCAGGCCCCGTTGTCGCCTTCGAGCTGTTCCTGGACGCCGTCCCCGAGCCGAAGCGCCGCCGCAAGACCCCGCCCGACCTGTCGCCGTTCCAGCCGGTCCGCCGCGACTTCGCCTTCCTGGTGGACGAGGACGTGGCCGCAGACGCTTTGCTGCGCGCTGCCAAGGGCGCCGAGCGCGCGCTGATCGCCGGGGTGTCGCTGTTCGATGTCTATGCAGGCGACAAGCTGCCTGCCGGCAAGAAGTCGCTGGCGATCGAGGTGGTGTTCCAGCCGCGCGAGCGTACGCTGACCGACGCCGAGATCGAATCGGCCTGCCAGAAGGTGGTCGCGGCGGTGGCAAAGGCGACCGGCGCCTCGCTGCGGTAGAAAGAAGGTAGGGTGGACAAGCGCTTGTCCACCCTACGTTGATCACCACGAACCGGGGGGAACCCGGCGAAGCGCTGGGCTGAATTCGACTTCGGCCTGGAAGGCTGTACGCTTGCCGCGGCAACGCGGAGGGAGACGATGCGGCGCGAGGAACTCATCTTCGTCGGCACCTGCGACATCGCTGGGCATGTCCGTGGGAAAGCGTTCCCGGCCAGCGAGTTGGAGGCCCGGCGGCGGAAGGGCGTCGGCTGGACCTATACCAACATCATGCAGTCGGCGTTCGGCCCCGCCTTCGATACGCCGTTCGGAACCGCCGGCGACCTCATGATCGTTCCCGATCCCGCCGCCGAGGTCCGCGTCGATTTTGGCGACGATTCGCCGCCCGAGCACTTCTTCCTCGGCGACATCCGGCAGACCAACGGTGCGCCATGGGAGTGCTGTCCGCGCCAGTTCCTCCGCCGCGCCGTCAACGCGCTGGAGGACGCCGCGGGGCTTTCCCTTGTCGCCGCCTTCGAGCAGGAATTCGTGTATACCGGCGTCGAGGATCGCCCCGACCACTCCTACAGCCTGGGCGCCTTCCGCCGCCAGGGCATGTTCGGCGAGGTCCTGATCGCCGCGCTGCGTGCGGCGGGTGCCGAACCCGATACATTCCTGCCGGAATATGGCGACCGGCAGTTCGAGGTGACGGTCGCGCACGCACCCGCGCCGGTCGCGGCCGACCGCGCGGTGATCACGCGCGAACTGGCGCGCGCCGCCGCGCATCGGCTGGGGCACCGCGCGATCTTCTCGCCGATGCCGGAGGCCGGCGGGATGGGCAATGGTGTCCATATCCACATGAGCCTGCGCGACGAGGCCGGCACGCCCGTCATGCACGCGCCGGGCGGCCGGTTGGGTCTGAGCGAGCCGGCGCGGCATTTCTGCGCCGGTGTGCTGCACCACTTGCCGGCGATCGCCGCGATCACCGCACCGTCGCCCGTTTCGTACCTTCGGCTTATCCCGGACCGCTGGGCGCCGACCTCGATCGACATCGCCCAGCAGGACCGCGGCGTCGCCTTGCGGGTCTGCCCCGTCTTTGCCGCCGAGACACAGGAGGAAACCGCGCGGCAATACCACGTTGAATTCCGGGTCTCCGACGCTTCGGCCAGCCCCCATATGGCGCTCGGGGCGCTGCTGTTCGCCGGCGCCGACGGCTTGCGGCGCTCGCTGCCGCTGGCCGAGGCGGGTGCGCCAGCCGCGCCGCTGCCACGCTCATTGGCCGAGGCGCTCGACGCCATAGAGCGGAGCGAGCCGGTGCAAGGCTGGTTCGGCCCGGTTTTCCTGGACGCCTATCTGCGCCACAAGCGTGGCGAGTTGCAGCATGTGGCGGGGCTGGACGAGTCGGAGCTGTGCGCACGTTACGCGGAGGTTTACTGAGCCGCGCCGCCCGTTCGCCAACGGATGCGGCCAGTCGAAGCGGTGATCTGCACCGGGTCACAGCGAAACGCCCAACTACGTAGCGTGATCACAAGTTTTTTACCGCGGTCTGCCTCATTCAGTACAATATACGCCAAATACCAATACAATTCATGGGGTTGGGCGGTGGCAAGCACTGACGCGAGTTTATTGAGTCGTTCTGATTTGAACAGGTTTCTGTTCGCTGACGTTGGCGTGGAATCCAGCGGGATGACGCTAAGCGTTCTGTCTGTTCTCGCGCGCCTGGGCATGGACCCGTGGCAGGAGGCCGCACGTCTGGCACAGATGCCACGGACAGCCGCGGTCGAAGGACTGGCCCGGATCATCGCGGCGATGCCGTCCGGCCTTTGGTCACTTCCGGACGCGACAGCAATCGCGGCACGACTGGTGGCTCTGCTGCCCTCCCGTGGCGTCCCTTCGGTCGCGCCGCTAGCGCGGTCCGCGTTGGCGAGCCGGCAGACGATCGTGCAATTGGCGGTCGTCCTTGGCCTTCTGGTGGCCGTGGGCGCCGGGTTGGCGTTGAACCTCACCGGACATCGGGCAGAATCGCCGGTCAGCGACATCGCCAGCCCGGCGAGCAGTCTGGCCCCAGCGGTCGGTCCCGGTCTGGCAGGCAAGTAACGCCGAGGCAGGTCACCTGGCGCAAAGCTGCCTGTCGCAGCAAAGGACGGCGCCAAGGCGTGGCGAGCGGGAACACCCCGCCCTCCCATTTCGGTCAGCCCCCCTGAACGATGCCCTGGGGTCCTGCGTTCGACCGCCGCGGGGGGCTTGGCTTTGCAGCCGGTGCATTCCGGAGGAACGCGCCTGTCGCAACCAAACTATACCCAGCGCCGCGTTAAGTCGGTAGAGTTCGTCGAAATTGGAGAATGGACTCATGACCGACGTTTCAGCGGTCGCCTGGCTTGATGAGACAATTATCGCCGATGCGCTTCGGCAGGCCGAGACAAAAGATCCGGCCCATGTTTCGTCGATCCTGGACAAGGCGCGCCAACTCAAGGGCCTCAATCTTGAGGACGTGGCTGCCCTGTCGGCCGTAACGGACCCCGAATTGCTCGCCGCGATGTTCGAGGCGGCGCGCTTCGTGAAGGACGAAATCTACGGGCAGCGGATCGTGTTTTTTGCGCCGCTTTACTTTTCCAACATATGCCTGAACGAGTGCGTTTATTGCGCCTTCAGGAAGAGCAACCAGGACCTGGTGCGCAAAATTCTGAGCCTTCAAGAGGTGGCGGAAGAAACCGCCGCTCTCGTGGATCAGGGGCACAAGCGGGTCTTGCTGATCGCCGGCGAAGCCTTCCCCGACAAGGGCTTTCAGTATCTGCTCGACGCCATAGCCGCCATTTATGCGGTCAAGCGTGACAACGGCGAAATCCGCCGTATCAACGTCAACGTCGCGCCGCTTGCGGTTGAGCAGTTTCGCGCCCTCAAGGAGGCCGGAATCGGCACGTACCAGCTCTTTCAGGAAACCTATCACCGCCAGACCTATGCCGAAGTGCATATCGGCGGGAAGAAGACGGACTTCGATTGGCGCGTCACGGCGATCGACCGGGCCATGCAGGGCGGCATCGACGACGTCGGGCTCGGTGTTTTACTTGGGCTCTACGACTGGCGGTTCGAGATTCTGGCGCTGATGCAGCACATCGCGCACCTGGAACAAACCTTCGGTGTTGGCTGCCACACCATCAGCGTGCCGCGCATCGAGCCCGCGGTCGGGTCGGAGATGTCGGAGCATCCGCCGCACGCCATTTCAGACTTCGACTTCAAGAAGATCGTCGCGATTTTGCGGCTTGCGGTGCCGTACACCGGCATCATCATGAGCACCCGGGAGACGCCCGAGATGCGCCGTGAGACGCTTGCGCTGGGCGTGTCGCAGATTTCCGGCGGCAGCCGCACCGATCCCGGCGGCTATACGCACGCGGAGGCGGAGGACGCGAGCCAGTTCACGCGCGGCGATCACCGCTGCCTCGATGAGGTCGTGAAGGACATCTCGGAACTTGGCTACATCCCGTCGTTCTGCACCGCTTGTTACCGGCTGGGACGGACCGGGAAGGACTTCATGGATGTCGCCAAGCCGGGCCTGATCCGCGAGATGTGCGGGCCGAACGCGCTGTCCACGTTTGTCGAATATCTGGAAGACTACGCGTCGCCGGAGACCGCGGAGGCCGGGGAGCATGCGATCAAGCAGGAGCTCGACCGCATGACGCCGAAGACCAGGCGGTATTCGGAAACGATGATCAAGAAAGTCCGCGGCGGAAAACGCGACGTTCTCCGTTGACCGGGGCAGAAGCGTAGGGCGGATAAGCCAAGCGCCATCCGCCGCTGCGGTGCGGCTTGCGACAATGGTGGACGGCGCAAGCGCTTGTCCACCCTACAAGCCGCATTCCTGCACAATGGAGCAGCCTCGCTGCTGAACGAGCGAGGCTCCTCCAGCCGTCGGCGTCAGGAGACGAACTTGCCGCGCGGCGTGTAGTGGGTGTGCAGCAGGTGATGGGATTCGGGACCGCACGGCCCGCCGGTCAGGAAGTCCTTGTAAAGTTGCAGAACGACCGGGTTTTCGTGCGACTTGCGAACCGTATAGGCCTCGTCCGCCTGATAGATCGCCTTGGCACGGCTGGCCCGGATATCGGCGTTGGTCGGGATAGGCTGGCCACCACCGCCCAGGCAGCCGCCCGGACACGCCATGAACTCGATGAAATGGCACTGGCTGAACGGCCCGCCGGCCTTGATGTCCTCAATCACCTTTTGCGCGTTGACGATGCCATGCGCAATGCCGACCTTGAGGGTCACGCCCTTGAGCCATTCCCAATCGGGAACCAGGTGCGCGATGATGTCGGGCACGGGGCCGACGTCGGTGATCGTGATTTCCGCCATGCGCGCACCCTCGAAGCCGCGCACCGGAACAATGTTGGCCTGATCGAAGAAATTCTCGACTTTCTGGCCTGTCACCAACTCGATCACAGTGCGCAGGGCAGCTTCCATGACGCCGCCGGTGGCGCCGAAGATCATGCCGGCACCGGATGCGTCGTTGAACGGCTGCTCGAACTCGGTCTTCGGAATATTGGGCAGGTCGATGCCCGATTCCGAAATCATCTTGGCCAGTTCACGCGTCGTCAGGCCGAAATCCACGTCCTTGAAGCCGCTGGAACACATCTCCGGCCGGTTGCACTCGAATTTCTTAGCGGTACAGGGCATCAGTGCCACGACCACCATGTCTTTCGGATCGATCCCCTGCCGTTCGGCGTAGTGCGTTTTCAGCAGCGCACCGAACATCTGCTGTGGGCTCTTGGCCGTGGACAGGTGGTTGATCATCTCCGGATGGAAATGCTCGACATACTTCACCCATCCGGGCGAGCAACTGGTGAACTGCGGCAGCGTGACGGCGTTGTCGCGTTTCACCACCGCATTGTAAAGGCGGATGATCAGTTCAGTGCCTTCCTCCAGGATCGTCAGGTCGGCGGTATGGTTGGTATCGAACACCCCGTCGAAGCCCATGCGCTTGAGCGCGGTGTTCAACTGGTATGTCATCGACGTGCCCGGCTCCAGGCCGAAGCATTCGCCAATCGCCGCCCGCGGCGACGGGGCGGTCTGGATAACGACATGCTTCGTTGGATCGTCGAGAGCCGCCCAGACTTCGTCGGTCTGGTCGATCTCGGTCAGCGCGCCGGTCGGACAGCGATTGATGCACTGGCCGCAATTGATGCAGACCACGGAAGACAGCGGCTTGTCGCCGAATGTGGCAATCTGCGAACGGGCGCTGCGGTCTTTGACCGTCAGGCAGCCGACGCCCTGCAACTCGGTGCAGGTCCGGACGCAGCGGCGGCACAGCACGCACTTGTTCATGTCGCGCACGACGGAGCTGCTGGTACGGTCGATTGCGTATCGCGGCTCGGTCGGATGGCCGAAGCGGAAGAAATCGACGCCGTATTCCTTCGCCAGCGACTGCAATTCGCAGTTGTTGTTGCGCTTGCAGGCGTAGCACTCGCCGTAGTGGTTGGCGAGCAGCAGATCGACGATGTGACGGCGGGCGGTGCGGATGGCCGGCGTGTTGGTGTTGACCGTCATCGGCTGGGTGATCGGCGTGGTACACGCCGCCTGCAGGGTCCGCATGCCTTCGACGCCGACCACGCAGATGCGGCAAACGCCCGCCGGGCGCAGGTCCGGATGGTGGCACAGCGTGGGAATGTGGACGCCGATCTTGTTGGCGGCTTCCAGGATGGTCGTTCCGCTCGGAACGTCGATCGCGATACCGTCGATCGTGGCGGCGACCATCGGGACGCTTGCATCATCGGCTGCGGCGTCACACTGACAAGACGACGCGCTGCTGGAATCGGCGAGGCAGGTTTCGGTTTGCATGATCGTTCTCTCCCGATGCCAGCTAGTGACCCAAGATCGGGCGAGCCAGGATCTCTTCCTTGAAGTGCTCGTTGAGTGCGACCACCACGTTCGGGCTCGCCTGGCCGAGGCCGCACTTGGATGTCAGCCGGATGGTTTCGCTCAGGCTGACCAGGTCGTTCAGATAGCGGTTGGAGCACTTGCCGCGCTGCAGCAGGCGCACGCCTTCCAGCAGCTTGACGTTGCCTTCGCGGCAAGGCGTGCACTGACCGCAGGATTCTTCGATAAAGAACTCCAGGTAGTTTTCCGCGATGTCCAGCATGTCGCGGTCCGGGCCGTAGATGATGATGGACCCGCCGATGCCGAGATCCTCATAGGCGATCTTGCGGCCGAACTGTCTGGCCGGCACCAGTTGCCCGGTATAGCCGCCGACCTGCACCGCCTTGGCGCCCTTGCCGCCCACGGTGTCCAGCAACTGATCGACCGTGATGCCCCAGGGCAGTTCATAGACGCCCGGGTGGGAGCAGTCGCCGGACACGCTGAACAGCTTGAAGCCCTTGGACTTCTCGGTGCCCATGCTGGCGAACCACTTGGCGCCGCGGTCCATGATGCAGCACGCCGAAGCCAGGGTCTCGACGTTGTTGACCACCGTGGGGCAATCGTGGAAGCCGCGCTCGGCCGGATAGGGCGGCCGGTTGCGTGGCTCGCCGCGCCGTCCTTCCAGCGATTCGATCAGCGCCGTTTCCTCGCCGCAGACATAGGCGCCGGCGCCCATATGGATGCGGATGTCGAAATTGAACCCGGGATGGCCAAGGATGTCCTGACCGAGCAGGTTGGCCTGGCGCCTTGCCGCCAGCACCGATTCGAGATGCGGCCGCAGGTGGGAGTATTCGTAGCGCAGATACACGATGCCTTCGTGGGAGCCCACGACATAGGCGGCGACGGTCATGCCCTCGAACACCATGTCCGCATGCTTGCCGAGGATGATGCGGTCCTTGAAGGTACCCGGCTCGCCTTCGTCCGCGTTGCAGACGATGTATTTGCGATCGCCTTTGGCGGCTGCCGCCGCGGCCCACTTCACGCCGGTCGGGAAGCCGGCGCCGCCGCGTCCGCGCAGACCTGATGCCGAGAGCTCCGCGACAACCTCGCGGGGGGTCATGCCAACGGCTTTGGTGAGCGCCGCATTCACCTTGTAATTGCTGTAGTTCAAAGTGTTAGAGTAAGTCTCGCTGACGTTGCCGACTGTTCTCCGGTGGGAACTGAACTCCTGGCGACAGTCTTCGATGATGCGGTGGACCCGCGGGGCGGTGAGGTTGGAGAACACCTCGTTGTTCACCATCATCGCGGGCGCCTGGTAGTTCATGCCAATACAGCTTGTCCATTCCAGCGTGAACATGCCGTCCGGGGTGGTCTCGCCGAACTGGATACCCAGGTCGTTCTCCAACTGACGGGCGACGACCTTGGCCCCCTTCATCATGGACGACATGTCGCGACTAAGCCGGATGATGAACTTGCCCTTTGGCCGCGTGTTCACGAAATGATAAAAGGTCGCCAGGCCGTAGACTTCGGCAGCATGGATGTTCAGGCTATCGGCGATATACTGCATCGCAAATTCTGAAATATACCCGCCATCGGACTGAAGGGCTTGCAAGATTGGTATCAGGGCCGATCTCTTGCGGGTGTGCTTCTTGAACAGCTCGGAGATATGCGCTTTTTCCTGGTCCTGGCCCGTCATCAACATGGCGTAACCTCGCTTATCGACCACAACAATAAGTGGTCAATCGTTCAATGTAATGCCAAGCCAGCCATCGAATGAACGGCTCGGACCATCTTTTCCCCCTAGATCAAACCGGGCGCTTTGCAAAGAGGGGTGTCGTGGTGATATTCACTCGCAATTGTATTTGGTCGTTGTGATGACCGCGGGTGAGTGCCCTGAAGGAGGCCGCGTTCGAGCTTCCGATGGAAAAATCCTGGCCCGGAACAGGCGCGGGACTCGTCGCGGCGCACCGGGTATGCCGGACAAATCTCGGCACCCAGCAGGCAAATCCTACCAGCCGATGACCGCTTTGATTGGCTCTGACGGTCTGGTACGTGCGTCACCATCCGTCATGGGCACCCTCCGGCCGCGCTGGCGGATGGCGCTACGCTTATCCGCCCTACGCTTTCAGCGGAAAACAGCCATGCAAAAGAAGCGTGGTAGCTTGATTTGGCAACCAATCAGTAGATCATTGTACTCATTGTTATCTCGTGCCAGATCTCGCTCACCGTGCGCGTCATCTCCATCTTGCGGTCGGTATAGTAGGTATGCAGCAGATGGTGCGCCTTCTCCGAGTACGGATGCTCCAGGAAATCCCGGTAGAGCGCCTGCACCTGGACGTTGTTGTGTGACTGGCGCGCGCGGGCCGCGCGGTCGATGCCGAACAGCGTCTCGCGCCGCTTCAGCGCATACGGCAGGTAGGCCTTCTTGGACTTCAGGTGGCCGCCGCCATCGACGCAGCCACCTGGGCAGGCCATCACCTCGATGAAGTCGAGGTCGGTGGTCCCGGCGCGCACCGCCTCGACCAGCTCGCGGGTCGGCTTCAGCCCATGGCACATCGCCACCTTCACCGTGCCGATCGAGCCGCCCAATTCCACGGTGGCATGGCGGACGCCCTCGAACCCGCGCAACTGCGTCAGTTCGATCTGCGCCAGCTCGGTGCCGTTCACGGCATGGTACATGGTGCGGACCGCCGCCTCCATCACGCCGCCGGTGGTGCCGAAGATCGCCCCTGCCCCGGAATACTCGCTCATGTAGGGATTATCGAAGGTTGATGGCTGCAATGCCTTCAGATCGACGCCCTCCCGCCGCAGCAGCCGGGCGAACTCGCGGATGGTCAACACGACGTCGATCTCGGGCACGCCGTCATGCACGAATTGCGGCCGCACGGCCTCTTCCTTCTTGGCCGTGCAGGGCATGATCGAGATGACGCGGACCCGGCTGGGCTCGATGCCCATCCGCTCCGGAAGGTAGGTCTTGGCGATCGTGCCGAGGCATTGCTGCGGCGACTTGGTCGAGGACAGCAGCGGCAGGATGTCCGGATAGTGCTTCTCGGCGAAGTTGATCCAGGCCGGACAGCAGGAGGTGAACGTCGGCCGCTGCTTCTTTGCAAGACGGCGCAGCAGTTCCGTGCCCTCCTCCATGATCACCACGTCGGCGGCGAAATTCGTGTCCAGAACGATGTCGAAGCCGAGCTTGCGGCAGGCGGCGATGATCTGGCCTTCGACATTGGTGCCCGGAGGCAGGCCGAACTCCTCGCCGAAACCGACGCGGATGGCTGGCGCGAACTGCACCACGGTGACGATCTGCGGATCGTACAGGAAGTCGATCACCCGGTCGGTCTCGTCCCGTTCGCCCAGTGCGCCGGTGGGACAGACCAGGACGCACTGGCCGCAACTGACGCAGGTCGAGTCCTTCTGCGAGACGCCATCCCGAAGGCCCACGCCGGCGGTCTGGCCGAAGCCGGTCACCACCAGCGCATCCACGCTCTGGCCGTTGCGGCAGATGGCGATGCAGCGCTGGCAGCGAATGCACTTGGTCATGTCCCGGATCAGCGCCGGGGACGAGCTGTCGATCGGTCGGGCCGCCACGCGTGCCAGATCGCGAAAGCGATTCTCCCGCAGGCCGACGAACTGCGCCACGTCCTGCAGCTCGCAGTCGCCGTGCCGGATGCAGGTGGCGCAGTCGTGGTTGTGATCGGCAAACAGCAGCTCGACCTGCAGCCGCTGCGTCTCGCGCACGCGGGGCGTGCGGGTGAATACGTCGAGCCCGGGCTGCATCGGGGTGGTGCAGGATGCCACCAGTTGCGCGTGCTCTTGGCCCTCGGACCGGATCTCGACCATGCACACGCGGCAGGTACCGGGCGTGTGGTCGATGTCGTCCAGTTCGCAGAGCGACGGGATGTGGAAGCCGTGGCGGCGGGCGCAGTGCAGGATGGTCTCCTGCGGCCGCGCGGTGACCGCCACGCCGTTGATGGAGGCATGCACGGTGGCGTCGTCGCCCGCGACGGGAATGGCGTTGTCCATGGCGTCACGCCGCTCCTTCGGGAATCGGATGTTCGGTAATCACGGAGTAGACGCGATAGCAGCGCAGGCAGCGCCTGGCCTCGCGGTAGGCGTCAGCCGCGCTGATCGTCTGATCCACTTCCTCGAACATCGCCTTGCGGATCTCCGGGTCCAGCTCCGGATGATGCACGCGGTATTCGTTCCGGATCGGGTATTCGATGCTGTCGGCAGCCAGCATCTTGTGCTGGTTGAGGATCTGCCGCATGCGCGACCGGGGCGCGAAGCGCACGTGCCCCAGTTTGATGTAATCGTCGATGCTGCGCGCGGCCTTCAGGCCGGCCGCCATGGCGTGAATCAGGGTTGACGGACCCGACGCGCCGTCGCCGCCGGCGAACACGCCCGGCCGCGTGGTGGCCAGGCTGGACTGGTTGACCGCCACGCAGTTCCAGCGGTCCATCTCGACGCCGTCCTCGGACTTCAGCGCACCCTTGCGCACCTGCTGGCCGATCGCCGCGATCAGCGTGTCGCATGGCATGATCCGCTCGGTGCCCGGCACGGCCTCCACGTTGCGGCGGCCCTTCGCGTCGGGCTCGGTCGAGCGCATCTCGACCAGTTCCAGGCCTACCACGCGTCCGTCCTCGGAGATCACGCGCGACGGGTTGGTGAGGAAGTGGAACACGATGCCTTCCGCCTCCGCCGCGTCGATCTCCTCATGGTCCGCCGGCATGTCCTCGCGCCGGCGGCGGTAGATCAGGTGAACCGCCTCCGCCCCCATCCGCAGCGCCGACCGGGCGCAGTCCATGGCGACGTTGCCGCCGCCGACCACCATGACCTGGCCGGACAGCGTGGTCGTCCGGATGCCGGCGACGTGGTCGTGGACCTTGAGCAGGAAGGCGATGCCGGACTCGTAGCCGGCCATGTTGCGGTCCTCGCCGGCCACACCCAGCAGCGTCCCTTGCTGGCAGCCGAGCGCCAGGAATACCGCCCGGTAGCCGCGCGCGAACAGGTCGTCGATCGAGAAGTCGCGGCCCATTTCCCGGTTGAACAGGAACCGGCCGCCCAGCGCGGTGATGATGTCGGTCTCCGACTTCAGCACGTCCTTGGGCAGGCGGTAGCTGGGAATGCCGATCGCGGCCATGCCGCCGGCCTCGTTCAGCGCCTCCAGGACATCGACGTGATAGCCATGCAGCAGCAGGTGGTAGGCGCAGGCGACGCCCGCGGGACCGGCGCCGACCACCGCGACCCGCATGTCGGGGCCGAGCGGATGGGCGATCATGTCGCGGCCGAAGGTCAGTGCGTGCGGCCCCTGCTGCTGGTCGGCGACATAGCGCTTCAGCGTCTTGATGCCGACCGCTTCATCGACCAGGTTGCGGCGGCAGGCCATCTCGCAGAAACGCACGCAGACCCGGCCGCAGGTGGCGGCCATCGGGTATTTCTGCAGGATCACGCCCAGCGAATGCTCGGGCTTGCCGTCGCGAATGTAGTCGATGTAGCGGGGAACGTTGATCTTGGAGGGACACGCCTCGATGCACGGCGCGGTCATGTAGGTCGTGCCGTTCTGGTCGGGCAGCCGCCCGTTCGCCGCCTCCGCCTCGAACACGTCGCGGAAATGGTGCAGGGCCGCCACCAGCGCCTTGCCGCAGGTTTGCCCCAGGCCGCACAGCGAGGTCTCGGTCATCTGCCCGGCAAGCGAGGCTATCCCATCGAGGCCAAGCTGGCTGGGTTCGCCGCGTCGCATCGCGCCTAGCGCATCGCGGACCAGCACGGTCCCCATGCGGCACGGCGTACACTTGCCGCAGGATTGCTCGGCTGCCTTGTCCATGTAATGCCAGAAGGCGTCGATCAGGCTGACGCGCCTGTCGAACACGAAGAAGCCGCGGTCGCCGAGGAACGCCCTGATGGGGTTTCCCTCGTTGAAGACGTCGAACCCCTTGAGCCCCGGCAGCCCGCCACTGTCCGTGCGGGCGTCCCGGTGGTCGTGAACCACGCCGTCCCAGACGCCGAAAACCACGTTTGCCATGCGACCGCCTCTTTGGAGTGTTCAGACTGCGGGACGTAAACGTCGGGAAGCGTCCTGGCGCGATACCACACCACAAGACGCGCGCAGCCCGGCCGTTTGCGACAAACGGCCGCTATTGCAATCCATCTGCTTTAATCCCTACCGTCCAAACATCTGACCGATCAACGATACGAGCCAGGGTCAGCCATGTCCACGAACTTCGCCAATCCAGGCCCTTTCGAGGCCGGCGGCGTCCTGGCGACAACGCCCCTGGACGCAAAAAAACCGTCCAGCACCGGCTGTGATCGCGTTGCAATCAGATCGTGCCGCTAGTCCGCCAGCCGCTCGGTATCGTAAGCGCCGCGAGCGGCGGGGAAACATTCCAGGGCGCGCGGCAGAACGCCTTGCAACAGGGAAATCGCCACGCCGTAGTTGGTCATCGGCACGCTCTGGCGCTCCGCCCGGTACAGCCGGGCCAGCATGTGCTTGCGCGTAATCATGCAGGCGCCGCAATGGATCACCAGCGAATACGGCATCAGGTCCTCGGGCAGATCCTTGCCGGCAGACACGTCGATATCGAGATGAGCGCCGACATATTGCCGCAGCCAGCGCGGAATCTTCACGCGGCCGATGTCGTCGGCCAGCGGGCAGTGGCCGCAGGTCTCCGCCACCAGCACCCGGTCGCCGGCCTTCAGACGGTGGATCGCCGCAGCGCCGCGCGACAGCTTGACCAGGTCCGCCTTGAACCGGGCCATCAGGATGGAGAACGTCGTCAGCTTCACGTCCGGCGGCGTATCCGCGGCGGCCTTCAGCACCACCTGCGAATCGCAGATAACCAGACGCGGCTTGCGGTCCAGGCGGCCGAGCGCATCGCGCAATTCGCGCTCCTTCACCACCATGCACATCGCGTCGCTGTCCAGGATTTCGCGGATGACCTGCACCTGCGGCAGGATCAGCCGGCCCTTCGGCGCCCCCAGGTCGATCGGCACCACCAGAACGGCGAGGTCGCCGGCGGGGATCAGGTCGCCGACCAGCGACGGCTGCTCCAGGCGGTCGTCGGGAACCAGGCGGGTGATCGCCTCCTTGAGCAGCCCGATATTCGTGCCCTCGGCCGCGGAGACCAGCACGATTTCGGTTTCGGCGGCGGCCAGCCGGTCGAGGTCGGCCTGCGGCGGCGGCCCCAG
>Ga0302276_10000453_pt1 | contig 38007 bp, 31 predicted proteins | sample III_Bog_N2_3_FD_198768 | JGI IMG/M metagenome (GOLD analysis project Ga0302276, IMG submission 198768) | Peat permafrost microbial communities from Stordalen Mire near Abisko, Sweden - III_Bog_N2_3 | ecosystem: Environmental > Terrestrial > Soil > Wetlands > Peat | place: Sweden: Abisko...
TGTCAACGTGATGGGCGTCAAGATGGTCGGCCCGGTCATCATCGGCTTCGGCTCGGCGGAGCAGAAGAACTTCTACCTGCCGCGGATACTCTCCGGCGAGGACTACTGGTGCCAGGGCTATTCGGAGCCGGGTTCCGGCTCCGATCTCGCCTCGCTGAAGACCCGCGCGGTGCGCGACGGCGACCACTATGTCGTCAACGGCAGCAAGATCTGGACCACCCATGCGCATCACGCCAACCGCATGTTCGCACTGGTGCGTACCAATGACACCCCGCGGCAGCAGGACGGCATCAGCTTCATCCTGATCGACATGAACAGCCCGGGGATCACGATCCGGCCGATCCTGACCATCGGCGGCGACCACGAGGTCAATCAGGTGTTCTTCGACGACGTCCGCGTTCCCGTCGCCAACCGCGTCGGCGAAGAGGGCAAAGGCTGGACCTATGGCAAATATCTGCTGGAATTCGAGCGCGGCTCCGGCATTGCCTCGGCCAAATTGCGCGACGCGTTGAAAACCGTTTCGGATCTCGCGGAATCCGAGGCCACCGGCCGCGCCATCGACGATCCCGACATCGCGCTTCGCATCTCCGAGATCGAGATCGATATCGATACCCTGGAAATGACCGAGCTGCGGGTGCTGTCGGCACTGCAGACCGGACAAAATCCCGGCGCGGTGTCGTCGCTGTTGAAACTGCGGGTCAGCGAGATCCGCCAGGCCGTGACGCGGCTCGGCGTCGAAGTGATCGGCAATGACGGCCTGGCCGTCGAGCCGATGCGCCCCTTCTACAGGCTCAACCAGGAGCCGGCGATCCCCGAGGCCATGCTGCCGATCGTGCCCGAATATCTCAACGGCCGCGCCTACACCATCTTCGGCGGCTCGTCCGAGATCCAGCGCGACATCGTCGCCAAGATGGTGCTCGGACTCTGAGACATTGCCGCCCTTCGCGCGATTGCCGCGGGCTGCGGCGCGGTCACCGGATTCTCCGTTGTGCAGTGCCGGCGCAGACACTATGAGACTACCCAGGATACCGCCTCAAGGAGGACCCGCCATGCTCCCGACCGATCGTCGAACGATTTTGCGCGCCGCCGCGACCCTGCCGATGGTGGCGGCGTCGATGACCGGACCGGCGTCGGCCCAGACCCCCGCCGCGCCGCCGTCCGCGCCCGAGGCGGCCAAGCCCGCCGCGCCGCCACCCGCGGTGACGCGCATCCTGGCCCATTACGTGGTCAGCGCCCGCTATGACGACCTGCCGGCCAATGTTCGCAAGGAAGGCGTTCGGACCCTGCTGAACTGGGTGGGCGTGGCGATCGGCGGCTCGCGCCATCAGACGGTGGACATCGCGGCATCGGCGCTGGCTCCGTTCTCCGGGCCGCAACAGGCTTCGCTGCTCGGGCGCCGCGAGCGCTTCGACATCATGAACGCAGCCTTCATCAACGGCGTCTCCAGCCACATCTTCGACTACGACGACACCCATCTGAAGACCATCATTCATCCCGCCGGTCCGGTGGCCTCGGCGATCCTGGCGCTGTCGGAGATGCAGCCGGTGTCGGGCAAGGATTTTCTCAACGCGCTGGTGCTCGGCGTCGAAACCGAATGCCGGATCGGCAATTCGGTGTATCCGAACCACTACGATGTCGGCTGGCACATCACCGGCACCGCCGGCGTGTTCGGCGCCGCCGCCGCCGCCGGCAAGCTGCTCGGCCTCAACGAACAGCAGATGGTCTGGGCGCTCGGGCTGGCCGCCTCGCAGCCGGTTGGCCTGCGGGAATCGTTCGGCTCGATGAACAAGAGCTTCAATCCCGGGCGCGCCGCCAGCGACGGCATCTTCGCCGCGGTGCTGGCCTCGAAGAACTTCACCAGCTCGGACGCCATGATCGAGGCCAAGCGCGGCTGGGCCAACACCATCAGCACCAAGCAGGACTATCGCGAAATCATCGACGGCCTCGGCCAGCGCTACGAGGCGGCGCTCAATACCTACAAGCCGTTCGCCTGCGGCATCGTCATGCATCCGGCGATCGACGCCGCGATCCAGCTGCGCAACGAGAACAAGCTGACCGCCGACCAGATCGAGCGGGTCGAGCTCAAGGTGCATCCCCTGGTGCTCGAACTCACCGGCAAGAAAACCCCGCGCCAGGGCCTCGAAGGCAAGTTCAGCATCTACCACGCGGTCGCCGTCGCGCTGGTGGAAGGCGCCGGCGGCGAGAAGCAGTTCAGCGACCGCGCGGTGACCGACCCGACCGTGGTCGCGCTGCGCGGCAAGGTCGTCCCGGTGATCACGCCGGGGATCGATCCCGCCCAGGTCGACATGACCATCGTGCTGAAGGACGGCCGGACGCTGCACCGCCATATCGAGCACGCCATCGGCAGCGTCGAGATGCCGATGACCGACCGGCAGCTGGAAGCCAAGTTCGCCGATCTGGCGGACGGCATCCTGCCCGCCGCGGCGATCCGCCGGGTGATGGATGCCTGCTGGAACGTCGAGAATCTGCCTGATGCGGCGGAGATCGCCAGGATGTCGGTCTCGTCCTGAGCGGGGAAGAGCGGCCCGCCGCGCGGTCTTTCATCGGGGCGGACCGAAGCTGCGGTCAGGGAATGGAAAGGGCCAGATGTCTCAGCGTCAAACGCCGTCGCGCCGCGGCTTGCTGCAGTACGCCGCCGGCTTGGCCGCGCTGACCTTCGCGCCGATCCGCCGCGCGGGAGCAGCGGACGCCGGCATCACCGCGCGGCTGGCGCGCTACATGGTCGCTGCGCGGGATCAGGCCCTGCCGGAAGCGGCGATGGTCGAATGCAAGCACCGGATTCTCGACACCTTCGGCGCCATGGTCTCGGGCTCGCGCATGAAGCCGGGCATCATGGCGGTCAAGTACGTTCGCGGGCTGGGCGGCGAGCCGCAGGCCTCGGTGATCGGAGCCGGCTTTCGCACCACGGCGGTCAACGCCGCGCTCGCCAATGCGATGTGCGCCCATGCCGACGAGACCGACGATTTCGAGCCGGTCACCAAGGCGCATCCCGGCAGCTCGGCGGTGCCTGCCGCGCTGGCGGTGGCCGAGAAGGAAGGCCGCAGCGGCCAGGAATTCATTCGTGCCGTGGCGCTCGGCTATGACCTCGGCTGCCGCCTGCTGATGGCGCTCGGCCCGGATCTGGTGCGCGGCAGCCACCGCAGCGCGGAGGGAACGGCATCGACCTTCGGCGCGCTTGGCGCGGCCGCCTCGCTGGCGCGGCTCGATGAGCAGGAAACGCGCTTTGCGATTTCCTACGCCGCCCAGCAGGTTTCCGGGCTGTGGAGCTGGGTGAAGGACAAGGACCACGTCGAGAAGGCATTCGATTTCGCCGGCATGGGCGCGCGCAACGGCGTGACCGCAGTCGACATGGTGCAGGCGGGGTTGACCGGCGTCGATGACGTGCTCGATGGTACTCACAATCTCTTCATCGCGCTGTCGAGCAATCCGAGGCCGGAGCAAATGCTCGCTGGCCTGGGCAGCCGCTTCTACGTCACCGAGACCGCGATCAAGACCTTCTCGGTCGGTTATCCGATCCAGTCGCCGCTCGACGCGCTGCTGGCCTTGCGCAGGCAATATGGACTTGCCCCGGACAACGTCCGCAGCATCCTCGTCAAGCTGCCGACCGATGCGATCGGCATCGTCGGCGAGAGCGCCATGCCGGATGTGAATTGCCGGCATCTGGTGGCGGTCGCGCTGGTCAAGGGAGCGGTCTCCTTCGCCGACAGCCATGACACCGCGCTGATGCAGGATCCGAACATCCTGGAGCAGCGTGCCAAGGTGACCCTGGTGGCCGACCAGGCGCTGATGGATCCGGCCGCGCCACGCGGCGCGGTCGTCGAAGTGACGCTGTCCGACGGCAGCAAGGTCGACCATTTCACCAGGTTCCCGCCGGGCACCAGGGAAAATCCGCTTGGCACGGAGGCCGTGAGCGCGAAGGCGCGGGACCTGATGGCCCCGGTGCTGGGCGCCGAAAGCACCGACAAGCTGATCGATCGGATCAACAACCTGGAACGGGTCGACGATGTCAGGACATTGCGCGCCCTGTTCGGGAGCTGAGGTCGATCAAGCTTCAAATGCTTGACAACAATGAGCCGTCGGCGCTGGAAATGCCGGCGGCGGTTCGCAGGAAGATATCGCCGTGCAAGATGGCAAAAGCCACGCCGGATGCAAACGGGGAGACATGACCATGAAGCTTTTGACCGCGGCCGGTGTTGGGGCCATCGCCGTGCTGTACGCGGGCGCCAGCAGCGCCGCCACCGTCGAGCTGTCGGCGCACGACATCGGCGGCCAGGTGACCGGAGATAAAGGTCCCGAAGCCGGCGTGTGGGTGATTGCCGAGACCAGGGATCTGCCGACCAAATATGCCAAGGTCGTGGTGACCGATGACCAGGGCCGTTTCGTGATTCCCGAACTGCCGGATGCCAGTTACAAGGTCTGGGTTCGCGGTTACGGCCTGCAGGACACCGCCCAGGTCGGCGCCCGCCCGGGCAGCCAGCTCGACTTCAAGGCCGCCCCGGCCGCCTCGCCGGCCGCTGCGGCGCAGCTGTATCCGGGCATGTACTGGTACTCGCTGCTGGAAATTCCGGCGCCGGACGAATTTCCCGGCACCGGCGACAGCGGCAACAAGATGCCGGTGACCATGAAGACCCAGGCGCAGTGGGTGGATACGGTCAAGAACATGTGCCAGTCGTGCCATGCGCTGGGCTCGCGCGGCATCCGCGAAGTGCCGAAGCTTTTCATGGAAGGCAACGATTCGCACACCGCATGGGCGTTCCGCACCCAGGCCGGCCAGGCCATGGAATACATGACGCTGGCACTCGGCAGCATGGGACCCGAAAAGGTCTACACGCTGTTTTCCAACTGGACCGACCGGATCGCGGCGGGCGAACTGCCGTTCGACAAGCCGGAGCGGCCGAAGGGCATCGAGCGCAACGTCGTCTACACGATGTGGGACTGGGCTTCGCCGAAACATTACCAGCACGACGCGATCTCGACCGACAAGCGCAATCCGCATTTGAACGCCAACGGGCTGATCTACGGATCGCCGGAGGAGAGCACCGACCTGATCCCGACGCTCGACCCGGTGAAGAACATAGCCTCCACCATCAAGCAGCCCTATCTCGATCCCAAGATGCAGGGATCGGAGGATGCGGCGCGCGGTACCTCGGCCTATTGGGGCGACGAAGCGATCTGGGACGGGCACACCAGCATCCACAACGTCATGATGGATGAAGAGGGCAAGGTGTGGTTCACCGCGCGGCTGCGACCGCCGCAGAATCCGGACTACTGCAAGCAGGGCTCGAACCATCCTTCCGCCAAGGCCGATCCGCAGGCGACCTCACTGCGCCAGTTGTCGCGCTTCGATCCGGCGACCGGGAAATGGGACCTGATCAACACCTGCTTCTCGACACATCACCTCTATTTCGGCCATGACGCCAACGATACGTTGTGGATGAGCGCCGGCGGCCCCGGACTCGGCGGCGGCATCGTCGGCTGGCTCGACACCAGGCAATTCCGCGACACCAGGGACGGCGTCGCAGCGCAGGGCTGGACGCCTCTGGTCATCGACACCAACGGCAACGGCAAGCGCGACGACTTTGTCGGGGCCAAGGACCCGCTCGACCCGGCCAAGGACAAGCGGATCGCCGCGTCGTTCTACGGCATCATGCCGAGCCCGGTGGACGATTCGATCTGGGGGCAATCGATGGACCGCGGCTTCTCGCGGATCGATCAGCCCGGCTATATCGTCCGCGTGGTGCCCGGACCCGATCCCGCCAATACGGCATTGGCGGAAATCTATCAGCCGCCGGAAGGCGGCTTCGGTCCGCGCGGCATCGATATCGGACTGGACGGCGTGGTCTGGACGGCGCTTTCCAGCGGGCATCTGGCGAGCTTCGACCGCAGCCTGTGCAAGGGACCGCTCAACGGTCCTGCCACGGCCGAGGGCAAGCAATGTCCGGAAGGCTGGAAGCTCTATCGGCTGCCGGGGCCGCAGTTCAGGGGCCTCGACCCCAAGGGCAGCGCCAACCATGCCTATTACGTCTGGGTCGACCGCTACAATGTCCTCGGCCTCGGCGCCAATGTGCCGATCGCCGAGGCCAATGGCGGCGAGTCGCTGCTGGCGCTGGTCAAAGGTGAATTTGTCACCATGCGGGTGCCCTATCCGCTCGGCTTCTTTTCCAAGAATGTCGACGGCCGGATCGATGATCCGTCAGCGGGGTGGAAAGGCCGCGGCATCTGGACCACGTCCGGCACCCGTGCCAACTTTCACAGCGAGGGCGGCACGGAAGCCTATCCGAAGGTGTTCAAGGTGCAGCTGCGTCCCGATCCCCTGGCCCACTGACGTTGCCGCATCTTGTCCAGTTCGGCGGATGTCGATCGAACCGGAATGCGGGTCGGCTGCATTGAAGGGCGGCAATGCCGCGCGGAGCGGCGGATCGCACTGAAATCGCATCGTCCAGGACCAGCCGTGCGGCGATCGCGGCGATCCTCGACTGCTTCGTGACCTCGAATTGGCATGACCCCGTAATTTCCGGACGGACCACGTCCGGCGGATATCGTTGAACTGGCGGTCGCCGCCTTGTTCGTGCTCCCTCGTTTTCCGGCGCGCGCTGCTTGATGGCGGCGACGGCCACTGCGGCAACGCCGGCAGCGGCAATTGAAACGCGACCCCTGCGGCCAGCATCGGCTTTGGCGACGACCCGGTGCCGACCCGGATTGTTAGTTTCGTCCTAATCGCGACGCGTAGATCTGCATCCGTAGTCTTACGGGATCCAAAATTAACGGGTTCGACAGCAGGTCTGCATCATTCTGGGCGCGTAGAAAATTCCCGAACGGGACACCTGACCAAGGTCGTCACCTTAGCATCATTCATTGCCGACCGTTACGCGCTGCAGGAATTCGCTACATGGAAGCCGACTTCAAAACCAGCACCGGCGACCAAAATCCCGGCACAGAGCTCCCGTGCGGGCTGCAGCGAGACGAAGTCTCCAACAGATTGCCTCAGCTGCTCGATATCACCCAGGCGCAAACCTTGCGGGATTTAGTCACGGCTCGGCTCGGCAACGGGGCGCTGGTGCTGGATGCCGGCGCTGTCGAGCGCATGTCGACGCCCTGCGTTCAGGTGCTGCTGGCGGCCGGACGGGCTGCCGACCTCGCCGGCTCCGCATTCCAGATTATCAACGCCTCCGATGTGTTCCGAACGGCGCTCGCCGATCTCGGATTGCAGACTGAATTCAGCAATTGGGTGGTTTGAACATGGCCAAGCGAATACTGACGGTGGACGATTCGAAGACCATGCGCGACATGGTCTCGTTCACCCTGAAAAAGGCCGGCTACGAGGTCGGCGAGGCGGAGGACGGCAAGGTTGCGCTGACCGTGCTTGCCGGAGCGAAGTTCGACCTGATCATCACCGACCTCAACATGCCCAACATGGACGGCATTTCGCTGATCAAGAACGTGCGGGCCGCGTCGCAGCATCGCGCGGTACCGATCCTGATCCTGACGACGGAGAGCGACAGCACCAAGAAGGCCGACGGCAAGGCGGCGGGCGCTACCGGGTGGCTGGTCAAGCCGTTCAGCCCGGAGAAGCTGCTCGAACTGGTCCAGCGTGTATGTCCATGAGCTCCGAATCCGAGGGCTATCCACTCGCGCAGTTTCGCAAGACCTTTTTCGAGGAATGCGCCGAGCTTCTCGACGCGCTGCAGTCCAATCTTGAGTTATTGTCGAACGGAAGCGGCGACGGCGAGACCATGCACGCCATCTTTCGCTCGGTGCATTCCATCAAGGGCGGCGCCGGGGCCTTCAGCCTCGGCGCTCTGGTGGCATTCTCGCATGTGTTCGAAAGCCTGCTCGACGCCATGCGCGAGCACAAGATCTCCGTCGCACCGGAAGTGATGCAACTCGTGCTGCGCGCCAGCGACGCCCTGGCCGATATCGTGGCCGCGGCCCGAAACGAGCAGCCGCTGGCTGCCGATTTCGCGGCCGACATCGTCGCGGCGATGGAGGAGGTGCTGCTCGGCGCCGCCGATGCGCCGGCGCCGGTCAGTCAACCCGGGCCGGTTGCGCCAGGCGTCGATCTCAGCGGTGAGCGGCGCTATCGAATCGCATTCACGCCGCATAGCGAAATGCTGCAGAAGGCCAATGAGCCGCTGCTCCTGATCCGACAGCTGCGCAAGCTCGGTGGCCTGGTCGCCCGGGTCGACAGCTCCCGGGTTCCGCCGCTCGACGTCATCGAGCCCGAAGCCGCCTATTTGAGCTGGGTGTTCGAACTCGATACCGGCGTGCCGCAAAGCGCGATCCACGAAGTGTTCGAATTCGTCGAAGACGACTGCGATCTGAAGATCGAGGACATCTCGATCCGCGCCGTCGTGGCGCCGGTGGCCGACGCGGCCAATCCGGTTGCCGCGGTCGCGGAAAAAACCCCCGATGCCCCGGTTGCCGCCTTGACGCCGACCCAGTCGATCCGGGTCGACGTCGACAAGGTCGACCGCCTGGTCAACCTGGTCGGCGAACTGGTCATCACCCAGGCCATGCTGACCGAACAGGGCACGCTGCTGCCGGTGGATCACTATCCGGCGCTGATCCAGGGCATCGAAGCGCTGGCCCAGAGCGCCCGCGAACTGCAGGAAAGCGTCATGGCGATCCGCGCGCAGCCGGTCAAGTCGGTTTTCGCCCGCATGCCGCGCATCGTGCGCGATCTGGCGGCGACGCTCGGCAAGGAAGTGCGCATCGTCACCGCCGGCGAGATGACCGAGATCGACAAGACCGTGATCGAACAATTGAGCGATCCGCTCACCCACATGATCCGCAACGCGCTCGATCACGGCATCGAAGGCCCCGATGCCCGCATCGCCGCCGGCAAGCCGCGCCAGGGCACCATTCACCTGTCGGCCGCGCAGCGCAGCGGCCGCATCGTGATCGAGGTTTCCGATGACGGCCGCGGCCTCAATCGCGAGAAGGTGCTGGCCAAGGCCCAGGATCGCGGACTGGTGGCGGCAGGGGCAATCCTGAGCGACGAGGAGATCGACAATCTGATCTTCCTGCCGGCGTTCTCCACCGCCGACGTGGTGTCGAACATCTCGGGGCGGGGCGTCGGCATGGACGTGGTGAAGCGCAATGTGCAGTCGCTGGGCGGCCGCATCACCGTGCAGTCCCGGTTCGGCGCCGGCTCCCGCTTCACGCTGTCGCTGCCGCTGACCCTGGCGGTGGTCGACGGCATGGTGGTCTCGATCGGCAAGGAAACCTTCATCATCCCTTTGACGGCGATCATCGAGAGCCTGCGGCCGCAGGCCGCCGATATTCATCCCGTCGTCGGGCGCGGCGAGGTGCTGGCGCTGCGCGGCGAGTACCTGCCCCTGACCCACCTGCACAAGTGCTTCGCGATCGAGGGCGCCATCACCGATCCGTGCCGCGGCATCGTCATCATCGTGGAGAGCGAAAGCGCCGGCCGTGTCGGGGTGATCGTCGACGAGCTTCTTGGCCAGCAGCAGGTCGTCGTCAAGAGCCTGGAAGCCAATTACGATCCCGTCGACGGCATCAGCGGCGCCACCATCCTGGGCAACGGCCGGGTGGCGCTGATCCTCGATATCGCGCGGCTTCGCGAGATCGACGGCCGAACCGACGCCGAATGGCGTGCCGACCGGCAGCCGAAAATTCAGCACGCCGCAGTCAATGTTCGAGAGGAAACGCCCCATGCAGCCTGATCATCCGCCGATTGCCGTGTCCCAGGGCCAGGGCAACCTCGATCGGCCGGCGGCCGGCGAGAACACCCAGCAGTTCATCACCTTCACGCTCGGCGCCGAGGAGTACGGCATCGACATCATGGTGGTGCGCGAGATCAAGGGCTGGACCGACACCACGATGATTCCCAACGCGCCGGCGCATGTGCGCGGCGTGATCAATCTGCGCGGCGTCATCGTTCCGATCTTCGATCTCCGCGCGCGGTTTGGCGCGGGACTGACCGTGCCGACCAGCATGCATGTGGTGATCATCGTCGCGGCCGGAACCAGAACCGTGGGACTGCTCGTCGATACGGTTTCGGACATCATCTCGGTGGACCCGAAATCGATCCGGCCGGTACCGGAGATGGGCCTGCCGACCGAGGATCAGTTCCTCGAGGGGCTGGTTGCCATGGAAAACCGGATGGTGACGCTGGTGTCGCTGGCCGGGCTGTTCGGAAAGTCCGCCGACCTGGCCAAACGAAACTTCTCGAGCGACCTCACGAAGGCCGCCTGATCCGGCGTAACGAGTAATCCGCTTCACAGCACCATTCGAGGAAGACGATCATGATGCACGAGTTAGACGGCCACAGCATGCAAGACAATGATGGCGACACCGCAAAGCCGAGAGTATCGCGGGCCAGGAAGAAGCCGCCGTCGAAAAACCGGGAGAAGCCCGCCGCCGCCGGCGATCGCAAGCACCGCGGCATGCTGGACGCGATAGCCCGCTCGCAGGCGATGATCGAGTTCTCGCTGGACGGAGTCATCCAGGACGCCAATGCCAACTTCCTGGCTGCGCTCGGCCATACGCTGGAAGAGATCAAGGGTCAGCATCACTCGATATTCGTCGATCCGCTGCACCGCCAGAGTCCGGAATACCGCTCGTTCTGGGACAGGCTCGCCCGGGGCGAGCCGGAGACCGGCCTGTACAAGCTGATCGGCAAGGCAGGCAAGGAAGTCTGGCTGCAAGCCGCCTACACGGTGGCGCTCGACGGCCAGGACAAGCCCACGCGCATCCTCGCAGTCGGCATGGACGTCAGCCTCGCTACGCAGAAGGCGGTCGCGGAAGCCGAGGAGCTCAAGATTCGCACCGACATCATGGATACGACCAGCATCGTCTCCTATGCCGACCTCAAGGGCGACATCGTCTCCGTCAACAACAAGTTCATCGAAGTGTCCAAATATCCTCGCGATGAGCTGATCGGCAAGCCGCACAACACCACCCGCCACCCCGACATGCCGAAAGAGGTCTTCAAGGAGCTGTGGAGCACGATCGGTCGCGGCAAGCCGTTCCGCGGCATCATCAAGAACCGCGCCAAGGACGGTACGCCGTATTACGTCGACGCCGTGATTGCGCCGATCATGGGGAATAACGGAAAGCCGAAGGGATATCTCGGGGTTCGCTATGACATCACCGAGACCGAGATCGAACGCCACAACATGCGGGGGCTGTTCGCGGCGATCAACGAGAACTATGCCTATATCGAATTCGATCCGTCCGGCGTGGTCATCACGGCCAACCCGATCTTCCTCAATCTTCTCGGCTACCAGCTGGCCGAGGTCGTCGGCAAGCATCACCGCACCTTTGTCGATCCGGCGCAATCCGCCAGCTCCAGCTACCTGCAGTTCTGGACCGATCTGAATGCGGGCAAGGCCTTCAGCGAAGTCTTCAAGCGCATAACCAAGATGGGAACCGAGGTCTGGATCCAGGCGGTCTATTCTCCGGTCAGGGATGAGGTCGGCCGGGTCGTCAAGATCGTCAAGATCGCGACGGACGTGACTGCCGCCCGGGTTTCGGGCGCGGATTTCGAGGGCCAGATCGCGGCAATCGGCAAGGCGCAGGCGGTCATCGAATTCGGACTCGACGGCAAGGTGCTCACCGCCAACGAGAATTTCTGCCAGACGCTCGGATACACGCTCGCCGAGATCAAGGGCCAGCACCATTCGCTGTTCGTCGACCCGGTGTTTCGCTCGACGGCGGATTACCGGATGTTCTGGGACAAGCTCGGACGAGGCGAGTACGATGCCGGACAATACAAGCGGATCGGCAAGGGCGGCCGTGAAGTCTGGATCCAGGCTTCCTACAATCCGATCATGGATCTGAACGGCAAGCCGTTCAAGGTGGTGAAATACGCCACCGACATCACCGCCCAGGTCAAGGCAGCCGAGATTCTTCAGGCGGCTGTCCAGCAGACCCAGGATGTCGTGACCTCGGCGAAGGAAAATGACCTGCGCCACCGCATCCCTCTGGAGGGCAAGACCGGCGAGATCGCGCAATTGTGCGAAGGCGTCAACGGTCTGCTCGACACGATGTCGTCGATCATCGGCGAGGTCTCGGAAACCGCCCAGACGCTGACCACGGCAGCCCGCGAGATCGCCACCGGCAACACCGACCTGTCGCAAAGAACCGAAGAGCAGGCTGCGAGTCTCGAGGAGACCGCCGCCAGCATGGAGGAACTGACCGCGACCGTGCGCCAGAATGCCGAGAACGCCCAGCAGGCCAACAAGCTCGCTTCGTCGGCCTCGGAGGTCGCGGTCAAGGGAGGTTCGGTCGTCGCGGAAGTCGTGACCACCATGGACGGCATCACCCAGGCCAGCCGCAAGATCGCCGACATCATCGGCGTGATCGACGAAATCGCGTTCCAGACCAACATCCTGGCGCTCAACGCCGCGGTCGAAGCCGCGCGCGCCGGGGACCAGGGACGCGGCTTCGCGGTGGTCGCCGCGGAGGTCCGCAATCTGGCGCAGCGCAGCGCCAATGCCGCCAAAGAGATCAAGGGTCTGATTTCCGACTCGGTCTCGAAGGTCGAATCCGGCTCCCGGCTGGTCGACACCGCCGGCAAGACCATGGAGGAGATCGTCCAGTCGGTGAAACGCGTCACCGACATCATGGCCGAGATTTCGGCGGCCTCGCAGGAGCAGCGCGCCGGCATCGAACAGGTCAACAACGCGGTCACGCAGATGGACCAGGTCACGCAGCAGAACGCCGCACTGGTGGAAGAGGCGGCCGCCGCGGCCAAATCGATGGAAGACCAGACCGGAGCGATGGCCGAAATGGTCGGGCAGTTCATGCTGTCCGATGAATTCGAACGCGCCCAGCCGGCGCCCGTCAAAACCGCCGTCAAGCCTACCGGAAACCCGGTGGTCGATCGTTCGCTGCGCGGCTTGAAGAGCCCCGTACCGGCCGCGCGAGCGCCGCGACCGCCGGCGCCGACCGCGGACAATGCCAAGCCGCAGCCCGCTGCGGAGCCTGCGGTTCGGCGCAAGGCCGCCGGCGCGGGTGATGCGGACTGGAAGCAGTTCTGAGGCTGCTTGCGCTGCCGGCTCATCGACCGATGAGCCGGCGGATCAGTCGGGCGCGATGGGATTTGAAATGGACACGGAATACGCGCTCCAGGACGGCGATTTTCGCAAGATCACCAAGCTGGTGATGGATACCGCCGGCATCGTGCTGAGCGAGAAGAAGCGCGCCTTCATCCACGGCCGGCTCGGCCGGCGGCTTCGTATTCTCGGATTGGCCGATTTCACCGAATACTGCCGGCTGCTTGAAAGCGCCGACGGCGAGGCCGAACGCCACAATCTGATCAATGCGGTGACCACCAACCATACCAACTTCTTTCGCGAGCCGCATCATTTCGACTATCTCGACAAGACGGTTCTGCCCTCACTCGCCGAGGCACGCGGCAACGGGCCCGGCCGGCTCAGGATATGGTCGGCCGGGTGCTCGACCGGCGAGGAGCCCTACACGATCGCGATGACCTTGCGCGGCCATCAGCCCTCGCTGTCGGGCTGGGACGTCAAGATTCTCGCGACCGATCTCGATACCAACGTGGTGGCTCATGCGGCGGCCGGCGTCTACGAGGCCGACCGCATCGAATCGATCCCGGCAGCGTGCCGCAAGCGCTTCATGACCGAGCGGCCGGACGGACATGCCGTCATGAATGACGAGCTACGCTCATTGATCATGTTCGCACCGTTGAACCTGCTCGAAAGCTGGCCGATGCGGGGACCGTTCGACGTGATCTTCTGCAGGAATGTCGTGATCTATTTCGACAAGCCGACGCAACGCCGGCTGTTCGATCGCTATGCCGACATGCTGAAGCCGGATGGCTGGCTGTTCGTCGGTCATTCGGAAAGCCTCATGAGCGTGACCAGCCGCTTCGATCTGGTCGGGCGCACCATCTATCGCAGGACCAAATGACCGGCCGGGAAGCCGCTCATGCACGCCGGTTGGCCTTCCCCGAGGCCGACTATTCGCCGTCGGGAACCCGCCGATACCACGACCCGCGTTTCGACGCGATCGCGATCAAGGTATTTCCGGGCGAACACTACGTCACGGCAAGCGCCGATGAAATGCTGGTGACCATTCTCGGCTCCTGCGTCACCGCCTGCATCAGGGATCCCATGGCGGGGGTGGGCGGCATGAATCATTTCATGTTGCCGGAAGCCGTCGGCGGCGGCTGGGACAGCGCCTCGGCAAGCATGCGCTACGGCAATGTCGCGATGGAGCGCCTGATCAACGACGTTCTCGTCCGGGGCGGGCTGCGGCAGCGGCTGGAGATCAAGGTCTTCGGTGGCGGCAACGTGATGAAAGGCACCGCCAATATCGGGCATCGCAATGCCGATTTTGTCGAGACCTATCTGGTGGCTGAGAACCTGCCGATCACCGCGCATCATTTGCGCGGCATTCTGCCCCGTCGCGTCCACTATTTTCCGTCCACTGGCCGGGTGATGCTGCTGGAATTGCAGCGCATCGAGGAAGAGGCAGTCGTTCGCAGCGAAGGACTCTACAAGTCGAAAATCCTGGTCGAGCCCATCGCGGGTTCGGCCGAGCTGTTCTGAGGGTGTGAAGTGAAGCAGACAAGCGTACTGATCGTCGACGACTCGGCCTTTGTGCGGCGGGTGCTCACGGAGATTCTTTCCTCTGATCCGTCGATCGCGGTCGTAGGGGCCGCGCCGGATCCGTTCGTCGCAAGGGAAATGATCAAGACGCTGAACCCCGACGTGGTGACGCTGGACATCGAGATGCCGCGGATGGATGGCCTGGCGTTTCTCGAAAAGATCATGACGCTGCGGCCGATGCCCGTGCTGATGATATCGTCTCTCACTCAAAAGGGAGCCGACGTCGCACTGCGCGCGCTGGAAATCGGCGCCGTGGATTTCGTCGCCAAGCCGATGGTCGGTTTGAGCGAGGGCTTCGCGGGGCTGCGCGATGAAATCATCGGCAAGGTCAAGGCGGCAGCGGGCGCGCGCGTCAAACCGCTGTCAGGCAGCAAGCCGAAAGCGCGGCTGGTGCCGGGTCCGAACTATCGCTCATCCGAACGCCTGATCGCCGTCGGCGCCTCCACCGGGGGCGTCGAGGCGCTGCAGGAGTTGCTGACTGCCTTCCCGTCCGACGCGCCGGCCATTCTCGTCACCCAGCATATGCCGGCCTTGTTCACGGCGACCTTCGCAAAGCGCCTCGACCAGTGTTGCGCCGTCAGCGTCAGCCAGGCCGAGGACGGCGAGCGCGTGCTTCCGGGCCATGTCTATATCGCGCCCGGCGGATTTCATCTCGAACTCGCCCGCAACGGGGCGAATTACGTCTGCCGGGTGCACGAACAGCCGCTGGTATCGGGGCATCGTCCCTCCGTTGACGTGCTGTTCCGGTCGGTCGCCAAGGCTGCGGGCGGCAGCTCGGTCGGAATCATCCTTACCGGCATGGGCAAGGATGGCGCCGCGGGGCTGCTGGAAATGCGCCAAGCCGGCGCATCGACGATCGGCCAGGACGAGGCAAGCTGCGTCGTCTACGGCATGCCGAAAGCGGCGCATGATTGCGGCGCCACCGAAGTCGAGCTGCCGCTCAACAGGATCCCGGGACAGGTGCTGCATCATTGTCAGGCCATCGCCGGACGCGGCGTGAGGGTATGACATGTTCGGATTGAGCAGGAAGCCCCGCGAGACGGCGACGGTACCGGCCGCGGCGGCGGTTCCGCAGCCGGTCCACCTCGAGGTCGTCCCGCCATCCCAGCACGCCGAACTGCTGCAGCGCTGGATGGCGCTCGCCGAGATGCAGCAGCGGGTGATCCAGGCGCTGGTGGCGGAGGTCGCGCAGACCTCGGGCTTTGTCGAAACCGAAGCCGACGCTCTCAGCGTGAGCTTTCAGCGGCTCGCGGTCAGCGCGCAGCAGCAGACGGCGCGAGTCGACAGCCTGACCAGCCTCGCGACCGGAATCGAGGTCGAAGGCAAGACCGTTCCAATCGAGGGGATCACCGCGCTGCTGGAGGGTACCCTCGGCGACGTCGTCGAAAAGATCCTGCATCTGTCCAAGGATTCCATGTCCATGGTCTACGCGCTGGACGAGCTCAGGACCAGCGTTAAACGCATCGAGAAATGCATGGAACAATTGGACCGCGTCAACAGTACCACCAACATGTTGGCGTTGAATGCACGCATCGAGGCGGAACGGGCCGGCGCATCCGGGAGGGCTTTCCGCGTCGTCGCCGACGAGGTCCGCGAGCTTTCCAAGGTGACGCAAGGCCTTGCCGTGTCGATGAGGGGCGAGCTCAAGGGACTGAATGACGGCTTCGAGCATGGCCATGATACGCTGCAGCGGGTCGCGACCATCGACCTGTCGGACAACATCCTGGCCAAGGAACGGCTCGAAGTTTTGATGAAGGCGCTGGTCCAGCGCAGCGCCAGCCTGGAGACCATCGTCGCCGATGCGGTCAAGGAAGCAGGCGACATCTCCGCCGATGTCGATGGAATGGTCACCGGGATCCAGTTCCAGGATCGAACGCGGCAGCGGCTCGAGCACGTCGTCGACACGCTTCATGTGATCGACCAGGCGCTTGCAGAAATCAAGGGCGCCACGGCGGAATGCCTGCCCGAGCTCGCAGGCGCGGCCCCGGATCTCGAATGGGTCAAAAAACTGCTGCAACGCTTCACGCTCGGGGAAACGCGCGCGCGTTTCGTGGCGCATCTTCTCGACGGCGAGCCGCCAGCCGAGTTTTCCGGGATCTTGTCAGGAAACAATGCGCCGTCGTCCGGTGGGTCGGCGGAGCTATTTTAGGAGCATGGGATGAAAGTTGAATTCGACGACAACGGCGCGCGGGTCAAAATCAGCGGTGAGTTCACGTTCACCGACCATGTCGCGTTCAAGGCGATAGCCAGCCGGCTTTTCGAAGGACAGGGCTGGCCGATCGTGATCGACCTTACGAAACTCGAGTTCATCGACTCGGCGGGCCTCGGCATGCTGCTGATCGTCCGGGATGAGGCCGACAAGGCCCAACGAAGCCTGATTTTGCGCGGTCCGCACGGCCAGGTGAAGCGGATGTTCGCCGTTACCAAATTCGATACCCTGTTCACCGTGGAGGCCTAGCGTCGTGTCCAGCGCGGTGCAGAGCTACAACATGGCGACGGTCGAGGCTCCCCGCTTGAGCTGCTGGGACGGCGCGTCGGAAGACTCGCTGGCGCGGGCATTGTCGATGGCGGTTACCGAGTGCATGGAAGTGGCCCTGATTGACGGCAACCAGTACAGCCGGTTGTTGTTTCGTCCCAGGGCCAACGGATGTCTCAGGCTGGCGCTGACGACGCGGTCGGCCTACCGGCATCAGGTCGCCAGGGTTTTCGTTGGCGCCCTGGCGCTGCGGATCGACTTGTCGGGGGATCTTCGCGACCGCGTTCACACCGCGATCCAGGAGGCGATGATGAACTCGGTCCTGCACGGAAATCTCGCCATCGACTCCGGACTTCGCGACAGCCTGGACGGGCTCGAGACCTCGCACCAGACCATCGAGCGGCTGCTGACCTCACCGCAGATCGCGCGCAGCATGATCCGCGTGGAAGCGATCTGGAACGCGAGCATGCTGTACGTCCTTGTCCGGGACAGCGGCGCCGGCTTTGACAGAACCGATCTGCCGTTGCCCGACGAAGTGCGCGCCGCCGGGCATATCGCGCGAGGCCGGGGTCTTGCGATCCTGGAGGCGTTTTGCGATCGGCTCGCCCTGCTTCACGGTGGTACGACCATCAAGCTGGGATTCAGGCTATGAAACCCTCGATGGCGGGAGCGTCGTCCGGCGCCGGCACCGCCACGGCGCGCGCCGGCAGCAGTATTTTCGATGCGAAGATACTGATTGCCGACGACGAGCCGCTGAGTTGCAGGTTGCTGGCCGGGATATTGCGCAGAAAGCGATTCACCAACATCCGGTTTGCCGAGGGTGGCCATTCGGCGCTGGAGCTGGTCGACAGCTTTGAACCGGATCTCGTGCTGCTCGACGTGCAGATGCCGGACCTCGGCGGAATGGAGGTGTGCCAGCGCGTTCGGGCCAACCCGGCGTTGGTCGATCTGCCGATCCTGATGCAGACGGCCACGGTCGACCGCAAGGAGATGGGCCTGCTGTTCCAAGCCGGAGCCTCGGACTTTCTGTCGAAGCCGATCAACCCGTCCGAGCTTGTTTCGCGCGTCACCGTGCACCTGGAACGCCGCACCCTGCTGCGCGAGCTGCGCGACTATCGTGAACGGACATCGATGGAGCTGGACGCCGCCCGGCGGATGCAGTTCGACCTGCTGCCCGCGCAACCGTTTCAGCAGGAACTCGCTGCTGCCGCCGGGATGCGCATCGCTTCGTATTCCCGGTCGTCATCGGAGATCGGCGGCGATCTTTGGGGCGTGCTGCCGGTCGATGCGGCCTCGTTCGGCATCTTCCTGGCGGATTTCGCCGGGCATGGCGCGACCGCCGCGCTGAACACCTTTCGCCTGCACGCCCTGATTCACGAGCATGCCGGGCTGCACCACGATCCCGCCGGTCTGCTGGCGATGCTCAATGACCGGCTCAAGGCGGTGCTGTCGCCCGGTCAATTCGCGACTTTCCTGTACGCGGTCGTCGATTCATCCGCCGATCATGTCAGATTTGCGTCCGCCGGCGCGCCGCCCCCGATTGTCGCGCAGGGTCTCGATGGCCCCGCGGTCCTGGCTGAAGTTGCCGGACTGCCGCTGGGCGTGGTCCGCGGCGCCCAGTACCAGCTCCACCACCGGCCGTTCGGCCCGGATTCGATGCTGCTGCTGTTCAGCGACGGCCTGTCGGAATTTCCGGACCACCGGGGAGGCCGGATCGGCGACGAGGGGCTGCGAAAGGTGGTCGGCGCCTGTCATTCCGGCCTGACGCCGCATCAGGTCATCGACCGGGTGTGCGAGGCGGCCGGTGTTGGCGAGAATAACGCATTGCCGGACGACACCACGGTCATCTGCATCGATAGGCGTATCGGATCCGAGGCACGGGCTTGTCGGGATCGCCTGGTCCACCAGGGCTCTTTGCCGGAGGCGCGCCAGCGATGCGGCCAAGTCTGATTGAGCAGCCGCTGTTCGATGTCGCCCAGATAGCGCTGCTTCGCGATGCGCTGGGTGAGGAGGAACTGCGGGCCATGCTTTCGGAGCTGCCGGATGCCGCCGGGCAGGCCAGCCACAGCATCCGGACGGCGATCGCATCGAACGATCTGCAGGAGGCCCGGCGCCTTGCCCACGCCCTCAAGGGCGTTGCCGGCAGCTTCGGCGCCGCCCGGCTCGCGGCGATGGCGCGGGAATTTGAGCTCGAAGCGACGTCGATAGCTTCGCTGGAGCAAGCCATGCCGGCTCTCGCGCGTGCGATCGAGGAGACGCTGACCGCGCTCCCCGAGGTTGCAGGCGACTCGTCGGGCGCGACGGCATGACGAGCAGCCGGGCAACGGGAGCTATCGCGGCCGAGCCCATCGCGGCGCGGCGCGTGGGCGCGTCGCCACTCGTCACGATGTTCGCCGCCGCGACGCTGGTGGTGCTGACAGTCTGCGCCGCCGGCATGACGGTCTGGAAAATCCATGAGCAGGTCGATCGCGAGGCCCGCGCCAACCTCGGCAAGCTCGCTCTGGTGATCGCCGACCAGACCTCCCGCTCGTTCCAATCCGTGGATGTGGTCTTGCGCGAGGTTGCCGCTCGATTTTCCGCGGATGGCCTGAACACCTCGAACGGCCTTCGCGCCGGACTGGGCAGCAAGATTTCGCATGAATTCCTCGTCGAACAAGCGCGTCATCTGCTTCAGATCCGCGACCTTGCCCTGATCAATGCGGACGGCGAGTTGATCAACTCTTCGCGGGGCTGGCCGGCACCGACCGCGATGATCGGTGACCGCGAGCATTTTCGCCATCTGCGCGATAACAACGACGACACGCTGTTCATCAGCGAACCCGTTCGCAGCCGGGTGGACGGCGCCTGGACGATTTACCTGAACCGGCGCCTCAACGGCCCGCAGAACGAATTTCTGGGTATCGCCGAAGCTTCCGTCCCGATCGACCAGCTGGCGCAGTTTTACAAGGCTGTCGATTTGGGTGAGGGAAGCGGAATTGCGCTGTGGCGACGCGACGGAACGCTGCTGGCGCGCTATCCCGTCGTCGAATCCCTGATCGGCAGTTCGCTCAAAAATCAAATGCCGTTTGGAGAGGCAGACGAAAATCTGGATCATGGCGGCGTCTTGATGGCGGGACGCCTGGATGGCGTTTCGCGCTATATCGCCTTTGCCGCGGTGCGCGACTTTCCGCTGGTAGTCGCGGTGACGAAGACCGAGGACGTCGTGCTGGGATCATGGCGGCGCGACGCCGCGATCCTGCTGGTGGGTGCGTTGGGCGCAGTGACCGGCGCGCTCGTACTGCTTCTGGCGCTCGCCGCGCAAATCCGCGGCATGCGCCGCTCGGAAAAACTGCTGGCGCTACGGAATCTGCAGCTTGAGCGCAGCAGCTACCAGCTGCTCGAAGCGCAGCGAATCGGAAATCTAGGGCATTGGATTTCGGATGCGCCGGCGGTCGCGATCTGGTCGCCGCAGCTGTTCGAGATTGCGGGCCTGCCGCAAATGCCCACCGTTCCGATCGAAACCATGCTTTCGCTGGTGCATCCGGAGGATACCGAGACATTCCAGCGCATGCGCAATGAAGCGCGGGCTTCCGGAACCAAGTTGGTCCACGAGCACCGCTGGATCCGTCCGGATGGGGGCCTGCGATGGGTTCGCCTAGAGGCCGATCCCCGGCTGGATGCCGAAGGCAGGTTTATCGGCCTGTTCGGGGTCATAAAGGACATCACCGGGCCCAAGCTGGCCGAAGCGGTCCTCGATCAGCGGGTGGCCGAGCTCGAATTGGCTCGAAACCACCTCGAGACGCAGAAACGGGAGTTGATCACCACGACCGCCGATCTCAGGGTCGCCAGGGACGCGGCCGAGTCGGCCAACCGCGCCAAATCCGATTTTCTGGCGATGATGAGCCATGAGATCCGCACCCCGATGACCGGAATGATCGGGATGGTCGACCTGCTCAGCGAAGCAACGCTTGACGAGGACCGGCAACGCTACGCCGAGCTGGCGAGGCGCTCGGCACAGAGCCTGTTGGACGTGATCAACAATATCCTGGATTTTTCCAAATTGGAGGCCGGAAGGATGTTGCCGGAATCGATCGATTTCGATGTCCGGCAGCTGATCGAGGACGCGGCATCATTGCTGCGGAAGAAGGCGCAGGATCAGGGGCTGGACCTCAAGGTGTCGTTGACGCCGCAGCTGCCGAAATGGCTGAAGGGCGATCCCGGCCGAATCCGGCAGATACTTCTGAATCTCATCAGCAATGCCGTCAAGTTCACCGAGCGGGGTTCGGTTGAAATCGGCGCGTCTCACCGAACCCTCTCCGACGAGACGATCGAACTGCGCGTCGAAGTGGCCGACAGCGGAATCTGGATTCTGCCCGACGTCCAGGAGCGCCTGTTCAACCCTTTCGTCCAGGCCGACACGTCGATATCCCGCAAGTATGGCGGCAGCGGTCTTGGCCTGGCGATATGCAAGCAGCTCTGCGCCATGATGGACGGCGCCATCGGGCTCGACAGCGTACAGGATCGGGGAAGCACGTTCTGGTTTACGGTAAAATGCAAGCCGGGGGAGCCCTTCGTGGAAGCGCCGCTCGTGCCCCTGGATGGCTCGTCCCGTCCACTGCAAATTCTGGTCGCGGAGGACAGTCCGATCATCGCCAAGCTCATTTCCAGTCTGCTGGCCAGGCAGGGTTTTCAGGCGGAAATGGTGGCCGATGGCATGGAAGCGGTCGCTGCCGTGCGTCACAATTCGTACGATCTGGTGCTGATGGACATCCAGATGCCGACCATGGACGGCATATCGGCGGCGACGGCGATACGCAAGCTGGCGGGTCCGCAGCGTGAGGTGCCGATCATAGCCCTGACAGCCAATGCACTGCCCGGCCAGCGCGAATGCTACCTCGCTGCCGGCATGAACGATTGTGTGACCAAGCCAATTCGGCCCCCTGCGCTTTTTGCGGCGATCAATCGCTGGGCCGCATCGCACCGAAGCGATGATCTCGTCGACGCCGCTGTCGTCCCGGCGCTTGCCATGGAAGGCGAGCAGGGATGATGACCTGCGGGCGCGGCCGGCCGGTCTCTCGCCGGTCTTGCCCGCGTCACTCCCGGTCGGTCCCGACCCCGGCCAGCGCCGCGCCGTACAGGATCATGCAGGGCCCCGGCGGCTTTTCCGCGGTGAGTCGGACAGCGATCTCCGCCAGCGATCCCGCCATCACCTTGGTGTCCGGCGAGCCGAGGCTTTCGACCACCACCGTCGGCGTCTGCCGCGACAGGCCATGGGCGATCAGTTTGTCGGCCAGTGCGGCGAAGGTGGCCTTGCCCATGAACACGCAGGTGGTGGCGCCGGGATCGGCGAGTGCAGCGATATCGAGGTCATCCGGCAGCCGCCCATCGACGTCGTGGCCGGTGATCATCTGGACCCGGCGCGCCACCATCCGCTTGGTCAGCGAGGCGCCGAGATAGGCCGCCGCCGCGGTCGCGGTGGTGATGCCGGGCACGATCTCGATTTCCACCCCGGCGGCGCGCGCGGCGCCGATCTCCTCGTCGGCGCGGGAAAAGATCGAGGGATCGCCGGACTTGACCCGCACCACGCGCTTGCCGAGCCTGGCATAGCCGATCATCAGCCGGCTCACCTCCGCCTGCTTCGGCGACGGATGGCCGGCGCGCTTGCCGACTGCGATAAGCTCCGCGTCGGCACGCGCGAAGGACAGGATCTCGTCGCCGGCAAGGTCGTCATAGAGGATGACGTCAGCGGTGCGCAGCCGCTCCACCGCGCGCAAGGTCAGCAGATCGATGTCGCCCGGACCGCCGCCGATCAGCGCGATGCTTCCGGGTGACGTTGCGCCGGGCGGCGCGCCTGATCCCGTCATGGCCGGATCTCCGTGGCCACATCGACCATGTGAAAAAAGCTGCCGGTGACGCGGCCGCGCCGGCCTCCGGTTTCCGACGTCGCCGCACCCGCGGCGTCGCGGATCTCGGCGAGCGGCGGGTCGGGCTGCGTCACCACGCGCGCATAGTGGAATTCGTGGCCGCGCAGCACGGTTCCAGCGCCATAGCCCGGAATCGCCGCTTGAAGTGTCGCGGTGCGGTAGCCGAGATGCAGCCGAGCTTGCGCGAAATCGGTCTCGAGCCCGAGCAGCCCGAGCATGGCGTGACGCGCGCCGGCGGCGTCGACCAGGCCGGCGCCGAGCGTCATGTAGCCGCCGCACTCGCCGTGCACCGGGCGGGTTTGCGCAAAGGTTCGGACGCCGTCGGCGAAATGCGAGGCGGCGGCGAGCCGGCCGGCATGCAGTTCCGGATAGCCGCCGGGCAGCCAGGCGACGTCGCAGGTTGGATCGGGCGCCTCGTCGGCGAGCGGCGAGAAGGCGACGATCTCGGCGCCCGCGGCGCGCCAGCCCGCCACCAGATGCGGATAGACAAAGGAAAACGCCACGTCGCGCGCCAGCGCGATGCGTTGTCCGGGCGGCACCATCCGGGGCGCGATCGCCTGCTGCTGGCGCCGCGCCGGACGTGCCGCCGCCTCGAGCGCGGCCAGATCGACCTCGCGCTCGACCAGATCGGCGAGCGCCGCGAGCCGGGCGGCAAGCGCGGAATCCTCCTGCGCCTGCACCAGCCCGAGATGGCGTTCCGGCAGGGTCAGCGCCGCGTCGCGGCCGATCGCGCCGAACACCGGGATCCCGGTGCCGTCAAAACCGTCGCGCACCAGCGCGGCATGGCGCGCGCTCGCCACCTTGTTGAGGATCACCCCGGCGATGCGGACATCGTCGCGATAGCGTGCGAGGCCAAGCGCGACCGCGGCGGCGGATTGCGCCTGGCCGGAGACATCGAGCACCAGCACCACCGGCCAGCCGGTCGCCGCGGCGATATCGGCGGTCGAGCCGGTGCCCCAGGCGCCGCGGGCGGCGACGCCGTCGAACAATCCCATCACGCCTTCGGCGAGGCACAGCTCGGCGTCGGCGGCCGCATCCAGCAGCGCCTCGAAGCGGTCGCGCCGCTGCGCCCAGGAATCCAGGTTGAACGACGGCCGGCCGGCGGCGACGGCGTGGAACGCCGGGTCGATGTAATCCGGTCCGCACTTATAAGGCTGCACGATGCGGCCGCGGCGGCGCAGCGCGGCCAGCAGTGCCAGGGTCAGCGTGGTCTTGCCGCTGCCGCTGGCGGGGGCCGCGATCACCAGTCCCGGCATGCTAGTCGCGCCCATGCCCGGCCTCCGCGGATGGCCGGAACCGGCGATCGTAATTCGGATCGTAGAGCGCGCTGTCGGCGAAATCATCGGCGGCGAGCGCCGGCCCGACCAGGATCAGCGCCGTTCGCTCGATGTTGGCGGCGCGCACCCTGGCGCCGATGGTCGACAGCGTGGCGCGAATGACGATCTGTTCCGGCCAGCTCGCGCGCACCACCACGGCGACGGCGCCGTCGGCGCCATAATACGGAATCAACGTCGCCGCGACCTCGTCGAGCACATGCACCGACAGATGGATCGCCAGGGTCGCCCCGGTCGCGGCATAGGCGGCGAGGCTTTCGCCTGATGGCATCGCCGAGGCGCGGCCGGAGGTGCGGGTCAGCACCACGGTCTGCGCCACCCCGGGCAGCGTCAGTTCGCGACCGAGCACGGCGGCGGCGGCGGCGAACGACGGCACCCCCGGCGTGACCGTATAGGCAATGCCGTGGCGTTCGAGCCTTCGGATCTGCTCGCCCATCGCGCTCCACACCGACAGGTCGCCGGAATGCAGCCGCGCCACGTCGAGGCCGGCGGCATCGGCGGCAACGAATTCGGCGGCAATGGCGTCGAGATCGAGCGGCGCGGTGTCGACGATCCGCGCGCCGGGCGGACAAAGGGCCACGATCTCGCGCGGCACCAGCGAGCCTGCGAACAGGCACACCGGACAGCGCGCCACCAGGTTCTGGCCGCGCACCGTGATCAGGTCGGGCGCGCCGGGGCCGGCGCCGATGAAGTGGACGGTCATGGCGAGGTCTCCCCGGTGATGGCGGCGGCGGCCGTGGCGTGGCGATCGGCCGACACCATGCGGCCGACGATGAGCTGTGCGCCGGCGCCGGCCGCGGCCAGCGCCGCCGCTTCGCAGACGCTGCCGACGCCGCGGTGTCTTGTCGCTTGCGCCGAACGCGTGGCCGCGTGCCGATCGGCCTCGCGCATCGCGCCGGCCGCTACCGTCTCGATCGGCAGCCGTGTCGCCAGCGCCGCGAGGCGCAGGCCGGAATGCGCCGCCTTGTCCTCGGGCACCGCGATCGCGCAAGCGGGGCCCGGCATCGCGGCATGCGCGGCGACCCGCGCCAGCACCTCGCCGATCGATTGCGCGCTGGCCGATTCGCGAAAACCGACGCCGATCACCAGCCTCGTCATTTGGTTGCGCTCCATTGCACCACCGGCATCGCGGCGCGCCAGCCGGTACGGCCGCCAACCGGGCCGGCGCGCTCGACCGCCAGCCGCAGCAACTCGCCGCCATGGCAGGCCTGGCGGCCGATCAGCACGGCCTCGGTTTCCAGCGTCACGGCATTGATCACGAGCCGGCCGCCGGGCGGCAATGCCCGCCACACCGCATCGATCACGCCCTCGCGGCTGGCGCCGCCGCCGACAAAGACGGCGTTCGGCGTCGGCAATCCCTGCAGCGCATCCGGTGCTGTGCCGAGCCGCAGATCGAAATGCGGCACGCCCAGCGCCAGCGCATTGGCCCGTGCGCTGCGCAGCCTGTCCTCGCGCGCCTCGATGCCGATGGCCCGGTTGGCGGGATGCGCGAGCAGCCATTCGATGCCGATGGCGCCGGAGCCGGCGCCGATGTCCCACAGCAGCTCGCCGCCGCGTGGCGCCAGCGTCGACAGCGTGACCGCGCGGATTTCGCGTTTTGTCAGCTGGCCGTCATGCTCGAACAATTGGTCCGGCAATCCGGCGACGCGTGCAAGCAGCATGGCGCCGGGCGCCGCTACCGCCTCGATCGCCAGCGCCACCGGCGAGGCGATGCCAGCGAGCCCAAACCCGGCGGCCGTCGTGACGCGAACGCGCTCACGCGGTCCGCCAAGCGCCTCCAGAACCGTCAGTCGCGACGGCCCGAAGCCGACGCCGTCGAGATAGGCCGCGATCTCTGCCGGTGCCGCACCGTCGCGCGCCAGCACGATCAGGCGCGCGCCGGTGCGCAGATGCGGACGCAGCAAGTGCAGCGGGCGGGCGTGCAGGCCGAGCGTGACGGTGTCCTCGAGCCGCCAGCCGAGCCGCGCCGCGGCCCAGGCAAAGCTCGACGGCGCCGGCACCACGACGAATTCCGCCAGCGCAACCGCTTCGGCGATCACCGCGCCGGCGCCGTACCAGAACGGATCGCCCGAACACAGCGCAACCACCCTTTGGCCGCGATGCGCCAGAAGTTTTGGCATGGACGCGGCGAACGGCGTCTCCCACTCGAGTGCCGGCTTGCCGAGCGACGCCACCAGCGCCAGGTGCCGGCGACCGCCGACCACCAGTTCGGCGTCGGCGAGCAACTGGCGCGCCGCCGCGGACAGGCCGACCAGCCCGTCTTCGCCGATTCCGACAATGGACAGCCAGGGGGCCGGCGTGTCATCGCTCGCGGTCATGACGTCCTTCCCGGAAAGACGATTGCGGGTCCTGATCCTCGGCGGCACCGCCGACGCCAACCGGCTCGTGGCCGCAATGGCCGACGATCCGCGCATCGACGCGATCCTGTCCTATGCCGGCCGCACCGAAAATCCGACGCCGCCGCCGGTTTCCTGGCGGGTTGGCGGTTTTGGCGGCATCGACGGCCTGGTGGCCTATCTGCGCGCCGAACAGATCGCGCGCGTGGTCGACGCCACCCATCCGTTCGCCGCGCAGATCAGCGCCCATGCGGTGGCGGCCTGCGCGGTCGCCGCGGTGCCGCTGCTGGCGCTGGAGCGGCCGCCCTGGCAGCGCATGCCAGGCGATCGCTGGATCGAGGTCGATGATCTCGCGGCGGCGGCCGCCGCGCTCGGCGCTACGCCCCGCCGGGTGTTTCTCGGCATCGGCCGTCAGCATCTCGAAACTTTCGCTGGCTGTCCGCAGCATGCCTATCTGGTCCGGCTGGTTGATCCGCCGCGCGCGCCGCTGCCGCTGCGCGAAGCCGAGGTGATCGTGGCGCGCGGGCCGTTCGAGCGGGCCGGCGACCGCGCCATGCTCAGGGATTACCGCGCCGACATCGTGGTGGCCCGCAACGCCGGCGGCCACGCCGCGTTCGCGAAAATCGAGGCGGCGCGCGATCTCGCGCTGCCGGTGGTGATGCTGCGCCGGCCGGTGATCCCGGCGCGGCCAAAGGTCGAGACGGTGGCCGAGGTGCTGCGCTGGCTGGGTCATGACGGCACTCCGGCCGAGCGCGGCGTATAGACGAAGGGCGGGCCGCCGGCGCGCGCGATCAGCCGCGTCCGCGACGAGCCGATCAGCACCAGGGTGCGCATGTCGGCGCGGCCCGCTACCGCCTCACGCAAGGTCACGGCCTCGATCGCCTCGGCGGCGTCGCTGACCGCGCGGGCAAACACCACGGGAACGCTATCCGGCAGTTCCTCCCGCAACAGCTCGAAGGCGCGGCCAAGCTGCCACGGCCGCGCCGAGGACAAGGGGTTGTAGAGCGCGATGACGAAATCGGCCTGCGCCGCCAATCGCAACCGGCGCTCGACCAGCTCCCATGGCTTCAGATTGTCGGACAGGTTGATGGCACAGAAATCATGGCCGAGCGGGGCGCCGATCCGGGCCGCGGCGGCGAACATCGCGCTGATGCCCGGCAGCACCCTGATATCGAGATCGCGCCAGGCCGGATCGCCGGCCTCGACGGCCTCGAACACCGCCGCCGCCATCGCGAACACGCCGGGGTCGCCCGACGACACCACCACCACGCGCTTGCCCGCGGCGGCCAGCCGCAATGCCAGGCCGGCGCGGTCGATTTCCTCGCGGTTGTCGGAGCGGTGGCGGGTCAGCCCCGGCCGTTCCGGCACCCGCGCCACATAGGGCGCATAGCCGACGAGGTCGGTGGCTTCGGCCAGCGCCGCGGTGACTTCCGGAGTCACCAACTGCGCGGCGCCGGGGCCGAGGCCGGCGATGGCGAGCCAGCCGGTCATGGCCGCCGCCCGCGACCGTGGACCAGGATCATCGAGAAGTAGGGCGCCTCGTCGTCGGTCTTGTCGGCAAGCCGCAGCACCTTCTCGCCCGCCATGGTGCCGCGCTCGACATAGACCGCCCGCTCGGCAAGGCCGGCGGCCTGCAGCGCCCGACGCACTTTCGCCAGATTGCGGCCGAGCTTCATCACCACCAGCGCGTCGACCGACTGCAGCCGCGCGCACAACGTCGCTTCGTCGAGCGTCGCCGGCAGCACGGTCAGCACATCGTCGCCAAAGGTGATCGGCACGCCGCTGGCGGTCCAGCAGCCGGACATGCCGGAAATGCCGGGCACCACCACGACAGGCGCGCGGCCGGTGATGCGGCTGTGCAGATGCATGAACGAGCCGTAGAGGAACGGGTCGCCCTCGCACAGCACCGCGACGTCGCGACCGTCGTCGACATGGCGCAGCAGCCGCCGCACGCAATCGTCGTAAAAACCCCGCAGCGTCGCGCCATAGGCCGGATCCTCCAGCGCGATCTCGGTGGTGACCGGATATTCCAGCGCCTCCTCGATCACGCCTTCCGTCAGCATGCCCTCGACCACGGCGCGGGCGTTGCCGGGGCGCCCGATTTTCCGGAAATGCGCGACCACGCCGGCGCTGGCGATCAGCCGCGCCGCCTTGACGCTCATCAGTTCCGGATCGCCGGGGCCGAGGCCGATGCCGTAGATGGTGGCGGGCGCACTCATTCGGTTTCACTCGCGACCGCATTGAGGGCGGCGGCGGCCATCGCGCTGCCGCCGCGGCGTCCGCGCACGATCACGCTCGGCAGATGCGCTGCGGCGCGCAGCGCTTCCTTGGATTCGGCGGCGCCGACAAAGCCGACCGGAATGCCGATCACGGCGGCGGGCGGCGCCACCTCCGGCTCCGCCAGGATTTCGAGCAGGCGAAACAGCGCGGTCGGCGCATTGCCGATCACCACCACCGCGCCCGCCAGCCGGTCCCGCCACAATTCCAGCGCCGCCGCGCTGCGGGTGGTGCCGAGTGCCGTGGCCAGCGCCGGCACGCGCGGATCGGACAAGGTGCAGATCACGGCATTGTCGGCGGGCAGCCGCGCCCTGGTAATGCCATGGGCCACCATCTGGGCGTCGCACAGGATCGGCGCGCCCGCGCGCAGCGCGGCCGACGCGGCGGCGCTGAATCCGGCCGTGAACACGATGTCGTCGGCGATCTCGACCATGCCGCTGGCATGGATGATCCGCACCGCGACCTTTTCATCGCCGGGATCGAAGCGCGCAAGCCGCGCTTCGGCGCGGATGATGGCGAAGGAGCGGTGGTAGATGGCGGCGCCGTCGGTCTCATAGGCATGGCTCATGGCAGCGCCCCCGCATCGGCCGGCGCGATCGCATGAATCGCGCTGTTGCGCCGCGTGGTCCAGTAGCCGGCGTCGCGCATCTGCCGAAAGCGCTGGCGCATCACGGCAGCGGCCTCGGGATTGGACTGCTCGATGAAGCGCCGCACCGCCTCGTCGCCAAGCGTCGCGTCGTAATAGAGATCGAAATGATGGCTGGCGACCACGCCGGCCAGATGTGCGAACAGCGCCATCTGGTCGAGGGTCGCGGCGATCTCGGCGGCGCCGCGAAAGCCGTGCCGCATCTGGCCCTTGATCCACTGCGGATTGGCGGCGCGGCCGCGGACCACGCGGGCGACTTCTTCGGTCAACGTCCGCATCCTGGGCGCGTCCGGATTCGCCGTATCGGCGTGGTAGAGCGCGGGCTCAGCGCTGCCGAGCCGGCGCGAAGCGGCGGCGAAGCCGGCTTCATGCGCGGCATAATCCGGCGCCGACAGAACGTCGGTCTCGGGCAGGTCCTGGGCGTGGACAAAGGCGTCGGTTGCGGCGGTGCGCGCCTCCAGCTCCGGACGCGCCGCCGCCCCGTCATCGGCGCCGCCATAGGCAAAGCCGCTGTCGGCAAGCCAGGCTTCGCCGGCAGCCTCCGCGGTGGCCGCCGTGTAGCCGGCGGTCACCGCCTCGACCACGCCGATGCCGTAGTCGCCCGGCGCGGGGCCGAACACCCGCGGACCGGGCGCGCTGCGATAGGGATTTTCCGTTTCCGGTTCGTCGCGCGCGGCGAGCGCCGCCGCCGCCTGCTCGAACATGGCCGGCAAGCCTGCGAACACGTCGCGGAACAGGCCGGAGATCCGCAAGCTGACGTCGATCCGCGGCCGGCCGAGCATTGCCAGCGTGATCACGTCAAACCCGGTGACCCGGTCCGAGGTGGTGTCCCATACCGGTGCCACGCCCATCAGCCGCAGCGCCATCGCGAATTCCTCACCGGCGGTGCGCATGGTCGCCGATCCCCAGAGATCGAGCATGATTTGGCGCGGATAGTCGCCATGGTCCTGCAGATGCCGGGTCAGCAGCGCATCGGCGAGGCGCTCGCCCTGAACGGCGGCGGTGCGGCTCGGCACCGCGCGGCAATCCACGGTGAACAGATTGCGGCCGGTCGGCAGCACATCGCGCCGGCCGCGCCATGGCGAGCCCGCAGGCCCCGGGGCGACATGCCGGCCGTCGAGGGCGGCGAGCAAGGCCGAGCGTTCGCCGGCCGCGCAGGCTGCGAACGGAATTTCGCCCTGACCGGCGTCGGGCGCCAGCGGCACGCGGCCGAAAATGTGCAGGCCGTCGGCCACCAGCGTGTTCTTGACGTCGCAGACGAAACTGTCGAGCCGTACCACGGCCTCGCGCGGCGTCATGGCTTCGGACAGGCCGCTGTCGCGGTCGAGCCCGGATCGGCGCGCCGCCGCGATGATGGCGCCGGCCAGCCGCTCGCGCCGGCGCGGATCTAACCCTTCGGCGACGGAATATTCGTCGAGCAGCCGCTCGATCGCGTGGAGTCCCAGCGGCGGGCTTCCGGCGCCGAGCGGCGGCGTCATGTGCCCGATGGTGACGGCGCCGAGCCGGCGCTTGGCCGCGGCCGCCTCGCCGGGATTGTTGACGATGAAGGGGTAGATCACCGGGGTCGGACCGAGCAGCGCCTCGGGCCAGCATGACGGCGACAGCGCCACCGATTTTCCCGGCAGCCATTCCAGCGTGCCGTGGGCGCCCATATGGATCAGCGCGTCGCATCTGGCGACATGCCGCAGCCACAGATAGAACGCGACATAAGCATGCCGCGGCGCGCGGCGCGGATCGTGATATTCGGCGGCGCGGTCGGCGCGCCGGCCGCGGTCGGGCTGCAGCGCCACCAACGCGTGGCCGCAACGTATCGCCTTGAAAACGAAATTGCCGTTCGAGATCGCCGGGTCGCTGTCCGGCGCGCCCCATTGCGCGTCGAGGTCGGCGATCAGCGGCGGATCGAGGCCGGCGAGCAGGCCGCGGTAGGTTTCAACGGGCCAGCGAATGGTCTCGACTTTCAGTCGATCGATCAGCGCGGTGCCGTCGGCCGGCGCCTCGATGGCGTAGCCGCGATCGCGCAGCACCTTCAGCATCTCGACGGTGCTCGCGGGCGCATCGAGGCCGACCGCATGCGCCATCTGGTCGTCGCGCCCGGGATAGGCCGACAGCACGATGGCCAGATGCTTGTCGGCCGGTGCGGTTCGCCGCAGCACGATCCAGGCCAGCGCGCGCGCGACAATGGCGGCGATGCGTACTTCATCGCCGCAATGGACAATGCGGGCATAGCCGAGCGCAGGGTCGGCAGCCTCGAGTTTCTTGAACGAGGCGGCCCCGGCGAACAGCCGGCCGTCCAGTTCCGGCAGCACGACATGGATCGCGAGGTCCGAAGGCGACAGCCCGCGGTCGGACTCCGCCCATTGCTCGCGGCTGGAACCGGCCAGCGCCACCTGCAGCACCGGGGCATTGACGGCGTCGAGCGGCGAGCCGGCGTCGCCATCGCCGCGCGCCGAAAACGCCGTGGCGTTGATGATCAGGTCGGGCGCGATCCCGACCAGCCACTGCCGCAGAAAGCCGGCGCTTTCCGGATCCTTCAGGCTGCCGGCAAACAGCCCGACCGGCCTGACGCCGCGGCGGGCGAGTTCGCCGATCAGCCGGTCGACCGGATCGGTGTCGGAGGCGGCGAGAAAGGCGCGATAGAACACCACCGGCACGATCGGCGCGCCGTCGCTCGAAAGATCGAGCTCGGACGGCTCGACCACTCCGGTCCCGGGAACGTAAAAGCCGTGGCGCGGCAGGGCGGTGCGGTCGACCGGCGGCACTGCCGGGAGGCCGGCGGCGAGTGCCAGCTGCGCCAGCGCGGCGCGCGCGGCGTCCGGTCCGCCGCTGTCGCACAGCGTCTTCAGCCGGCGCAAGGTCGACGGCGGCAGGTTCGAGGCGGCATCGAGCCGCGGATCCGGCCGGCCGTCGCCCGGCACGATGGCGAGGGCGATTCCCTTGGCCGCGGCCAGCGCGCTGACCTGCTCGACGCCGTAACGCCAGTATTCGACCCCGCCGAGCAGCCGGATCAGAATCCCGCGCGCTCCCGACAGCGTGTTCTGCAGGTAAAGATCGACCGACAGCGGGTGGGCGAGACGGCGCAGATTGGCCAGCCGCAGGCTCGGCAGCGTGTCGCGGCCGCCGCGCCAGGCGGTCGCGAACGCGCCGAGATCGCTGTCGGCAAACGACAGCACCACGAGGTCGGCGGCGGCCTGGCCGAGATCCTCGGCCGCCGCAGCCTCCTCAAGTCCATGCCGTTCCCGCAGCAGGATGTGCATGCTTCACCCGGTCAGGACCGCGGCGATCGCGTCGCGATCGATGCCGCGCTCGCCGATCACCACGATCCGCGACAGTCGTTGTTCGTCCGACCGCCACGGCCGGTCGAATTGCGCGCGGACCCTGCAGCCCACGCCCTGCACCAAGAGCCGCATCGGCTTGCCGGCGACCGCGACATAGCCCTTGGCGCGCAGGACCTGGTGGTCGCGCGCGATCGTCTCCATTCGCACCACGATCGCCTCGGCGCTGGCTTCCGACGGCAGCGTCACCACGAGGGTCTCGAAGTCGTCATGATCATGGGCGTCGTGATCCTCGTGATGGCTCGGCCGCGCGGCGAGATCGTTCTCGGCCGCGGCGCCGAGGCCGAGCACGACGCGCGGATCGATGCGGCCTTCGGTGGCTTCCAGTACCGGAATGCTGCGCGGCGATTCCGCCTGCACGATGCCGCGTGCCCGGGCGAGGCGGTCGGGGTCGACGAGGTCGGCCTTGTTGAGGATCACGATGTCGGCGCAGGCGACCTGGTCCTCGAACACTTCGCCGAGCGGGGTGTCGTGGTCGACGCTGCTGTCGGCAAGCCGCTGCCGCGCGATCGCCGCCAGGTCGGGCGCGAAGCGGCCCGAGGCGACGGCTTCGGCGTCGGCCACCGCGATCACGCCGTCGACCGTGATGCGGGATCGCAGGTCCGGCCAATCGAAGGCTTTCAAGAGCGGTTTCGGCAACGCCAGTCCGGAGGTTTCGATCAGGATGTGGTCGGGCGGCTGCGCCCGCCCCAGCAAGGCGGCGATGGTCGGCACGAAATCGTCGGCCACGGTGCAGCACAGGCAGCCATTGGTCAGTTCGACAATCGCATCTTCGGGGCAATCGGCGTCGGCGCAGCCCTTGAGGATGTCGCCGTCGATGCCGAGATCGCCGAATTCGTTGACCAGGATCGCCAGCCGGCGGCCCTGCGGGTTCTGCATCAGGTGGCGGACCAGCGTGGTCTTTCCGGCGCCGAGAAAGCCGGTGATGATGGTGACGGGCACTTTTTCGATACTCATGCGATCATTCCTGGAGCGATTGCGAATTTCTCATTTCGGTCCGCGGCAACGGTCAATGAAATTTGTCATTCCGGTGCGCTTGTAACGCGCGAAGCGCGGCACCCGCGAGCCCGCAATCCATAACCACCGCAGGGGCTATGGATTCCGGGCCTGCGCTCCGCCGGGCTGTCGCCGGCCGGAGCGCATCCCGGAATGACGAAGAATGGATCATGTCCTCTGCGATTGGTTTCATGGAATCGCTCCCCTAGATCGATGGCGGGATGCGGGCGATCACATTCTTGCGGAAGATCATCGGCCGCTCCCGCCATGGCACCAGGCCGTCGGCGGTGGCGGCATAGCGCGAGGCGCCGGCGAGCAGGTCGTCGACCGCGGCCTCGCCGAGATCGCCATAGACGTAACTCCAGCGTCCCGGGCCGCTGAGGGCGACGCTGCAGCCGCGGTTGCAATTGGACAGGCACTCGGCTTCGACGATGCGAAAGCCGGGCGTTTGGCCATTTCGGCGCAGCGCCTCGACCAGCCCGTCATGCAGCCTTCGGCCGGCGCGCGGCACGGTATCGCGGTCTTCGCCGGCCAGGCAGGTGACGCAGACGTGCAGGGTCGCTGCGGTATCGGAGGAGGTATCGGAGGATGGCGAACCATCCTCGTGGCGAGGAGCGTCCGGTGCAGATGAATCCATGGCAAAGCCCGTCGATGCACGGCGATCGCGCGAGGCGCGATAGCCGGACCTGCGGCGAGCGGACCTGCACTCCGTTCGTCCAACTCTCTCACCCCGGGACGCCCCGTCCGGAATGGCGAAAATGGCAGGCGACGGCAGGTTTCCTGGCTCGCGGGTCATGGCCGGCACCACCTTCCCGGGCAAATCGGCCCAGTGGCATCAGGTGCAGGCTTTCCGCTCACAGTTGCGGGGGCAGCTCCGGCTTCGCTGCAAACAAGGGAACTTGCCTTGTTCGCCGCGCCCGGTATTCCCTCTTAGTCCGGTCCGATGACCAGACACCGTCGGCTAGGGTACTGCATCAGACGGAAACGGGACCAAGTCAATCCCTTCGCGACAGCACGAAGCCGGCAGGTTGCCGGCGGCGCCGCGGTATGATCCTGTCGCCGGCCATGGATCTGGACCGCGGGACATCATGAGCGAGATCGAAAGCGACGAGGCGGCGCGTCACCGCGCCAAGATGGTCAAGCGCAAGCAGGTCCAGGATGCCGAAGAGGCCTCCAAGACCATCGCCAAGGGCCTGCTGATGGTCAACACCGGTCCCGGCAAGGGCAAGTCGACGGCCGCCTTCGGCCTCGCGCTGCGCGCGCTCGGCCATGGCTGGCGCGTCGGCATCGTTCAGTTCATCAAGGGCCGGGCGACCGGCGAGCAGGCCGCGCTGCAGTCGTTCGGCGACCGCGTGGTCTGGCATACCGCCGGCGAGGGGTTTACCTGGGAGACCCAGGACAAGGCGCGCGACATCGCCGCCTGCCAGCGCGCCTGGGGCATCGCGCGCGGCCTGATGGACGATCCCAGCATCAATCTTCTGGTGCTCGACGAGCTCAACATCGCGCTGCGCTACGATTACCTGCCGCTCGACGCGGTGGTGGCGGAGCTCACCGCCCGGCGCGGCGACCTGCATGTCATCGTCACCGGCCGCAACGCCAAGCCGGCGCTGATCGAGGCGGCCGATCTCGTCACCGAGATGGGCGCGGTCAAGCATCATTTTTCCGCCGGCGTGAAGACCCAGGCCGGCATCGAATTCTGATGGCCGCGCGCGCGCTGATGTTCCAGGGGACAGGTTCGGACGTCGGCAAGTCGCTGGTCGTCGCCGGGCTGTGCCGCCTTTTGGCCGACCGCGGCCTGTCGGTGCGTCCCTTCAAGCCGCAGAACATGTCGAACAACGCCGCGGTGACCGCGGACGGCGGCGAGATCGGCCGCGCCCAGGCGCTGCAGGCCCGCGCCGCGCGCACCGCGCCCGTGGTCGACATGAACCCGGTGCTGCTGAAGCCGCAAAGCGAGGTCGGCGCCCAGATCGTGGTGCAGGGCCGGGTGTTCGGCCAGGCCCGCGCCCGCGAGTTCCAGGCGCGCAAGGCCGAGCTGATGCCCCATGTGCTCGACAGTTTTGCAAAACTCCGGGCGCAATGCGACATCGTGCTGGTCGAGGGCGCGGGTTCGGCGTCGGAAGTCAACCTGCGCGCCAACGACATCGCCAATATGGGATTTGCCCGCGCCGCCTTCGTGCCGGTGGTGCTGATCGGCGATATCGATCGCGGCGGGGTGATCGCGAGCCTGTGCGGCACAAAGGCGGTGATCGATCCCGACGACGCGCGACTGATCGAGGGCTTCATCGTCAACAAGATGCGCGGCGATGCCACGCTGTTTGCGGCCGGCATGGCGTTCGTGGCCGAACGCACCGGCTGGGCGCCGCTCGGCCTGGTGCCGCATTTTCGCGACGCCCATCGGCTGCCGGCCGAGGATGTGCTCGGTCTCGAAGCTTCGCCGCGGCGCGCGCCCGATGGCGGCGGGCGCCGCGTTCGCGTCGTGGTGCCGGTGTTGCCGCACATCGCCAATTTCGACGATCTCGATCCGTTGCGGCTGGAGCCCGGCGTCGAGCTGGTGCTGCTGCGCCACGGCGCGCCGCTTCCCGTCGATACCGATCTCGTCATCCTGCCCGGCTCGAAGGCGACGATCGCCGATCTCCTGGCGCTGCGCGGCTTCGGCTGGGACGCCGACATCATCGCCCATGCCCGCCGCGGCGGCCGCGTGCTCGGCCTGTGCGGCGGCTACCAGATGCTCGGAAGCCGCATTGCCGACCCCGACGGGATCGAGGGACCGCCGGGATCGGCCGAAGGCCTCGGCCTGCTCGAAGTCGCCACCGAACTTGGCGGCGACAAGTCGCTGATCGCGGTCCGGGGCCGCAGCGTCGCCGACGACGTCGCGGTGTCGGGCTATGAAATGCATATCGGCCGTACCCTGGGTGCCGGAACCGGGCGCCCGCTGCTGCGGTTCGATGACGGCAGGCCGGATGGCGCGGTCTCCGCCGATGGCAGCGTCGCCGGCTGCTATCTGCACGGCCTGTTTTCCGCCGATGCGCAGCGCGCCGCCTGGCTCGCCAGGCTCGGCGCGCCGCCGAGTTCGCTCGGTTACGAAGTCCTGGTCGAGCAGACCCTCGATGCGCTGGCCAAGCATCTCGAGGCACATATCGACGTCGAGAAATTGCTGGCGCTCGCGCGCTGAGGTGGGTGCTGGCGGCGTTCGTGACTGTGCCCTCTCCCGCAAGGGCAGAGGGCGCAGTCACGAGGGCGGGGCGTACGCCTCAGCCCTCCAGCGCAGACACCAGCAATCCGATCCCTGCCAGCACCGCCAGCGCGCCGCCGAAGGCGACGCGATAGAGCGTCAGCGCGCGGTCGATATCCTCGGCGGTCGCCTCGGCGCGGCCATCGCCCATCCAGTGGTCGTCGACCACCACGCCGCGATAGCTGCGCGGGCCGGCGAGCCGCAGGCCGAGCGCGCCGGCCATCGCGGCTTCCGGCCAGCCGGCATTGGGCGAGCGATGCCGCCGCGCGTCGCGCCGAAACGCCCGCCAGGCCGAGGCTGCGGAGGCGCCCGGCACCACCAGCGCGGCGGCGATGAACATCAGCCCGGTCAGCCGCGCCGCCGGCCAGTTGACGAGATCGTCGAGCCGTGCCGCGGCCCAGCCGAAGGCGCGGTGGCGCTCGGTGAGGTGGCCGATCATGCTGTCGGCGGTGTTGATCGCCTTGTAGGCGATCATCCCGGGCAATCCGCCGAACAGAAACCACAGCGCCGGCGCGGTGACGCCGTCGGAGGCGTTTTCGGCAAGGCTTTCGATGGCGGCGCGGCACACCGCGGCCGCATCCAGCGTCTCGGGATCGCGGCCGACAATGTCGGCGATGCGGCGCCGGCCGCCGGCGAGCCCGTCGGCGCGCAAAGCGGCGGCGACCGCGCGCACATGCTGATCGAGACTGCCGAAGGCGATCAGCACGGCGACGACCACGATGACGACGGCCAGGCCGAGATAGCGACCGCGTGAAACGGCCTCGAGCCCGATGCCGGCGCCGAGGCTCGCGGCAAGCAGCAGCAGCACGGTGGCGATGCCGGCGGCGCGGCGCCGCGCCAACGACATCTCC
>Ga0302276_10000454_pt1 | contig 37988 bp, 39 predicted proteins | sample III_Bog_N2_3_FD_198768 | JGI IMG/M metagenome (GOLD analysis project Ga0302276, IMG submission 198768) | Peat permafrost microbial communities from Stordalen Mire near Abisko, Sweden - III_Bog_N2_3 | ecosystem: Environmental > Terrestrial > Soil > Wetlands > Peat | place: Sweden: Abisko...
TGGTCCCTTCGCACTGACTCAACGAGGAAAGGAGGGGGATTCCTATGTCCTGTGGTCGTGGAGTCACTGTATAACGGTCGCGAGCAATCAGTCAACCAGTTTGTCTAGATAGCTGGTATCTTGTTTCACGATGGAACTCCGACACCTCCAGGCGCTCACCGCCATCAGCGACCACGGCACGTTTTCCGCCGCGGCCGACCACCTCGGCACGGTCCAGTCGAACATCTCGGCCCACGTTGCCCGCCTGGAGAAGGAGCTCGGGACCCCGCTCGTCGACCGGGCCGACGGACGCCTCACCGCCGAGGGGACCGTCGTGGTGGCCAGGGCACGACGCATCCTGTCCGAGCTCGACGCCCTCATGTCCGACGTGGCCGCCTGCAAGGACGAGGTGACCGGCACCGTCCGGGTGGGGATGATCGGCACGACCGCCCGGTGGCTGGTCCCCCGCCTCATGGATGCCGTGGCCCAGCGGCACCCCCAACTCCGTCTCGTGATCGTGGAGGGCACGACCACGGGCCTCGAGCCCCAACTGGCCAACGGCCAACTCGACCTCGCCATCTTGAACCTCCCGGTCAGCGGCAAGGATCTCCTCACCCGCCTCCTGTTCGAGGAGGACCTCATGCTGGTCGTGCCGGAGGGACATCCCATCGCCGCCCGGGAGCAGCCCCTCCAGCTGGAGGACCTGGCCGAGCTCGAGCTCCTGCTGCCGCTGCCGGGCACGGCGTTCCGGGACGAGCTCGACAGCGTGACCCGACCGCTGGGCGTCACGCTCCTACCCGCCGCCGAAATCGACGGGCTCCGGCTGATCGCCTCGCTGACCTTCGAAGGGTATGGGCCGGCCATCCTGCCGGCCACCGCCATCCCCGGGTGGCTGCGGGAGCGGTTCCGACCCGTGCAGGTCGTGGGACTGCCCCGCCGCCGTGTCGGCGTGGCCCAGCGCAGCCGGGGCCTTCCGTCCGCGCCCACCCGGGCCCTGCTGGAACTGCTCCGTTCCACGGTCGCCCAGCCCGACGGTCGGCCACAGGGGCTGCACGTACCGGTCTGACCGGGGCGCGGCCGGCTCAGTTGGCGGCAGGATCCACCGGGTAGCCCGATACCAGCGCCAGTGCGCCACCCTGGCGCCGCAGCACCCGGCGCCACAGGCCCTCGGGATCGGCGGACACCGGGTCGCGGGCCTCGGCGGGCACCACGTACCACGAGCCCTCCTCGATCTCGTCCTCGAGCTGGCCGCCCTCCCATCCCGCGTAGCCGGAGAAGAGGCGGGCGGCCACGATCGAGCCCGCCACGGGTGCCGGATCGATGCCGAGGTCGACGGTGCCCACCGGCCGGTCGTCGTCGACCACCGGCCGCCAGCCGGCCGGACGGCCCGGCGAACCCTCCGAGGCGGCGTCCCGGTCCGCCAGCCGCACCAGACCGACGAGCGAGTTGCGGGACACGGGCCCTCCCGTGAACAGCTCCGCCGGAGCCGTGGCCAGGTCGTGCCACTGCGGCAGCAGCTGGTCGACGGCCACCCCGCCCGGCCGGTCGATCACGACGCCCATGGAGCCGTGCAGACCGTGGTCCAGCACCAGGATCACCCGACGTCGGAAGTTCGGATCCTCGACGGCGGGAGTGGCGATCAGCAGGTGACCGACGAGGTCCGGTGGCTCGGGATCGCCCCCGAAGGGGTCGAACTCGCTGAAGGGCTCGATCGGCACGCCCCGATGATGGCCCATGGTGGACCGGTCGGTCACGCCGGGGGCCACAGACGGAGGGCCCCGCAGCGGCGACGCGGCGCCATGAATGGCGCGCCCGGCGCCAGTCGGTGAGGCTGTGGCCATGGCCCTCGTCACCGTCACCACGCCCGCCGCGAACGTACGCACGATCACGCTCGACAATCCGGCCCGCCTGAACTCGATGTCGTTCGCACTCGTGGCCGACCTCTACGCCGCCATCGCCGAGGTGGCCGCGGACAACGACTGCCGCGCCGTGGTCCTGACCGGCGCCGGGCGGGCGTTCTGCTCCGGCCTGGAACTCGAGCACGCCGGCCTCCCGCCCGGCGCCGAGGACCTCGGCCGGCACCGGATGGGCCTCCGGGCGATGGAGTACATGGGCGGCATCGTGCCCGCCCTCCGTGGCATGCCCCAGGCCGTCATCGCCGCCATCAAGGGCCCGGCCTACGGGGGCGGGATGTGCCTCAGCCTGGGTGCGGACATCCGCCTGGCCGGCCGGTCGGCCGTCTTCTGCGGCGCGGGCATCACCAACGGCCTGACCGGCTGCGAGCTGGGCGTCAGCTGGCTGCTCCCCCGGGCGGTCGGGACGTCGCGGTCCAACGAGATCATCCTGACCGGCCGCAAGGTCGGCGCCGAGGAGGCGGAGCGGATCGGGCTCGTCTCCCAGTTGCTGGAGGACGACGAGGTGCTCGACCGGGCCGTCGAGATGGCGGTGCACCTCTGCGCCCTGAGCCCGCTCGGCCTCACCCTGACCAAGGACACCCTGTGGGGATCCCTCGAGGTGGGCAGCCTCCAGACCGCCGTCGACCTGGAGAACCGGACCCAGCTGCTGGCCGGTTTCACCGGGAACCTCAACGAGGCCGCCGCCGCCTTCAAGGAGAAGCGGCACCCCGTGTACACGGAGTAGTCCGATGGCCAAGGCACGACGGGGCCGGAAACCCCCGGCACGGCGCGACCCGCCGGATGGTGGCGGAGGACGCGAACACTGGCGGGCCGACGGGCAGCCGAAGACCCGCTACTCCTCGTCCGACGACGCCAACCGGTACGCCTTCCAGGCCCGGCTGGAGGACGGGGTCCAGCTCGACCCCTACGTGTGTCGCATCTGCGGTGACTGGCACCTCGGGAACAGCCGGAACTGAACTGTACCGTCCAGACGGTATAGTTGTTCCGTGACCGCCACGACCGCTCCACGCACCGCGCCCGCCGACAAGTCCACCGGACGGGCCCACCGCGACAGCGCCGCCACCAAGCGGCGGATCCTCGACGCGGCCGAGCAGGTCGTCCTCCGCGACGGCGTGGGTCATCTCACGCTGGAGGCCGCGGCGCACCAGGCCGACCTGTCCAAAGGCGGCGTGCTCTACCACTTCCCGACCCGTGACGCCCTGGTGTCGGCCATGGTGGCGCGCATCATCGAGCAGTTCGACGAGGACATCGCCGCCTACCTGCCGGCGCCGGGCACGCCCGGACACGGCGGTCCCGGCGCCTTCACCCGCGCCTACGTGCGGGCCACCATGGAGCCGATCTCCGAGGGCGAGGAGCGCCTGGGTGCCGCCCTGCTCGCCGCGGCCGCCGCCGAGCCCGAACTGCTCGTCCCGCTGCAGGAGGCGGCCGACGGCTGGCAGGCGCGCCTGATGACCGACGGGCTCGATCCCGCCACGGCCACCGTGATCCGGATGGCCTGTGACGGCCTGTGGCTCTGCGACCTGTTCGGCCTCGCCTCGCCCCAAGGGGACCGGCGCGCCCGGGTGGCTGCCGCGCTCGAGCACATGATCGGCGAGCCGTCATGATCCGGCGCGGACCCGCAGGCGGTGTCGCGCCGTTGCCCGACACCTCGGTACGCCTCATCCGGATCCTGGCCGTCACCGTCTTCCTCGAGTGGCTCGGTGCCACCGCCATCGTGCCGATGCTGCCCGTCTACATCCGCCAGCTCGGCGGGACGGACGGACTGGCCGGTCTGGTGATGGCCTCGTTCTTCGCCGCCGGGGTGCTCTTCCAGTACCCGGTGGGACGTCTGTCGGACCGCCTCGGTCGCAAGCCCGTGCTGGTCGGCGGGCTCGTGATCTACTCGCTCGCCAGTTTCGCCTTCCTGCTCCACATCGCGCCCGCCATGGCCATCCTCCTGCGTGGGCTCCAGGGCCTGGGAGCCGGCGCCTCGGCGGTGGCGGCGCTGGCCATGGTCTCGGGGGCGGTGGCCGTCGAGCGCCGGGGACGCGCCTTCGCGTCCATCTACGGAGCCCAGATCTCGGGCATGGCGGTCGGCCCGCTGATCGGCGCCATCGTCGGTGTCCACCATATGTGGATCATGTTCCTCGGCTCCGGCGTCGTCTGCCTCATCGCGTGCGTGCCCGCGCTGCGCATCGTCGAGCCACCCGAGGAGGCGGCGCGGCGCCTCGAGCGCACCAACGCCGACGGGTCGGTGGCGCCATTGGCGCGCGTCCAGTGGAACCGCTCGATGGCCGGTGCCATGGTGGCCGCCGCCGCGCTCGGCCTCACCACCGGCATCTACGACATCTGCTGGACCCTGCTCATGGTCTCGCGCGGCGCCGCCGGGTGGGAGATCGGCGTGTCCTGGACGCTCTTCGCCGTGCCCTTCGTGGTGGCCGCCCGACCGAGCGGCTGGTTGGCCGACCACATGGACCGTCGCTACCTGGTCCTCGGGGGCATCGGCCTCGCCATGGTGTTCTGCGCCGGCTACCCGTTCATCCCGGTGGTCCCGCTGCTGATGGTGCTGGGCGGCACCGAGGCCCTCGGGTTCGCGGCGGCCATGCCGTCGCTCCAGTCACTCCTGACCCAGGGGTCCGCACCCTCCGAGGTCGGCCGCATCCAGGGCATGTACGGCACCACCCAGACCGCCTGCACCGCCGTCTCGGCCGCGCTGGCCGGTGCGGCGTTCGCCTACGCCCGCTGGCTGCCGTTCCTGTCGGCCTCGGTGTTCACGGCCGTGGCGCTCACCGTCGCCGCCCTGGTGTGGCGCACCGTTCCCGGTCACGTGCACCCCAGGTTCGAGCAGATCGAGGTCGACGCCGACGCCCCGGTCGACGCTCAGGCGGCGGTCGGGGTCAGCTCCGAGGTGCAGTAGGCGCACTTCGTGGCCTTGTTCGAGACCTTGGACAGGCACTCGGGGCACTCCCGGACCGGCTCCTCGCTCGGGAGACGACCGAGCTTGGCCATGAGCGAGTTGACCGGCTTGATGACCAGGAAGAAGATGACCGCGGCGACGATCACGAAGTTCAGAAGGGCGTCGAGCACGTTGCCGTAGTGGATCTGGGACCCGTTGATCGTGAAGTGCAGGCTGCCGAACTGCGTGGAGCCCCCGAAGATGGCTTTGATCAGCGGGGTCACCAGGTTCGTGGTGATCGACGTCACGACCGCGGTGAAGGCGGCACCGATGACGACGGCCACCGCCAGGTCGAGCAGGTTGCCCCGCAGCAGGAACTCCTTGAACTCCTTGATCATGGTCGATCTCCTCGCACAGGTCGGGGCCGCCACGCGGCAGGGATGATGAATCTAGGCCCGGTCACCCGGGTGGTCCACCTCGGGGTGGAGGCGCGGGCGGCGCGCACTCAGCCGAGGCCGGGATGGACGGCGGCCTCCCACCGTCCCGTCGCCTCGACCTGGCACACGATCGTCGCCGACCGCAGCAGCCAGTCGATGACGGCGCGGTTGTCGGCGTCGGCCGGGACCTCGGCGACCAGGCCCCGGCGAGGATGGTCCTGGGTCACCCGCCACCCCTCGGGAACGGGGAGGCCGACGTCGCGCAAGCGCCACGCCACCCTCGGGCCCGACGCGTGCTGCAGCCCGACCGTCGTCGGCCGTGCGGACCGACCCTGCTGGTGCTTGCCCGGCATCCACGTCACAACGGGAACCTTGTAGGTCGAGCCACCGAGGAAGGCGAACGGGCCGGGCTCCGGTGGGCGCCGGTCGTCGTCGATGACCGGCTCGATGTTGATCCATCCGGTACCGCCCGCCTGCACCATGGACATCTGGGCCAACAGTTCGGGGTCGTCGTGGGCGACGAAGCCGAACACGGTGGGCCGGGTACGGCTCATGTCTGGAGGTCACCCACCGCCGCGGCGAGCGCCTCGAGCTCGGCGCGCCAGGAGTCGCCCGGAACGAGCGGCCGGACGACGAACTTGGAGAAGCCGACCTCGAGGAACGCCTCGAGGAACCGCCGGAGGTCGTCGAGTCCGGCCGGGACCACGGTGGCCGGGTCCACGCCCTTGCGGGCCCGGCCGAGCGCGGCCGACAGCTTCGCGTCGAGCGGGCCCGGCGCATAGGCCAGCGAGACTCCGAAGTGCTCGCGGCTGAGCTCCCGGCCGGCGGCGGCCGCCGCCGCATCGATGGCGTCCCGGCCGGCCACCACCTCCGCTGGCGTGCACGATGACGGGAGCCAGCCGTCGGCGAACCGCCCACAGCGCTCGAGGGCGGCCGGCACCATACCGCCGGTCCAGAACTCGAGCGGCTCCTGGGTCGGGAGCGGGGCGAGGGTGATCTGCTCGAAGGACCCCACCGGGCCGTCGTGGTCGACGGACTCCCCCGCCCACAGGCGTCGGAGCAACGGGAAGGCCTCCTCCATGCGCGGCCCCTTCTCCTTGCCGGGCACGCCGACCGCACCGGACTCGGGGGGCTGGGCCAGACCGGGAACGAACGTCACCAGCAGCCGACCGGCCGACAGCCGGTCGAGCGTGGCGAGTTGTTTGGCCAGGCGGACCACGTTGCGGCCGGGGAGCAGCATGGTCGTGCCGAGCTTGAGATGCGGGTTGTGGGCGGCGGCAAAGGCCAGTGCGGCCAGCGGGTCGAGCGTGGGTGCGCTCAGGACCTCCGGCAGCCACAGCGAGTCGAAGCCGAGCTCGTCGAGGTCGTCCACCAGCGACGCCAGGCCGGTCGGGGAACCGTCGAGAGGTCCGGCACCGACCCCGATCCGGACCTTCACCCGGCCCCCAGAGGTGGGCCGTCGAACCGGTCCACGGTCGTGAAGTCGTCGACGTCGCCCCGGCGGAGACGGGTGACCTGATGGACCGGATGGCCGAGGGCGAGCACACCGGCCACGACAAGGGTGTCGGGCACGCCGAGTAGCTCCAGTACGGCCGCCTCGTCGCGCACCACCATGGTCGTCATGACCCCGGCCAGACCCTCGTCGCGGGCGGCCAGGAGCAGACTCCAGGCAAACGGATAGATCGATGCCCCACCGACCAGGGTGTAGTGGTCGAGATCGCGATCGACCGTGGCCAGGCGCTCCAGGTCGGCCAGGAGCACCAGCAGGACCGGCACCTCGTCGAGATGTTCGGCGAACCCTCCCGGTCCGGCGGCAGCCGCGGCGGCCACCTCGTCGGCACGCCCGATGGCGCGTCGCTCGAGGTCCCGGTCCGTCACCGCGGCCCAGGGCGTGAGACCGGCCGATGCCTGGGCCAGGTACTCGTACCAGTTCGGCACGTAGACGTCCCGCAGGGCGCGACGCACCGCGGGGTCCTGCACGACCACCACCCGCCAGGCCTGGCGGTTGCCCCCGTTGGGCGCGAACCGGGCGGTGTCCAGGAGACGGCGGACCGTGGCGTCGTCCACCGGTTCGTCGGTGAACTCCCGTACCGCCCCGGTGGTGCGTAGCGCCTCCGTCAGCTCCACGGCCCGTCTCCCGCTAGAGCTGTTCGAGGACCGCGTCGGCCGCGCTGACGGTCAGGCCACCGCCCGGCTCCACGAATAGCCCGGTCACCACCCCGTCCTCCAGCACCATGGCGTAGCGCTGCGAGCGGGTGCCGAGGCCGAAGCCGCTGCCGTCCATCTCGAGGCCCACGGCCGAGGTGAAGTCGCCGTTGCCATCGGCCAGCAGGACCACCGTGTCGCCCACGTTCTGCGACTCGCCCCAGGCGGCCATGACGAACGGGTCGTTGACCGAGATGCAGGCCACGGTGTCGACGCCCTTGGCCGCCAGCTCGTCGTGGCGGATCACGAAGCTCGGGAGGTGATAGTCCGAGCAGGTCGGGGTGAATGCCCCGGGCACGGCGAACAGCACGACCTTGCCGGAGCCGAGGACGTCGCTGGTCTGCACGTGGGTGGGTGACCCACCGCTGTTCGTCATGACCTGGATGTCCGGGATGGTGTCGCCGACGGCAATGCTCATCTTCACGCTCCTCAGGATCGGACCCCGCTCAGCGGGAGTGCACGGAGGGTCCTCCGCTCGGGTGGCCCTCCGTGCAGCATACGGTTCGCCGCCGCCGGTCGGTCACCGGACGGCCCGCCCGCCGCACGGGTGGCCCCGACGGCGCCACGACGACGGCACGGGACCGGTCACCACGGGATCGGGGGCTCGCCACCCTCCTCGGACGCCGATGTCGCACCGGGCCCGGACCACAGGAGGATCGCCGCACCCACGGCGAAGGCGACGGCGGATCCGGCGAAGAGGCCGAGTTCGGCAGCGGACACCAGTCGGGGGCTGTCGACGAAGGCGAGTTCGGCGATGAGCAGGGGGACGGTGAAGCCGATGCCGGCCACCGCCGCGCCGCCGACGAGGTGGCGCCAGCGGATCGTCCCGGGAAGCCGACCGATGCCCAGTCGCACCACCACCAGACAGGCCACGGTGATACCCCCGAGTTTGCCGAGTACCCGGGCCAGCCCGACGCCGGCGAAGACCGCAGCGGCACCGGGGGCGGCCAACATCCCGGTGTGGAAGGTGATGCCGGCGTTGGCCACGGCGAACACCGGCAGGACGACGAACGCCGACCAGGGGCCCACGCGCCGCTCGAGGCGTTCGGCAGGTTCCCGACCGGCGGCATCGCGCCGGGCGGGGACGAGCAGACCGGCGACGACACCGGCCAACGCCGGCTCCACACCGCCGGCGGCAAGCAGGGCCCACAGGACCACGCCGCCGGCCAGGACCACCCCGGTGGTGAGCCGGACCGTCCGGCGCAGCGCCACGAGGACCACGGCCACCACGGCCGCGCCGACCAGCGCCGGCACCGACGTCCTCGACGAATAGAAGACGGCGAGCACCACCACGGACCCGATGTCGTCGGCCACCGCCAGGGTGAGCAGGAACACCCGCAGGCCGGGCGGGACCCGGCGGCCGAGCAGGGCGAGGGCGCCGAGGGCGAAGGCGATGTCCGTCGCCATCGGGATGCCCCAGCCCGGACCACCCGGACCACCGTGGTTGGCCAGCGCGTAGACCAGACCGGCGCCGACCATTCCACCGAGTGCGCCGGCCACCGGCACCACGGCGGTGCGCGCGTCGGCCAGGTCGCCGTGCCGGCGTTCGCGGGCGATCTCGAGGCCCACCACGAGGAAGAACACCGCCATCAGCCCGCTGTTGACCCAGTCGCGGACAGTCGTGAGGTCGGCGAAGGCCCGACCGCCCACACGCGTGGTGTGCAGCCAGGTGCTGGCGTAGGTGTGGGCCCACGATCCGTTGGCCCACGCCATGGCACCACCCACGGCGATCACGAGGATCCACGCAGCGGCGACGTCGGAGTGGAGGATCCTCCGGAACCAGGGTCCGGCGGGCAACGCCGGTCAGGCCCCGCCGACGACGGAGAGCACCGAGCCGGCGAACCGGTCGATGGCGTCGAGCTGGGCCGCCCGCGTGTCGCCGGGGAGGGACACCGCCACCCAGTCCACGCCGACGGCGGCCAGCTCCTCGATCGAGGCCACCACCCGTCCCTCGTCGACGGGACGGTCGCCCATGGACAACCCGTCAGGGATGAAACAGACCGTCAGCGGCTCCGTCCGTCCCACCGCGTCGGCATGGTCACGTGCGTAGTCGAGGGCCTCCGCCAGGTCGGCGGCCGAGCGCATGGGGGCGGTGCGGGTGCGCGACGCGGCGCTCGCCGGAATGGGGAACGGACACCAGCCGTCCGCCGACTCGACGGCCCGTCGGATGGCACGTCGACTGTTCCCGCCGATCCAGAGCGGCGGACGCGGCCGTTGCACCGGGCGCGGCAGCATCGTATTGCCCGGGGCCCGGTAGGAGGCACCGTCGACGCTGACGCTCTCGCCGGACCAGGCGGCCTCCATGGCCGCGAGGGCCTCGTCCATGCGGTCGTTCCGCTCGTCGAACGGGACGCCGAGCGCCTCGAACTCCGGCTCGAGGTACCCCGCGCCGAGTCCGATCACCGTGCGGCCGCCGCTCAGCACGTCGAGGGTGGCGATCCCCTTGGCGGCCAGGAACGGGTTCCGGTAGGCGACGATGAAGAGGTTCGTGTGGAGCAGGACGGTCGACGTCGCCGCCGCGGCGAACGACAGTGCCACGAGGGGGTCCAGCGCGTGGTGGCCGCCGTGGGCGAGCCAGTCGTCCCCCGGGAACGGGTGGTCGGTGGTGTAGACGGCCCCGAACCCGGCTTCCTCGGCGGCGTGTGCCAGTTCGCCGATCGCCCCGGGGGCGAGGAACTCGTCACCCCGGTCGACTCGATGGGTGGGCAGTCCGTAGGAGACGCGCACCGGCTCAGTCGCCCGGCCCGACGAGCCCGGCCAGGAACGCAGGCATCCGGGAGGGTCGGCCCCGCCCGTCGACCGCGCCATGGACCGTCACGGCGGTGGCCCGGGCCTGACCGTCGACCGTGAGCAGGTAGCCGACCTGGAACGTGGTGCGGGTGAGGTCGTCGACCACCACGTGCACCGCCACGAGGTCGTCGAAGCGCAGGGGGCGTCGGTGACGCACGTAGAGCTCGAGCACGGCGAAGTCGACCCCGTCGTCACCCGCGCGGACGTCCTCGTAGGGGAAGCCGGCATCGCGCAGCATCGCCGCCCGGGCCTCCTCGAGGTAGGCCGGGAAGTTGCCGTGATGGATGATGCCCATGGCGTCGGTTTCCGCGAACCGGGTCCGCACGCCATGGACGAACCGGTAGGCCGACGGGTCGAGGGACGGCTGCAGCGAAAGGCGCACCGCGCCGACGCTACCGTCCTTCGGGGGTCGGCTGGGGCTGGTTCCACTCCACCCAGCCGCTGCCCCGGCGCCCGTCGGCTGCGGTCAGCCGCACCTGGGCGCGCGGGAACCGCGACACACGGCCGTCGGTGGCCGTCAGGACCAGTGGCCCGAACGCCACCGGGTCGATCGTGAGGTCGATCCCCCCGGGCTCGATACGGGCACGGCCCGTCGTGGGGAGTCCGTCGGCGTCGGTCACCTCGGTCACGTCGAGCCCGGTCACCGTCACCGGCACGCAGGCGTGCTCCTGGACGTACCCGAGGGCGAGCGGGTGGCCAGGAATGCGGATGTCGGCCCCGTGCACCCGCGTCCCGTCGTCGAGCCGGCCGGCGAACCAGCACCATCCGAACGCCCACCAGTCGCGTACACCCCAGGAATGGTCGCGCTGGCCGTGTCCCTCGACCGCCATCACCTCGTCGCCCGCGGTGATCGTCCCGGCCACCAGACAGGGGATCTCATAGCGGGTGGTGACGTCGTACTGATAAGGAATGCCGTCGGTCGTCCAGGTCAGGTCGAGGGCAATCGTCGTCGGCCGGCCGGGCTCGTCGCGGTAGATGGCGGCCGGCTCGTCGAAGACCGCCGCGGGTGCCCTCCCGTGGACGCGCACCCGGTCGAGCGGGACCTCCACGTCGGTGGACATGGCGAAACCGGAGCCGTGGAGTCCGAGGCCCAACTCCGGTACCGGGAGGTCGTAGGCGATGGAGGCGACCACGGGACGGTCCGGTCCGACCACCATGGCCGTCCACCAGGTGACGCCGAGGTTCGGGTAGAGCCCGATCCTGACGTAGCCGGCCACTCGACCGTCGTGGGAGACGACGTCGAGATAGTGGGACTCGTTCCACAACGGGTCATCGGACGGCAGGTGCCGTTCCTCGTCGTCCGGGTCGACGGCGTGGGGGTCGCTCTGGCTCATGGCTGCTCCTCGCTCGTCGGCACGGGTGGGACCGACGGGTGGCGTTCGCTCTGCCGGGCTCCGCTGTCCCGGTGGTCCAACGGGTCTAGCAGGCCTGGACGCTGCAGCGATGCGCCGTCACCCGGCACGCAGCCCGAGGGGCGTCCGGTGCGGATGCGTCGGGCGCCGCCGGTCAGCCACGCGTCACGGGGTGGAGGGGTCCGACCCACTCCCCGACGGCGCCGTCTGACCCCCGGAGGCGCCATGGTGATGACCACCCTTGCCACAGCCGGCACCGGTCGTCGTCGCGTCGGTCGTGCTCGTGCTCGTGCTGCTCGCGCTGCTGGGATCCGTCGTGGTGGTCGAGCCGGTCGAGCCGCCCTTGCAACCTCCCCCGCCCACGCCCTGGTTGCCGCCCCTGCTGGTTCCACCGCCGGGCAGCGTCGTCGGCGGCGTGCTGGGTGTGCCGGGCGTGCCTGGTCCGGCACCGTGGACAGACGCCTTCGTCGGGATGACTCGCGTCGGACGAGGGGAGACAGGGGCTGTGGACGACGTCACGACGTGACTCCGCACCGGGAGCGGCGCGGTCAGTGCGCACGACGGGGTCCCTACGGTGCCGGCGACACCTGACGACACGGTCCCTCCGGTGGTGCACCCGACGTGCACGGACCCCGTGGGGTGCAGGGCGGGTGCGCTCACGGCCTCGACGTCGGCCGAGCCGGTGGCCGCCGGGGCCGCGGGCGCCGACGTCGGCCCGATGTGCACCCCGACGCTCCCGAGGAGACCGTCCACGGAACGTCCTGCGGATCCGGGCAGCTCCGACGCGGCGGCCAGACCGGTGGAGGCGACCAGCAGGGCCGCCATCGTCGTCGCGGCGACGGCGGCGGGTCCCCGGCGCATCCGGGGGCGCCGGCGCGGTGTCGGCCACGACTGGACGGCCGAGCGGAAGGCGGTCCGGGCGGCGAGCTCCCCACCCAGCTCCTGCTCCTGGGCGGGGCCACCGGCCGCGGCGAGCAGGTCGGCCAACCGGCCGTTCATCAGATCGGGCAGGGCCACGACGTTGTCGTCGACACCCCTCGCCTCCGCCGGGTCGATCATCGGTACCTCATGCATGGAGCCGCCGCTCCTCCTCGGTGGCACCGGCGTCAGCGGTGACACCGGCCAACGCACGGCCGGGCGGCGTGCGCACGTCATCGAGCTCGAGCAGCCGCTGTTCGAGTCGCCGCAGGCCCCGATGGCACAGGACCCGCACGGACCCGGGTGACCGCTCCATGAGTGCGGCGACCCTGGCCACGTCCATTCCCGCCACGATGCGCAGCATCACGGCTTCCGCCTGGTCGGGGGGCAGCTCGCCGATGAGGGCGACGGCCTCGTCGGTGGCGGAGCGCTCGGCCGCCTCCTCCTCGACGTTGTTCACGGCCGGCAGGAGGACCAGGCTCGAATACTCGATGAGGTCGGGGCGACGCTCGCCGTTGCGGTACCAGTCCGTCAGGCGGTTCCGTGCCGTGGTGTAGAGCCACCCGCGGAAGCCCCGCTCGTCGCCCTCGAAGGTCGGGAGCGCACGCAGCACCCGGAGCCAGATGTCGGCGGCGAGGTCTTCGGCCACCGGAGCCGCCTTGATGCGGAGGTAGCGGAGCAGGCCCGGCTGGAACTCGCGCCACAAGCGTGCGAAGGCTTCCTCGTCACCCACCTGCGCCGCCAGCACGGTCCCCCGGAAGTCCAGCATGTGTGCCACCTGTCGTCTCGGACCACCCTCACCGGGCGTCCCCCCGGCAACGTTCTTACACCTACGGTCCCCGTGAGTCCAGCACTTCGAACCGTCGGCAGCGCATCGCACAGCGACGGATTCCGTGGTGTAACAACTCAGGGGTCCCGTTCGTTGCACACGGTGGCCCCAGGTGGGGCTGCCGGTCGATCTGCCCGCATCCGGGGCCTCCGCCAGCCCGATCGGAGGATCGCGATGTACCATCTCCCGCTGGCCGCGGGTCAGGGGCAGCCGACATGAGGTCGTACGGGGGACACGCTGATGCAGTCAATTCCATCACACCGCTTGCGGCCCCGGACGTTCAGTCTCGCGTGTGCCGTGGTGGTCCTCGTCCTCGTGGCCGTCGCCAGCGCGGCCTGCGGTCAGTCCGCCACTCCCCCCGGCGCTCCCGCTACTGCCCAGTTCCTCCCGGGCAACGGCCAGGCGGGGGTCGTCTGGACCGCTCCCGCCGGCACGGCCGACGTGACCGGCTACCGGGTGTCGGCCACCCCGGGAGCGCACTCCTGCACCACCACCCACGCCCTCAGCTGCCTCGTCCCGGGTCTGGTCAACGGAACCACGTACCACCTGTCCCTCCGCTCCACCGGCCCGGGCGGGTCGAGCCGCCCGGTGACCGGAACCGTCACCGTCGGCACCCCGTGGACACCCGGCGAGGTCGTCGGGACGCCCGGCGACTCGACCGTCACCGTCGGGTGGTACCCCCCGATCTCCACGGCGTCGCCGATCACCTCCTACTCGGTGGTCGCCGATCCCGGCTTCGCCTCCTGCACGACGACCGGTTCCTCCTGCATCGTCAACGGACTCACCAACGGGACCAGCTACACGTTCACCGTCACCGCCACCAATGCCTTCGGCACCAGTACCAAGTCGGCGCCGAGTCCGTCGTACACGCCGTCCTCCCTGGCCGGCGGATCGCCCGGCATCGTCTACCTCGGCCCGGTCAATGCCAACCAGGAGACGGCGACCGGCACCATCCTCCAACGGGACGCCGGGATCAGCGTCGCCCTCCCCAACGGACGCGACCTGTGGATCTTCGGCGACACCTCCTCCTTCTCGGCCGACGCCTCGCAGTCCAGCGCCTTCATCGGCGGGAGCACCGCGGCCAAGGGCCGGTACATCCCCGGTCAGTCCCCCACGGCGCTGCGAGACATCCAGCCGGCCGGCTCGGGTATCGCCTCGTCGGCCCGGGCCCCGACCCAGTTCATCCCCACCCCGTCCGACACCTACATGCCCGACGGGTCCGGTCGGGCGTGCACGCCCGCCAACGGGGCCGTCTACACGGCACGTTGGCCCACGGGGGCCGCGCTGCTCGACGACCAGTCCCAGCTCTTCGTCACCTACACCGACGTGTGCGTGACCTCGGCCACCAACTTCACCGTGGAGGGGTGGGGCTTCATGGTCTTCGCATGGAAGGGGGGCAAGATCCGGACCGGACCGCTGGACGTGTTCCCGCCGGCATCGTCGGGGGCCGCGTTGCCGGCGGCGCGCAGCTACCAGTCGCCGGTCGTCTCCGACGGCCAGGTGACGTTGTTCACGTCGGAGTGCACCCAGCTCTTCATCACCTGCACCGGCGGGAGCGTCACGGCCACGACGGTGGCGGACAACCTGATCGCGCTGGCCACCCCGTCGTCGTACGTCGGCCAACCTGCGCTCACCGTCCCGACGACCAAGTGGACCCCCGCCAACGTGACCGTGGCCGCCTATCCGAGTGGGCTCCGACTCATCGAGCAGACATCGATCGGCGGCACGTTCGTGGTCTACTCGTCGGCGTCACCCACGGGGCCGTGGCAACCGCTCACCTCCGGCGTCCTGCCCGGCTGCAGCACCACACCCCGGGGGTTCTGTTACGCCTTCGTCGGCCATCCGGAGCTCGGCAGCAACACCAGTCTGATCCTGTCGTTCTTCAAGCCGGACTCGCCGGAGAACGCCAACGTCGGTCACGTCGACCTGGCCGCGGTACCGGTCCCGGCCGGCTGAGTCACGCCCTCCGGGGGCGTCAGTCGGGCAGCGTGTACGAGTTCTCCAACTCGTCCTGGAGCACCGTGGCGACCGTGGCCGTCGTGTCGACCACCAGCTCCTCGTCCAGGATGCGGGTCCGGTAGGTCCAGCCGTCGGGCATGTCCAGGCGCTCACCGAGACCGGTGAGCGAGGCTTCGGTGATCGTCGGGTCGACCCCGACGCACAGGGCCTGCATCACATAGGCCCTGCCATCGGGCGCCACCAGTTCGTAGACCGGCTTACCAGCGTCGAAGAAGAACACCGCACCCCGGTCCACGTGCACTTCGGTGTACGGACCCGGGGACACCTTGTCGCCGAGATCGATGACCGCCAGGCGTCGCATCAGAATACCGTTGAACTCACGCAGCACCGGCTCCATCGCATTGACCTTGGTCCCCATGCCGTCGAGGACCCAGTAGCGCGGACCGTTGAGCTTGACGGCCACCGCTCCCATCTCCTCCGCGATGGCTGCAGCATCGAGACCGTCCCACAGGTCCTGAGGGCAGTCGTTGAGGAACTGGGTGCCGAACACCTCTGCCTCGATGCGACCGTCACGCAGGTAGGCGACGATGACTTCGCCGTAGCGGACGCCGCGGACGTCCGAGATCAGTCGGGGGGTGTCGGTGGTGGTCATCGAGCTGCCTTTCTGCCGTGGAGTGCTCCAGGGCAAACTCTAGTCATAGTGACTGACAGTTTGCCGGCGGACCGGTGGTGGGCCGGACGGCGACCTCGTCCAGAGCGCTCCCCCCGCTATTGGATGGACAGCGTGAGCGGCGTCAGGACCTTCTGCTTACCGGCGGAGGTGACTTCGTTGATCGACACCTTGACCGAGTAGGGACCGGCAGCGAGCTTCGTCGACGGGGTCCCGCTGATCAGGCCACCGGTACTCAGCTTCAGGCCCTTGGGGAACTTCCCGGACTCCTTCCAGACCAGCGGAGCCGCGGCATGGTCGGCCGTCAACTGGAACGAATAGGGCGTGCCGCGCGTCGCTGGCGGTAGCGAGGTGCTGGTCACCTGCGGACCGGACACCGTGAGCACGAGGGTGCCGACGGCCGGGCTGCCGACGCCATTCGTCGCCGTCACGACGACATCGACGGTGCCGTCCTGGGCCGGGACCCCGGAGAGCACGCCGCTCACGGGGTCGATGGCCATTCCCTTCGGTGCACCCGACGCCGAGTAGGTGGCTACCGGGTTTCCGGTCGAGCCGACGGTGACCGAGCTTTGGGCTCCGAAGGTGAGCACGGAGGGAGCCGGCAACGTGACCGTGGGGGCGGCGAGGTCCGTCTCGGCCAGTGTCTGGAGCAGCCCGGCACCCGTCTCCTCGGACCCCGTGGCCACACAGGCCGACCCGACGCAGTCGACGCCCGCCAGCGAATTGCCGTAGAGGCCCGGCTCCGGGTTGGCGGAGGTCGACCACGCGCCACCGCCGGCGGACTCGACCAGGCCCTGTTGGATCGCCCCGGTGGTCGTCGAGTAGCCGACCGCCGAGCAGGTGCCGCCCGTCACACACGAGACCGATTGCAGGACGTCGTCGCCGGTGGTCGGGTCCGGGCTCGAGCCGATCGACCACGCGCCGCCCGACAAGGTCTCGACCAGCGTCCGGTAGGCGGTGCCGCCGGAGACATAGGCCGCCCCGACCGCCGTGCATGTGGTGGCCGAGGTGCACGAGACCCCGTTGAGGGAGTTGGGCAGGGTGGTCGTGGTGTCCGGGCTCGGCACGACCGCCCAGGAACTGCCGACCCCGGACTCGACCAGATTCTGTTCCGCTCCCGACCCGTCGACGGAGTAGCCGACCGCCGTGCACGACGCCGTCGTCGGACAGGTGACGGCGGACAGGCTGCTGTCGGCACTGCCGGAGACGTTCGGACTCGATGCCTGCGTCCACGAGGAACCGTTCCACGCTTCGACAACGGTGACCGATCCGGTGGCGATCGCGGCCGAGCCGACCGCCGTGCACGTGGTGGCGGAGGAGCACGAGACCCCGTTCAGGCCGTTGGGGAAGCTGGGGCTGGTGTCGGGCGTGGGAACGATGGCCCACGACGAGCCGTTCCACCGTTCGGCCAATGTCTGCAGATAGCCCGTCGAGCTGGTCGCCGTGCCCACGGCCATACAGGCGGTGGCCGACCAGCACGAGACGGATGCGAGGGTGTTGTCGAGGGCCGCACCGGTGTCGGGACTGGACACGGTCGTCCACCGGTTGCCGTTCCACGACTCGACGAGCGTCTGGAGGTAGCCCGTCGACGTCGTCGAGTCGCCGACGGCCACGCAGTCCCCACCCGAGACACACGAATCGCCGTAGAGGACGTTGGTGACGTCCGCCGCGGTGTCGGTCGTGGCGGACACGGTCCACGTCGCTGGCGACGACGCACTAGCGACCTGCACGGACGCGACCATCATGGCGCCGATGCACATGGACGCGGCGACTGCGGCCGCGCAGCGAACAACCCTCATGTCGTACTGCCCCCCTACTGCTACTTCCCACACCACGCGGTGCGTACTGAATCCCCGGCGTGATTCCTAGCAAACGGAATCAGCCGCGACAACAGGTTCGGGGGAGATTTCTGGCGATCTGGCATTGCTGCGGGCACGGAACCGCGTCGTTCGAACGTCGGCGGTGACGGCACCGCCACGGAGCGGGATCGGGTGGAGTCGGAGCCCACCGGCGCACCAGGTCCCGGGCAAGGGGGTGGCTGGTCCCCGGATGGCCGTTGGGAGCGGAACGAACCGCCTCGGGGAGGACTCCGACGGAAGTTGATCGACGATTCCTTACACGGTACGAATTCGTACTCCGTACGCCTTCACGGAAATCCGGCAACCGGACCGCTCGCCTGGCGGTCAGGCGGTCGCTCGCCTGGCCGGCACCGATCCGACCCGACGCAGGAGGGCCGCCGTGTCGGCCGCCGGGGTGACACCCAGATCGGCGAGCACGGCCAGCGTGTGTTCTGCCGCACGCCGAGCGCCGTCGTGGTCGCCGAGTGTCAGACGGGCCTCCACCACGACGCGCTGCGCCCGTTCGGACCACGGATCAGTGGCCAGTGCGCGATGGGCCAGGGCCTCAGCCAACCGAGGATCCCCGGCGGCCAATGCTCGGTCCCCCGCCGTCAGGGCTGCGGCGATGACCAGGTCGTTCAGCCGGCGCCGGTGCGGTTCGAGCCACTCGCCGACGGGACTCCCCCCGAGCAGCGACCCCGTTCCGGATCCGGCGAGTTGACGGCCGAGTGCCAACAGAACGGTCCGGTCAGGCTCTGGCGTGGCGACGATGGCCGACGCCTGGTCTTCCAGGTCCCACAGGTCGATGTGGAGCCCGCCACCACGGGTGAAGGAGAGGCTGCCGGCACGGTCGGCGACGACCCGACTCCCCTGGGACCGCTCGCGATCGGGGTCGAGTACGTCGAGCAGGTGCGTCAACGTCACCCGCAGGTTCCGGCCAGCAGCGCGATCCTCCAGGTCGGGCCAGATCGCCGCGGCCACGCCTTCGCGGCTCCTGTCGTCCACGAGTGCCAGGTGGAGACACAGTTCCCGGACACGACTCCGACCCCACGCGGGGTGGTCCACCAACCGCACGCCCCGGTGCACCGTGCCCGTCCCGAGCAACGAGATCGTCACCACCGGCGAGTGCGACGTGCACCAGCGGGCAGGGAGATAGGGACGGTGGGCGGCGTCGGCCGGCGGCCCTCCGGCCAGGTGCGCAGCGGCGGCGCGGCCTGCTGCACGGGCACGGGTCAGCCCGGCGTCGGCGCGGATGGCTGCGTCTACGTCCGCACCAACTTCGGGCTCGAGACCGAGCGCCGTCGCCAGCGCAGACGTCCAGAGCGACGTGCGCACCGCCCGACCGGTGACGGCGATCGAGGCCACGATCCGTCGAGCATCGACGAGGTCACCGGCATCCGCGAGGAGCAGCGCGTCGGCGACGCGACACAGCGCAGCCGCCTCGTCGGACTGCACCGGCCCACCCCTGCGCTCCACCTGGTCGAGCAGTGCGCGTGCGGGCGCGTACCGGCCCGAGGCAGCCAGGAAGCAGGCCCGGGTCGCCCGGATGCGCTGAATCAGTCCGGGAACGTCGGCCCGGACGGCCAGGTGCTCGGCGGACTCGGCATCGATCAGCGCGCCAAGCGGGTCCTCGGCGTACCAGCGGGCCGTGGCGAGCAGGTCGAAGGCGACCGCCCGTGATGCCTCGGACCCTTCGCCCGTGGCCGACTCCAAGGCGACGACGGCCGCATGGATCCGCCCCGAGAGCAGCAGGTTCGTTCCACGGATCATGAGTGACTGCGCGGCCCAGTCGCCGGCGAGGGATCCGGGAGGGATCTTGTCGAGCGCCGCCAGCGCGGCAGCGGAGTCACCCGACAGCTGTGCGGCCACGGCAGTCCCCAGGCAGACGAGTGCCGCAGCCGCCGGTTGCCCGAGTGCTGCGAGCTCCTCGCCCCGGAGCAGGACCCGGCCGAGCGTGGCGATGTCGTCGCCGGCCCGTGCCACGTGCCCGAGATGGAGCAACAACGCCGTCTCCCCCGCGCTGTCGCCCGTAGCCTCGAACGAACGGCGCACCTCCTCGAGACAGTCGATCGTCCGGGCGTCCGTGTCGCCGTTCTGGAGGTCCACCGTCGCGGCCAGCCACCGACCCTCTGGCGATCCGGGACCGAGGACTCCGGACGTCGCCCACGATCGCAGGTCGTCGAACGTGGCCAGCGGAGGTTGGCTGGAGAGGGCGGCGCGCACCACCTCGGCCAGTGCCGCCGGATTCCGGGTACGGAGCGACATGCTTCCCGCCTCGCTCAGCGCACCGGTGGCGACGAGGCAGCGGGTCTTCGCCACGCAGGCCAGATCTCGGTCCGTCCCGACCAGGACACCCCGCGTGGCCTCGACCCAGATGGGGTCGGGCCAGCAACCTCCGTGTCCCCCGCCGAGTGGGAGCAGCGCCAGCTCGTCCCGGATGTCCTCGACGGCGTCCACCGAGTCGATCCCGACCGCAGCGAGCACAGGGCCGAGTTGACGGTCGGTGCAGCCGTCCACCGCGGCGACCGCGGCGAGGGCACGAATGACGAGGGGATCGGCCCGGGCCACGATCTCGTCACGCACGTAGTCCACCGCCAACTCGGCGTGGCCGGCTCGTTCCAGTCCGACCATGACGGGCCACTCGGCGAACTGGACGTCCGCCGCGATGGACATGCCCTCCACGAGCTGGTCGACTTCGTCAGGTCGGAAGGCGAGTTCGGCTGCGCCGAGCAGGACGGCCCTGCCGGAGGCCACCATGCGGGGCAGGCCGACCCGCGGGAGCCGGCGACCTGACAGCACCAGATGCGCGCCAGCGGGCAGGTCCGCCGCGAGTCTGGCCACGAGACCCGCCCCGGCCGAGCCGGCGAGCTCCAGTGCATCGATCACCAGGGCGACGTGGTGCCCGAGTGGGACGGCGGATTCGAGTGCGTCGGCGACGGTGTCGCCGACGCTGCCGCCACTGCCGGCCGGTGGCTGCCTGGATGTCCCGGCGCAAACCTCGACCAGGTGCGCGGCCAGCACGTCGGGCGCCGCGTCCCCCGAAACACATCGGTAGAGGATGTCGCAGTCCCCCGGATGCCGTGGCCCCTCGGCCAGCGCCTGGTCCACCAGCACGGACCGGCCGTAGCCGGCCGGTGCCTCGAGCGCGATCACCGCCATCGCATGTCGCTCCCGGAGTGGAGCGAGCAGGCGCTCCCGGCGCAGGAAGTGGTCCATCCGCAGACGATAGTCCTCGGTTAGCGCTCCGTTAACGCTCGGTTGCCTGACGTGTCCTCAACGAATTGCACCCGGGCCCCCGAGGCCGTGCGGGCCGTGAGCCCACGACCTCTGACGGGTCATGCACCCAGGCCCCGTGGATCACCTGGAGAACAGCGTGAGAGGTTCACCTGGGTCTGCCGCACTAGAGCACAGGCTGTTTGGCTTCGTGCGCTGCTCGTGCGTACCGATCGACGAGCTGGCGGGAGCACCCCATATTGTCGGCGATCTCCTGCCTCGTGAAGTCGCACGCCAAGCAGGCGGAGACGAGAGCGATTCTGAATCGAGACCTCGACTCTTCGAGGAGATCCTCAGCTCGTTTCGCGCCAGCACGACCAGGCTTACCGGGCGAGGACCTCACTACCTCCTCGACTTCTTCGCCAGCTCCGAGTCGCTCGGCCAGCCGACGCAGGAGCACTGCATTCGTGGCCAACGCACCTTGGTAGGCCTCATTCGCCTCCACCATCGCCAAGGTGGCATCGATGAGATCCTGGTTGCTCCGTGATTGGCCCATCGTCCTCACCTCCACCTCCAGCCTTTGCTCGGTCCAGCCATGATCCCAGAGTCCAAAGTCCACTGGGTGCTCCACTGGTCTCACCAGGCACTCCGGTCACTCCTCCGACGATCTCGCCCTGTCCGGCAGGTCGTCCCAACCGGCCCACGAACCCGTGCCCGACATCCGTTACCTGTCGATCGTCACCACCGTGTCGATCTGCACGAGCTTCAGGATGCGGCGAATCACGGGGGCCGGATGTCGGATGATCACTCTCGACGAGTCACCGAGGTGATTCCTCATCCGAACGATGACGGTGATGCCCGATGCGTCCATGAAGGTCGTATCCGACAGGTCGAGGACCACGTCGGAAGGGATGCGACTGAGGACCCCGGCTATCGAGTCCGCCAGTTGCGGAGCCGTGGCCATGTCCAGTTCGCCGCGGACGTAGACGACAGGGTGGAGCGGTTCCCGATCGTCGGTCTGGACGGTGAACGTGGACTCAGCACCAAGTCCCAGGGGGATGGGTGCCACCGCAGTCACGCGGCACGCCCAGCCACTTCCGTGAGAATGAGGTCGATGCCGTGTTCGCGAGCGTTACGCCGAAGATGGGAACGCAGCGTGCCGCGAGTCGGGTCGAACTGCCCGGGAGAGGCCCAGAGCGATCTGAACACTTCGGCGACGACATCCCCACACCGGTGGTCACTCAGCAGGACCATCGTGACTGCTGCGCTTACGGAGGCGGAATGACGCCGGTAGATCTCGAAGTAGGCGCCGCCGCTCTTCTCGGCGAGGCCCTTCACCAGATCGAGGTCGGACCACGCGCCCAGGGTCACGCCGCAGGTTGCGCTCAGTGGACGCGGCGCACCACCTGCCCTACCGGTCTGGATCGGACGTATCGACGCCCTCGGATCAGAGACGTGATTGCGATCAACTACCGCCATGAGGCACACCAGCTCTTGGCCTGGAGACCCGCAGGGACTTGGCGGCGCTCTCGACCCCCACATTCCGAGGGGCCTGCCGGCACGCTACACCCGTAGCGGGTCCGGCGCTCGGAAGCAGATCGAGTGCTCGGCCCGCTTGATCACGGAGCCGACAACACGGCGGGCTAGCCGCCAACGGCGGACCCTGGAAGAACCTCGACGGCCTCGGGATCGCCACCTGTGCCTGGGTGTCGTGGCTCCACACGGGGCGGCCCGCACGGTGGGCTCGACGGCAGGACGCCAGCCGAGGTCGAAGCCGCCGACCGTCACGGACCTCAGCCCGATGCGGCGCGAGAGGACCAAACCAACGAGTGTTCGGAATACTCACGCCGGTTCGGAGTTCCCCATGTCCGGGGATTCCGTCCTTGCGGGTTTGGCGGATCTGCTTGGTGGGCCGTGCGGGACTTGAACCCACGACCCCTTGCGTGTCATGCAAGTGCGCTACCAACTGCGCCAACGGCCCGTGAGGGACGACGATACCACCAGGTCCCCGCACCGCCGGACCGCGTGCGCCCGATGGCGGGGGCGTGCGTCCGGACTACGGCGCAGGCACGCCGATCCCGGTCGGTTGCGCGTCTTCGAGTGCCTTCCAACCGCTGAGCTCCCGTTTGCGTTCCGCCTCGGCGGCGTGGCCGCCCCGCACGCCGAACAGGCGCTTGGCGTAGAGCAGGTACGCCACCACCAGGACGTTGAGCACGAAGGCCACCACCTTCAGCACACTGACCTTCAGGGTGAGCTCGTAGATCTCGTAGGGGATCAACAGGCTCGTCACCACGAACGTCAGGTACTCGGCCCACCGTCTGTTCCACCACAGACCCACCGCCTCCACCGCCTCCAGGGCCGCGAACGCGAAGAAGATGACGGCGAGCACGACCAGGTGGGTAGGCGAGTAATGGAAGGCCTTGCCCAGATAGCCCAGCAGCCCACGCACCCGAGTCGCTGTCGCACCTCCCCCGTTCAGGGCGTTCATGAGGTTCTGGTAGTCGTCGTGCAACGCCTTGTCGCGCGACGCGAAGGTCAGGAAGGCGATGGCCAGCAACGTCAAGAGCACCACGTGGATCGCCCGGTCGCAGGCGATCAGACGGAGGACGTACCGGTCGCGCAGGGCAGGACCACGCAGCGGCAGGTCGATCTCCCCCCGGTCGGGCACCCGCTCGGCGGCCGGCACCTCGGGGACCGGCGCGGGCATCCACGCGTCACAGCGCAGACAGCGACACCAGCGCACCCCGTCGGCCTCGCGCACGATCAGCGCGTCGTCCGGCGTGACGAGCGCAGCGTCCACGCCAACCAGTGCGTGGCCCTGCCACGCGCAGGTGAACAGCTCGTACCGGTTGGTGGGTCCCTTCCGACGTGCCACCCGATCACCTTAGGCTTCGGGACGCTCGTCACCTCCGCCCGGACGCGCCACACGCCCCCACCTCGCGCGACCATGAGGGGTCGCACCGGACAGGGGCGTGTGTACTTGGAGGCGGCGGGCGGAATCGAACCGCCGTACGGGGCTTTGCAGGCCCCTGCCTAAACCACTCGGCCACGCCGCCAAGAGCGCCCGGTGATCCTATCCCCCACGAGGGGATGCTTAGATCTGGAGATGCGGATCGGACTGATCGCCCCACCCTGGACACCCATCCCCCCCGTGCTCTACGGCGGGATCGAACTCGTCGTCGACCAGCTGGCCCGCGGACTGCAGGAGGCCGGGCACGAGGTGCTGCTCTACACCACCGGCGACTCGACGTGCCCGGTGCCACGGCAGTGGGTCCTGCCCCTGGCCGAAGGCCAGCGAATCGGGATGGCGGTGCCCGAGTTACGCCATGTCCTGCACGCCTACGAGGCCGTCCGGGAGTGCGACGTCGTCCACGACCACACCGTCATGGGCCCGTTCTACTCGGTCAACTACCCGGACCTCCCCGTGGCCACGACGATCCACGGACCCTTCAACGACGACCTGACGGACCTCTACCGCGCCACGTCGGGACGGGTGCCGCTCGTCGCCATCTCGCATGCGCAGCACCGGGCCGCACCCGACGTGCCCGTCGCCCGGGTGATCCACCACGGGGTAGAGGCGACGCAGTTCCCGATGGGCGACGGTGCGGGTGACGCGGAGGGACCGTACGTCCTCTTCCTCGGCCGGATGGCCGACGACAAGGGTTGCCATCGGGCGATCGAGGTGGCCCGACGGGCCGGCTTCCGGATCCTGATGGCGGCCAAGATGCGCGAACCCTGGGAGATGCAGTACTTCGCCGACAAGGTGGAGCCACTGCTCGGTCCGGACGCCATCTACCTTGGCGAGGTCTCCCACGAGCGCAAGCTCGAGCTCCTGGCCGGCGCTTCGGCCCTCCTGTTCCCCATCCGCTGGAACGAGCCGTTCGGCATGGTGATGATCGAGGCCATGGCCTGTGGCACACCGGTCCTGGCGTTTCCCGAGGGAGCGGCACCCGAGGTGGTCACCCACGGGACCACCGGGTTCCTCTGCGACGACGAAGACGCCATGGTCGAGGCACTGGGCCGACTCGACGAGCTCAAGCGCCAGGACTGCCGGCTGGCGGTCGAGGGCTACTTCTCGACCCACCGGATGGTGGCCGAGCACGTCCAGCTCTTCGAGTCGATGCTCGCCTGACCGACGTCGGAGCGGGTTCGCCCGACCGGAGCACCGCCATTGGCGGGGGTGGGGTCAGTCGCCCTTCTTACGGAAGATCAGCCAGCCGACCACCAGCACGAGGGCGACCAGACCGGCGATCTCGACGGCACTCCAGACCAGGCTGACCAGGAAGTGGAGCAGGCCGAGCAGGAACCACACGATCACGACGACGCCCACCACGAGGGCGACCTTCGAGAGCGTCGAGCGCCCGGATCCTGAGTCGACGTCTTCAGCCATGACCCCAGCGTAACCCCCGTGGGTCGCGTCCAGACGGCAGTGCGGTGCTACGGTCCGTCGGTGTCGCTGCGTGCCCGCCGCCAAGAGCTGATCGACCGCACCGACGTCGGGGGCGACGCCTTCTGCCGGGCCTATGCGGCGGCGGCCGACGAGTGGCTGACCGGACTGTTCGACGACGCCTGCGGGGGTGATTCCCGCGGCATGGCCCTGGTGGCCGTCGGTGGCTTCGGCCGGGGGGAGCTCTGCCCCTTCAGCGACCTCGATGTGGTCCTGCTCCACAAGGGCCGCAAGGACATCTCGACCACCGCCGACCGCATCTGGTACCCCGTGTGGGACGAGGGCATCTCGCTCGATCACAGCGTCCGCAAGCCATCCGAGGCCCTCGACATGACGGCCGAGGATCTTCGCGTGGCGCTCGGACTGCTCGACGGTCGCGTCATCTGTGGCGAAGCCAAGGTGGCCGAGCCCGTGCTCGAGGGTGCCCGCGAGCGTTGGGTCCGCCAGAAGCCACCGTGGTTGGGCGTGCTCGCCGATGGCGTGGCCGAGCGCCATGCCGCCTACGGCGATGTCGGCTTCCTGCTCGAGCCCGATCTGAAGGAGTCCCACGGCGGCCTCCGGGACATCGCGGCGCTGCTCGCCATGATGGAGGCCGTCCCCGTACTGGCCGACTACGTGGACACCGTGGCCATCGAGTCGGCCCGGGCCGTGCTGACCGCCACACGGGTCGAGCTCCACCGTCGGGCCGGCCGCGAGCTCAACAAACTGCTCCTCCAGGAACAGGAGCAGGTGGCGAAGGCCATGGGCCTCGACGACGCCGACGCCCTCATGTCCGCCGTGGCCACCGCCGGCCGCACGGTGGCATGGGAAGGAGACGACGCCTGGCGGCGGCGCGGTGCGTGGTCGAGGGCCCAGGGTGCTCGTGGCCTCCGTCGCAAGGAGCGCGGGACGTCGCCGGAGGTGACCGTCCTGGCCGGCGAGCCGGGCATCGGCACCACCGTCGACGAGATCGTCCTCCTGGACGACGCCGACGTGGCCGGCGACCCCTCGCTGTCGCTGCGCATCGCCGCCGTGGCCGCCGAGCGCAACCTGCCCATCTCACGCACCGCGCTGAACCTCCTCGGCCGGCGCGCCCCCGAGGCGCCCGTCCCGTGGTCGGATGCCCTGCGGGGGACGCTCGTGCGGATACTGGCCACAGGCTCCGCCGGCATCGCCGCGCTCGAGGCCATCGACCAGCGGCGCCTGCTCGAGCGCTACCTGCCCGAGTGGGGCACCGTGCGCAACAAGCCCCAGCGAAACCCGTACCACCGGTTCACCGTGGACCGGCACCTCCTCGAGGCCACGGCCAACGCCGCCACCATGGCCCACCGCGTCAACCGGATCGACCTGTTGCTCATCGGCACGCTGCTGCACGACATCGGCAAGGGATTCCCGGGCGACCACACCGACGTCGGCATGGTGGTCGCCGCGGACATCGCCACCCGCATGGGACTCCCCCCCGAGGACGTGGCCACCATCGTGACCATGGTCCGGCTCCACCTCCTGCTGCCCGACACCGCGACGCGCCGTGACCTCGACGACCCGGCGACCGCCCGCAAGGTGGCCGACGACGTGGGTGACCGCCAGACCCTCGACCTGCTGGCCGTCATGGTCGAGGCGGACAGCCTGGCCACCGGGCCGTCGGCCTGGGGAGCCTGGAAGGCCGGGCTGGTGGCCGACCTCGTCGAGCGGGCGAGGCAGCTGCTGGCCGGCGAGCCGGTGGCCCCGCCGACCCCGATCATCAACGAGGACCTCGAGGTGGTCATGGACACCGTGCGCACCCACGGGGTGCCGGCGCTGTCCCTGTCGATCGAGCCGCCCCTGGTCACCGTGGTGGCCCCCGACCGGTTCGGACTCCTGGCCGAGGTCACCGGGGTCCTGGCGCTCCACGGCCTCAACGTCCGTTCCGCCGTGGTGGCCGGCGAGCACGGGGTGGCGGTCGAGACGTTCACCGTCGAACCCGACCGCGGCCGGTGGCCGGTGGCCGCCAAGCTGTCGAACGACCTGGCCGCCGTCATGGACGGGCGCCTCGACGTCGTCACGCAGCTCGACGCACGGGCGCACACGTACCGCAACGCCGGTCGGGCCAGGGTGGCCCAACTCGTGTCCACCCAGGTCACGATCGACAACAACGCCTCGGCCACGGCCACGGTGGTCGAGGTGCGCGCCGAGGACATCGTGGGCCAGCTCCACCGGATCACCCGGGCCCTGGTGGAGTGCCACCTCGACGTCACCTCGGCCAAGGTCTCCACCTTCGGGTCCGCCGTGGTCGACGCCTTCTACGTCCGGGGCCCGGACGGCCGGAAGCTGACCGAGGCCTCCCAGATCGCCGCCGTCGAGCGGGCTGTCGAGGCAGGGGTGCGCACGTCGGCTCCGGAGTGACCGGAAACTGCAACCATTTGGCCTTCCAATGCAGGCGAAACGGGGGGTTGGCCTGATAGATTTGCGCTGAACCCCTATGTCCGGCGCCCACTCCTCCTCCCGTAGCCACTCCCGTTCGCGGGGCGCGTCGAGCCACACGGCACGGCGTCGTCTGGTGATCGTCGGCGTCGCCATCATCGTGGTCGCCGTCGTGGCCGGAGCGACGGTCGTCAGCCGCTCGGGGGCGAAGGTCTCCGCAACCCCGACGACGCTCCCGTCCACCCAGGCCGCCGTGTCCAAGCAGCCGCTCGAGGTCGTGGCCGTCTCGCCGGTGGACGGCACGTCCGGTGTCCCGAGCGACGCCACGGTCACCGTCAAGTACTCCGTGCCACTGTCGGCCCACTCCCCCGTCCCCACCCTGACCCCCGCCGTCGCCGGGTCGTGGCAGCAGGTCGACCCGACCACCATGGTGTTCGTGGCGTCCGCTCCGTTCGTGCCCTCGAGCACCGAGACGGTCACCGTGCCGGCCGGCGCGACCGGCATCCTCGGCGCCGGTGGACAGACCCTCGCCCAGGGGGCGACGGTGCGGTTCACGGTGGCCGCCGGCAGCACCTTGCGCCTGCAGCAGCTTCTGGCCCAGCTCGGCTACCTGCCGGTCGGCTTCACCCCGGCCGGACCGTTGTCGGCACCCCAGGAGCTGGCCCAGCCCCAGGAGGGCACCTTCGCCTGGCGCTTCACCGAGCCGGCCACCCTGACCGCCCAGTGGACTCCCGGCCTGGCCAACGTCATCACCAAAGGTGCCGTCATGGCCTTCGAGGACCAGCACGCCATGACGACCGACGGCGAGGCAGGACCGGCCGTGTGGGCCGCGCTGCTCACGGCCGTGACCGCGGGCACCGTCAACACGGCCGCCTACAACTACGTCTACGTGAGCAAGACGCTGCCGGAGCGGGCCACCGTCTACTCCAACGGGAACCCGGTGTACTCGACCCTCGCCAACACCGGCGTGACGGGGGCCGAAACGGCGGACGGCACGTTCCCCGTCTTCGAGCACCTGACGTCAGCCACCATGTCCGGCACCAACCCGGACGGCTCGAAGTACCACGACCCGGGCATCCCCTGGGTGAGCTATTTCAACGGGGGCGACGCACTGCACGGCTACGTGCGCGGCAGCTACGGCTTCCCCCAGAGCGACGGCTGCGTGGAGATGCCCCCGGCCAATGCCGGCGTGGTCTTCCCGTACACGCCGATCGGCACGCTCGTCACCGTCAGCTGACCGGTCACCGGGCCGAGGGGAACTCCGGCGGCCGACGCTCCCGGACCGCCTGCAGTCCCTCGGCGGCATCGGGCCCGAGGAAACCGAGCATCTCGAGGGCCAACGACTCGCCGAAGACCGGTGCCGCCTGCAGCATCCACTGGTTCATCGCCCGCTTCGTCCACTGCACCGCCGTCCGGCTGCCCGCCGCCAGCTTCTGCGCGATGGCCAGTGCCTCCTCGACCACCGCACCGTCGGGCACGCACCGGGTGACGAGACCGATCCGCTCGGCCTCCCGACCGTCCACGAAATCGGCGGTCATCAGGTAGTACTTGGCCCGGGCCATGCCGCACAGCAACGGCCACAGCAGCGCGGCGTGATCACCTGCCGCGACACCGAGGCGGGCGTGGCCGTCCGACAGGCGGGCTCCCTCCCCCATCACGCTGACGTCGGCGAGGAGCGCGACAGCCAGTCCGGCACCGACCGCTACGCCGTTGATGGCGGACACGATCGGCTTCACCGAGGCCAGCATCTCGTCCACCACCGCCTTGGCGTCCCGCCACTGCAGGAGCGCATAGTCGTAGTCGGTGGTCATCTGCTCGATCATGGCCAGGTCGCCCCCGGCGCTGAATGCCTTGCCCGCACCGGTGATGACCGAGACGGCGACCGACTCGTCGGCGTCGACCACACGCCACACCTGGCTGAACTCACGGTGCAGTCTCTCGTTGGCGGCGTTCAGGACGTCGGGGCGGTCGATGGTGATGAGCAGCACCCCGTCCGCCGGCCGTTCGAACCGGAGGTGGGCGAAGTCGTCGTAGGTCGAAAAGATGGACGGGGTGGCGTCGGTCATGGGTGCATCATGGCGCGGACCCGGGCGCCCCGGTGCACTCAGGTGCCGAGCAGGGGGTGTTCCAGACCGAGTTCGGCCAGCGAGCGGCCAGGATCCCTCGGCTCGACCACGGCCGGGTCCGCACCCTCCAGCCGGAACACGTAGAGGTTCCAGTACGGGGCGAGATCGGCCGGTTCGATGTCGCCGTAGAGCCGCTCCTCCACGTCGACGCACCGGGTGAACCCGGCCTCGGCGAACCGCTCCGTCCACCACTCGAACGAGGCGATGCACAGATGGCCTTCCACCAGCTCGCCCTCGGCGTCCAGGGCCAGGTCGGATTCGGGCACCGGACCCCGGTAGTCGGGCCCCAGGCCGTAGTAGTGCTCGACCCGTTCGGGACGCACCTTGCCCTCGAAGTGACCGTCGGGCCCGGACCGGTTCGGACCGAAGGACGGGATCGTGGCGTACAGGTAGCCACCGCAGACCCGCGCCAGCTCCTCCAGTGCGTCGGGCACCCGGTCCGGGGGGAGGTGCTCCAGGATCTCCAACGAGGTCACGAGGTCGAAGGCCCCGTCCGGCCACGGCAGGCCGGCGAAGAGGTTGGCCACCCGGACGTGGCCGACGGCCCCCGGGGCGGCGTGGTCGATGGCGTAGGGACTGAGGTCGCAACCCTGGGCGCCGAGCCCACGCTCGCGCAGGACCTCGACGAGGTAGCCGGTGGCGCAGCCCACGTCGAGGGACGTGGCCACCCGGAAGTTCCGCCACAGGAGCCAGCCGGCGATGTCGGCATTGGAGGCGACCCGGTCGTACCGGGCGTAGCCGGAACGACCCTCGCGGTCCCCCAGTGCGTCCCTGCCCTCACCGAAGTACGAGCCGCCGTAGGCATCGGGCACGCCGGCACGGCGGGCCTCGGCCGTGGCCGCCGCCCGCTCGGACACGGCGGTCAGCTCGCCGCCGGCCCGCGCCAGCACGGTCCGGATCCGGTCGTGGCCGGCGGCCACGTCGATCAGCGCCCGACGCGCCGACTCGGCCGCGGCGCGCACACGGGATGACGTCATGCCCCGGTCCCGTCGGTCCCGTCCGCCGTCAGCCGTCTGGCCAGTGCGCGGAACGCCCTGCCCCGGTGGGAGACGGCGTGCTTCTCGTCGGCGGACATCTCCGCGAAGGTCCGACCGTCGAACCCGTCGGGGGCGAACACCGGGTCGTAGCCGAACCCCCCCGAGCCGCGGGCCTCGGGGGTGATCACGCCGGTCACCTCGCCCTCCACCCAGACCTCGGTGCCGTCCGGACGGGCCAGGAAGGCCACGCTGCGGAAGCGGGCGCGTCGGGCCGCCGGTCCCACCGCCCCCACCCGTTCCAGCTCGGACAGGAGTTTGGCGACGTTGGTGGCGTAGGTGGCACCCTCGCCGGAAAACCTCGCCGAGTAGACCCCGGGGGCGCCGTCGAGGGCCTCCACCTCGAGCCCCGTGTCGTCGGCCACCGCCGCCAGACCGGTCGCCTCGCACAGGGCGCGGGCCTTGAGTCGGGCGTTGTCCTCCAGTGTCTCGCCGGTCTCCTCGACGTCGGGGACGTCGGCCGGCCGGGGCACCAGGGTCAGCCCCGGCACGACGCCCAGGATGGCGGCGATCTCGGCCGCCTTGTCGACATTGGCGCTCGCCAGCACGTACGTGCGCCCGGGCACCGCGTCCACGCCTCCGGTCAACGCGGGGTCGGGGGCTCGATCAGCGAAGCCGTCTGGAGGTCGAGGAGCTGGGCGATGCCGTGCTCGGCCAGGCTGAGCATCTCGTCGAGCTCCGCCTTGGTGAACGGCATGCCCTCGGCGGTGCCCTGGACCTCGATGAAGCGACCGGACGAGGTCATGACGACGTTCATGTCGACCTCCGCCCTGCTGTCCTCCTCGTAGGGGAGATCGAGCATGCACACCCCGTCGACGACCCCGACCGAGATGGCGGCAACCGCCTCGGTCAGCGGGTTGGCCCGGAGGGTCCCCTTCTGGACGAGCCGGGTCATGGCGTCATGGAGGGCGACGTACGCGCCGCAGATCGACGCCGTCCGGGTGCCGCCGTCGGCCTGGAGGACGTCGCAGTCCACGGTGATCTGGATCTCGCCCAGGGCCGCCATGTCGCACACCGAGCGCAGCGATCGGCCGATCAGCCGCTGGATCTCCTGCGTCCGACCCGACTGCTTCCCTTTGGCGGCCTCGCGGGTGACGCGCTCGCCCGTCGACCCGGGCAGCAGCGAATACTCGGCCGTCACCCAGCCCTTGCCGGACCCCCGCATCCACGGTGGCACCCGCTCCTCGACGGATGCGGTGCAGAGCACCCGGGTGCGGCCCATGGACACCAGGACCGATCCGGGGGCGAAGACCGTGAAGTCCCGTTCGAATGACGCCGTCCGGAGCTCATCGATCCCCCGGCCGTCGGCCCGCTTGGTCGTTCCGCTCACAGTGTGAATTCCTTTCCGATCGCTGCCTGTTCCACCGGGCCGCCGAATGCGGCCTCGGCCTCCTCGGCCACCGCCCGGGCGTCGACCGTCGGCCACCGGTGGGTGATGACGAGGCGCCGGGCATCCGCTGTACGTGCGGCGGCACCGGCCTGACGGCCGCTCAGGTGCCCGGCGGTCCCTTCGTGGTCGGCCGTGTACGTGGCCTCGCACAGCAGCAGGTCGAGCCCACTGCCGAGGACCTCCGGCGACCATTCCGGCCCGGTGTCGGCAGAGTAGCCGAGTGCCCGCCCACCTCCGTCGATGCGGACGGCCAAGGTCTCCTCGGCGTGGTCGGTGCGGTGGAAGGCACACGACACCTCGCCGATGCCGGCCCGGTCGCCATGGCCGATCTCCTGCCACGCCAGCATGGGCGTGTGCTCCGGTCCGGCCAGTGCCGCCACCCGGGCCGGGGCGTAGACCGGGAGGGGCGTCCGTCGTCCCCGTCCGAACCGGGCTTCGGTGTCCATGGCGAACAGATCGGTCCAGTGGTCGTGGTGGTGGTGGGAGATGACCACGGCGTCGACCTCCGCCGGGTCGCAGACGGTCTGGAGCACGGCGAACGTGCCCGGGCCGGCATCGAGCACGAGCACCGTGTCTCCCACCCGGACGAGGTAGCCGCTACCGGCGCCGGACGGACCCGGCCAACTGCCGTCGCATCCGAGGACGGTGACCGTCATCGTGTCCCCCGGATCGACATCCGGTGCCGTGGACACGTCCTTCCGGTGGGCGGGGCACATGGAGGACAGGCTAGGCCGGACCGCACGTGCCCACGCGGCACGGTCGCCCTCCGATCGGTGTGGGCGTCCGATCGGGCGATACCCAGTGGGTGACCCTGGTGGCCGACGAACACGCCCACACATCTGATGACCCGGTCGCGGCCGCACAGACCCCGGATCCTGCCGGCGTGGGTCCGCGCGAGCGGCTGAGGCTCCACGTCCGTCGGCGCGCCCCGGCCCTCGCTGCGATCGGCATCTTCATCGCGCTCTCACTCGCCTACACGTTCCTCTGGGCTCCCCTCGTCCGGCACACGTCACTGTGGATCGCGCCCGGGGACATCTGGGCGACGTGGCGGAACGCCCACATGATCGGATGGGGCGACATCGGGGCCATCTACGACCCGTACTACGGCCTGCTCACGTTCCCCGGGGTCGTCGTCGCCCTGACGCCGTCCGCCATGGTCTCCGGGCACTTCGGCCTGGCCGAGTCACTCAACACCTGGAGGGTGCCCCATCCGAGCGCCTGGTACGTCCTCGGGCCGGCCATGCTCCTCCTCGGCTCCTTCTGTCTCCTGGCATTCGACGCCGTGGCGGAAGAGCTGGGCGTGCATCGCTCCCGCCGCCGCGTGCTCCTCGGCGGTGAGGCCGCGGTGGTGTTCCTCGTGGTCACGCTCTGGGGGCACCCCGAGGACATGCTCGCCCTCGGCTGCGCCGTCTACGCCGTGCTCATGGCCGAACACGGCCGCTGGAGCTCGGCCGGCTGGCTCTGGGGAGCCGCCATGGCGTTCCAGCCACTCGTGCTGCTCCTGCTCCTGGTGGTGTGGTCCCGGGTGCCGCGCGGCGAGCGTGGGGCCTTCGTGATCCGTGCCGTCGTCCCCTCCGCGGTGCTCCTGGCCATCCCACTCGCCACCCAGTGGCACATGACGACCCAGGCGATGCTGCACCAGCAGAACCTCCTGCGCCTCAACCATCCCACTCCGTGGGTGGCACTCTCCACTCCGTTGGGTCACGGCGCGGTCAGTGTGGGACCGGGCCGGATGGTCGCCCTGGTGGCCGCAGGGTGCATCGGGCTGCTGGTCATGCGGATCCGGCCCTCGCTGCTCGGTCTGCTCTGACTGGGAGCGCTCGCCCTCACCCTGCGCTGCGTCTTCGAGTCGGTGATGGTCCCCTTCTACCTCGGGCCGCCGCTGGCCCTGACGCTGCTGGTCTGTGTGGCCCGGCCTGGGGTGCGCCTCGTCCTCTGTTCGGTGGCCGGTGTCGCGGTCGCCATGCTGTCGTTCCACCACTGGTCCGAGTGGCTCTACTGGCTCCCGATGGTCGGCCTGCTCGGCAGCACCCTCGCCTGCGCCTGGCCCGGTCGGACGGCCCTCGTGGCGGCCGCGTCACCCGGGCCCGCCGCAGCCCCGGAACGGTCCGGGGCCGGCGAACCCGCGCCGGCCTGACGGGGCGGGGACTCCGGGAATCTAGAAGTAGGTGATCTGCTTGGCCCTGGCCTCGACGGTGTCGAGGTCGTCGGTCCAGGCACCGGTGGAGAGGTACTTCCACCCGGCGTCACAGCAGATCGTCACGATCACGCCCGAGTCCAGTGTGGCGGCCGTCCGGACGGCGCCGGCCAGGATGGCGCCCGAGGAGATCCCGGCGAAGATGCCGACCTCGGTCAGCCGCCGGGTCCACTCGATGGACTCGCGCGGTCGCACGATCCGCTTCCCGTCCAGCAGGTCGGCGCCGTGGTTCTCCAGGAAGATCGGTGGGATGTAGCCGTCGTCGAGGTTGCGGAGCCCGTCGACCATCTCCCCGGCGGGCGGCTCGATGGCGAGCACCTTGATCTCGGGGTTCTGCTCCTTCAGGTACCGGCCGACGCCGAGCAGTGTGCCCGATGTGCCGAGCCCGGCCACGAAGTGGGTGACCTCGGGGCAGTCCTTCCAGATCTCGGGCCCGGTGCCCTCATAGTGGGCTCTCGGGTTGGCCGGATTGGCGTACTGGTAGAGGAACGTCCATTCCGGATGCTCCTCGGCCAGGGCGCGGGCCCGGCGCACGGCGCCATTGGAGCCCTCGGCTCCGGGTGACTCGATGATCTCGGCGCCCCAGGACTCGAGCAGCTGGCGGCGCTCGATGGAGACGTTGGTGGCCAGGACCACTTTGAGCTTGTAGCCCTTGATCTTGCAGACCAGCGCCAGCCCGATCCCGGTGTTGCCCGACGACGGCTCGATCAGGGTGGCGCCGGGGGTCAGGGTGCCGTCCGCCTCAGCCGCCTCGATCATGGCGAGGGCGATCCGGTCCTTGACGGAACCGCCCGGGTTCTGACCCTCGAGCTTCATGAGGATCCGGACGTCCGGGTTGGGGCTCAGGGCGGAGATGTCGACGAGGGGCGTGTTCCCGATCAGGTCGAGGACCGAGCCGTAGGCGGTCATCGGCGGCGGGGTGCCCCGGGGCCGAACGCGCCGCCCGCCACGGCCGGGAGGATCGACAGCTCGTCGGCGGCGCCCACCGCGGTGTCGACCCCCGCCAGGTACCGGACGTCGTCATCGTTGAGGTACACGTTGACGAACTTGTGCAGGGCGCCCGAGTCGTCGATGACCTGCCCGGCCATACCGGGGTACTCGCCCACCAGCGCGGTGAGCACCTCGCCCACCGTGGTGCCCTCGAGGGCCACCGAGCGTTCGCCCCCGGCGTGGGGACGGAGCACGGTCGGGAGGTTCACTTGTACGGGCACGTGGGCTCCTTTGGTTCCGGGGCCCGAACGGGACCGGGTGGTGCGGGCGGGTGGGACCCCCCGGTGCCGCGCTGGCGGCCCGGCGGGACATGTCGAAACTTGACCTGTCGGGTGGGGATTCTATCTAGCGAGCAGATGGACCGGTTCCTCGTCGATCGCCCCGTCCACGATCCGGTAGCTGCGGACCACCGGCCCGCTGTCGCGCAGGGAGACGAGGACGTAGTGCCAGTCCGGGTCCGGAGCCTGGGCCACGTCGGTCGGTGACGGGTAGGCCTCGGTATGGGTGTGGGAGTGGAAGACACCGATGATCGAGCCTCCGGCGGCTTCGGCGTCCCGGTCGGCCCGCAGGTGCTCCTTCGGGTCGACGGTGTAGAGCTTGGCCGAGGCGGCCAGGTTCCGGGTCGGGTAGCACGTGGTCGCACGTCCCGAACCCAGGTCACCACCGAGGAGGCCGCAGGCCTCGTCGGGCAGGCCGACCAGGCAGTGGGCCACCATGTGGTCGTAGACGGCGCGGGGCAGCGTGAGCATCGTCGACCACGCTAGAGGAACCCGGTCGGCGGTCGGGCGACTACCGTCGACGGGCGTGGCCGCAGCGAAGAAGAAGCAGTCCGCCCCGGCGGGTGGCAAGAGCGCCAAGGACGTCGCCCGCGAGCGCAACCGGCTGGTGGCGTCCAACCGGCGCGCCCGCCACGACTACGAGATCGTGGACACCCTCGAGTGCGGCATCGTGCTCCAGGGGTCCGAGGTGAAGTCGCTGCGCGCGGGCCGGATCGCCCTGCAGGACTCCTACGCCCGGATCGACGACGGCGAGCTGTGGCTCTTCGGTGTGCACGTCCCCCCGTACGCCCAGGCCAACGGGTTCGGTGCCCACGACCCGGACCGCCGGCGCAAGCTCCTCGTCCATCGGCGCCAGATCGACGAGTGGATGGGCAAGTCGAAGCAGAGCTCGCTGACCATGGTCCCCCTGTCGATCTACTTCAAGGACGGTCGGGCCAAGGTCGAGCTGGCACTCGCCCGCGGTCGGCGCCAGTACGACAAGCGACACGCCATCGCCGCCCGGGACGCCGGGCGCGACGCCGCCCGGGAGGCCCACTCGGCCGCCAAGCTGCGCACCTGAGGGCACCGGCCCCGCTCGGACCGGTCCGCCTACCGGCGCGCCGGAACGCCCCGGTAGGCGGTACGATGGAACCCTGGTCGCACATGTCGTGCGGGCGGTGGAGTGATCCCAGGGGGTGACAGGCTTCGACTCCGGTCGTCGATGTAGGAGAAGCGAGCCGTGGTCTCCGGAGCCACGTTAAAGAGCCGGAACCAAAAACAAACGCCGAGCCTCAGCTCGCGCTCGCAGCCTAGAAACTGCGACGTCCTCCTGGTCTAAGCCCCACGGGTCAGAACAGGGCGCCATCTAGTGGGGCTCACCTGAACGACTGCGCCGACGGGCCGTCAGGGACAACTCAGTCGGATACGGACCTGACCTGCCGCCGGTAGCGGAACGGGTCCCGACAATTCAACACCGGCTGCGCTCGGAGAAGACCTAGGGAGAAGCCGGAGGACGCGGGTTCGATTCCCGCCACCTCCACGAACGCTCAGGGTTCGCCGTGAGCGTTGGTGGAGGTGGAAGCCCTGCACCGTCGACGGACCACTCGAGGCCCCCCGGACACCGGGACGCGGCCGCTGCCGCCCGCTGGAGCCACGCATCCACGGGATCCGCTCCCACTCCGGACCCGCCCGTATGCTCCCGGTGTCAGTTCGGGCATTCCGATGGGGAGGAACAGATGGGCCAACTCGAGCACCCGGCTCCCTTCACGGCCCGCTGGCGGGGAGCGTGGATCTGGCACCGCCGGCCCCGCATCGACCTACCCACCGCGTCGCGACCCGTCCCCGCCGATCCCGTCGACACCGTGGCGCTCCTGCGCCGGTCGATCACCCTGGACGGACGACCTCCGTCGGCACCGGCGCGCCTGTGGGTGGACGGCCGCTACCTCCTCTGCGTCAACGGCACCGAGGTCGCGCGTGGGCCCGTCCGTTCCGATCCGAGGCGGGCGCACTACGACGTCGTGGACCTCGCCGGGCACCTCGTGGCCGGGGAGAATGTCATCGCCATCACCGCCCGGCACTACGGCACGCCGACATCGTGGTGGACGCCGGTGACCCCGAGCTACTCGCTCGGCGTGGGCTGCGTCGCCTTCGAGGCACGCATCGGCGACGGCTGGGTCGTGTCCGACG
>Ga0302276_10000460_pt1 | contig 37808 bp, 32 predicted proteins | sample III_Bog_N2_3_FD_198768 | JGI IMG/M metagenome (GOLD analysis project Ga0302276, IMG submission 198768) | Peat permafrost microbial communities from Stordalen Mire near Abisko, Sweden - III_Bog_N2_3 | ecosystem: Environmental > Terrestrial > Soil > Wetlands > Peat | place: Sweden: Abisko...
ATTCTCCACCGCCGTATTCTCCTCCGAGGAATTCTTCGGGTGGCAGCGGTTCGAGCGGCAGTGCGCCGCATTCCAGCGGCGGCAGCAGCGGCGGCGGAGCTTCGCACAGCAGTGGTGGCGGAGGCGGAGGCGGAGCTTCACACAGCAGCGGCGGAGGCGGCGGTGGTGGCGGAGGCGGCTCACATGGCGGCCACCGTTAGAGCGTCTCGTTGTCGCTACAGTTAAGCAAACGTAACGCGATACTGCGAGGCTGCGCGCAAGTCCAGTTGCGCGGTTTGCGCATCGACCGATTGCAGAGGGACTTGCTTTCCGAGTCGCGTGACGCGCAGGATGCGCTGCCCTGCCGGCGCTGCGAGCGCGATACGGCCATCGGCGTTGGCGCGCAGAGTCGCAATGGTTGCTTTGCCGTTGTGCCAGGCGCAATCCACGTCAATATTGCCGCGCGCGCGCAAGCCACGAAAACTGCCTGAAGGCCAAGCCGCGGGCAGTGCGGGCAGAAAACGCACCACGCCGCCGTGGCTTTGCAGCAGCATCTCAATCACGCCCGCGGTTCCACCCAGGTTGCCGTCGATTTGAAAAGGCGAGTTGGCCTTCATGCCGCAAACGTCAAAGAAATTGGGCCGCGTCGAGTTCCGCAGCAGGGCAAGCAAACTGTCGTGCGCGGCCTCGCCATCTTCCAGGCGCGCCCAGCAATTCACAATCCAGGCGCGGCTCCAGCCGGTGCTGCCGCCTCCGCTTGCCAGGCGGCGCTCGAGAACGGCGCGCGCAGCTTTGGCGAGATCGGGAGTCTCGCGCAGCGTGATCTGGTGGTCAGGGTACAGTGCGAAAAGGTGCGAGATGTGGCGATGGCCGGGCTCGGTCTCAGCGTAATCCTCGTTCCACTCCTGCAATGCGCCGGTCTTGCCGATTTTGAATGGCGGCAGGCGCTTGGCCGCGGCCTCAACCTGGGCGCGAAGAGGCGCGTCGACGCCCAGAATCTTGCTGCACCGGGAGACGCGATCGAAAATAGCGCGAATGATTTCGGTGTCCATGGCGGGAGACATGCACAGGCTGGCCGTGCCGTCGTGGGGAAGCTTGTATTTGTTCTCCGGCGATTGGCTGGGTCCGCTGAGCAGAGTCCCATCCGGGGCGGGGACGAGATAGTCGAGGAAGAACTCCGCAATTTCCTTTAAGCGAGGATAGGCGCGGTCGCGCAGGAAGGCCGCGTCGAGCGAGTAAGCGTAATGCGAGAAGAGATGCAGAGCGATCCACGCCGCGCCCAAGGGCCACACGCCGGCCTGCACGTGATCGACGGGAATGGAGTCTCCCCAGATGTCGGTGTTGTGATTGACGACAAATCCGCGGGCGTTGTAATATTTGCGCGCCGTAGCGGCGCCGAACGCGCGCGTGGAGTCGAGCAGATCGAATAATTGCGCGTGCAGTTCGGCGAGATTGGCGGATTCGGCCATCCAGTAATTCATCTCGGTATTGATGTTGATGGTGAACTTCGATCCCCACGGCGGATCGAGGCTCTCGTTCCAGATGCCCTGCAAGTTAGCCGGGAGCGTGCCCGGGCGGCTGCTGCTGATGAGCATGTAGCGGCCGAATTGAAAGTACGTGGCGATGAGGCCGGGATCGTCGCCGCCATTGCGGAGGCGTTCCATGCGCTTATCTGTGGCGACGTCGCGCATCGGATCGGGGCCGTCAATTAGACGAAGATTGGCGCGGCCGGCGTAGCGGCGATAATCGGCCACGTGCTCGCCGCGTAATTCCAAGTAAGAGCGGGCGGCAGCGGAACGCAGATTGCGGGCGCAGGCCGCGGCCATGCCGGCCGCATCGTGTTCCCGAAAGTCAGTGCAGGCCGTAAGCAGCAACGTGACGGCGCGGCAGTTTTCGATGCGCAGAGTGTTGCCTGCGGCGTGTACCGTACCGCCCTCGGGGATGGCCTTCAATTCAGCGCGGAATGCTACTCCGACCTGCCGCTCTTGCGTCGCCGGATCGGTGGTGGGCTTCACGGGCCGCGCCGCGCCGGTCATCACCAGGCGATCGCTGGCTGTCGCGGTGGTTTCACTCTGTGCGGGGCGGTCGAGCCGGACCGAGAGCGCAAAGGGCCGCGTGGACTCAATGCGCGCCACGATCACGTTGCGCGGCGCCGAGCTGAAGACTTCACGAATCCACTGAGCGCCCGCGGCGTTGAAGCGCGTTTTGACCACGGCCTCGTCCAAATCGAGTTCAAGACGGTAGTTGGTTACGGCGGCGGGGACATTGTCGAAGTCAAGCCAAAGATCGCCGAGGGTCTGGTAGCAGGGCAAACGGTCCGGGACGCCCATCATCACCTGCGCGGCGAGGGCTTCGGCCTCGCGGACCTTTCCGGCCATGAGCAGATTGCGCACCTCAGGCGTGCGGCCGGCCTGAGGATTGTTGCGATCACGCCGCTCGCCGATCCAGATCGTCTCTTCGTTCAGTTGCAGGCGCTCGTTGACAGGATTGCCGAACACCATGGCGCCGAGCCTCCCGTTACCGACTGGCAATGCGTCGGGCCACGTGGCGGCGGGTTGGTCGAAAAAGAGAACGTGCTCGCTGGGGATGGATTCCGCAGGGATTTCCGCGTGCAAAGCGGAAAGGGAACCGCGCTGCGCCAGCACTGTGCCTGTCAGCGATGCGTCGCGCAGAAAACGGCGGCGGCTCCAGTTCATTTTTACTCGTGCCATGATTCTTCCTTATGTCTCCAACAGGATTGCGCTGTATGCCGGCACTTGCAACATGCCTTTGTGGAGCGCATTTGCGTTGCTCTCGGTTAGTGTGACGCCTTGCTTCGCATCAATGGCGGGCCCGATGAGCAGCCACTGCCTGTGCGCGCGGCGCAGCGTGGTGCGAATCAGCGCGGGCTGGTCGGATTTGTTGATAATGAGCACCATCGCGCTTCCGGATTTTCGAGCCGCGTAAGCGCGTACACGATCATTGGCGCAGTCGAGCTTGCTGCGGATGAGCGTTGCGCCAGTGAAAGGCTTGATGAGTTCCACACCGAAATACTCGGGGCGGCGTGTGAAGCCTTCAGCGAGGGTGCCGGCGATGGGCGTGTAGAAGCCATTGCCGCCGCCGTGGAGATTCACGCCGGCGCAGCCGAGCGAAGCAAAGTCCAGCATCATATCCGCGACCCACAATGCGCTGGCCAGCGTATCGCTGACACCCGACTGGCCGCCGTTCCAACAGGAGTTGCCCTCGCTCATGCGATAAGGCAAGCCCGCGCTGTGTGCCGCGGCCATGGCGATGGCGAGATCGCGTTCGAGTTTCGGATCGGGGGAGAGAAGTTTGTCGAGGGTGATGCCGGGCGCGCCTGCGGGGCCCATGGCGTAGTAGTGCGAGGTGAGCATTACGACATCGTGCGCGTTGTGCTTTTTGTCTTCGGCAAAGCCGGTGACGTAGGCTAGCTTGTTCGAGACATCGGGGCCGGCGAAGCTAGCCTGGGGAACGCGGACCTCGATGGCGGTGGCGGCCGCTGACCACTCTTTCCAGTAATCGGCGTAGGACCACGTCGCGGGGCGATAGCGATTGCGCCATGCGTCGGGCTCGTTGCCGAGTTGGAAGGCGATGAGGCGCGGGCCGAGAATGCTTTGGGCATAGGAGGCCTCTTGGACGGCGCGTGCGACCGGTCCGCGGCCGAGATTGAGACCGTAGAGACAGCGCCAGCCGGTGGCATCGAGAAATTCGCGCAGGTTGCGCAGAGACTGGCGCGTGATGATCGTATCGGACTTGACGTTTTTGCTGGTATCGGGGCCGACGGCATCGAAGGGCGCGGCGGCTTGCGTTTCGTCGGCAGTGAAAGCGGTGAATTCGCTGGTTCCTCCACCAAGGCGCAGCACGCCCCAATCGCTGAGTTCGCGAAAGAGTGCGATGAGCGCGGTATTTTCCGCGGAGAAGAAGGCGGGGTTGGCGAGTTGCGCCGATTCGTAGCTGAGGCCAATGAAGTCCTGCGGAATCGTGGAGAGAGTGCTGGATTCGTCGATGGTGAGTGTGCCGTGGATGGGCTCGGCGTTTTGCGCATGAAGCAGATGAGACGCGAGGCATGAGGCCGCGGCCGCGCTCGCGATCGATAGAAATTCACGGCGCTTCATTGGACTTCGAGCTCCACGGTCAAGGGTTTGTCGAGGCCGAGATTGAGCACCGAGGAGGTGGTGAATCCTTTGTCGTCGATGCGGACGCGCGTGCCGGGCTCAAACGGAAAGTGCACCACGAATTCGCGGAACGCTCCGTGTGGGTCAACTGTGATGCGCCAGAGCTTCGCGCTCACGTGCTCCACGCGCAGGCTAATGGTGCCGCCTGTGGTGACGGGAGCGTTGTCAAGCGTGAGCGTTTTGCCCTCGGGTACCCAGCTTGCCAGCAGGCCGGGAAGCAGATGCAGCTTGCCGTCGCGCTCGTTCAGGAGAATGTCGCGCAGCAGAAGCACGAGATTGGCGTTGGCCCACGCTTCGGGCATGTCGCCGGTGCCCTGCATGTTGGAGCGCTTGCTGTGCGGCGTGTCGCAGGCGCGCGGGGCGTCGACATCGACGAGGATTTCTTCTTTCCACACATTGGTGGTGTAGCTGTGGTTGAGCGCGGCGGCGAGCATGTCCGCGGCCTTCTGCTTTTCACCGCGCAACAAGTAGGTCTCCGCCATGTTCATCGACTCGCCCGCCCATACACCGGCGAGCCCGGCCCAGGCGACATTGGTGGGTAGGCCCTGCTTTTCTTCGCTCTCCATGCGCGTGATCAATCCGCTGACCAATGGATCGTCGGGCGCGTAGAGACCAGTGGGATACACGGCGAGAAAGGACTGCGAGTACGCGCCTTGCGGATACGTGGGCATGGCGGGCAGATACGTGGGGGTTATGGTTTCGAGCGTCACGGCGCGGCTCACATCTTCGTGGATGGTCGCTGTGAATGCGGCGTACTCGCGATCGAGCCAGGTTGCGTCATTCGGATGGCCGAGTACGGTCGCGGCTTCGCTCGTGATATGAAGCGCGTAATCGGCGAGGAAATTGTGCGAGAAGGAATGGCCCTCCGGCAGGCCCGAGTCGCCGTAGCTCCACGGCAGCAGGCCATACCAATAAGTTTTCTCGCCGGCCTTGAGCGGAGGATTGGGCTCGGTGCGGCATTTTGAGGGAAGCTGGCGATGAATGGGGCGCGCGCCGAGCGGGGTCGAGTCGACGCCTTCAAGCGTGGATTCTTCGCGGTGATCGCGAATCCAGCTCGCGGATTGGAGCAGATCGGGATACGCCTTTGCCAGCCATTGCTTGTCGCGCGAGAAGAGGTAGTAGTCCCAGACGGCGGCCGCGTTGCCACCGGAGTTATCCCACGCGGGCCAGCCGCTGGTGGGAGGGAAATCCCACTCGCCGTCGTCGTTGATGACATGGAAGGCGTGTTCTACGCTCTCTCGCGCGGGCTCCATGAATCCCGCGACCTCCATGGCGCGGGCCTGGAAGTATTCGCCGCGGCCCCAGTATTGGCGGTAGACCGCTGGACCATCGAGTGCCCACAGATCGCCGCGCGCGTCGAATTCGGTCAGGATGAGCACGTAGGCGATCGACGAATAGTAGAAATCGGTCAGCTCCTTTTGTGGGAAGTCTACTTTCGTCGCGCCTGCCCAGAGCCCGTCCCACTGCGCGACGGCTTTGGCGAGGAGCGTTTCGCCGTTTTCGCGGGAGAGTTCGTCGTTGCGAGCGACCGGCCACTCGTAAGGCAGTTCGATCCAGAGGGTCTTGGCGCTGTGCGGGTCAACGACAACCCACATATCGAGGGTCAATCCGTTGCCTGCCGGAGCTACCGTGGCGCCAGCCGTGTCTGTCACCAGGGCGACGTCTTCTCCAGCGCCATTCTCCAACACTGTGCCGACAACATGTCCGGGCAGGTTCCGCTCTCGCCCGCTCAACTTGAGGACGGCCGTTTGTTGGGCCGCTCCATCGTTGCGAAAGGTCAGCCGGACTACGTCAAATGCCTTCGCGCCAGAATTTGCGGTTGGGATCTCGCCAGCCTTCGCGTCCGGATCGACGGCAAATGCGAGTTCTTCCAGTGCAACGTCGCCATAGCGCGCGGTGGAAACAATGAACGGATAGCGTCCGCGATAGAGCCGCTGATCGCGCACAGTAAGGGGCTCCATGATAGGGACCGGGCCGCAGCAGTCCGCGTGTCCGCTGTAGCGTCGAGGATCGTCTGCGCCAGCAGGAAGTTCGTCAACATACGCCTGGATCGCGAGCTCGCCATCCAACTGGTCGCTGAAGCCGATGGGTGTGTCGAGTGGCTTGCGCTTCAGGCTCCATTGCGACCATTTCAAGTTGCCTTGCTTGTCGACGATGGTTTTGTGGCTGCCCATCGGCAGGCCGATGAGGCTCTGCGCGTCGGTGTTCGTGTAGCGATGGTCGATGGCGACCTGCGCGGAGAGCGAGATCGTGCCGATGAAAAACGCGAAAGTCGCAGAGAAAGTTCTAGCGATGAAAGTCATTGGGCCTTGATGGTGGAGAGAACCAGAATTTCTCCGGGTTGAATGACGTTGCCGGTTCTGAATGGGGCGACGGAGTTTTCATCTTCGAGGCCGGTGTGCTCGATCTCGGCCCAGGCGTGCGAGGCGCCTTGAAGGTCGAGCCGGCGCGACGTTGTCGAACGGATGATGACGACGAGGGTTTCATTTTGCGCGTCGGCAAACGCGGTGGCGAGCAGGTCGGGATCGCCGGTTTCGACGCCGATGCGCTGCATGCCCTTCACAACGTGGCGGCTGAATGCGCCCATCACACGCAACTGGAAGCTCGTGGGCACGGGAATCCAACTGCGCGTGCGGTCGGGCGCGAGCAGCGAGCGCGAGCCGGCGAAGGTGGGCTGCTCCACGTCGAGCAGCAGCCAGCAATACATCAGCGCTACGGCGTCGAGCTCGGTGAGGTTTTTGTGGTAAAGCTCGGCCACGGCAAAGGCGATGCGGTACGAAGGCTCCTGGTAGTGCGGATCGTTGATGCAGATTTCCGTGGCGAGGAAAGGCTTGCCATCCGCGGCCTCGTGCATCTGCTTCATGCGCGCGTCATAAAGGTCAGGGTTGGCTAGGAACTCCTGAAAGTCATATTCGTGCACGGCGACGTAGTCGAGGGCCTTCCACGCTTCGGGATTTTTGCGCAGCTCCGCGGCGCGATCGACGCCGAGGAACATGAAGCTGGCGTCGGCCATGTGGATTTTGGTGGCGGTGAATCCCGCCTTGTCGAGTTCGCGGCGCAGGGCGAGCGCCATGGAACTAAACACTTCCGGCGGCTGGTCGACTTCATTCTCTATGCCGACAATGGCCGGTGCTGAGCCAGTGGCGGCCTGCGCTTTCTTGCAGTAGGTGACGATGAGGCGCGCGTATTCGTCGGGATTTGCCACTCGTTTGATGGGTTTGTTCCAGGTGTCCGTGGCGTGCGGGCCGTTGTTGGGCACGGTGGCCCAGGAGGGCAGCGCCCACAGTTCGTAGATGACGCTGCCGCCCAGATCCAGCACATGACGGCTGTAGTCGAAACTCGATAGCTCGCTGTTGGGGAAGTTGTCGCCGTAATAGTGCGGCGTGGCGTCGGCGAGATCCTCGAGGTTGCTCAGGTCGGGCTTTAGCTCGGTACCCATCGGGTACTCGCGGGAGAGCAGCAGGTTGTAGCGCTTGAGAATCTGCCAGTAGGCGCGCTTGCCCTGGTCGCTCAACTCCGCGTAGGCAGCAATGCTGGGGCTGCCGCCGAAGCCGAGCATGGTCTGGTGGACTTGCGACGGGTCGATCGTGATCGCTGCGTTTTTGGTGGCCGGCGTGAGCAGCGAGCCGGAGACGACCAGGCGCGCGGTGCGCGAGGCCGCGAGCATGAGTTGGTGGCGCGTGAGGTCAAAGAGCAGCGGAGCCTCGAGAATCTGTTGGCCATTGATCAGCACGCGCACGGCGAGATGGGAGTCGGCGATGACGGTGAGGGTGCGCGCATCGCCGGTGTACTGGCGCTCGTCGGTGAAAGTGGTTTTCTCAGGGAAGTTGCCTTGGCCTTCGTAGAGCGCCATGGAATCGTAATAGCGTTCCGCGATGCGGATTCTGCTTGAAGTGAGCTCGACGGTGAGGCCGGCGCGCGGGCCGGTAAAGATCCAGCGCAACGTGGCGCGCTGCGGAAGGGCGGCGTCGAGGGTGAGCGTGCGCTCAAAGAGCGCTGTCAAATTCTCGTGAAAATATTTGCGCGCGATTTCGTCGGGGCGGCTCCAGCCGGGACCGGCGGGACCGTCGGAGACGAAGCGGAAGGTATCGGCAGCCGGCGCCGACGTTGCCGGCGGAGGTGGCAGCGGAACCGCTTGTTGCGCGGTAGCGCAAGCGGCCACAGCCAGAGACGCGAAAAGAACGATCCATCGCATGGCCACGATTATCCGGGACTGCGGGCTTGCGCTGTCAAGCGGCGAAGTGCGGCAGCGCAGCCGCGCACCGGTGTTGCGGATCCATCGGTGGATAAAACGAGCCTTTCACTTCTTCGCGAGTTGGCGTCGCTTCGCGACATCGCGAGTTCGTTCACCCGCCGCGGGAGTTGACCAATCCGTTTACCCACACGCATTTCGCCGTGAATCCCGGCGCGCGGATTGATAGTCTAAGAATTGTGAATGAAGCGCAAGACTCACGGCTGCGTATCGCGGCGATTGATTTCCTGAATCCTGCGCCGCTGATGTGGGATTTCGAGCACCCGCCTCTTTCGGTTGAATTGGCCAAGCGCTACCGCATCGACCGCATGACGCCGGCGGAGTGCGCGGCGAAGCTAGCCACAGGACAGGCGGATATCGGGCTGATTCCCATTGCCGCGCTGGCGACGTCGCCGGAGGTGCGGATTTTGCCCGGCTGCGCTATCGCCTCAAAGGGCCGCGTGCGCTCGCTGCTTCTGGTGCACCGGGCCAGCCAACTGCTTACCGACTTGCACTCGGTTGCCGCCGACACGGCCAGCCGCACTACGAACGCCTACGCGCACATCCTCTTCCACAAGTGGGGCAATCCTGGGATCCAGTTCGTGCCCATGGCTGCCGATCTGGACCTGATGCTGGAGCGCGCCGACGCTGCCATCCTGATTGGCGATCCCGCGTTGCTTGCGCTTGAAGAGCGCTTCAACCGCATGGAGCGGACCGGCGAGGAGCTTATGTATCGCGACCTGGCGGCGGAGTGGAACGTGCTGACCGGGTTGCCCTACGTCTCCGCCGTCTGGGCGATTGCATCGAGCAGCCCTTTGGATGAGAGCGTTGCCAACGATTTTATTCAGTCGCGCGATCATGGGCTCGCCAACATTGATGCCCTGGTTGCCGAGTGGTCGATGCGGTTTCCCATTCCCGAGGAGACCATCCGGGCGTACCTGACGACCAACATCCACTATGTGCTCGACGAGGAGTGCGTGGAGGGGATGCGGGGATTCTTCCGCATGGCGGCCGAGTGCGGGGTTTTGCCGCCGTATGACGTCACGGTGGAAGAGTTCGCGCACCGCTAGGGCTCTTGGCGGGCTGTTTCCTGTTCGTAACCCTACTTATCCCTCTCTATTTTCGCGAGACCCCTTATTTTTCAGAGGCGATCTTGCGTGGCCGGGATTTGCGGTAGACGTTGGCGACGGCGAGGGTCCAGAGGGGCACGAGGTCGACGCCGGGGATGAGCTTGCCGGCAAATGTGGGCAGAAACTCCCAGTGCCAGCCGAGAAGCCAGGAGAGGACGCCGGCCATGGAAGCGTCGACGATGTCGTCGTAGGGCGAGTACGCGCCTTCGAGGAAGATGGGGAAGAGAACGATCTGGACAATGTCGGCGAGGATTGCCAGCAACAGGGCGGCCTTCATGCGCGGGCCGGGCGAGATGCGGAGATCGCTCTGGCCTGGGGGAACGGTCTGGGGTGTTTCGGCCATAAAGAAAGTATAGAAGGCAGGGAACAAGAAGGCAGGGACTAAGGGACTGAGGGACTGAGGGACTCGGGACTGCGGTGAGAGCTTGCACCTTTTCGTGAGGTTCGGGAATCCAAGACTGCACAGGAGAGTTTTGACCGATGGCAGGGAAAATTGCGTTTATTACCGGTGGGAATCGCGGATTGGGTTTCCAGACTGCACTGGAGTTGAAGGGGCTCGCGAAAGTCGTGATTGGGTCGCGGGATCTGGCCCAGGGCGAAGAGGCTGTGAAGAAGCTGCGCGCGGCAGGAGTGGATGCCGAGGTGCTGAAGTTTGACGTAACGGACGAGGCCAGCCACCATGCGGCCTACGACTATTTCAATTCGCGTTATGGGCGCATCGACATTCTGGTGAATAACGCGGGAGTCTCTGGCGGAAAGTTTCCGGGAACGGGGCCGGAGCATCGGGCGGCCGATGTGCCCATGGACCTGCTGCGCAAGGTGTTTGAGACTAACTTTTTTGCCGTGGTGGCGCTTACGGAGAAGCTGCTGCCGCTGATCCGGAAAAGCCCGGCGGGGCGGATTGTGAATCTTTCGAGCATTCTGGGGTCGCTGACGTTGCATGCCGATCCAAAATCACCCATCTACAATGCCAAGTCCTTTGCCTACGACGCGTCGAAGACCGCTCTGAACGCGTTTACCGTGCACCTGGCGTACGATTTGCGCGACACGAAGATCAAAGTGAATTCGGCGCATCCGGGATGGGTGAAGACGGACATGGGTGGCCCGGAGGCGCCAATGGAATTAAGCGAAGGCGCCAAGACGAGCGTGACGCTGGCTACGCTGCCTGAGGATGGGCCCACGGGCGGGTATTTTCATCTGGGACAGACGCTGCCGTGGTAGAGACAGGGACTAAGGGACTCGGGACTAAGGGACTGCGGGTGGGGCGTTACTATGTGGAGAACTTGGCGCTTGCCAGCGAATGGCGAAGCATGACAACCTTTTAAAAAGTGCGTAAGTTCCGCACATGAAGGAGTTCCTCAACCCCCATGCCTATTCAAACTACTGAGAAGATCTGGCACAACGGCGAGCTGATTCCGTGGGAGCAGGCCACGATCCACGTGATGAGCCACGTGATTCACTATGGCTCCAGCGTGTTCGAGGGCGTTCGCTGCTACGGGCAACCGCACGGGTCGGCGGTGTTCCGCCTGCCGGAGCACATGCAGCGGCTGCTCGACTCGGCCAAGATCTATCGCATGGAAGTTCCGTTCACTCTCGAGGAATTGTGCGCGGGAGTGGTGGATGTGATTGAAGCCAACGGCGTGGCGCCGTGCTATATCCGGCCGATCGTGCTGCGCGGCTACGGCGAGATCGGCGTGAGCCCGAAAGGCTCGCCAATCGAGGTGTACATCGCCAATTTTCCGTGGGGCAAGTACATTGCCGGGCACGGAGGCGCCGATGTGTGCATCTCCAGCTGGAACCGGCTGGCCCCGAACACCATGCCGGCGCTGGCCAAGGCCGGAGCGAATTATATGAACTCGCAACTGATCCACATGGAAGCCGAAATCAACGGCTATCAGGAGGGGATTGCGCTGGATGTGAATGGGCTGGTGAGCGAGGGATCGGGCGAGAACGTTTTCATCGTGCGCAACGGCGTGCTGTTCACGCCGCCGCTGGCCAACTCGGCGCTGTCGGGGATTACCCGCGACAGCGTGCTGACCATCGCGCGCCACCTGGGATTCACGGTGACCGAGCAGTCCCTTCCGCGCGAGCTGCTGTACATCGCCGACGAGGTTTTCTTTACCGGCACGGCGGCGGAGGTTTCGCCGATTCGCTCCATTGACCGCGTGGTGATTGGCGACGGCAAGCCGGGCGAGATTACCAAAAAGATCGCCGACGAGTTCTACGGCATTGTCAACGGGCTGAAGCCGGACCGGTTTGGCTGGCTGACGCCGGTGAAGGTGGACTCCAGCGTGACGGTGACGGCGTAAGAGCAGGGAATAGGGAGCAGGGAACAGGGAATAGGAAAAGCAAGAACAAAGACAAAGGCCCTCCGTTTTGAACCGGAGGGCTTTTTGCGTTGGGCGGCGCACATGGGGCGCACAGCGGCGGATTGCTTGGCCGGGTATCATGGACGTGGACCCGCGGACGTTCGTAAATTCGTAAGCGCGGCAGGAAAGTCAGCGGGAGACAAAGGAAGACAGGCGCCAAGTGAAACCCGACATGCGAGTGAAGTTGGCCGGACTGGAGTTGGTGAATCCAGTGATCGCTGCCAGCGGAACCTTTGGCTACGGCATCGAATTCGAAGAGATTGTTTCGCTGGAACGGCTGGGCGCCATTGTGACCAAGGGCGTCTCGCTGGAGCCGATGGCGGGCCACGCGGCGCCGCGCCTGGTGCAGACGGCGGCGGGCATGCTGAATGCGATCGGGCTGCAAAACGTGGGCGTCGAGGAGTTCATAGAACACAAACTGCCGCCAATGAAGCGCTACCCCAGGTGCAAGGTCATCGTGAATGTTTTCGGGTACACGGTGAGCGAGTACGTGGGGGTGATCGAGCGGCTGAACGACGCGGAGGGGATCGCCGCGTACGAGCTGAACGTGTCCTGCCCGAACGTGCACGCCGGCGGGATGGCGTTCGGGGCGGATGCGGGGTCGCTGGAGTACCTGGTGGGTCGCGCGAAGACCGCAGCGAGCCGGCCGCTGATTGTGAAGCTGACGCCGAACGTGACATCGATCGCCCACATGGCGCGCGTGGCCGCGGATAGCGGAGCCGATGCGGTGAGCGTGGCGAACACGTTTTTGGCCATGGCGATCAATGCCGAAGAACGCAAGCCGCGGCTGAGCAATGTGACCGGAGGGCTGTCGGGGCCGGCGATTAAACCCATCGCGTTGCGCCTGGTTTGGGAAGCGTCGCGGGCCGTGAAGATTCCCGTGGTGGGGATGGGCGGAATTGTGACGCCGGCGGACGCGGTGGAGTTTCTGCTGGCGGGCGCGACGGCAATTCAGGTGGGGACAGCGAGCTTCGCCGATCCGCGCGCGACGGAACGGCTGGCGAAGGGGCTCGAATCCTGGTGCAAGAGCCACGATGTGGCGAAGGTGGGCAGCCTGACGGCAGCGTTGGAAGTGCCGGGAGCGAGCCACCCCAGCGAGCAAGGACCGCACGCTGGGGGCCCGGCGAGGGAGCAGGGGAGCGAGAAACCAGGGAACAGGGACTAGGGACTCGGGGCTGCGGAATCGTCTCTTGGAGAATCAGGCATTGTTTGACGTTTCTGCGTGCAACTCCTGGACGACGCGCTCCAGATCGTTCACGATGCGATTCGGCGCATGCGCGCGGAAAACCTTGAGCAACTCGTCGAAATACCAGAGCTGCTCTTTCGCGCCGCGTTTGAACCTCGCAAATACTGCGGGACCAATTTCCTTGAAATCATCCAGAATTGCCTTGGCGTTGTAGAGCTTGTCGGCGGCGGAGATGAGCAGCACGTCGTCTGGTTCGTCGCGCAGCCGGAGAAGATAATTGTTCTTGCGATCCTCCCAACCTTCCTTCTTCTCGTGATCCTCGGCAAAGGTGTCAGAAAGGGCTGCGACCATACGAGATACTTCCGCGCCGAAGCGGCCTTCGATTTCGTGCAGACGCGGCATACCGCCGTGGTCTTCCACGGCATCGTGCAGCAGGGCGGCGATCACCATATCTTCTGTGACCGGGACGCGGCCGCCGGCCTCGCCCATCACCAGCGCGGCCACGCCGAGCAGATGGGCCATGTAAGGAATGCCGGTGCCTTTGCGGTACTCGGTGTGCAACTACCGTGCGTATTCGACTGCCTCGGTAAAGCGCTCGGTCAAAACGAGGCGGGGATTCTGGGTCATTTGGACGCACCTCGAGCGGGAAGTGATAAGAGGCTAGGATATCGCAGGCGCGTCGGCTCCAATGGCGCGCCGAATCAGGATAGCCGCTTGATGAAGGCGAGGGCTTCGACGAGCTGGGGAAAGCGCGACTCTTCCGCTTTGAACTCGCGGGAGTGGACGCAGCGGCGCAGACCGCGCGTGCGGACTGGATGCTTGAGGTGCAGCATCTCGTGGTAGAGCAGGTATTCGATGGCGTACCGCGGGCTGGAGGGGCGGTCGAAGACGCGGCTGACGACGATGGTGTTGTGCGCGGCGTCGTAGTGGCCGAGCGAGCGTTTGGCGTGGTGCTCACTCCAGGTGAGATCGGGCCGGCCAAGCAGGCCGCCGAAGAAGCGCGTGTTGAGCGCGTCGAAGACCTCTTCGAGATGAAAATAGCGGCCCTCGGGACCGAAGAAGCGTTTGCTGCCGCGTGCGGTGCGGATGAGGTCCGTTTGGCGCGTGACGGCGGCGCTGGTAGAAAAGCGCTTGTAGCGCAGGTTCTGCGCACGGTCGATGGGTTTGCGGTAGAGCTTGGCAAGAAGGATGTGCGCGATGGCATGGAGGACGGACTCCGGCGCGCCTTCGAGCAGATCTGAAAGCGAGACGAAGATTCCGCCCTCGCGGAGACGGATGGTGGTGTTGAGCGAAGTGAAGCGGCGAAAGCGCACATGGATCGGCGGCATCGGCGCGCGCGGGCGGAGGGCGCGGTACTCTTCCTGAAAGACGGGAGCGACGTCGAGGGGCACGAAGAGCAGGATATCAGTGCGAGTGCGAGTGTGGCCGATGCACTCACACTCACACTCGCACTCACACTGGTCTTACTTCGGTTCGGCGCGGTCCTGGCCCTTTTCGTCGGGATGGGCTTTGAAATAGGTTTCCTGGTCGGCGGTGATTTCCCGGGCCTGGTCGGTAAGATCATTGGTGCTATCGATCGCCTCTTTCAAGGCCAACTCAAAGCCGGGCTCGCTGGGCAGATCGCGCAGTACTGCCTGCCAGTGCTGAATGGACTCATTGAGCCCCTTGAGCGACTTGCGGAGATCCGCCTTGCGCTGGGAAAACATATCGAGGTTGTCGCCGAGTTCATCCATCAGGGCGGCAAAATCCTCGAGTTCGTCGTCGATGCGACGGGCGCGGGCGGCGGATTTTGCGCGCGGGATCAGCCCTTTGATGGTGTCGCAGTAGTCATTGAGAAACTTGACGTACAAATCGACGCGGGCCACGGGGTCGATGCCGGCTTCTTCAATCTGGTCCTGTTGCTTTTCGGTGAGGGGCTCGCGCTTTTGCTTTTGCGCGACGAGGGGCGCGCTCAAGAGCAGACAAAAGAGACTGACCAGGAATAGACGCATGGCGGCATATCTCCAGCGCTTCTATTCAAGCGTAAAGGACGGGGAGCAAGGGAGCAAGGGAGCAAGGGAGCAAAGAACAGGAAGCCGTGAGTTGTAAGCCGTGGACCGTTGCGGAGCGGCTATTTCTGGAAGACGCGAATCATGGTGGCGTTTTGCGCCTGGGTCACTTGCGCCAGGGTTTGCTCAACCAGCGGGCGGTCTTCGACGCTCGTGGCGTGCAGCATTTCGCTGAGGCGGAAGGCGGTGTGGCTGAGCAGCATTTCGGCGTTCTTGAGGCGCTTGTCGTTGTCAGATATGGAAAGATGGATTCTTTGCGCGATCTGCTGGATACGTTTGAGCAGATTGCTGGCTTTTTCGGCGTCGCCTGCCGCGTATTGCCGAATGCTGAGCTCCGTCATCTGCTGGACGAGCTGGGCGTACAGGAAGGTTTGCTCGCGCGGCTGCGCCTGGGCGGCGCGTGCCTCGAGCGCGGCGATGGCATCGGGATCAAGCGGCTTGTTGTCGCCCGAGGAAGCGCACAGAGGAATAGCGGACAGCGTCAGGGTAAGGAACGCGGCGATGGGAATTACGCTGCGCATTGGGGACCTCCTCTTGCGCGGTGATACCCCCAAATTATGACCATAGTAGCCGTATTCCTTGACGCCGCGCAACACCTAAGATGCAGAATTTTGATGGGGTGGATAACAAAATAACCAAAACGGGCGACACACGGACTGAAATTGGACCTGCGGAGGCCGATTTGAGAGCGGCTGAGCGCTATTTTGTGAGGATTTGAATGCGCTGGCGGGCTTGCCATTCCTGATCGGGCATTTTGCCGGCGGCAGCCTCGAGAAAACGGCGATAGTATGCGGCGGCCTGCTGCTTTTGGTGCAGGGTATCGTAAGCCTGAGCCCATAGGAACAGGGTCGCGGGGTTTTCGGGCAAAGTTCTGGAGCGCATGGTGAGCGCATGCAGAGTGACGTCGGGGCGGTTGGTACGGAAGGCGGCAAAGGCCAGGCCGCTCCATGCGTCGCCGTTGGCAGGGTCAATCTGCGCAGCCTTATCGAATGCGGTGAAAGCTTCAGTGAAGCGGGCCAGGCGGACGAGGTTCTGGCCATGGGCGACGAGGAGATTGACGTCCTGGGGGTTGGCGGCGAGCAGATAAAGGTAAAGCTGATCGGAGCCGGCATAATCGCCGGCTACGGCCAACACCTCGGCCAGCATGCGTGTGAAGGCGGGGTCGGCAGGGTGCGAGGCGTGAAGTTTTTCGAGGAGCGGCAAGGCTTCAGCATTGTCCTCGGCGGCGAGCACCGCGGCCAGTTGCGCGTTGAGCGTGGGATCGTCGGGGGCGCTCACGAGCGCGGCGCGGAGGAGGGTTTCAGCGTCGGGATATTGCTTGCGCAGAATAAGAAGATGTGCGAGGCCGGCGTTGGCGGGGACAGAGTGGGGATCTTTCACGAGAACGCGGCGATAGGCGGTTTCGGCGGCGTCGTTCTGGCCGGCTTGTTCAGCCAACTCGGCGGCGAGGAGAGTGTCTTCGGGAGTTTCCGGCGAGAGCTTGAGGGCTTCGAGCAGGTCGTTTGAGGCGGCGGCAGGGTTTGTGGCGCGATCGATGCGCGCCAAGGCACGCCAGGCCCGGGCTTTAAGCTCCGGACCAGCCTCGCCGGGATCGAGCGTGGTCGCAGCGGCAAGTTCGGGACGGGCTTCATCGGGCTTCTTCTGGCGAGCGAGAAGCAGGCCCAGCGAGAGATGCGCCTCAAAAGAACTGGGATTGGCTGCGATGGCGCGGCGATAGAGGGCGGCCGCGTCGACCAGGCGATTCTGCGCGTCGGCAACGTAGCCGGCATCGAAGAGTGCGCGTGCGTCGGTGGGATTCACGGCCAGGTAGGAATCGAGCTTGGTCTCGGCGGTCTTCCAGTCGGAGCCGGCGATGGCGGATTCGGCGGCGGCCACCGCAGCGGGGATGGACTGAGATTGCGCAGGATCTGCTGACGGCTGGGGTGAGGCGGTGGCGGGCAGCGATGCGGAATTCTGTGCGACGGCGAGCGAGGGGCGGCAGACTAACGCGAAAAGCAGGGCGAAAAAGGCGATACGGAGCACGAAATTCCTCAATCAACAGTGTAGCGGGCAGGCCCCGAGCGGGATGCCTGAGTGTTCGACGCATGGAATGCGAGGAGGGGGCCAGGGACGGGTCGTGCGTGCGAGCAAAATTGACCGGACCAGCATGCGCAGAAGGTTCAAAGTGAAACAAGGACTCACCCTGCCTGAACTGGATTCCGGGCGACGGAAAAGACGACTTTAGGAAAACCAGTGGCCCGGGCGCGGCATCTTACATTGGGGCAGGAAAAGAACGGAACATCCACAGGAGAGGACCGACCATGACCGCAGAATCTCGAGATAAGGAATCGCAGTTTGAAAATCCTGACGCATCAAAGCTGGAGGATGAAACCAACCAGGACGGCTCACCGCGGAACCAGGCGGAGCGCGAGGCAGAGAAGCTCGCCAAGAAATCCTCAAAGGTCGTGCAGAACGCCGACGAGAACCAATCGATCTTCACAAAATAGATGGCCCTTCACTGAAATTACTCCCGCGGAAAAGTTTAGGGATGAATCTGCGGGGCAAAGGTCGAGAAGGTGGTTGTGCGCCTGCCGAGCTTGAGCGCAGGTCGCTGGCGTGAGGTTTGCTGTGTCCGCGACGACGGGCCGGCTTGCCGCGCAATTTATAATTGAAAGTGGACGGTTGCGCTCTGAGCCTCGCTGAGGCGTCTGTGGCGCCGCCGGACAATTCTTTGGCGGCAGACTTCCTCTTGAACGACTTCATCGTCATCCGCGGTGCGCGGACCCACAACCTGAAGAACCTCTCGTGCGATATTCCTCACGGCAAGCTGACGGTCATCAGCGGCGTGTCGGGATCGGGCAAGAGCTCGCTGGCCTTCGACACCATTTATGCCGAGGGACAGCGGCGGTATGTGGAGTCGCTATCGGCATACGCGCGGCAGTTTCTGGAGCGGATTGAGAAGCCCGATGCCGACGAGATCGACGGGCTGGCTCCTGCCATTGCCATCAAGCAGAAAAACACCACGCGCAACCCGCGCTCTACGGTGGCGACGGCGACGGAGATCTACGATTACCTGCGCCTGCTCTACGCGCGTTGCGGAGAAGTGCACTGTATTTACTGCGATGGGCTGGTAAAACGCAATTCGGTGGACGAGGCGGCCGAGATGGTTCTGGCGCTGGGCGACGGTACGCGCCTGAATGTGCTGTTTCCGGCAATGAGCGCGGCTCCGGCCCCGGAGACGGAAGCCAAGCCGGAGAAAACTGCGGGCCACGCGGCAAAAAAGACGGTGAAAAGCAAGACGGCGGGAAAGGCTGACGATGCGGCGCACATGGAAACGATGAAGGCGCGGCTTGCCGACTTGCGGTCGAGCGGATTCAACCGGCTGTGGCAGCAGGGCAGGATCTTCGAGTTCTCCACGCCGGAGTCGCTCGTAGATTTGGATTTGGGATCGCCGTTCTTTGTACTCTTGGACAGAATCGTGGTCAGTGCGGACAACCGCCCGCGCATTGTGGACGCAGTGGAGACGGCGTATCGCGAGGCGGGCGAGGTGGTTTTTGAAGAGGTGCCTCGTGATGAGACGGCGGAGCGCAGGCGGCTGCGGTTTTCCGGCTCATATGAGTGCACGCAATGCCATCGGCCGGGTCGCGAGCCGGAGCCGCGGCTGTTCAGCTTCAACAATCCCTTTGGCGCGTGCCCGCGTTGCCAGGGATTTGGCAACACCGTGGACTTCGACCTGAGCCTGGTGATTCCGGATCCTGGATTGACCTTGCAGGACGGGGCGATCGATCCATGGAATCGACCCAAGTACCGGCCATGGTTTGGCGAACTGAAAAAGCGCGCGGCCGAACTGGGCGTGCCGCTGAACGTGCCGTGGCGCGACATGCCGGAAGCGGCGCGCGAGACGGTGCTGCGCGGCAAGGATGGATTTGCGGGCGTGATGGGCTTCTTTGCGCAGATGGAGCGCAAGAAATACAAGTTGCACGTGCGCGTGATGCTGTCGAAGTATCGCGGCTACGCGGAGTGTCCGGATTGCCGCGGGCAGCGTCTGCGGGCCGAGGCGCGCGCGGTGCGTATCGGGAATGGAAAGACGGGCGGCAAGAATATTTGCCAGGCGACGGCGCTGACCATTGCAGAGGCCGCGGAGTTTTTCGACGCGCTCAAGCTTTCGCCCATGCAGGATGAGATTGCGGGGCCGATCCTTCTTGAAGTGCGGCAGCGGCTGAGTTTTCTGGTCGCGGTGGGGCTTGAATACCTGACGCTGGACCGATTGGCGTCCACGTTAAGCGGCGGCGAAGCGCAGAGGATTCAACTGGCCACGTCGCTGGGATCGCAACTGGTGGGCGCGCTCTACGTGCTCGACGAACCCTCGATCGGATTACACACGCGCGACACGGCGAGACTCATTCACATTCTTGAAAGACTGCGCGACCTGGGCAATACGATCATCGTCGTCGAGCACGACGCCGACATTTTGCGTGCCGCCGATCATTTGCTCGATCTGGGACCGGGTGCGGGCGAGTTCGGCGGCAAGTTGCTGGCCGAGGGTGTGCTGGCCGAGATCGAGGCCAATCCAGCATCGCTGACGGGACGCTATTTGAGTGGCAAGATCACGATTCCCGTGCCTACGCGACGCCGTGAGCCGGGTCGCGAGAAGCTGGTGCTGAAGGGGGCGCGAGCGAACAACCTGCACGGGCTGGACGTGACAGTTCCATTGAACATGCTGGTCGCGGTGACGGGAGTTTCCGGATCGGGCAAATCGACGCTCGTGCACCAGGTCTTGTATCGCGCGGTGGCGCGGGCGCTGGGGCAGACGGATGGTAGCGACCCCTCCGGGGTTTTTGCTTCTTTGACTGGCACCGAACGCCTAAATGACGTGGTGCTGGTGGACCAGACGCCCATCGGGCGCACGCCGCGATCGAATCCCATCACGTATATCAAGGGATTCGACCTGGTACGCGAACTGTTTGCCGCGCAGCCGGAGTCCAAGCGGCGCTCGCTCACGCCGGGACATTTTTCGTTCAACGTGCCCGGCGGGCGCTGCAACACATGCGAAGGCGACGGCACGGTGACGGTAGAGATGCAGTTTTTGGCTGATGTGGAGCTGCCCTGCGAGGACTGCAACGGCACCCGCTACCAGCCCAGAATTCTCGAAGTACAGTACAAGGGCAAGAACATTCACGATGTGCTCGAGATGACTGTGAAGGAGGCGCTGCGCTTCTTTGCCGGGCAGACCAGATTGCTGGAAAAGCTGGCGGTGCTGGATGAAATTGGGCTGGGCTATTTGCGCCTGGGGCAGTCGGCGACGACACTTTCCGGCGGCGAGGCGCAACGCGTAAAGCTGGCCGCGCATCTGGCCTCGGTGCGCGCGGTGAATGCGACGGCCAAGCCTTCGCAGGCCAGCCGCGTGCTCTATATCCTCGACGAACCGACGACGGGACTGCATTTCGACGATGTATCGAAGCTGCTGACCGCGTTTCGCAAGCTGATCGACGGCGGCGGTTCGCTGATCGTGATCGAACACAACCTGGACGTGATCAAGAGCGCGGATTGGGTGATCGATCTGGGGCCAGAAGGCGGCGAAGGCGGCGGAAAGATTGTGGCCGAGGGTCCGCCTGAAGAAATTGCGAGCAATCTGCATTCGCATACGGGGAAGTGGCTGGCGCGGGTGCTGTGAGCAGATCACACGCGCTCGCCGGCGATTGCGGCGAGGCACGAAAAGCACCAGCCGTTGCCGTGCAGCCAGCAGGATTCGTCTTGCGCGTGAGTATCGCAGCGCAGGGAGCATACGCTAGCACCCTCATCGCGGCGCAGCGCTCGGGCGAGTTCGCTGCTGACTATGGGATCGCGCGCTCCCGCGAAATCGACGAAGAAAACCGAGCCCTCGAGCGTGGCCGCGAAGAAATCCGCGCTGGTGCTGATGAGGTGCGCCATGGTTCCAGGGCCTCGCGTTGAGGTGAGTGGGAAGAGCAGTTTCCCTGATGGCTTGACGGCGGCTAGCCACGCGGGCAGAGGATGCGTAGCGCCGGCGCTCACGACAATCACGTCGGCAGGCGCGAAGGGGCCGCGGGAGCCGTCGGCATGGATCACGGTGACCTGCGGCCATGGCTCGAGTGCGATGCACGCACGGGCTGCAAGGCCTTCCTCCATTTCAATTGCGGTCACTTTGCCGGCCGGGCCGGTGAGCTCGGCGAGGATGGCAGTGTAGTAGCCCGTGCCGCAGCCGAGGTGCAGAATCAGATCGCCGGGGCGAACCCGGAGCAAATCGAGGTGGATGGCCCAGAGGCTCGGCTGGCCGTTGTTGAGGTGCTTCACCCGATCGAGCACGATGAGAGCGTCGCAGTACACGTGCGTAGGATCGGCGTTCTTGGTGAACCAGCTCGTGCCACTGCTTTGAATCGCCCATGGACCGGGGCCCACGAAGCGTTCGCGCGGCACGGTTGCGAAGGCGGCGAAGATAGACGGTGAGGAGATGCGATTAACGCGGCACAACTCTTCGGCATACAAGCGTCGCGCGGATTCGATGGGATCAGCCATGCAGAGTCCAGGTCGGGAGACTGGCGGTACACCGCAGATTATAGGCGCGTCGATCGCCATGATGGACGAATTGGAGCATAGCAATTCGACCATCGCGATCTGCGATTAGTGGGGGGAGTAACGTTAACGCGAACGATTACGAGTTTGCCAGCACAAAGGCGGATTCGATACAAAGGTGAGGGCGTTTCGAGATGGACAGACAAGGCGCTGAAAGAGACAGAACTAGAAAAACTGCGGCCCGCATGCGGGTTGGTGTTCAAAAGGAGAAGTGTAACTTGAGTTTTTCCATTGAGCCGGGCGATACGGGAAGGGCGGGGCCACGAAACGCAGGGCGAGGAAATTCGCCGTCGCAACATGAAGACATTGAAGCCCCGTTGATTCCCGCGGGACGGTTGCTGCCGTTCATTCTGGTGACAGCACTCTTCTTTCTTTGGGGTGTGCCTAACAACTTCAATGATATTTTGATTCGCCAGTTTATGAAGTCGTTTGAGATTAACCGGCTTCAAGCGGGCTTGGTGCAGTCGGCATTTTACCTGGGATACTTTCTGTTAGCGATGCCTGCTGCGCAGTTGATGCGGCGCGCAGGATACAAGGCTGGGATTCTCGTCGGGCTTTGTCTCTACGGCACAGGCTGCATCTTGTTTTGGCCCGCCGCGTTCGTTGGCAAGTACTGGTTCTTTTTGACGGCGCTGTTCGTGATCGCCAGCGGGTTGGCGTTTCTCGAGACCGCCGCCAGTCCGTTCACGCTGCAGCTCGGCGATCCTCGCAGCGCAGCGCGGCGCCTGAATTTCGCTCAGGCGTTTAATCCGCTGGGCAGCATCTCTGCGGTGCTGATTGGCAGCCGGTTCATTTTTTCAGGCATCGAATTGAAACCTGCCCAGGCTGCGGCCATGCGAGTGGCTGGGACCTACCAGGCCTATCTGAAGTCGGAAACTCTGCGCGTGATTGCGCCTTACCTCGTTCTCGGAGCGGTAGTGTTCTTTTGGGCAATTCTTATTGCGCGCACGCCGTTTCCGCATACTGGTCTTGACTACTCAAAGGACACGCTCTCGATCGACCACTCCAAGCCGCTTTGGAAGCGAAGGCATTTTGTTTTGGCTGTAGTGGCTCAGTTTCTTTATGTGGGAGCGCAAGTCGGCATCTGGAGCTACATGATTCCTTATGTGATTTCAGGAACAGGGATTGGAGAGCGGCAGGCGGGATATTGGCTCACAGGCGCGTTAGTCGCGTTTACGGTAGGCCGGTTCTTTTCCGCATGGCTGTTGAACTTCGTTCCTGCCCACCACTTGCTGGGTAGCTATGCGGCGCTCAATACGATGATTTGCTGCGTGGCCGTGATGAGACCGGGATGGTTGGGCGTTTACTCGCTGGTCGCCGCGACCTTCCTGATGTCCACCATGTTTCCATCGATCTTCGCGTTGGGCACCAGAGGATTGGGAGAGCGCACCAAGAGCGGCGCAGCCTGCATTGTGATGGCGATTATTGGTGGTGCGCTGATTACGCTGGCGATGGGACGGGTGGCCGATCGCGTGAACATTGCAGACGCTTACATTGTGCCGGCGATTTGCTTTGTGGGCATCGCGCTTTACGCGTGGCTGGGATCGCAGATGGACCCGGAAGAGATTGCCGCGGAACACGCCTGATCGATTTCGCGCGAAATGCGCTTCAAAGAGAGCGGGAGTTGTTCGCGTTCTTCGAAATCACTCCGCAACCACCGGATTAGTCAGCGAGCCGAGGCCTTCGATCGTGACGGTCACAGTCTCGCCGGGCTTGAGCCAGCGCTGCGGCGTGCGGCCCATGCCGACGCCGGATGGAGTCCCCGTAGAAACGATGTCGCCGGGCAACAGTGGCGTGATAGACGAGATGTACTCGATGAGCTCGGGGATCTTGAAGATCAGCTCGCGGGTGTTGGAGTCTTGCAGCGTCTCGCCGTTGATGCTGAGTGAAATCGCGAGCTGGTGCGGATCGGGGATTTCATCGGCGGTGACGATGGCGGGGCCCATCGGGCAGTAGGTGGGGAAGCTTTTCGCGAGCGACCACTGCGAAGTGGCCCGCTGCACATCGCGCGCGCTCACGTCGTTGATGATGGTGAAACCGTAGACGTGCTCACGCCACGCCGCTGCCGGAATGCGATAGCCACCCTTGCCGATGATGAAGGCGAGTTCGGCCTCGTAGTCAGGCTCGGCGGAATTCTCGGGGAGCACGATGGCGTCGCCGGGACCGATGATGGCTGTCGGCAGTTTGAAGAAAACGACAGGCGCGGAGGGCAGCGCCATTTTTGTCTCGGCGGCATGGTCGCGGTAGTTCAAACCGATGGCGAAGATGCGCGGAGGATTCGAGAGCGGCGCGTGCAAGCGGACTTCGCTGAGCTTGTGACTCGAGTGTGCGGCCGGGGTGTCGATGGCGGTAATGTCCGCGGCAATCACGGCGAGAGTATCGTCGTAGGCTGCGGCAAGGTCGATCACCGTGCCGCTCTGCTGAAGAAGTATGCCGGGGCGCGGCGCGTTGCTGCCAGCGGCGGAAAATGACACGAGATGCATGGGCAGCCTCCTGCAACTGTTTGATGAGCGAGATCAGGCGGCGGTCCAACCGCCATCGATGGTGAGCAGTGAGCCGGTGACGAAAGCGGCTTCGTCGGAAGCTAGATAGCGGATGGCGGAGGCAACTTCTTCCGGTTTGCCGAGACGGCCAACGGGCTGGCGGCCGCGGAGCTCGGCGCGCGCGAGTTCCTTTACAGTGACTTCGCCGATGCCGCTTGCCGCCCCGGTGACGAGGGCGATGCGGTGGTCGAGGCGAAATGGATCGGTGGTCATAGCACGATTTCAGAATTCGGACGCCCAGCGTTCGAGACCGGGCAAGCCGACTGCGTGTTGAAAGGCGGTGTCGTTGCTTACGAGAATAGCGCCAACGGCGATGGCATGCGCAGCGATCTGTGTGTCAAATGGACCGAGGGGACGGCCTACGGCTTCTTGATGGGCACGAAATGCGCCGTAGGCATCGGCCACATCGTTATCCCATGGCAAGACCTTGAGGCGGCCGAGAAAAGAACGGAGGGAGTTGCGGCGCAGGTCGCCCGCGCCGATGCGATCGAGGCCATACCAAAGCTCTCCTGCAGTGACTGCGGAAACGGAGGCAGCGGCATTGCGGCCAAGCGTGGAAAGGCGTTTGCGGGCCGAAGGTGAGACGCCTTTGAGAATGTAGCTGACGGTGTTGGTGTCGAGCATGTACAGGCGGGTCATAAAGGCTCGCGAGTTTCAGCGGTGCCTTGCTCCCGGTCGGCGAGGAATTCAGGCGGGAATTGCGCTTGGTCTAGGGCGGCAAATATTTCGTCCCAACTGTCGGGAGATTGCGAGAGGATCAGGTCGCCGGTTTGTGGGTCGTGGCGGACGTAGACCTCGTCGGTCTTGAAGCGAAACTCGGCCGGAATGCGCACGGCCTGACTGCGGCCTGTCATAAAGACGCGGGTTTTGAGGATCTGTGGCATGAGGTCGCCTCCCTTGCTGATATATATCATGATATGTATCAGGACCGACTGTCAAATTGACAACCGCGCCAAGAACCACCGTGGGATTGCCCCCATCTACTTGCGCGCGTCGGCAATCGCTTTCAGATACGCGCGGGCGGCTTCGGTGATGGTTTCTGGCTGGCCCGCGTCGACAGCGGCGAGATTGACCAGGTCGCTGCCCACGCCGAGGGCGCGCGCGCCGGCCTTGATAAAGCTTTCGGCGGTTTGCAACGTCACGCCGCCGGTGGGGATGAGCTTGAGATGCGGGAAGGGCGCGAGCAGAGACTTGAGATAGCTTGCGCCTCCGACGGCGGAGCAGGGAAAGATCTTTACGTAATCGGCGCCGGCGTTCCACGCGGTAATGGCCTCAGTGGGCGTGAGCGAACCGGGACAGGAGATTTTGTTATTGGCTTTTGTCACCCGGATTACTTCTGGGTGAAGGCTTGGGCTGACGACGAATTCCGCGCCGGCATCGATGGTGGCCTGGGCTTGATCGGCGGTGGTGACGGTGCCGGAGCCGAGCAAGAGCTCGTCGCCGAATTGTTTTTTGAGTTCCTTGATGAGGTCGACGGCGTTGGGAACGGTCATGGTGACTTCAACGACGGTGACGCCGCCGGCGATCATGGCGTCGACCACGGCGCGGCCTTGGGCAACACTCTTGGCACGCAGAACGGGAATGAGGCCGACGCGCTCGATGATTTGCTGGGTAGTTTCGGACATGGGTTCCTCTCAGCGGAGCTAGCGAGGCTAGCGGAGTTAGCGGAGCTAGAAAAACAGCGAGTCGGCAAGTTAGCAAGAACCGCTAACTATCGCGCAATGCGCGCTGAGCCGCCTTTCATGATGCGTTCGACTTCAGGCAGCGTGGCCATGCTGGTGTCGCCGGGGGTGGTCATGGCGAGAGCGCCATGCGCCACGCCGCATTTGACGGCCCAGTCGATGCCCTTGCCGGCGAGCAGGCCATAGATGAGGCCGGAGGCGAAGCTGTCGCCACCGCCCACGCGGTCGAAGATGTCGATTTCGCGCTGCGGGACGTGGACGATTTTATCTTCGTAAAGCGCAATGGCGCCCCACGCGTTGCGGCTGGCGGATTGCGCCGTGCGCAGGGTGCTGGCAATGAGCTTGAGGTTGGGATACGCGGCTGCGACCTCGCGCAGCATCCCTTCGTATCCGGCGATGGGCAACTCGGCGAAGTCTTCGCCCACACCCTTGATGGCGATGCCGAGCATGGCGGAGAAATCTTCTTCGTTGCCGAGGAGCACGTCGAGCTTGCTGACGAGGTCGCGATTGACCTCCTGCGCTTTGGCTTTGCCGCCGATTGATTTCCAGAGCGAGTCGCGGAAGTTGAGGTCGTAGGAGATGGGCGTGCCATATTTGCGCGCGGCATCCATGGCTTCTACGGCAACCTCGGCGGTGGATGCGGAGAGCGCGGCAAAGATTCCCCCAGTGTGCAACCAGCGCGAGCCATTAGCCGCGCCGAAGATCGAATCCCAATCGAAATCGCCGGGCTTGACTTGGCTGATGGCGGTGTGGCCGCGGTCGGAGCAGCCGGCGGCCGCGCGCACACCAAAGCCGCGCTCGGTAAAGTTCAGGCCGTTGCGCACGGTGCGGCCGACGCCATCGTAGGGCACCCAGCGAATGAGCGAGGTGTCGACGCCGCCCTGGAGGATGAAGTCCTCGACGAGGCGACCGACGGGGTTATCGGCGAGCGCGGTGGCGACGGCGGCGCGCAGGCCAAAGCAGCGGCGCAGGCCGCGGGCCACGTTGTATTCGCCGCCACCTTCCCATGCTTGAAACTGGCGCGTGGTGTGAATACGCATGTCGCCGGGATCGAGGCGAAGCATGACTTCGCCCAGGCTGAGGCAGTCCCAGCGACGGCTGGAATCGGGAATTGAGAGTGGATTCATGGTCACTCAATACTTTAGCGCAGGAGGGTTGGTGCGGTCAGTGAGCCGTTCGCGAGCGGACGATGGTGCGAGCGATCATTTAGGCTGGTGTGGTGAATCTGATGCGCATTGAAAAGCAAATGCGGATCCTCCGGCTCTCCTTGGCCGAAAGATCTGCCAAACGGAAGAACAGGGAATAAGGGTAAGAGGGAACAAGGGAACAAGAAGGCGGGGAACGAGGGAAGCAATGACAGAAGCACGCAAGTTGCGTATGGGCATGGTGGGCGGAGGGCCGGGGGCATTCATCGGTCCGGTGCATCGCATCGCCGCGGAACTGGATGGGCAAATCGAATTGGTGGCGGGAGCGTTTTCGCAATCGGCGGAGCGGTCGCGTGAAGCAGGCGTACGCTTTCACATCGATCCCGCGCGTGCCTATGCGGACTACCGTCAAATGATCGAGACTGAGCGCCAGCGGGCAGACGGAATCGACTTTGTGGCGATCGTGACCCCGAATCATGTGCACTTGCCCGTGGCGCTGGCGGCTCTCGAAGCGGGCATTCCCGTGATGAGCGACAAGCCGGCGACTGCAACCTATGAGGAAGTGCTCAAACTGGAGGCAGCGGTTCAAAAGAGCGGGCTGCCGTACGGATTGACGCACACCTACGCGGGTTATGCGATGGTGCGCGAAGCGCGGGCGATGTGCGCGGCGGGCAAGCTGGGAGCGATTCGCAAGGTTGCAGTGGAGTATTTTCAGGGCTGGCTGAGCGGGCCCCTGGAAAATACGGGACACAAGCAGGCGGCCTGGCGCGCCGATCCTGCGCAAAGCGGCGCCGGCGGCGCTATCGGCGACATCGGCACGCATGCTTTTCATCTGCTCGAATACATCAGCGGCCTGAAAGTGACGGCGATCAACGCGACATTGCGCACCGTGGTGCCGGGACGCAGGCTGGACGACGATTGCAACGCATTTCTGCGTCTGAGCAATGGCGCGGCCGGCACATTGGCCTGCTCGCAAGTGGCTGCCGGCGAGATGAACGAACTGCATCTGCGCATCTATGGCGAGAAGGGCTCGCTCGCATGGCGGCAGCAGGACCCGAACCGGCTGATTGTGAAGGGTCTTGACAAGCCGGAGGAGATTCATCACGCGGCGATGAGTTATCTCAGTGCCGATGCGTTGGCGGTGGCGCGTGTGCCGGCCGGGCATCCCGAGGGGTATCTCGAAGCCTTTGCGGTGCTCTATCGTGAGTTTGCCGATGCACTCATCGCGTGGAAGCAGGGACAGGCGCATCCGCTGCCGGCCACGCTGCCTGGGATTGAAGCGGGCGTGCGGGGTATGCGCTTCATTGAGCGCGCTATCGAGAGCGACCGCAATGAAGGCTGGGTAGAATTCTAGAAACAGCTTTTAGACATTGAAGACAGAGGAACGAATCATGAAGACGATTCAGGGACCGGCAATTTTTCTGGCGCAGTTTGCGGGCGACCAGCCACCGTACAACACATTGCAAGGCATGGCAGGCTGGGCGGCAAAGCACGGCTATATAGGCATCCAGATTCCGAGTTGGGATCGAAGGCTGTTCGATCTTGAGCGCGCCGCTGAAAGCCAGGCATACTGCGATGAGGTGAAGGGGATTGCGGCGCAGGCCGGACTCGCGGTGACGGAACTCTCTACGCACCTGCAAGGGCAGTTGGTGGCGAGCCATCCCGCCTTCGATACGCTGCTCGATGGCTTTGCACCGCCGGAGCTTGCCGGTAACGCGAAGGCCAAGTCGGCATGGGCGGTGCAGCAACTGCGTTGGGCAGCCCAAGCAAGTCGTAGGCTGGGCTTGCAGGCGCATGCGACGTTCTCGGGCGCATTGGCGTGGCCTTTCTTTTATCCGTGGCCACAACGGCCTGCGGGTCTTATTGACGAAGCCTTCAAGGAACTCGCAGCGCGCTGGCTGCCGATTCTGAATGCATTCGATGAGGCCGGAGTGGATGCGTGCTTTGAGCTGCATCCCGGCGAAGATCTGCACGACGGCGCAACCTTCGAGCGGTTCCTCGCCGCGGTGGGCGATCATCCGCGCGCATGCATTCTCTACGACCCGAGCCACATGGTGCTTCAACAGATGGATTATCTGGCGTTTCTCGATCTTTATCACGAACGCATTCGCGCGTTTCACGTGAAGGATGCGGAGTTCCGGCCAAGCGGGCGCGCGGGCGTCTATGGCGGCTATCAGGACTGGATTGATCGGCCGGGACGTTTCCGTTCGCTGGGCGATGGGCAGATCGATTTCAAACAGGTGTTCAGCAAGATGGCGCAGTACGACTTTCCGGGATGGGCGGTCGTGGAGTGGGAGTGCTGCATCAAGCATCCTGAGGTGGGCGCCGCCGAGGGCGCAAAGTTTGTGCGCGAAAACATTATCCGCGTGACGGACCGGGCGTTCGACGATTTTGCGGGTGGCGGCGCGGATGCGAACCGCAACCGCAAGATCCTCGGCTTGTAGATTCACTCCGCCGCGTTAATCTGCGAGGTCCGGCGCTCCCTCGATCGGCGACGGGATTTTTCCCGGCGCAACAATGCCATACTTCCGATCGAGAAACTCCTGCAACGCGCCAGGAAGCAGTGCGGCCAGCTCCTGCCAGGTAAGCACTTTCAGACGCACGCGAAGTTCGGCGCTCTTCACGGCGGCCATCACCTCGAACCACGTTTCGCGCAAATCGGGACGGCGCTCGTCGTGGATGACGCAGAAGCTTGAACCTGTGGCATGCGCGGCCAGCACATTGCGGATGAGCTGATAGCCGGCGTAACCCTCTTCGCCGGGTGGGCGAAAACTGGTATCGACGGCGGAATAGAGATTGGGGTCGACGACGAGGCTCTCCAATTCCTGCGAGGCGTTTTCAGGAAACTCGCTGGCGCGCATCCAGCGCGTGGTGGGGATCTCGGTGCGCGGCAGCCGCTCGCGGTCGAAGACTTCATCGAAATCGCGGTAGGATTCGACGATCGTCGCAGAGCGCGATTGAAAGTCGGACTCAGTCAACTTCGCCTCCACAAGCAGCGAGCCGAAGCGCAGATCGACCTCGGTGCGATCGAATCGCCCGTTGGCAAGCGGAACGCGGGCCTTCCATCCAAAGATTGGCTCCGCGCCGCAGATCGAATCCGCGCCGTCTTCAACGCCGAGCATGGCCCGGACCGCAGGCGACTCCGCGACGCCGGGCGTGCAGAAGACGTTCATCAGCAGTGCGTCGGAGCTCATGGAGGAGTCGAGCTCGCGCCAGCGCCGGGCTAGATCTGATTGCGGCTTGGGCAACGAGCGCGCCGCCTGGGCGTGGATCTTGTCGAAGCGGCGCATCCAATCGGGCCGAGCCATGATGGCTGCATAAGCTGAATCGAAAAAATTGCCGTGCCGGCCGCCATCCGGCTCGTAGACGATGACCGGAGCGCTGCCGTAGGTTTCCACGTGCGCGCGCCCACGCGCGTAGTTGCGGTTGCGCCGCGCCAACTCCCAGCGAAGCTGCGTTGCATACAGGCTTGTCTTCCCAGCCATCACGAGCAGAGTATACCGGCGGCGGAGGGTCGAGCCATGCGCTCCGCAGCAATTCAGGTCAGCACGGGCACATCGGCCAGACCGGCCACGCCAAAGACGCGCCGGTAGCGCTCGACTTCTCTCGCGTCGCCCATGGCTTTGGACTCATTGTCAGAGAGTTTCACCGCGGGGCGGCCGTCGATTTGAGTGAGTTTGCAGACCAGGCCGACGGGATTGAAGCCGCCGTTACCCTGGGGATTGCAATTGCGGAAATCGTTGGTGAGTAGCGTGCCCCAGCCGGCGCTGAAGCGGATGCGGCGATCGGGAACCCAGCGGTTGGCGTCGTGAAAATCGCTCGCCGAGCGGAAATCGTCAGGCGTGGCGCCGTTGCGGAGTGATCCGGCGAAGTAGGCGTGTTGGCCGAGAATCTGCTCCACGTCGAGCGCGTCGCTCGAGATCAGGCGTTTCTGACGCGGATCGCGGCCGCGGCGCTCCAGCCAGGCGATGTATTCGTCGCCGGCCATGTAGGCGTCCTTGCTGTCGATGCGTTGGCCGGTCCAGTTGGCTACCCAGTCTGGCGCGTGGCGCAGGAATTGCGTGGTGCCAAAGGTATCGGGCAGAAGAATCAGCAATTCGCCCTGATAACTCTGCTGCCACAGCTCCAGCAGACGATATTGTGCCGAACGCAACTCCTCATCATTGCGGGCCATCGCGGCCATGGCCATAGGCAACTCGTGGCCATTGGTGCCGATGGCTTCAAGATCGTGCTTGTAAGCAAGGAACGCGTTGGAGGTGCCGCTGAAACTTGCGCCGATGGTGTCGCTGATGGCGTTCACGACGTATTCATGCCACAGAAAGCTGTGCCTGCGGCGCGTGCCGAAGTCGCTTATGCTCAGATCCGGAACGCCGCGCAGACGCTCCAGCTTTTCCCAGAGCCGGGTCTTGGCGCGCGCGTAAAGAATGTCGAGTTCCAGCTCGCTCAACTGCTTGAGCGCGGCGCGCGTCTTCAATTCGCCGATCTGGGCGAGCGCGTAAATCTCCCACATCGATGTTCCCGACCAGAGCCCATCGAAGCGGAGATGCAGTTGCCCGTCGTGCACGGAGAGTTCGTAATCGGAAAGCCGGAAATCGTGCTCCAGCCAGTCGAGGAAGGCCGGCTCGAAGATGCCGCGGCGGCCGAAGAAGGTGTTGCCCGCGAGCCAGACCAGTTCCGACTTGCGGAAGCGCAGCTTGCGCGTGGCTTCGAGCTGCGCGCGAATCTGTTCGATGCCGACGATGTCGCCCAGGCGCACCGAAGCTGTGCGATTGACGAGCGTAAATGTGGCGCGCGTGCGGGGAAAATGCTTCCAGATGAACTGGAGCATGAGAAGTTTGTAGAAGTCCGTGTCGAGCAGGGAGCGCGTGATGGGATCCATCTCCCAGTTGTGATCGTGCGCGCGGCGGGCCAGATCGATAATCACGTTAAAGTCAGTTTACAGTTCTTAGTTCATAGTTCGCAGCTTTTTGGCGGTTCCATTCGTACGATCAGGGCGGGAACTGCTAACTGCTTGCCAGTGTATACTGGCGCGGTGTTGGCGATGGAGTTGAGCAAGATGAGCCGCAAGGCACGTTCGGGAGACGAAAAACTGCAATGAGTTCAGTGAACCGGCGGCGATTTCTCCTGGGCACGGCAGCCGCGGCTGCACAGGCAGGCGTGGCTACGGCCATGGCGCACGCCGAGCCGCTTCCCGGGCAAGAAACTCATCCAAAGCCGGAAAAAAAGCCGAACATTGTCATCTATCACTCCGACCAGTTTCGTTGGGATTTTGTGGGCGCGAATGGGCTGAACAGCTCCACGCATACGCCGAATCTCGACACGCTGGCTGCGAGCGGCACGAATTTTGCCTGTGCGGTGACGAATCAGCCGGTATGCGCGCCGTCGCGGTCGGTGACGATCACCGGCCGCTACGCTACCGAGACGGGCGTGTGGCGGAATGGCCAGGGGCTGCGGCAGGAATTACCGACGCTGGCGACGGAGCTGCGCAAAGCCGGATACACGGCCAATTACATCGGCAAATGGCACATGGCGCCGGGTACAGAGGCAGAAGGCGGCGGCTCGGGAGCGGTCAAGCCCGAGCATCGCGGCGGATTTCTCGATCTGTGGGAAGCGGCGAATGCGCTCGAGCATTCCAGCCATCCGTATGAAGGAACGATCTGGGATCGCGACGGAAATCCCATCACGTTCAAGGATGAGTACCGCGTGGATTTCATCACGGATCGCGCGGAAAAGTTTCTGCGGCAGAAGCAGGAGACGCCGTTTCTGCTGATGATTTCGCAACTGGAGCCGCACCAGCAGAACGACCTGGGGCGCATGGTGGGACCGAAGGGCTCGGCGGAGCGATTCAGCGACGCTTTTGTCCCTGCGGACCTGCGCAGCTTTCCCGGCGACTGGCACAAGCAACTGCCCGACTACTACGGCGCGTGCGAAAGCATCGATGCATCCGTAGGCCGCGTGCGCAAGGTGCTGGAAGAGGAAGGCCTGAGCGAAAATACGATCTTCGTGTTCATGAGCGACCACGGATGCCACTTCATGACGCGCAACCAGGAGTACAAGCGCAGCACGCACAATAGCAGCCTGCGCGTGCCACTGCTGATCGAGGGTCCTGGATTCGAGCGCGCGCGGCAGGTTCAGGAGATTGTGGGGATCATTCACATTGCGCCGACGCTGTTGGATGCGGCAGGCGTGGAGGTGCCTGCGTCGATGAAGGGAAGAAGCATTCTACCGCTGCTGCGGGACGCCAAAGCGCGGAGCGAGTGGCCGAACCGCGAGCTGATTCAGATTAGTGAGTCGATGACAGGACGCGCCATCCGGACCAAGGATTGGACGTATTGCATCGCAGATTCGACGGGCGCGGCGGACAAACCCACGAGCACGAATTACCATGAGTATCAACTCTACGATCAACGCAACGATCCGCACGAGCTGGTGAACCTGGCCGGCAGGAAGGAATACCGTGCGACCGCGGATGAGCTGGGCCAGCAACTGAAGGAGTTGATGGTGCAGGCCGGCGAGGCGGAGCCGGAAATTGTGCCGGCAAAACTGTATGCATAACATTGCTGAGGGAAAGAACGGAGTTCGACATGCACGGCCCTGAAAGTCTCGATAAGTGGTTGGCAAACGGCGTCCTCATCAGCGATGGCGCATGGGGGACGCAGTTACAGGCACGTGGATTGCCCGCCGGAATTATCCCCGACACATGGAACCTGACGCATCCCGAGCAAGTGGAGGCCGTGGCGCGCGCGTATGTGGAGGCGGGGAGCCAAGTGATTCTGACCAACAGTTTCCGCGCCAATGCTATCGCCATGCACGCGAGCTCCGCGGCCGATCTTGACGCGATCAATCGCGCCGCTGTGACGATTTCGAAGAAGGCTGCGGGCGCGCGGGCGCTGGTTTTTGCATCCATCGGGCCGGCGGGCAAGATGCTGCTCTCCGGTGAAGTGAGTGCTGAAGAGTTGACTGCGGCATTTTCCGCGCAGGCGCAGTCGCTTGCCGCTGCCGGCGCGAATGCGCTGCTGATCGAGACCATGAGCGATCCGGACGAGGCGCGGCTCGCGGTGCGCGCGGCAAAAGCTAAGGGGCTGCCCGTGATCGCGTCGTTTGCGTTTGACTCCGGCAAGAACAAGGACCGGACCATGATGGGCGCGACACCCGAAGTGGTTGCCTCCGCCATGGCGGAGGCGGGCGCGGACGGCGTCGGCGCGAACTGCGGCGTGGGCGTCGAATTTGCCGTGCCGATTTGCCAGCGTCTGCACGCGGCATGTGATTTGCCTATCTGGATCAAGCCCAACGCCGGATTGCCGGTGATGGAGGGGGCGGCGATTCACTACGCGACAACGGCTGAGTATTTTGCTTCGTACTTCGCCGCACTGCGCGACGCGGGCGCATCGTTTGTGGGCGGCTGTTGCGGCTCGACGCCGGAGTTCATTCGCGCGCTGGTGGCGGCGAAGGGCGCGGCATAACGTTGCGTCAAATCCTTAGGCCGTCTCGGAGTCGCGGCTACGTCTGCGGGATTTTCGTCACATTGACCGTCCGCGGCGGAATGGGCGTCGCCGGCAAACTGAAGGTGTCGATCGGGTCGGGCGCTGCCGGATTGAAATCTGGAAGATCGTTGGTCAGGTATTTGCGCAACGGCAGCTTGTCCTGACGAATGCCGTGCACGATGCAACGCGCCAGTTCGTAAGCGCCGTAGCCGTTGAAATGCGTATCGTCGCTGATGGCTTCCGTCTGGTTGGGAAAACTGTTTGCGGGATAGTGCATAAAGGCCCGGAGGGTCCCCTCGGCGCCCAGAGCCTCAAAGAGAGTCTTGCTCATCGCATTCAAATCGATCAAAGCCACCTGCTGCTCGGCGGCAACTTCGCGCATGGCGCCGGGATATGCGGCGAGTGAATTGGTGATCTTCCCCTCGGCATCGAAGGTGCGGCGATTCATGCTGGTGACGAGCACTGGCGTCGCTCTTTTGGCGCGCGCCTGGGCGATATAGTCGATGAGCAGCTTCTTGTAATCTTCGAGCGAGACGGCATTCGGCTTCTGATCGTTGTGTGCGAACTGGATGAAGAGATAATCGCCCGGCTGAATCAGGGACATGATTTTGGCAAGGCGCTGCTCGGTGACAAAGCTGCGTGTGGTTTCACCCGACTCCGCATGATTGGCGACCACCACGCCGGGGCGGAAGAAGCGGGGCAGCATCTGACCCCACGCCGCCCAAGGTTCCACGTCCTGATCGACAACCGTGGAATCTCCGGCGAGGTAGATTGTCGTCTCGTGGATGGGCTCGATGCGGAGTTCGCGGAAGCTCGGGTGGTCGCCGTTGAACTCCAGAGTGAGCTTCGCGTCCCAATCCAGATTGCCGACTTCGCGCGGTTTCAGGTGCACGGTGTGCGAGGCATCGCCGGCGATGGCCGGGACGCGCACGTTGACATCGAATTTGCGCGTGACGGCGCCATTGGCCTTCACCGCAACCTTTTCCAGCATGAGCCGCCGCGCTTCGGTCCAGACCGTCGTCGTGGAGGGCTGTGCGCTGCCGAGTGTGACAGTGATGCGATAGCTGCCCTCAGGCAATGCGACGGAGAAGAAGAATGGCTTATCGCTGGAGCAGGATTTCGAATCGGCCTGCGGAAGTGTCTGGAGATCGAAGCCGGGTGTAGTGGCCGAGTAGATGGAGCTCGCGGTCAGCGGAGTTGCGCCCGTGCGGGATTTTCCGCAGACGAAGGTTTGCGCAGGCGTGGCGAGGGCGGCGGCGAGGAGGATGGCAAGAACGAATTGCTTCATGAGTGTCGTCAATGTGCCTGCGCAGGATCAGGCGGAATCGTATGCGTTGACGTGGGTTCGACAGGATTGAACTGGCGCGCGAGGTCGGGCGTGGATTCGACATCGGTGGCCGACGAATCGGCCTTTGCGACTTCGACGCCAAAGACGTAGCTCGGCCCAAACATATTGCTGGTGAAGATCACGAGCTTTTTATCCGGCGAGAAGCGTACGTTGGGTTCCTCGCGGTAGTTATGGTGCGACATGTTGACGAGGTGCTCGGCGTGGAAGACGCCGGGCTGCCAGAAATCCGGCCCGTTGAGCGCATCCGCGGTGACGGTCAGCGTTTGCGGATGGAGGAGTTCGATCCACTCGCCATTCTTGGCGCGCGCCACTTGTCCCGGATCGCCGCCGTCGTCGCAGAAAATGTCGAGGTCCTTGGTCAGATTGAAGTGGATGCCCCAGTCGTCGCGCTCCATGTGAAACGCGGTGCGCTTACCGGTCTTCAAGTTATAGCCGGCCAGATAAAAGACCTCGCCCTTGGGGTATTGCCAGTCGTACCAGATGGTTTCTCCGTCGAGTCCCCAGAATTCGTGGCCCGCAATCTCCATGGCCATGGTGCGTTTGTGGATGAGCTGATTGTGCGTGCCGTCGGTGTGGATCATCCAGATGCGGTCGACTTTGTGCCACGGGCCTTCGTGGCAGTACATCAGCAATTCGGGGTCGGCGGGCGAAAAGAGCAGGTGATTGACCCAGTCGGTGGAGTGCAGCAGGACCTTGATATCACCGGGCTTCTCGCCGTTAGGGCCGGGCTCAAGACGGATGGTGAAGAGCTGAAGTGGCAGGCGCGCGGCCAGGCGGCGCTCCATCATTTGGCCCTTATCGAGGGGCTGGTAGTGTGGACCCTGCTCGGGGCTGGCTACGCGATTGTCGCCGCCACCCGTAGACGGTTGTGGCCGCGGCGGCGCGTTCTGCCCGTATTGCTGGTCGGGCCGGTTGCTTTCGTCGAACGTGCCCGCGGCGAGGGTTTCGTCGGCATTGATGCAGACGATCATGTGACGTTCCGGCAGATCGACGAGCTTGCGAATGGCGCCGGTGTAGACGTCGGCCTTGTAGACAGAGGTGACTTGGGTCTGCGGATCGGTCTGGGTGTAGAAGACGCTGTTGGTCTTGAATCCTGCGACAAGCGCGCGGACGCCAAAGCGGAAAAAGCCACCCGGCCCCGGCTGGGCGTCGGCGGGGCGCGGCGGATTGGGCACCACGAGGCGCGTCTTCTCGGTCTCCATGTCCATGGCGTGGATGCCGTCGGGCGCGGTGTAGATCATGGTTTTGTGGTCGGGGGTGTAGCCATTCACGTTGAAATAAAAACCACCCGAGTTGGGCTCATCGGTGAGGCGCCAGACACGGTGGCCGGTGTCCTTGTCGACCCAGGTCTTCGGCGGGGCGGGCTGTGCAGTTTGGGCGGCGATGATCGCGGCTGGTGCGAGGGCAAGGCAGGCAACGGCAGGGAGAAGGCGGCGCAACATTGTGAGGGGCTCCTTGAGGAGGGAATGGCATTGCGCGCGGCGGCTTTTTGGATGAGCTTTTCACCTTGGCCGGGTGCGCCAGAGATTTATACACCTTAGAGGTTATGGTTGGGAATGATTTATCGGCTGAATTGTCTGGCGTTCTTCGTTGTTCGGGCATCCCGTTCTTTGCCGGTAAAACGGGATGGCGAAAAACGCACTGTGGTTGCACAAACGGCGGAGATCGTCATAGATGTAGAACCCTCCGTCGTAGATCAATCCCCGGTCTCAGAATCGAGACCGGGGCCACCCGTCCGCCCGTTAAACAGAGGTCATCGAAAAAAGATTCTAGATTCTCCATCTAGGACTAGGGTCTTCGGCAAGCCATCCTGATTGCACCTGAGTGAATCTCCATCCTCTTCAGATACCGGGAATCGCAGCGAGTCCGGCTTAACTAGAACTGGACGGTCGGAGACCACGTATTGCCCTACATAGTT
>Ga0302276_10000461_pt1 | contig 37806 bp, 33 predicted proteins | sample III_Bog_N2_3_FD_198768 | JGI IMG/M metagenome (GOLD analysis project Ga0302276, IMG submission 198768) | Peat permafrost microbial communities from Stordalen Mire near Abisko, Sweden - III_Bog_N2_3 | ecosystem: Environmental > Terrestrial > Soil > Wetlands > Peat | place: Sweden: Abisko...
AACGAGGTTTGCCCTTTGTGGCCGGGCCAGCCCATGACGGCGCATTGGGGCATTCCCGATCCGGCGGCTGCGCAAGGCACGCGCGCGGAAATCGAGAGGGCCTTCGCCACGGCATTCGCTTCGCTCGACCGCCGCATCAGCCTCTTCCTCAGCCTGCCTTTGGCAACGCTTGATGCGTTCGCCTTGCAAAAGGAGATTGACAAGATCGGAAAGCAATAGGCAAGGGAAAAGAAGTGAGTGCGAGGCGCCGCCAGGTTATCGTAATTGAATCGTCTGGCGCTCTTGCCGCAACCACGTCAGGCGGCTGAGTTTTTCAGCGCGTCAGACGTGAGCGGCAGCGTGATAACGATGCGCGCTCCTCCGCCTTCGCGATTGCCGGCCGTGACCGCTCCGCCGTGGGCGCGCACCACTGCATCCACGAAGGCCAGGCCAAGCCCGTGGCCATTCGACTCGCGTCCCTTCACGCGCCGCTCGAACAGATGCTGGATGACCTCGGCAGCAAAGCCCGGCCCATCGTCTTCCAACACCAGCAGCGCCATATCATCCTGCGCCTTCAATTGGACCGTCACCGAGCTTGCGGCGGGCAGATGCTTCAGCTCATTGTCGAAGAGATTGGCAATCATGCGATGGATCAGCGCTGCATCCGCGGTCACTTTCATTGGTCCGCCGCTGTGCAGCCTGATTTGCAACCCTCTCTCGGACATGGAGGGTTCATACAAATCGATCATGACTCTGAATAACTCATCCAGCTCGATCTCCGTCGGCGTGAGGCGCAGCGCATCCGCCTTGGCCTCGGCAACGTCCAGCGACTGATTCAGGAATTCACTCAGGCGATCCAGTTCTTCGATAGCAGAGACGATGGGCTCGATCTGTTCATCCTGCGCGGCGGAGAGCGACATCTCCAGTTTGCCGCGAATCGCCGTCAAGGGGCTGCGCAAGTCGTGCGCCAGCGAGTCGGTAATGGTGTGCAACTGGTGCATCGAACTCTCGATGCGGTCCAGCATGCGGTTGAGCGTCCGCGCCAGGTTGCCCACTTCATCGTTTCGCTGGGTGGTGGGAACCCTGGAGTTCAAGTCGGAATGGCCGATCCTGGAAGCAGCTTCGCTGATCTCGCGCACGTGACTCAACATGCGGCGCGTTGTGAAAAATACAATGCCGAATCCGAGAAGAACCAGCAGGAACCACAGAGACACGAAGCGAAGCCCCAGGGCTCTCAGCACCCGCAGCTCATCCCGCTCAGAGAGTCCGAGATAGATGCGTGTGCCGTCGTCCAGGCGAAGTGAGGCCACCCGAAAGGGGATTGCAAACCCGCTCACATGCAGGTCCATGGGCCGGTCGGGAAGAAAGGCACTCGCCTTGATGGCTCTGAGAGTGAGCTCGCCGCTGCCTGCGCCGACCCATAACTTGAGCGAGCCATCGGAGCCGGTCTGCAAAAAGAACACTGAGTCATTCGAGCCAGTATCGGACGGCAGCTTGTTGGGAACTTCCTTGCTGGCCAGCTCGGCAACTTCTCCCACCACTCGACTGTAGAGGGCGTCTTTCGGCGTTCGCTCTGCCACATCTTCCAAAACCTCAATCTCGCCGGACAACCACGCATCGCTGCGGCGCTGAATATCGTCGGCGACAAAGCGATGCAAGAAAACAAACACCAGCATTGTTCCGCAGGCAAAGGCCAGCGTTGCCCAAAGCGAGATGCGCCAGGCGGCGCTGCGCATGATCGGTCTAGCGGTCCTTGAGGACATAGCCCACCCCGCGCAAGGTGCGAATCAGCGGCTGTTGCCCTTTGCCATCGACCTTGCCGCGCAAGCGATAGATGTGTACATCCACAACGTTGGTATCGGGCTGAATGCGCATGCCCCAAACCTGATCCAGGATCATGGAGCGCGTTACCACGCGGCCCGCGTTGCGGCAAAGGTACTCCAGCAGAACAAACTCCTGCGGCGTCAGTTGCAGAATCTGCCCGGACCGGGAAGCCTCGTGCCGCAGCAGATCCAGTTCGAGATCGAGGACGCGCAAACGCGTGGCCTCGTTGCCCGGAGGGCTGTTGCGCTTGAGCAGGTTGCGCAGCCTTGCCAGCAGCTCCGCCAGCGCAAACGGCTTGGTCAGATAGTCGTCGCCGCCCTGCTCCAGACCGCGCACCCGGTCGTCGACGGACCGGCGCGCCGACAGGATCAGCACCGGCGCCTTTACCCCAAGCTGGCGCAGGCGGAGGATCAGGCTGATGCCGTCCATGTCGGGCAGTCCAAGATCGACGATCAGGATGTCAAAGACGCCCTCCGCGGCAAGCCGCTCGGCACTCTTGCCGTCCGCCGCTGCTTCCACCTGATAGCCTGCTTCCTCCAGCGAGCTGCGCAGGAAGCTCTGTATGTCGAGTTCGTCTTCAACCAGTAGAAGCCGCATGAACGGATATTAGTGTATTCAGCGTAACTTGTCATCGGAGCAGCAAGGAACCAGCGTGATAAACCTGATGGAAATGCCAAGATGAACACTTTGTCATGGTCGCGTCGGTTCTTTGTCATGTAGGTTAAGTATGATCGATAGCGGATAGGCAGGCTGTATTGTGATCCCCTCTGGCCATACCGGGAAAAGCTATCGCCAGCGAGTCTTCACTTTTTGTCCGTGCGTACTTTTGGCATCTTCTTTGCCCGGCAAGATGAACAAATCGTCATGAAGATACTTCCGATTCGGTGCTTTCCAAGGCAAGAGCCAGTTCGTCTCACCCATGGATCGAGATTGAGTCAATTCCGCCGCAGGAACCCAGGCAGAAATATCCAAAGACGAGAATGTTGTCAACGAACAGGAAATGACGAGGATCAGAGTGCCAACGGCGCCATATATGAATGCATTGGACACCAATCCGTTCGCTGATGCCTTCAGCGCCTCTCTGCCGCTGCCGCCGGCGCTCGACCCGCATTTCGAGGAAGCGCTTCGCCACGTGCTCGACAATCCCGGAAGCCTGGTGCGCCCGCGCATGGTCTTCCAGATGGCGCTTGCGTACGGGTTGGATGCCGCGCCCGCGCAAGATCTGGCCATTGCCCTGGAATACTTCCATACGGCTTCGCTTCTCTTCGACGACCTGCCGTGCATGGACAACGCCTCGGAGCGGCGCGGCGTTCCCTGTGTGCATCTGGCCTTTGGCGAGGCGGGCGCCATTCTGGCCGCGCTTGCGCTGATCAATCGCGCCTACGCGCTTATTTGGCGGGCAGCCTCATCGAGTGCTGCGAATCGCCAGTCGCAGGCATTGGCCTATATCGAGAAGTGCCTGGGCATGGACGGGCTGCTCAACGGGCAGAGCCTTGACCTCCACTACGCCATGCTGCCGCACAGCCGGGAGACAACCGAGAGCATTGCGCGCGGCAAAACTGTTTCGCTGATTCGGCTCACGCTGGTGCTGCCGGCCATGCTGGGCGGCGCCTCTGCGCGTGAGATTCAACTGCTGGAGCGGATCGCCCTCTACTGGGGCCTCAGCTATCAGATTGTGGACGACCTGAAAGATGTGTTGCAGAGTGCGGCTGAAGCAGGCAAGACCGTGGCGCACGACGTTCTGCTCGACCGGCCCAACATCGCGTCGGCCATCGGCGTCGAGGGCGCGATCGAGCGGCTCAACCGCTTCCTTCATCTGGGTGACTGCACGCTTGACAGCCTGCTTGTCTCAAAGCCCGCGCTTTCCTTTCTCGGCAAACTCCGCAACGACTTGCAGGCAGAACTCGTCCGCGTGACCCACAGCGCCGGTGCAATGGCCATGGGAGCGCGGGCATGATCTTTCTCAAGCTGATCCTCACCAATCTTCTGCGCCACCGCATCCGCTCGCTCATCAGCATCGCCGGCATCGCCTTCAGCGTGGCCGCCATGCTCACCGTGGTCACCATCCTGCAAGGCGCCATCGGCATGTTCTCCGGCATTCTGTCCAGCGACAGCGAGGTCATCGTTTTTGAGCGCAATGTTTCTGACCTGTTCTTCAGCAATGTTCCCGCGGCAGCGGTTGCGGAGATTGCGAACTGGCCGCTCGTGGCCCATGCCGACCCGGTGCTCTTCGGCATTGTGTCCAGCAGCGATCACCCCATCATTACCTGCTTTGGCGTCACCGCTGCCGATGCGCGCATTCGCAAGGCCACGTGGATCGCGGGCGATCGCGCCATGTTTGCGCAGCACGGCGACGACGTGGTTCTCGGTGAGCGGGCGGCGGAGTTTATGGCGGCGGCTCTGGGCAGCCATGTGCAGATTGGCCATGCGCTCTTCCATGTCATCGGCATCCTGAAGACGGCCAACGGTTTTGAGGACGGCGGCATATTCATGCCGCTCGCCTCCGCGCAAAGCTTCTTTCACAAGCAGGGATCTTCCTCTGTAATCACCATCAAGCTGCGCAACAAGGACGATGCTGCCGCCTTCAAGAACCTGGTCAAAGGGAAGTATCCAAACCTGATTGCGCTGAAGGATGCGGAGTTCGATCGCTCCTATTCCCAATTCAAAATCCTGAAGGCTACAGCCTGGGCTGTGGGCGGGTGCGGCCTGTTGCTGGGAGGCCTGGGCGTGGCCAACACCATGATCATGTCGGTCTTTACGCGCATTCGCGAGATCGCCATTCTGCGCGTGAACGGCTTCTCAAACACGCAGATCGCGGCCATGATCTTCGGCGAGTCGGCGGTTGTCTCGGTCTTTGGCGCGCTGACGGGGCTGGCGATCGGCACCTGCTTCCTCTATGCGCTCAAACTGGTCCCGGCTCTGCACGGCTATATCGACGTGTCGATGCAGCCGCTCGTCATGCTGGTGGTAATTGCGCTGGCTTTGCTTACAGGCATTGCCGGCGCGCTTTACCCGGCCATCTATGCCATGCGTATCCGCGCGGTGGAGGCGCTTCGCTTCGAATGAACACCACGGCGCAAGCAAGCGAAAACGGGCGCGTTGTTCTGCGCGCCGAGAACGTTTGGAAGAGCTATGAGGATGGGACCATCGCGGTCCTCAAGGGCGCGAGCTTTGAGGCTGTCGAGGGCCAGACCATTGCTCTCTGCGGCCCCTCGGGCTGCGGCAAGAGCACACTGCTGCACCTGTTTGGCGGCCTTGACTTGCCGGACCGGGGATGGGTTTCAGTCAACAGCGTCGAGATCAACCGGCGGCGCAATCTGCTGCGTCTTCTGCGCCACGAGGTTGGTTTTGTTTTTCAGCTTCACAATCTCATTCCCGATCTCACGCTTGAAGAGAACTGCCTGATTCCCACGGTGGCCGCGGGAGTGGATCGCCGGACTGCACAGGCGCGCCTGCATCATCTCACCGATCGCACCGGCTTGAGCCATCGCCTCGGCCAACGCATCCAGAAGCTCTCGGGTGGAGAGCGCCAGCGCACCGCGCTCTGCCGCGCGCTGATGAACAAGCCCAAGATTCTGCTGGCCGACGAGCCCACCGGTTCGCTCGATGAACACTCCAGCGCCGCGGTCTTCGATCTGCTGCTCGACATTGTGGCCACCGAGGGTGTGACGCTGGTGATGGCGACCCACGATCGCGGTCTGGCCGCGCGCTGCGACCGTCTCCTGGAAATGCACGATGGGAGGATTCGTGAGCCTGAATCCATCTGACGCGATCACGCTTCCTCGTCAGGCGTCGCAGGGTGTGGCCATCGCCGCATGGCACAGCCTCTTCTGGCTGGTGCTGGCCAATGCCATCGGCGTGATGATCGCGATTTTACTGCTTTTTCCCGCACTCAACCGCGGGCTGGGCGAGTGGACTTACGGGCGCTGGATCATGGTGCACATGAATCTGGAACTCTATGGCTGGACCAGTCTGCCTATGGCCGGATTCCTCTTCAAGGTGTACGGCGCGGACCGCGGGCCCGCCGCCGAATGGCGCCGTCCGGTTCTCTGGCTGTGGTCCACCGCGCTGGCCGTCGGCGCGCTCTCCTGGCTCTCCGGCCACTCCAGCGGCAAGCTGTTCCTTGACTGGAGCGGATACGCGCGCGTGGCATTTCCGCTGGCCATGTTTGCGCTGTGGCTGCTTCTTGTGTTCTCCTTCATTCGCGAATGGAACACCGCGGCCAATCGAAGCCTCGCGGCGCGCAGCGGAAAGATCGCGGGTCTCGTGTTGCTGCTGGCCGTTCCTGTCACGATCTACATCGCATGCAGCCCCAATCTGTATCCTGCCATCAATCCCGACACCGGCGGCCCCACGGGCGCAAGCCAGCTTGAATCGTCTCTCATCGTTGTTGCGATTCTGCTGATGCTGCCGTTCGGATTGGCGCAGCGCAAGGCTGGCCGCTCGCGGTGGATCACGATAGCCTGGTTGGTTGTAGCGGCGGAGTCTGTTCTTTGCCTCGCTCTGGGCCGGGCCGACATCAGCCATCATCGTCCTGCGCAATATCTCGGCCTGGGCAGCTTGCTCGTCTGGCTGCCGCTTACTCCCGCGTACTATGCGGCCTTCCAGTGGCACGCCAACACGCGCCTCTGGCGCCGCGCATTTCTCGGCTGGTGGCTGGCGCTGGTTCTAACCGGGTGGATCATGTTTCTGCCCGGCGTGCTGGACCACTTCAAATTCACCGATGGTCTGGTCGGCCACTCCTTCATCGCCATGGCCGGCTTCACTTCAAGCCTGCTCATCTTCGTCATGGTCCAACTGCTGGGCGAGGACGGATGGATCTTCAATCGCAGCAGGTCGTTCTACCTCTGGAATGGCAGCGTCCTCGCGTATGTCGTACTGATGTCGGTGGCCGGATGGCGCGAGGGCTTTGACCCTACCTTCACCATCGTGCCCAGCGCTGCGCGCGACGTTCTCTATGCCCTGCGCCTGGTGTCTGGATTGCTGATGTTTGCAGCCTCTCTCGACTGGTTCGTCGACGCCACGACACTGCTGCGCGAACCCGCGTCAGTATCTCGTCAAATTCCCATCGCACAGGAGGAGACCGTATGAAGCGCCCCGTTCTATTCAGCTACCAGATGCTCACCGGCTTCTCTGACAGTTCGACCGGTGTGCTGCTCATTGCCGCGCCGGAGTTCACCCTGCGGCTGATGGGCCTGCATGTGCCCGCCGATGCGTTGCCCTTCCTGTCCTTTGTGGGCGCCTTTGTGCTCTCTGTCGGTCTGTGCTGCCTTTATGGCGGTTACCTCGCCTATTGCGGAGCGTGCGCGGGAAAGCTTGAAATCGTATGGATGCTCACTGCGATCATCCGCAGCAGTGTGGCTGCTTTTGTGGTGATGCAGATTCTCTTCGGCGCGCTTGAAGCAGGATGGCTGACAGTGGCCGTCTTCGACGCCTCCTGCGCTCTGGTCCAGGCCATCGGCCTGCGCAAAGGCTGGCTGCGCCGTGCAGCCTAGGGCAACGCACAGCACGGGCAGGCAAGGCGTTTGCCTTGTCGCCCTCACCTATGTCTATTTCCTCATCTTTGCGCAGTTTGCGTTTCTCCATCGGCTGGCGAGCCTGGGCATTGCCGGCGCGTATCTGAAGTCCGTGATGGCCGCCATGGCCGCCGGTGGAATTCTGCTCAGCTTGCTCGCGCCCCGCATAACGCTCTGGCCCTCAGCGAATCTGCGGCTGCGTGCTGCCTTCGGCGCCTGCGCCGCGGCGGCCTTCCTCACGCTTCTTCCCCTTGGCGTTGCCGCCAGCGTGGCCGTCTCGTTGCTGATTGGCGCGGGGCTGGGCCTGCTCACCGTCACGCTGGTCACGTATCTGCGCCAGTGGACGGGCAATCGAAATCCTCTCTTCAAGGTTGGACTGGGAACAGGACTCGGTTATCTGGTCTGCAACTTTCCTCCGCTCTTTACGGCCTCACCGCAAGCGCAGGCCGCCACCGCCGCGGTGCTTTGCCTTGCCGGCATCTGCATCCCGCTGCGTGGGTCCGCTCAGCCTGAGAGCGGGACAGCGATCGAGCCGCCGCAGCGCGCATTCCCGTTTCTCCGCGTGCTGGCCTGCTTCGCCGCGCTGGTCTGGCTGGACTCCGCCGCCTTCTTCATCATTCAGAATGCACCGGCATTGAAGTCCGGCACATGGGAAGGCACGGTTCATCTTTGGACAAACGGTCTGCTGCATCTTGCCGCCGCCTTGGCCAGCGCATGGTTTCTTCGCCGCCGCGGACTCTCGCTGGTTCTCTCGGCCGCATTTGTTTCGCTGGGCCTTGCCTGCCTGCTGCTGCTTTCTCCCGATCGCGTTGTGCTCGCTTCAATCTTCTATCCCATCGGAGTTTCGCTTTACTCCGTGGCGCTGGTCGCCTATCCCGCCCTGCTGGCTCCGGCCGCGTCCGTCGCGGTGCGCGGCCGTCAGGTGGGTTGGATCTACGCGATTGCCGGATGGTGCGCGTCCGCTCTCGGCATCGGCATGGGCCAGAATCTTGGGTATGTGCCGCCCGCCTTTGTGTTGGCAGCAGGCGTGGTCATTCTGTTTCCATGGCATCTCGCCATCCTTCGCCAACGCCGGCGCGAGTTGGCGCTGACGGCGGCCTTTCTGTTGACGGCGTTTGGCCTGGATCGCATTCAGTCTTCCGGCCATGCCGCTCCGCAGCTCACGCAGGTGGAGCGCGGCCGGCAGGTATATATCTCCGAAGGCTGCATCGCTTGCCACTCGCAGTATGTGCGGCCCAATTCACCCGACGTTCTGATGTGGGGACCCGTCCAGACGATGGAGGAGTTGCGCCGCGAGCGGCCGCCGCTGATCGGCAACCGCCGCCAGGGTCCGGACCTGGCAGAAGTGGGCGGCCGCCGCTCACCGCATTGGCTCAAGGCGCATTTCAACGATCCGCCGGAGGTGAGTGGCGCTTCGATCATGCCGTTCTACGGCTTTCTCTTCCGCGACCAGCGTGGTGACGATCTGGTGGCGTACCTTGCCAGTCTCAGAGGCCCCGGCACGGAGCAGCATCTGGCTGCGGAACAAGCCTGGCGTCTGCCGCCTTCCGCAGTCGCAGCGGCCGATGCGCGCGAGGGCGAACACATCTTTGCGCGGCACTGCGCAACCTGCCACAGCGCGGGCGGGCGCACCCGCTGGCAGATGAGTTTCAAGCGGCTTCCCCCCGACCTTACCGTTGGTCCTTATCTGCACCTCTCGCCTTCCGTTGCACCCGCGCGGCAAATGGAGCGCCTGGCGCAGATTGCCAAGTTCGGAATCCCCGGAACCGATATGCCGGGGCACGAATACCTGTCCGACCGCGAGATTGCCTCCATCAGCCTCTGGTTGACGCAGACTGTTGCGCAGCCCACTCCAAACCGCTAAGAACACCTTCAACACTGGAGAAGAATCATGAAGATCATCGCCAAATCCCTCTTCCTCGCGCTCCCTCTGTTCCTCGTCCCTTGTGCCTTTGGCCAGCATCAAACATTCACCGTGAACCCCTGCGCCAGTGCAGTCGCATTTTCATTGGGCGGCAATACGCACCACGTGGACGGAACCTTCCATGTGCAGAGCGGAGCGGTCGAGTTCGAGCGCAGCGGGGGAAAGATTTCTGGCTCCGTGGTGGTGGCCGCTGGCAGCGGCGACAGCGGCGACCAGGGGCGCGACAAGAAGATGAAGTCCGATGTGCTGGACGTGGCCCACTATGCCGAGGTGTCCTTTGTGCCGCAGAGCTATCAGGGGGCCATTGCGGCCTCGGGCGACTCCACCGTCCAGGTCACCGGCAACTTTACGCTGCACGGCGCTGCGCATGAAATCACGGTTCCCATGCAGCTTCATATCGAGGGAACCAGCCTCACGGCCAAGACTCATTTTACCGTTCCCTACGTCCAGTGGGGCCTGAAGGATCCCAGCATCTTCATCCTCAAGGTCGCCAAGGAAGTCGGCATCGATCTCACGCTGGTGGGCAATTTGTCGGCCGCAAACTAGGTCTCTGACCGGATGGTTTCGCACCATTGAATCCGTGGTTTCCCAGGTCTCAAAAACGAGACATCCGCCCCACGGACGAAGGCCTGTCCGTGGGGACCCCGGACCTGGGGCCCCCAGCGTAAATCGGCGCGCCGCTTCAGCCTCTTCGCTTTCTCAGTACCCAGGTGGTCATGCAGCGAAGGTCCTGCACGATGGTCGTCTTCAGCGAATCCACCAGCACCGCGTTCATCTGCTCGGTCAAATCCAGCAGCATCTGTTCATCCACCAGGAACCACTCCGAGCCGTCTCCAACAATGAATCGGTTGCCCTGCACCCACTCGAAGTCCATGCCGATCCGCGAGCCCAGCCGGCAGAACAGCATCCCGCCCGGCCGCAACACGCGCCAAAGCTCGGCCAGCATGGCCCTGAAGTGCCGGTCATCGCGGGCAAAGTGAAGCACCGCGCTGCACAACACCACATCGGCAAACCCGTCGGGAAACGGCATCCGTTCGATCGGTCCAACCTGGAAGTTCTCCGCGGGCAAACCGGTACCAAGCGAGGCAGAAAGCTTGCGGACGTGCTCCACCGCTTCGGCATTCTCGTCCAGAGCGAATACCTTGCACCCTTCCCGCAGCAAATGCACCAGATTGCGCCCGTAGCCGCAGCCGGCATCGAGCACACACATGCCGGACGCAATATTGCCGCGCAGGATTTGATCGAAGACATAAATATCGATTTGCCCGAACTGCTCTTGAATGCTGAGCGTCAATGCGTCACCGTCCTTGTGGCAGGCAGGATTGAGAACCCTTCTCCAAGTTGTATCAACATTGTGCGCAGGTTGGGTTCTGGGCGGCCAGCACAACTGGAAACACGGGGACGGGAAGCAAACCCGGGCGGCGCGTTCCAGGAATGGCGGAAAGGGCCGGGGACGAGGCCCTCCTTCAGGGACAAACAGAATCTGGGAAAATCAATACAAAAACTGTTTCGCAGATGAACATTGTGCGCTATTATTCTGGCAGGATAGATTTGCTGCGTCGCGGCAACCTGGGGTTGGGCTCGATGCGCAAGGCCCCGGCAAGTGGTTTTGCAGGACTGAAGGATAGCAAGATGGGTGAAGAAGGCAAGTTGGCCTCGCAGTGCCCCTGTTATGTTGCCGCCGATCTGGGCGCAAGCAGCGGACGTGTGATGGCCGCACAGGTGGTTGAAGGCCGCTTGCGCCTGCATGAAGTCAGCCGGTTTTCTACGTCGTTTACCAGGGATGCGGAAAGCGGTTATCTGTGCTGGGGAATCGACGCCATTGAGGATCAGGTGCGCCGCGGCTTTGCGCAAGCTGCTGCCCTGGCCCCCATGCGCAGCGTGGGCGTGGATAGCTGGGGCGTGGATTATCTCCTGCTCGATGCCCAATTGCGCCGTGTTGGCCACGCGGTCTGTTATCGCGACGAGCGGACCCAGGGGATGATGGAGCGGGTGGCGGCGCGCATGCCTGCGGCTGAGATCTACCGCCGCACCGGCATCCAGTTCATGGTCTTCAATACGCTCTATCAACTCGCCGCGATGGCCGCGCAGGAGCCGGAGTGGCTGAGCCGCGCGCGCCATCTGCTGATGATTCCCGATTACCTCCATTTCCGCCTGTCCGGAGTCTTGTCCAACGAATACACCGACGCCACCACCACGCAAATGCTCAATTTGCAGGGCGAGTGGGACCGGGAGCTGTTTGCGGCCGCGGGGCTGCCCCAGGTGCTGATGCAGCCGCCGGTTCCGGCGGGCACGGTTCTGGGCGATCTGCAACTTGCCGGCGCTACGGCCAAAGTGGTGGCCCCGGCCACGCATGACACCGCTTCGGCTGTCGCGGGAACGCCTTTCGAGGGCGAAGGCGAGATATTCATTAGTTCCGGAACCTGGTCGTTGATGGGCATGGAAAGCCTGGTGCCGCTGGCGTCGGAGCAGGCGAGGCAGTGGAACTTCGCCAACGAGGGCGGTTTCGGACGCCGCTATCGCGTTCTGAAAAACATCATGGGCCTGTGGCTGTTGCAGCGCTTGAGCCAGGAGTTTGCGGCCCCCATCGACGATGCCCTGATGGACGCAGCAGCGGAGTCCACGCCGTGGCGTTCCATCGTGAACCCCGACGATCAGCGTTTTCTCAATCCCTCTTCCATGAAGCAAGCCATGTGCGCGTACTGCCTTGAAACCGGGCAGCCGGCCCCGGAGACGCTGGCGCAATTTGCGCGCTGCGCGCTGGAGAGTCTGGCGCTCCGCTATCGCATGGTCAAAGAGGAACTGGAATCTCTCAGCGGGCGAAGCCTGGTGCGCATTCGCATCGTCGGCGGCGGATCGCGGAATCGCCTGTTGAATCAGATTTGCGCCAATGCCTGCCAACTGCCGGTGAGCGCGGGCCCGGTGGAGGCCTCGGCGCTGGGCAACGTCTGTGCGCAGATGATCGCCCTGGGCGAAATCGCCAGCCTCGAAGCGGCGCGCGCCCTGATCCGCCAATCCTTTGACCTCGACGAATTCCGCCCCGAACAGGAGATACCGGACCGCGTGTGGCGGCAGTTTCAGGAATATGCAGCAACCAGCAAGCAGGAGGAAGTTCGATGAAAGACGCTGAACAGAAGATCGAGGCCGCGTATGAGCTGGCCAAAGAGCGCTTTGCCGCTATCGGCGTGGATACTGAGAGCGCGCTTCGCAAGTTGAATGAGATTCCCATCTCCATTCAATGCTGGCAGGGCGACGATGTGCGCGGCTTTGAGAATCCCGAGGGCGATTTGACCGGCGGCATCCAGACCAGCGGCAACTATCCGGGGCGGGCGCGCACCGCCAACGAACTGCGCGCCGATCTGGAGATGGCCCTGGCGCAGATTCCCGGCCGCAAGCGCGTCAACCTGCACGCGATCTATCTTGAATCCGCCACGCCGGTGGAGCGCGACGCCATTGAGCCGCGCCATTTCGCAGGCTGGGTCAAGTGGGCCAAGGCGCACGATCTGGGCCTGGACTTCAACCCCACCTGCTTCTCGCATCCATTGAGCGAAAAGGCCACGCTGAGCCATCGCGATGCGAAGGTGCGCCAGTTCTGGATCGACCACTGCCTGGCGAGCCGCAAGATCAGTGAGTATTTCGGCCAGCAACTTGGCACTCCCGCGGTGATGAACATCTGGATTCCCGATGGGGACAAGGATCTGCCCGCGGATCGCTTTGCGCCGCGCAAGCGGCTGATGGCGGCGCTCGATGAGATTCTGGCCGCGCCTCTGGGCAAGCACCACAAGGTCGCCGTGGAAGGCAAACTCTTCGGCATCGGCACGGAAAGTTATACGGTGGGCTCGAACGATTTCTATCTGGCCTATGCGGCCACGCGCAAGGTTCTGCTCTGCCTGGATGCGGGCCACTTCCATCCCACGGAGAACGTGGCCGACAAGATTTCCACGGCCCTCACCTTTCTGGACGAGATTCTGCTCCATGTCTCCCGGCCCGTGCGCTGGGATTCAGACCACGTGGTTCTGCTGGACGACGCCACCATCGCCATCGCCCAGGAAATTGTGCGCGGGAATGCGCTCTCCCGCGTGAACATCGGCCTAGACTTCTTCGACGCCAGCATCAACCGCATCGCGGCCTGGGTGATCGGCGCCCGAAACATGCGCAAGGCTCTGCTGATGGCGCTTCTGGAGCCGGCGGCCCGGCAGATCGAGGCGGAAAGGAACTTCGATGGAGCCGCGCGCATGGCGCTCTTTGAAGAGCAGAAATCCATGCCCTGGTCCGCGGTGTGGGAGTACTACTGCGAACGCCAGAAAGTCGCTCCAGGTATCGAGTGGATTGGTGCGGTGCAGAGCTATGAAACCGAGATACTGGGCAAGCGCGGGAGCAAAGGATGAAGAGTCCCATCGAAGAGTCGTGGTTCATCGGCGCCATGGTCAAGGCAACCACGGATATGTGGTTGAAGGGTTGGGATGAACGGAATGGCGGCAATGTCAGCCTGCGCTTGTCGGCAGAGAACATTGCGCCCTTCCGGCACTGCCTCGCGGAAGACCGGGTGGTGGAGATTGGGGAGACCCTTGCCGAACTGGCCGGGCAGTATTTTCTGGTCACCGGCTCGGGCAAGTATTTCCGCAACGTGCAGTTGGACACCGAGGAGAACCTGGGCCTCATCGAAGTCACAGCGGATGGAACATCGGCGCGCATTCTGTGGGGATTTCGCGGCCAGGGCGTTCCCACTTCCGAGTTGTCCGCTCACCTCAAATCCCATCGCTCGCGGCAGCAGGTCACGGCAGGCGCAAGCCGCGTCATCATGCACTGCCATGCCACCAACCTGATTGCGCTTTCCTATGTGCTCGATCTCTCCGCCGCGGCGCTCACCCGCGCCCTGTGGGAGATGAGCACGGAATGCCTGGTGGTGTTTCCCGAAGGAATCGGCGTGCTGCCGTGGATGGTTCCGGGAACCGCCACCATTGGCGAAGCAACCGCAGCCGCCATGCGGAAGCATCCGCTGGTGCTCTGGCCATTTCACGGGGTCTTCGGCTCCGGCGCCACGCTGGACGAGGCCTTCGGCCTGATCGACACCGCCGAAAAGGCCGCGGAGGTCTTGGTGAAGGTGTTGTCCATGGGCGGCAAGAAGCACTCCATCGCGACCCAGGAGCTGAAGGATCTGGCAGAGCGCTTTCAGGTGCAGCCCATGCCCGAGGCCCTGGCCACGGAAACCTGGATCTCGTAGCGCCAGAATTCGCGCAGAGAGCGAACCCCTGGGTGCCCCATCCTTTCCGCGTTCCCTGCGGAAAAGGTGGGAGATCCATCAGTACCTTTGCGCCGGTTCAATAAGACATCGCTCAGCTCAGCGACAAGTCAGCCGCGGGCGGCAATGCCGCGGTCAGTGCAGCCACCGCGTCCGCATCGATTCCCGGCGTCAGCGGCAGGCCGTTCGCGCTCTGGAAGGTATGCAGGGCGGTCAAGGTATGGGCTCCCGCCTGGCCGTCGATCCCTTGCGGGTTGTACCCCAGGAACAGCAGGTAGAGCTGCGCGGTGCGCACCGTCAGGTCGGGCACATTGGTCCCGGCTTTCAGGGTGGCATAGGCCTGGGCCAGCCGGGTGTCGTAATTGTTCTTTGCGTAGTCCGAACCGTTGTAGCCGTTGGCATAGGTGGCCCAGTCCTGGTTCTGCAGCGCCTTGTCCAACCCCTTCGAAGTGATAAAGCCGACTACCGCGGCCAGTTGTGCATCCTCCGATGCGGCCATGGCCGCCACCATGGTGGCCGCGTCGGCAAAGCCGGCCACGCCGTAGTTCTCGCCCATTACCTGGCCCAGTCCCCAGGAGGCGCTTTGCAGGGCGGCCTCCTGGTTCAGCGCGATCGCGCTCCCCAGCCGCGGATACTGCGCCGCGCCCGAAGGTCCATAACCGCCCGCCTGCGGGTTGCTGATATCCGGGTTGCTCTGGTCCCATCGGCCGCCGGTCAGCCTGTGAAAGATGTGCCGCTCAAACAGAATCTGCGGGCGGCGGTCGGGCAGATAGCCGCGCCCCAGGGTTTCAACTGAAAGCATGGCCCAGACGGTTGCGGGGTCCACTCCGAGAGCGTTGACGGCAGCTTGAAAACCCGCGCTGCTCAGCGCCAGTGAGGTGCAGGGAAACGGCATCGTGGGCATTTATACGATCCTCCCGATGTGCATGAAGTCAGGTCGTTCAAGGGGGTTTGGTCCAGGCACACCTGTTCTCAAGGAATGCTGAACCGCGGGGAAAGCGGCAAGGCGCCGGGGCTTTGATCGCCTGTATTTGTACCAAAGCTGGGTGCCCCAGGCCCCGATTTGGGGACCGGGAAAACACGAACTCAAGGCGCGAATTCAAGCGGTAAAAGGCCTAGTTGGAGTTTGAAACCCGGTCCGCAGTGGCGCCAAAGAAGCTGGTGAATGCGGAGATCACGCTGTGCAGCCCATCCGCGCCGCCGGCCAGCAGCGCCGCCGTCAGCACAATATCGAACCCGGCAAACAGCGCATGTTGCGCGGCAGGCAGGGCATTGAGAGTATCTTTTCCGTTGGCCAAAAACGGCGTGAATGCGCTCACGCCGGCTAGGGCGGCAATCAATCCCAGCGTAAGTCCGGTCAGGAAAGCATAGCGCTGGGTCTTACCCGTATAGGCGCTCAGCGCATCGGTGGCGGCGGCCACATTCTGTATCTTCTGCACCGTTGCCGCGTTGTCGGGCTCCGGCGCCGCTTTGGCCGCGGCAATCGCCGTGGCGTGCTTGTTGGCTTCGGGGTCCCGCCACGGGCTGATCAGAACCTCAACCGACCGCTCAATGAAGCCCGCCGTCAGAATCAGCGGCGTCAATCGATTGAGCACATCGGCCGGGCCGAAGGGCGAGAAAGTCAGGGCCTGGGTTCTCAGCCACCCCAGGGCAATGAGCGCAAGCAAGATAGCGCCAATTTCGGTCAGCAGTGTGACCAGGTTTGCGTTCAGGCGAACAAGCATACGTCAGTCCTCCCGAGCCTCAGGTTGGCGTCACCTTAGCATCCCATCGAGAGGCGGGGCAAGTATTATCTACGTGAATTGCGCAAGAATTATGCGCCCAGTTACCTTGCCCCTGTCTTCTTTCGCTTACTGAATCTGGAACTGATCGATCTGGAACTGGAACTTGCCGGGCTCCTTGATGCGCACAAAGCCCAGCCCGGTCAGATCGCTGCCATCGGTTTCAAACGCCGAGAACGGAAAGGTGTACTGTTTCCACTCCGGCCCGGCAACAAACTGGGTCATGGCCGGCATCTCGCCGGAGTTTCCGGAGCGGGCCTCGGTGAGCACGATCAGCGTGTAGGTCTGGCCGTCGCCCTTGGCCCAGAAGCTGATGCCCTTCTTGCCGGAGAGATTCGCCGGCTGCATGGGCTCCTTGGCGGGCGAGTAGAGCGCTCCCGCCCAGGCAAAAGGCTGTCCGGCAAACACCTCGCCCGTAACCTGCAAGGCCCCTCTGGTCTTATCCGCGCCGGGCTGCACCACTGCCATGGTCGCCGTGGACTTGCCCCCGCTCATCGCGTCGCCGTTGGCCATCCACGATCCGTAGGTTGCCGCAACTTTCCCATCGTCGAAGTCGCTAACCATCGCCGACTGGGACCCGGCCGGCGGCGGAGGCAGCGGCGGCCGCCCGGTTTCGCCGTGCGCGCCGGCCACGGTCAGCCGCACGGTGCTGGTATGGTCCGAACTCGCGCCCACCATCAGGTCGTAGACTCCCGGCTCGACCACGCGGCGCATATCCAGATCCAGAATCGACAGCATCTCCGGGGTTATCGTGAACTCCACGGTGCGCTTTTCTCCGGGCTTCAGCGTGATGCGTTCAAAACCCTTCAATTGCATCACCGGCTGGGTGACGGGAGCCACCTGCAAATGCACATAGAGTTGCGGTACCTCGTCGCCCGCGCGCGTTCCCGTATTGGTCACATCCACGCTCACCTTGGCGGTTCCGCCGGTAAGAATCCGCGCCGGCTCCACGCGCAGATTGTCGAACTTGAAGGTGGTGTAACTCAACCCCGAACCGAAGGCAAATAGCGGCTGGCGGGTGCTGAACTCATAGCTCCGGTTGTCGCTGGGCTTGTGGTTGTAGAAGTCGGGCAGATCGCCCACCGAGTGGGGAAAGGTGATGGGCAGCTTGCCGCCGGGATTCACATCGCCAAACAGCACTTCCGCCGCGCCGGTTCCGCCTTCCTCGCCCAGGTACCAGCCTTCCAGAATTGCCGGAACCTTCTCAGCAATGTAGTTGATCGACAAGGGCCGCCCGTTGATCAGCAGAACGACCGTTGGCGTGCCAGTCTCGACCACGGCTTTGACCAGTTCGTTCTGCGCGCCCAGCAGGTCCAGCGAATCGCGGTCGCCGCGGTGATCGTCAGACCAGGCTTCGCGGTTGGTGCTTTCGTTTTCGCCCACCACCAGGATGGCGACATCCGACTTGCGGGCCGCTTCCACCGCGGCCTGGATGGAGGCCGTCTGCGTCTTGGGATCCACCAACTCCACATCGTTGGCCCACCAGCCGCGAAAGCCCTGCGGCGCGGTGGTGATCTTGCAGCCTTCCGCATAGAGCACCTTGGCCTTGTTGCCCACGCGGGCGCGGATGCCGTCCAGAACGCTCACGCCCTGCCCGGGATCGCGGCTATATCCGCCCAGGTGCACGTCGGCGGCATTCGGTCCGATCACGGCGATGGTCTTGAGCCTGTCCAAGTCCAGGGGCAGCAGGTTCTTGTCGTTCTTCAGCAGCACCAGGGCTTCCCGCGCCGCCTGCAAGGCGATCTGGCGATGTTCCACGCTGTTGGTCGTGTGCTCCGCGTAGTCCGCATCGACGTAGGGATGGTCGAAGAGGCCCAGGCGGAACTTGGTCTCCAGAATGTGCGCAACGGCGCGATCCACTTCGCTTTCCGGCACAATTCCTTGCTTCACCTGCGCCACCAGCGTGCGATAGACCGAGCCGTCGGAGAGGTCGTAGTCCACGCCGGCAGAGATGGCCTGGCGGGCGGCGTCGGCATTGTTGTAGGCCACGTGATGCGTTCCCACCAGCATCTGCAGTCCGTCGCCGTCTGAGACGATGTAGCCGTTGAAGCCCCACTCCTGGCGCAGAATCCGGTCCAGCAGCCAGTGGTTCACGTGCGAAGGCACGCCGTCGATTTCGTTGTAGGAGGCCATGATGCTGCCCACGTGGGCCTCCTGGACCGCGGCCTTGAAGGGCACAAAGAAGTTTTCGCGGATGATGCGCTCGGAGTAGTTGCCGGGCGCGGTGTTGGTGCCGCCCTCCGGTTCCGAATGCACGGCGTAGTGCTTGGCGGTGGCCAGCACATGATGGCGATCGATCATGAACGAGTCGCCCTGCAAGCCCTCGATGGCGGCCACGCCCATGCGCGACACCAGGTAGGGATCTTCGCCGTAGGTCTCCTCGGTGCGGCCCCAGCGGGGATCGCGCGCCAGGCCCAGCACCGGAGAAAACACCTGCCCCATTCCGCGCGAGCCGGCCTCGTCGCCCACTGCGGAGAAGACCTGCTTCACCAACGCCGGATCAAACGTGCTGGCCAGGCCCAGCGCCTGCGGAAAGCTGGTGCTGCCGTACTCCATAAAGCCGTGCAGGCCCTCGCCCAGGAACATGGCCGGGATGCCCAGCCGCGTCTTCTCAAGCTGATAGCGCTGCACGCCGTTGCGCAGAATCGCCGACTGGCGCGGCGTGAACTTGAGTTCCTCGCCCCACTCGTTATTGATGACCTTGCGCGCCTTCTCGTTGGTAAAGGTTCCGGTCGGGTCGATAACCTCGATCCGGTTCTCCCAGCCGCCGCTGATCTGCTCCACCTTCTCTTCCAGCGTCAGGCGCGGCAGCAGGTCGGCCACCCGGTCTTGAATCGGCAGGCTGGCGTCCTTGTAGCGGGGCGTGCTGGCCGGCGCGGCGGGCTTCTCCTGGCCGCTGGCCAGCAGGGGGAAGAGCATCAAGCTCATCAGCAGAAGGGCAACCGGATGCATCCGGGCGGTACGCATTGGATTTGTCATTTTTGTGCAGAAGCCTGCGGTCCTCTCAACCTTGTCAGCCGGCAATTCTAATGCCAGTACGCAGCAAACGCCAGATTTGTTCACCCCGGCTTCTCTTTCTGGCCCTGGAGCGAAGACCCCGCCGGCAATAGCCCATGGGGGGTGAATCGGGAGCATCCTCTCTGAGCCCAAAATCGCAAAATGTGATAGTTTAATCCGTAATTCACTTTGCCATATGAAAATGCGGCTAAAAAGCTGTTAATTTCCGGCGCGGAAAGTTGATGTTGATGATAGCGGACGTGCTTTTGAAGAGGACCCTCGATCTGCAAGGAATCAAAGGCTGGCTTAAACAGAACAAGGTGGGGTTCATCCTTCTGCCCTGGCTGGCGTCTGCGGCCGGCGTCCTTTTTGCAAAGCGGTCCTTGCTGACCCACATCATCTATCGGCCTTTCAACCACCTGCCGTTCCGGCCCATAGACGAGATTGCCCTCAGCCTGCGCAACCCGCCGGTGCTCCACTTCTGGGAAAATGCTTCCCTCTTCCGCTCCGATTTGCTGGTCTATTTCCTTCTTGTTCCGGTAATCTTCTGCCTGCTGACCTGCCGCCTCTCGCCGCGCTGGCGATTCCTCATCGTTATCCTGGGCGCCTTCTTCGTTGAAGCCGTCGTCTATATTGAAGTGCTCACGTATTTCGGGACGGGCGCCTTTTCCTCCCTGACTATGATCTGGCTAGGGGTGGCGTGGGCCGCCAAGAGCCACTCGACGGCGTTCTTCTATCTCCCCGCCATGACCGCGTTCAAGGTTGCGTCGATGTTCGTTATCGGTGGTCTGGCTACTATCCTTGCGCTGGTCGCTTTGCGCTTTAACATCCGCTGGTTGAATCATGCGGTCCTGGCGGTGTTCTGCCTCGTATCCCTGGGCGCTGCCGTGGCCTGGATTCCCGTTGTTCCGGCGATGCCGTGGACGCAGACCCTGGTTCAAATGACCGTGCATCCGGCATTCTTCCAGAACAGTCTGTCCCTGCTCCATTCTGACGGGGCTCCGGCACTGGTCGCCGCGTACCGGAAAGCCTCCCATGTCCCTGCGCGCGTGCCGTCAGCCTTCACCGGAAGCGCAAAAAACTACAACGTCATCCTGTTTGTGATGGAAGCGACCACCGCGCAGGCTTTCGACCCTGCACGGGACTCGCTGTCGGACATGCCGAATGTCCGGCGCCTCCGCGACCAGTCTTTCCTGATGGCAAGGCATTACACAAGCTATCCCCTTACTAACGCGGCAGCCTTTTCCATATTTACTTCGATTTATGCAAAGGCTCCTTCCGGGGACCTTATCGGAAAGCATGTCGAGCTTCCCGGACTTATCCGCAGTCTGCGGGGAGCGGGATATGAGACCGGCTACTATGGCTATGTCTGGAAGATCTCTTCCCAGCGCGACGACCGGATGCTGTCGAGTTTGGGCTTCGATAAGATTGTCGAGCCCAGGATAGACGCACGCCTCGATTGGGAAGGGAATTCCACATTCTATGGCCCAACGGAATACACCGAGAGCCACGACCTTCAGGCCTTGGATTCCCTGCGCGGACAGATTCGCAACTGGGCGGCCAGCCGGCAGCGGTTTGCCGCGGCCTTCTTTCCCGAGATAGGGCACGACCCGTACCGCGAACTGAGCGGCCACACATCCAAATCGGAAGTGGAGCGCGGCCATGAGCTGGCAGTCCTTCAGGATGCGTGGCTGGGCCAATTGCTGGATGAACTGCAGCGCGACGGCGCGTTGGAAAACACCATCATCGTATTAACGGCAGACCACGGAATGCGGTTTCTGGATGAGCACGGCGGCGAAGCAGTTCCGTTGCTTCCAAATGGCAAGGTACAGGACGTTACCATGCGCGTGCCCATGCTCATCTATGTGCCCGGCGTTCTGAAACATTCGGTCCCGATCGATGATCCGACGTCGCATATCGACATAACTCCAACCCTGCTCGACCTGATGGGAATCTCACCGGGCATGGAGATTGCGCAAGGCTCCTCCATGCTGAATCCGGGGATCAGGAATCGGCGGCTTTTTCTGCCCATGGATTTCCTGGGCGCTACCGGGTTTTACTACGGCGGCAGTTACTATTCGTGCGGTCCTTTGGGGATCGTGTACAAAAGTTCAACCTTGGATTTCGACGATAAGGACATTCTGCGCTACGACAGCAGCGAAGCGGAGAATGCCCGGGAAATGATGGCGGAGCAGGACTCGCGCCAGATGGCGATTCTCAGTCACGTCCTTCAAGGCGAGTATCACTGAACCCTGGTTGGTGTGCGTCTCCTTGTTTCTCTGAACCAGGGGAAGGAAAATCATCACTTCGATCCGGACGGCGGGCAGTATGGGCAGGGAAGGCAGCTTATGAGTGTGCTGGTCAGCAACGAGAAGTTCAGCGGTGGCGGGCTCCCCGTCTGCGCGCAGGGCCCGGTGGAAGCTCCCCGCGCGGGAACTTCGATGCGCCGTGTCGCTCTGATCTACAACCCGCATTCCGGCCAGCATTCCCGGCTTCGGTCAGCAGTCATTGACGATGCGCTGGCCGTACTGCGCCGAGCGGGTATTGAGGCGGAGACGCTGGAGACCTACGCGGCGGGCAGCGCCGGGACGCAGGCCCTGGAGGCAGTGCGCCGCGGCTGCGACACCATCCTGGCTTGCGGCGGCGATGGCACGGTGCATGAAATCCTGCAATGCCTGGTGGGTACGCCGGTGGCGCTGGGGGTGGTGCCGCTGGGCACGGCCAATGCGCTGGCCGCGAATCTGGGCCTGGGCTCATCTCCGGCCAAGGCGATCCGCAGACTGCTGGACGCCACTCCGGTGCGGATTCCAGTCGGCCTGATTCACTACCGGGACGCAGACGGCGAGCGCCGCTCCCGTTATTTCACGGTGGCCGCCGGGGTGGGCGCGGACGCGCTGTTCATGTCCCTTCTCGATACCCGCCTGAAGCGGCGCTTCGGCTACGCCCTCTATCTGGTGCAGGGGTTGCGCGTCTGGGCCACTCACTCCTTTCCTCTTTTCAAGGCGGGCTTCCAGGTGCATGGCAGCCGCAATGTGCGGGTAGAAGAGGTGTCACAGCTTCTGGCGGTGCGGATTCGCGACTTTGGCGGCCTGCTGCACAACCTGGCTCCCGGCGCCACGCTGCACAAGGACACGCTGCGGGTGGTGGCCTTCAAGACGCGCAACCGCATGCACTTCCTGCGCTTCATGCTGGCCGTCATGTGCGGGCGGCAAACCTTCTCCCACGAGGTCGAATTATTGAACGCGGCCACGGTGGAGTGTCATGTGCGCCCAGGCTCGACGGCGCGCGTCTTCGTCGAGGCCGATGGGGAACTGCTGGGCGCCTTGCCGGTGAGGATCGAGATGGTGCCCGATGCCCTGACGGTGTTGGTCCCCTCGGGCGTACAGCCCTGAGGCAGGCTTTGCGGCTTGAGGAACAGCGCGCTGGAGTGCATCACTGCGCGAGGTCGCGTGCAGTCGGCGCAGCCGCAGCGCGATTTGCATCGCCGCCCCTCCGGCTGCAATCATCGCTGCGACCATTTTTGTGGGGAGGCAATTCGCATGAACAGGAGTGTGCTTCTTATCTTGACTGCTGCGGCAATTTCCACCAGCTTGGTGGCTCAGCCCTCCGGCTGGCCGCCGGCGCCCGGTCACCTCACCCTGCCGGTCTGGCCCGGTGTGGCTCCCGGCGAGTCCGCCAATCCGCTTCCCGAAGCTGACACCACCACCGCCAAGGACAACCTCATCGCCGGCAGGCCCCTGGTTCGCCTGGGCAACGTCTCCAAGCCGACGATCACTCTCTATTCGCCCAAGGGCAACAATACGGGCGCAGCGGTTGTTGTCTTTCCCGGAGGCGGCTATAGCATCCTGGCCATTGACCTGGAAGGTACCGAGGTCTGCGACTGGCTCAACTCCGCCGGCATCACCTGCGTGCTGCTCAAGTACCGCGTGCCCGACACCGGGCCCTATCCCAAGTCTGCCGCGGCTCTCCAGGACGCGCAGCGCGCCGTGGGCCTGGTTCGCTTGCACGCGGCCGAGTGGCACATCGACCCCAACCGTATCGGCGTGCTCGGCTTTTCCGCCGGCGGCCATTTGGTGGCCGCTCTCAGCACCCACTACGACAAGCGCCTCTACGATCCGCTCGATGCCGCCGACAAGCTGAGCTGCCGCCCGGACTTTGCGGTGGTCGTCTATCCCGGCTACCTGGCCCTCGCGGACAAGAACTTCGCGCCCAATCCGGAGATCCATCCCACGGCCGACACGCCGCCCACCTTCATCGTGCAGGCCGAGGACGATCCGGTGCATGTGGAGAATGCGGTGGTCTACTTCATGGCCCTCAAGAACGCCAAGGTGCCGGCAGAGTTGCACATTTATTCCCAGGGCGGGCACGGTTACGGACTGCGCCGCACCGCGCTCCCTGTGACTGCCTGGCCTCAGCGAGTTGAAACCTGGCTGAACACCATCAAGGTTCTGACCCCGCAATAACCTCTGAAAGCTCGCTCTCTCGCGCTCCTCGAACGCCGCCTGGGTGTCTTCGCCCAGGCGCATCCCTAAATCGCATTACTTGCCGGTTTTGGCTCCCTGCCTCGACGCATTTCTCAGGGAAACGCTTTCCAGAAAATCCCTGCGTCGTGCACTTTCCCTACTCCGTTCTCGCCGCTCACGCGCCTGGAAATATCCCGCAATACGCCGTATCCAGACCCTTTGCGCCTGCATTGTTCAAAAAATCGTTATTCGAGAAACAATGGGAAAGCGTACAATCGTCTTACCCGTGAGCGCCTCCAAGAACACTCCTTCCGACCAACGGCGGCCCGGAGCCGTCAACATTCGCGACGTAGCCAGCCGCGCGGGCGTTTCCATCGCCACCGTCTCCCGTGCGGTCAACCACATCTCCACCGTCGACCCGGAACTGGCCCGGCGGGTGTGGAAGGCGGTCGAAGAGGTGGGCTACGTGCCCAATACCCAGGCCCGCGCGCTGGTCTCCGGCCGCAGCCGCACCCTGGGCCTCATCGTTTCCGAAATCACCAACCCCTTCTTCCCGGAGCTGGTGCAGGAGTTTGAGAACCTGGCCGTGGCCCAGGGATACGAGGTCATGATCGGTTCCACCAGCTACGATGCGGTGCGCACCGAGTTGCTCATCCGCCGCATGCAGCAGCGCAATGTGGACGGCGTGGCCGTGATGACCTTCGGCATCGAAGAGGACCTGGTCAAGCAACTCGTGGAACGCGAGTTTCCCCTGGTCTTTGTGGATGCCGGACCGGACCTGCCCAATATCCGCGTCCTCAAGGTCGACTATGGAGAGGGAATCCGCCAGGCCGTGCAGCACCTGGCCGCGCTTGGCCATCGCCGCATCGCCTTTGTCAGTGGCCCGCTGCGCCTGCGCTCGGCCGTGGCCCGCCGCGACGCATACCTCAAGTCCATGGCCGAACTCGGGCTGACGGTTCCCGCCGAACACATTGTGGTGGGCGATCACACCATGGAGGGCGGCATGGCGGCGGCCGAGCATCTGGTCGCGCTGGCCGAGCTGCCCACAGCCGTCCTCTGTTCCAACGATATGACCGCCATCGGCGTCCTGCATGGCCTCTACCGCACCACGCACAAGGTGCCCGAGGACATTTCCGTGGTCGGATTTGACGACATTCACCTCGCCCAGTTCATGCTGCCGCCGCTCACCACCGTGCAAATGTCGTGCAAGGATCTGGCCGCCGGCGCGGTCGAGGCGCTGCGCGCGGGCATCGAGCCGGACCACCCCAAGGCTGCCAGAACCGAGTGGGCCATCGGAACCCGGTTGGTGGTGCGCCAGTCCACGGCCTTTCCGCGCGGCACTCTGCCCGCCCTGGTAGAGCGGGCCGCCACCCGGCAAAAAAGCTGAGTCCGCAATCGGGGTGCCCCACCCTTTCTGTCATCCTGAGTAGCCCGACTCACTCCAGCCCGTGACGGCTGGCTGAACGCCGGCCCTGAAGCCGCACAACGCTCCGTGCCCCATCCTTGCGGTTTTTTCCGCCGCAAGGGTGGGAAACCAGGAAGCCCTATCTGGTCCTATTCATCGGGAGCAGTCCGACACGCCAGGGTGCCCCGCCCTCGCCGCGTCTTTGTTCCTGCGGCTAGGGTGGGCCGCCGCAACACTCCCATTCCAGCAACAGCAAAAATGCTTCGAGCCGCCAGCCAGCGTCATTCCGGTTTGTTGACCCGTACGAAATACCAGCCCGGCTGTTCCTGCGCAATCACATCTTTTCCGCCCAGAGCGCCAAACAGCTTTCCCATCTCTTTCGCGGGCGGCAGGCGATCCTGGGCAATCGGTCCGTTCAGATTGGCGTGAAAGCGGTTCAGCTCCAGGCTGCTCATCAGGTGGCCTACCGCCATCGTTCCGCCTGGAGCCAGCACGCGGAATAGCTCGCGGAATGCCGCCTCCCCATCGCCCAGGTGAGGCGCGGTATTGAAGCAGAGGATCAGATCGATGGACTCGTCCGGAAAGGGCAGATTCGTGGCATCGCCCGCCAGCCGCACCAGCCGGGAATTGCGGTATTTGGCACGGTTGCGCCGCAGCATCTCTTCGGCAAAGTCGAGCTCGATGATGAGTTTGGTGCGCGCATAGGCGGCCAGCAGCGAAGGCACAAGAATGCCCGTGCCGCAGCCGGCATCCAGAATGCTTCGTGCCCCGTCGAGATAGGCGCATTGCACAAAGTTCCGTATCCCCGGCGCAATCTGGGGCCCGCGCTGAATCTCGTCCCATGAAGAAGCAATATGATTGAAGAAGGCGCGCTTTTGTTCCATCGTTACCCGGCTATAAGTTTTTGACGGGTCGCCCACCCTCGCCGCCATTGAACTGGGTGCCCCATCCTTCCACAGTTTCATCGTGGAAGGGTGGGAGAGCATGAACCACGGGGGCGTCCGGCGGGTGCCCCTGGTCCCGATTCTGGGACCTGGGAAAGCACGCACTCAAGGCGCGAAATCATGTGGCCCTAACCCGCGTCTCTGGCGCCAAATTCAAGTTCGTCAAACCGGCGCCATTTGTAGATCGCAATGGACAGGATCCAGCTCACGGCAAACAGCGAAATGATGCAGTAGCCGAGCAGGCCGAAGTGATCGTTGAGATTGCCTACCAAATCCCAAACTCCGCCCCTCAGGTGGAACTGCCCCGCCAGCAGCCCCAGCGCCTCAATGCCGCCCACCGCCAGGGCCACAACCACTGACACGCTGGTAATCGTGATGTTGTAGTAGAGCTTGCGGATGGGCTTCACGTAGGCCCAGCCGTAGGCGCCCAGCATCAGCACATTGTCGGTGGCGTCGATCAGCGACATGCCCGCGGCAAACAGGATGGGGAACACCAGAATCGACCACAGCGAAAGCCCCTTGGACGCTTCGGCAGCAGAGATACCCAGCAACCCGATCTCGCTGGCCGTGTCGAATCCCAGGCCAAACAGAAAGCCCAGCGGATACATGTGCCAACTGCGCTGGATCAGGTTGAACATGGGGCGGAACAGGCGGGAAAGAAAGCCGCGATTGCCCAGCAGCATGTCAAAGTCTTCGTCCACATAAGGCTCGCCGCTCCGCACCCGCATGAAGCTGCGATAGACCGAATGCAGAACCACCAGGTTGACCAGCGCAATGGCGAACAGAAAAAGGGTCGACACCAGGGTGCCGATCACCCCTCCCACCTCTCTCACTCCATCGATGCGGTGCTGCAGCGCGAGCGCGGTGGCGGCAATGGCCAGCGAGCCCACCACAACGATGGTTGAGTGGCCCAGCGAGAACATCAGCCCCACCGTGACCGGCCGCTTGCCCTGCTGCATCAGTTTGCGGGTCACGTTGTCGATGGCCGCAATGTGATCCGCGTCCACGGCGTGGCGAAGCCCGAAACTGTAAGCCAGAAATGCCGTGCCCAGCAGCACCGGAAAGCGGTGAAACGCCGCGAATGCCCAGACCCATGCCCCCAGATTGAACGTCAGCAAAAGAGCATAGAGGGCCACCACCCTGGCTTTGGTGCTGCCCGGTTCGTCATTGAACAGATTCCGCAGGAGGCGTGGCATCGGTTTCCTTCAGGTTTGCGTGCGGGCATCGGGGATCGCCCTGCGTAGCACGTATTCTAAAAATGTATCACCTTTGGCGGCTCGGATGCGCGGCTCACTTCTCTGCCCCAAACCGCCAGGAGACGGACCCGCCCACCCGCGACACCATGCGGATGCCCACGGGTTCACTCCCCTGCCTCCGGGCACATAGACGGGCGTCCCCCCGGCCTGACGATTGTGCCGTCAGGCCGGGTCCAGGGACAATCGGTGCACGGATACTTGTGCGGCATCTGTCAAAAGCTTCTTCCTAATGCGAATCGCAGCAGAAACGGTTCGGTGGGATGGTTAACGCGTCCGAATCCCGGCGCGGCTGTTGGAGCAATTTGGTAGACATAGGCGTAGTCAATGTCGGCATCTTTGCGGTCAAGCATATTCAGAAACTCGGCCGTAACGTGCCATTTCTTGAAAAACTGATGACCGACCTCCCCATTGAGCAACACCGTTTGACTTGACTGATAAAGTCCGTCGGACGTCAAATCGCGCGGGCCAAAGTAGCGCAGGCGCAAACTCGACGAAAGGCCTTTGTAATCGTGCAGTGTGATGCCCGAGGAAATCACCACCCTGACCGCTTCTGGCACAAGCTTTCCCCCTGGGTCGCTCTGTTGCGCATAGAAGGAGCCAGCTGGGTTGCCATTGATTGTGATGGAGCTATTTGTGAGGTACTGTGTCGCATCATCCGGGTCTATTTGGGTGAACTGTGCCCTAGAGTCGGCAATATCGAAATCGACAGCCAGATGTTCCGTTGGCGTGTAGTAGCTCGCCCATTCGAGGCCATAGCGGTTGCTCGACTGTTCTGAAGCAGACGTGCCTCCGGTGTCGCCATCCTGCAGCAGTTCGGAATTACTGCGGAGATACCAGAGTGCAAGGGTGCTTTGCAGATGAGGGACGGCCACCGTGCGCACGCCGATTTCTCCGGCCTTGGTTTGGACCAGGGGGGTAATTTTCGTGTTGAGTGTACCGTGGTAAGGATTGTCCGGCGAAACCGGTTCCACCTGTTGGGTTGCGCCACGTCCGTCGTTCGAGTGAAAGCCGAATCCTCCCTGTAAATAGAACTCAGTATTGGCCCACGGGCCGAAAATCAAACTTGTTTTTGGGCTGGGCAGGAACTTGCTGGCCGAGCCGGAATTGGCCGCGTTTACCGTGGTGGTGCCGTCGTGCAAAGTAACAATATCGGTCGGGTAGGCCAGGCTGGTGACGACAACTTTATCGTCGTCGCCGCGCAGGGCCACGACCGACCGGAATTTGTTCGCCCACTGGATTCTATTTTCCACATAAGCACTGCCTATCATGTCCGTAAAGTTATCCCGCTCCGTGGTCGGGGGCAAAGCCGGGCAGGCGCTGGGAAAACTGGCAGGGGTACCACCATCCACACTGATACTAACGGTGGATGTGTAGGTGTTGCAGATGGTGTCGTTGAAAGAGATGCCAGTGGCGGAATAATCAGTTTTGATCGTGCGCCTGCGATTATCCGTCCGGTAAAGGCCGTTGTTGATCCAATCGTTGCGGAGTTGCAGGCCGAAGGTATTTGACATCTTGCGGCCAAACCATGTGCTGAAGACCGTGTGGTGTGCGTCAAACCCACCTACCCAGCGCCTATCCTGCTGTTCGAACTGGTCGCCTCTGTTGTGGTCCACCAGGAAGTAAGTGAAATCGGAAAACAAATCCATATCATAATAAAATACGTAGGCCGCGATTCTCGACTCGGAATTTGTGCCTTGGTGATGACCCTCACCCTGCAAGCTATAACGCTGACTGTGGCCGCCGTCCGTCGGGTTCAGTGTGCCGAAGTAACCAACTCCGTATGGCGTAGAGGTTGTAGGGCTGACTTGGGCGGTAACCGGGATTTGATCGCTCGAGTTCCATTTTCCGTGGTAAGCGCGGGCCGTGATGCTGACACCATCGGCGTCGCCGCCTTGGCTGTAAGTTAGTAAGCCGTTGATTTTGTTATAAGCATCCGGATGCTTCCATGGGCCGTCATAGTAATACTCTTCTCCGCCGTACAGCAGATTGCCCGAACCGAGCTTGTGCGATCCGCCGAAGACGGCCCGCCCATAAGTATGCGAGCCGCCTTCCACCTTGGCGAAATTCTGGGGCAGCGTCTTGAAAAACTCCATACGGGTCGATGCAGCCGAGCCAAAGTCACCGACATTCGCGTAATAAGGGCCCTTCTCGAAATCCACCCGCTTCACAAACTCCGGGATGACGGTGTTCATGTCGGAGTAACCCTCGCCGTGCGCGTGCGACGGCAGGTTCAGCGGCATATCGTCGAGGAAAATGGCGATATCTGTGCCGTGGTCCAGATTGAAGCCGCGAAGATAATACTGGTTGGCTTTGCCGCCGCCGGCGTGTTGCGTGATGATGAGGCCGGGAACCGTCTCCAAGACTTCTCCCGAACGAAGAATCGGACGATCTTCGATTTCCGTTGCGCCCACCGCTCCCTGAGTGCCGGATTCGGCAATTCCGATAAGGTCATCCGCCCGGCCCTGCACGTTGATGGTGGTGCTTACGGCGCCCACTGTCAGAGAGATGCGCAGCGGAGCCGATGCCCCGGTGGTTCCTATCGTGACGGAGATTTCTTTGGCTTCAAAACCGGGATTCGATACGACGAGTTGATAATTACCTGCCGCGAGTCCAGAAATGATGAAGGAGCCGTTCGTGTTCGAGTGTGTCGTTCTTTGTACAGTGCCGTTTGCGCTTTGAACCTGCACGGTGGCCCCGGCAATCACGGCGCCAGAGGTGTCTACCACAGTTCCTGATAGCCGGGACGGATAAGCCTTATCACTCTTGGCGACCGGGTGACCCTGCGGGTCGAGCACCGTGCCGCCAAGGCGCGCAGCTCCCGTCTGCGCCGCCAGGGGCCAGGCAAGTGCAAAAAAACTAAGTGCTACGAGTGGCGCGTTCGTGCTACTCGGCCTCATGATTCTTCCTTTTGCGCGTGATCAATTCTTTGTCTCAGTGTTTGTGGCTGTGCGTGTGCTCGTCCTGGTGGTGCTCAATCGCGTGCGATGGCACGGTCATTACCAGCCGCCCGTGCTGCACGCCCTTCAGGCCGATCAGCCGGTCGGCAAAATCCTCTATCTGTGCCGACTTGCCATGCACGATCAGCACCTCAAGGCAGGAGTCGTGGTCTAGGTGGGCGTGACTGGTTGAAACCACCAGCTCGTGATGCGCGTGCTGCAGCTCGGTGAGTTTCTCGCTGATGCCGCTGGCGTGGTGATCGTAGATGAGGGTGACAGTGCCCACCACGGTCGCATGCGCGTCCGCCGTCTTTTCGGTGACTAGGCGGTCGCGAATCAGATCCCGAAACGCTTCGGAGCGGTTGGTATAGCCCCGCCGCTCGATCGAGCGGTCAAACCGCTTCAGAAGGTCGGAATCGAGAGCAATGCCGATTCTGCTTAAGATCCCCATACGCACTCCCGCCGGAGCAAACCACTCCCCACGGCGAAGAACCAGAGTAGCACGAAGCAGAGAATCATGCTACCGCCGCTCCCGCACTCCGGGATGGCAGGGAGAAGAAGATTGAGCTGATGAAGCATGGTCGAGGCTGAGTTTCCTATCTCAGATCTGCGCGATCAGGCCGCAGCAGAGGAGTCGTCTGAATTTGTCTGTACGGCTTCCACCCGTTGCTTCTCGATGATCGAGAGCCGCAATCCTAGAGTCTTCAGGACGGCGACCAGCGTCTTGAGTGTCGGATTGCCCTTCGGAGACAGGGCACGATAGAGAGACTCGCGGCTGATGCCCGCCGCCGCCGCCACCGCACCCAATCCGCCGTAGGCCTCCGCCACAGCGCGTAACGCAATCAGTCCGCCGCCGCGCTCTTCCGGGTTGTCGAGCGCTTCCATGGCTGCTTTGAGATACTCCACCGCAAACTCACGGTCCTTGCGAAGTTCTTCCACTTCCCAATCGTTGTAGGAGCCGACTCCAACAAGTTTGCTCATGGCTGCCTCCGTTTCCACTCCTCCCAAAGCGCATTGGCCCGGGCTATATCTTTTGATTGACTGCCTTTATCCCCACCACAGAGAAGAATGACCCATTGCTGACCGTGACGACCGCAATAGACTCGGTATCCAGCGCCAACATGAATCCGCAACTCTATCACACCCTCACCCACCGGCTTCGAGTTGCCAAAATTGCCAGATTCGATCTGTCGGATTCTGGAAGCGATCCGGGCCTTCGCCGTCTTGTCACGAAGTGCCGTCATCCACTCGATGAACGGATAGTGTCCGTTCTCTTCCTGGTAGTAGACGACTTCGATCACGGGAGAGATTGTAGCATAAAAGCTACAAATCAGGTGCCAAACACATCTATCGCCCGATTTCCGTTGCAATGAGCCTGAGTGCGTGTGAAATTGGCTCGGTAAGAGGTGCAAGCATGGAACCGTTGTCGCTCTCGAGGGAGTGCCTCAGGCACATCGATGAACTCGATTTGGGGTATGAACAGGACTATCCTTCGGATGAAGACCGGAAAATGGTCGAATTATTTCGCGGCATTACTAAGCAAATCGTAGCGTCGAGGGAAGGGTTTACTGGGGAAGGACTCGACGCAATCGAAGGGCTTGTAAAGAAGTCTCCAGATTCCATTTCCGGCCAGCTTGACGATTTTATTACGCGCCTTTTATTGGAGGACGTACCTGGGATGGTTAGAAGGGTCATGAAGTTGTCGCGGCTTGAAGCCACAACCCATCCCTCGATCACGACAGCGGTCTACGTTCAAGAAGCCGTCCGTATGTACATCTACGGATTTACCCAAGCGTCTGTTGCCATCAGTCGAGCGGCCCTCGAACAAGCCCTCAAAGAAAGACTTGGAAGGCAAGGCGACGGCAGTTTCATTCCGTTTCAAGACCTGGTCGAAGAAGCAAAGAGATGGAATATTCTTGACGCCACAACCGCGAGACAGGTTCGCGATACAGCCAAGAAGGCCGACCGCGTCTTGCATGAGAGGCCCACAGATCAGGAAGGGGCCTGGGAAATTTTGATCGAAGTTAGGGGTCTCCTGCAGGAAATCTATTCAACTACGGGTGGACTTTAGCTCCGCACAACCAACACTTGATGAGCCAATTCGCGCAATGTACTGCTGACTCCCTTCCTTGCCTTGCTCAATTCAAGAACATCGTCCGGTACAGCGTATCCCTTTGCACCGGCTTGAACCCCGCGTCGCGGATGATTCTCCTCAGCTCTTCTTCCGTCGTGCAATTCGACGTGCCGGCGGCCTTGACCACATTCTCTTCCAGCATCACCGAGCCCACATCGTTGCCACCGAAGTGCAGGCCTAACTCCAGCACCTTCAGGCCCTGAGTGACCCAGCTGGCCTGCACATTCTCGATGTTATCGAGATATAACCGGGAAATAGCCAGCACCTTCAGGTACTCGACGCTCGAGGCTTCTTCCCAGCCATGGCCGCCCAGGGCAGTGTTGCCCGGCTGAAAGCTCCAGGGAATGAAGGCCGTAAAGCCGCCGGTCTCTTCCTGAAGGCGGCGCACCACCTCGAAATGATTGACGCGCTGCTCAAAGGTTTCGCCCACGCCGAACATCATGGTGGCCGTGGTCCTCATGCCCAGCTGGTGCGCGGTGCGGTGCACGCTCACCCAGTCCTCGGTGTTGCATTTGATGCGGGCAATGCGCCGGCGCACGTCGTCGTCCAGAATCTCCGCGCCGCCGCCGGGGATCGAGTCCAGGCCCGCGGCGCGCAGCCTGATGATGGTTTCGCGCAGCGTCAGGTCTGAGTATTTGGCGATGGCCAGAATCTCGGATGCCGTCAAACAATGCAGCCAGATTTGCGGAAAGCGCTGCTTGATGCCGCTGAACAGCCGCTCGAACCAGTCGATCTTGAGGTCGGGATGGATGCCGCCCTGCATCAGCACGCCGGTGCCGCCCATCTCCTGGGTCTCGGCGATCTTCTCGTAGATCTTCTCGAAGTCGAGAATGTAGCCCTCTTCCGACCGGGGTCCCTTGAGCGGCCGGTAGAAGGCGCAGAAGGTGCAGTACTCGGTGCAGAAGTTGGTGTAGTTGATGTTGCGGTCAATGATGTAGGTGACCACGCCCTCGGGGTGCAGGCGGCGGCGCACGGCGTCCGCCTCGAATCCCAGGCCGATCAAGTCGGGGGAGTGGAAGTAGTCCAAAGCCTGTTGGCGGGTCAGCGGCATAATCTCGATTCTAGCAATTCAGCCCTTTCCTGGGGATTCAAAGGTCGCGGGGCGTGCGGTTTGCCTGCTTGCCGCCGGACTGGCGAATCAAAAACAGTCCGCGGCTCCGCAGCGGACGGCCCTGGGTGCGCGCCAGGTTTGAGGCTGTCGAGACCCCGCTGAACAGGACAAAGAAGTCCCAGAACGCGCGCCAAAAGCTCTTCTTGGTTGTTTTCGCCATGGGGAAAAATCTCGCCGATCGAGCGCGGCCAAAACTGAGCGCTCATCCATTGGAGACAAGTGCGGCCCCGCCGGTTGCAGAATTCGCGGTTGGCCGTCCCTACCGCAGCAGCGCGGACGCCGCCCACAGCACCGGCGCCTGGCCGTGGAAATCGCCGGTGCGGCGATGGCGGGCCATGTAGTAGGCGTAATCGTTTTGCTTGCCCGTGCCCTCGCAGACGCTGGTCACATCGTTATTCTGATCGATGTAGCCGGTCACGGCGATCCATCCCCGGCGCGCCGCCGGCCCGTAGATCGCCGCGTCCAGCCAGCCCATCTTGACGCCGGTGATCAGGGCGAAGGTGAACATGGCGGAGCCGGAACTCTCTGGCCAGGCCTCATCGTGGTCAATCAACTGCCGCCACATGCCGTCCTTGCCCTGGTAGCGCACGAGGGCCGCCATCATGCTGCGATAGCCGGCCAGAATGCGCGCCCGCTGGGGGTGATCCTGGGGCAGACTGCGCAGCATCTCGGCCATGCCCGCCGCCACCCAGCCGTCTCCCCGGCCCCAGTAGAAGGGCACTTCCGGCGCGTGGTAGAAGAGGCCGCTGGGCTGCTGCAGCTTGTCCAGGTAAGCAACCATCTCCCTGGCGTCGCGGTCCAGATACATGCGGTCTCCGGTGGCGCGGTAGGCCTCCAGTTGCAGCATGGTCAGCATGTACATGTCGTCGACCCAGAAGCGCGTCTCCGCGGAAAGCCCGTCGGGCCGCGGATTCTCCCACTGCCGGTCCGCCCACTTTTTACCCTCGGCCAGGTACTTCGGGTCCTTGGTCTCGATGGCGATCTCCAGCGGAACCACCCCAAAGATTTCGTCGTCCACATGACGCCGCTGCGGAATCCGCGCCGCCTCGGCGCCGCCCGGCAGCAGCGGCTCAAAGCGGTGAATCAGCTCCGCCTGCAGGGCGCTGTCGTGGGTCAGTTCGGCAAAGGTCAGCGCGCCATACCAGGTGCCGACCTCGGCATAGTGAATGGTGGGCGTGTACTGGTGGGGACTGGTGACAAAGTGCTCGGCCAGCTTCTTGCCCACCTCCTGGGGCGAGTCGCCCTGGGGCCAGTTGGTAAAGTAGTTTTCCCCCTGCGAAAACGCAGGCAGGTGCAATGCGAGAGCGAGCCAGGATTCATTGCCATCTCTCCACGCTGGATGTACCGGTGCCATCCTACTTCTTTGACAGCTCCTCTGATGCAAAACAATCTGCCGCCCGGCCGGACTACTTGCCGGATTCGGTCTTGGGCGCGGGTTTCGGCCCCGGCTTCTTCACGGGGCTGGAAACACCCATGCTCATCAGCAAAAAGCCAAAGCCCTTGCGCAGCGCGTCGATCATGCTCATGGTTCGATTCCTTTCCGTCCCGTATGTTTCGCCTGGGTCCCATCGCGCGGCGCCAGAATGCTGAATCAGACTACTTCGCTTGCGGCGTCGGCGTCTGCTGGCCGCGCAGGATTTCCACGGCAGCCGGCGGCAGAGGCTTGTCGGCGTTGGCGAGCAGAACGCTTACCTGCCACATCTGGGTCTCGCTCAGCACCTGTTTGAAGGCCGGCATGCCCGTCAGCCGGATGCCGTTGGCCACCTTCCAGTAGGTTTTGCCCGGCGGGTCGTCGCTTACGCCCACCATCGTCTCCGTCCCATGGTGGTGCGCATCCCACAACGGCGGCGCATCGGGAAACATGTGCGCGCCAAATGAGGAGGGCTTGCCGTGAAAGCCATGGCAAGCAGCGCACTGATCGCGATAAATCTGGGCGCCGGCCAGCAGGTTGTTCTCATCGGCCGGTATGGGCACAACCTTGACCATCTCCCGGTTGATGCGCGCGTGCAGCGGCACCCCGGTCAGCAGCCGCTCCTGGGGCAGCGGCGGGTCGCCCACTGCCACCGGCACCTTGCCAAACTGAAACCACCCCAGCACGGCCAGGGGCACAAGCACCACTCCGAGAAGAATTCCCAGCAGAATACGGCCCATTTGCGTTGCTGCCTCCGTTGCCCTTCATCCTACGGCATTCTGCGGCCCGGATCGTGCTCTTTCAATGAATAGAAAAGATTTGCTGGACAAGACCAGCCGGATTTGGCACTGTTTGGGCCAGAGCGCAACGGCAGCCGCCGGCTGCGGGCATCCTCTCCACCCACACAAGGAGTTTCCCCATGGCAGATCACTCGAAGATGCACCTGGGCCGCAAGGCCATCAAGACCGACTCACGCACCCTGGCCCTTGGCGACTATCTCAAGCCGGGCCTGCCCCCGCCTCCGCCCGCCGCTGACTGGACCAAAGGCATTACCCAGTGGGGCTCCATGCTCAACGACACGCTCAGCGACTGCACCATCGCCGGCGCCGCCCACGCCGTCCAGGTGTGGACCGCCCACACCTCCACCATGGTCACCGTTCCCGACCCCACCATCCAGAGTTACTACGAAAAATGGGACGGCTACATCCCCACCGACCCCAGCACCGACTCCGGGGGCGTCGAGCTGGATGTGCTGAAATACTGGCGAAAGCAGGGCTTTGCTGGCCACGAACTGCTGGCCTTTGCCGATCCCAAGTTGACCAGGATCGAGGAAATTCGCCAGTCCATTGCCCTGTTCGGCGGCGTCTACATCGGCCTGGCCCTGCCCGCGACGGCGAAAACGCAGGATGTGTGGGATGTGGTGCATGGCGGCGGCGCCGACGCCAAGGAAGCCAGTTGGGGCGGCCATTGCGTCTTTGTGCCCAAGTACGACCAGAACGGCTTCACCTGCATCACCTGGGGCGACCCCAAGACCATGACCGTGGCCTTCTTCAAGAAATATTGCGACGAGGCCCACACCCTGCTCGGCCGAAACTGGGTTACCGCCAAAGGCGCGCCCAGTGGCTTCAATCATGCCCAGTTGATGGCCGATCTCAAAGTCATCAAATAGCGCGATTAGCGCCGATTCCGCCGGGTCTGCGTCCAAACCGCAAGCGGTTCACACCCAAGCCTCCCCCCAAGGTGGTTTAATACCTATTGGGGGGAGCGCTGCCTACACCGGTGGTGTGCTTCCGTACTGCCGTGGAGGTATCCCGAAACCGATGGTTTCTTTTCGCCGTATTGCCCTTCTGCTGGCGCTGGGTCTGCCAGCCTTGCAAGCCGTTCAGGCCCAAAGCTCGAGCAGCAATCCCGCAACCCCTGATCAGGCGCAAGCACCCGCTGCCCAATCCCAACCCCAAGTCAGTGTGCAGGCCCGCATCAAGGCCCGCCGCGAACAGCGCCGCGCCGCCGCCATTCACGATGCCTACGCTCACAGCTATGAGGCGTATGTCGGCGGAGGCTACGTGCGCACCCAGGCTGGCCCTCCTCAGAAGGTCAACATGTACGCCTGGAATAGCGGCATCACCCATTATTTCGATGAGCGCCTGGGCGTTACCGTCGATGGCCGCGGCTACTATGGCACTCCCTTTGTGGGCCTCAACACGGTCACCAACAGCGCCATTACCAAGCCCTCCATCAGCGAATATGCCGCTCTCATCGGACCCACCTACCGCTTCTATCTGCAGCCCAAGTACGCCATCTCCGGAAGGGTCCTGGGCGGCTATGCCTATGGAAAGTTCTCTGGAGACACCGGGGGCAACACCAACCTCTCCACGGCGCTGGGCCTCTACCCGGATGGGTCGACCTACGCCGCCAGCGCCGGCGTCTTTGTCGATTACAACCTGGCGCCGGACATCGTCCTGCGGGTAGCGCCGGAGTATTTCCTCACCGGCTTTGGCTCCACGCAGCAAAACGGCCTGGGCTTTACCTCCAGCATCGTCTACCGCTTCGGCAAGCAGTAAAAGAAGCAGGGAACAGGGAATAGGGAACAGGAAAAGGCCAGCAGGTTGGACGAAAGCTCTTCAGCTCTCGTCCAACCTGCTGGCCTTTTCATTTCCTGCTGACTATGTCTGTTCCCTGATCCCTGCCAATGCACTGGGTGCCCCACCTGGGCGCCCTCTGGGCACCGCGTCTTTGTTTCTGCGTCTTAGAGCATTTCTCTAATAGGTGTACACTGTAATAGCTCTGGACTTCGCGGCATTGAGAGATGGCGAAGGCCTATTCGGATGATCTTCGATGCAAGCTGTTAACGGCCTATGATCGCGGGCAGGGGTCGTTGCGCGT
>Ga0302276_10000473_pt1 | contig 37080 bp, 32 predicted proteins | sample III_Bog_N2_3_FD_198768 | JGI IMG/M metagenome (GOLD analysis project Ga0302276, IMG submission 198768) | Peat permafrost microbial communities from Stordalen Mire near Abisko, Sweden - III_Bog_N2_3 | ecosystem: Environmental > Terrestrial > Soil > Wetlands > Peat | place: Sweden: Abisko...
CACGCCGGCCGTGACCCTGTTTGGCACGCCCATGGATCCGTGAAGGCTGATGGCGAGGGGCGCCGCAGGCGACCTGCGCCATCAGCCTTCACGGATCCAGGATCTATTGACAATCACTGACCCGTTTCCCACTCTGGAGTCATCATGTAGGCCATAGTTCGAATGGTTTACCTTGATTAGAACGCCAGGAGCCATGTGCATTCCGAATTCAAGCCCATTACCATCCTTATCTGTGAAGACGATGAAGAATTCCTGGAAATTCTCGTCTCCGGCCTGGGCCATCTGGGCCTCAGCGCCGTCGGCGTTCCCGATGCCCCGTCCCTGGATGCGGCCTTCCGCGAAAGGCGCCCGTCGGTCGTGATCCTGGACATCGGCCTGCCTGGAGAGGATGGCCTGTCCATCGCCCGCCGGCTTCGCGGGCCGGGCCCAGCACCGGTCGGAATCATCCTGCTTTCGGCCCGGGGGATGCTGGAGGACCGGATTCAGGGGCTGAGGGAGGGGGCTGATCTCTATTTCGTCAAGCCTGTGGATCTGGAGGAACTGGCCCTGGCCGTGCGCAACCTGCACCGCCGGATGCGGCTGACCGTCCAGGCGCAAGTACCGGTCGCGCAGCCGGTCCATGCGCTGGACCCCCTGCGCTCCCAGCTGGTCTTTCCTTCCGGAACCTCCCTGCCCCTGACCGCCACGGAACTGCGCATCCTGGAGCTCCTGGCCCGCTGCCCGGGCGACAGTGTGGATCGGGATGCCATCCTGGACCATCTGGGCCAGCCCCAGGATCTGGCAGCCATGCAGCGGCTGGAAACGGCCATCAGCCGCCTGCGGGCCAAGGCCAGGCGCTCCGGGGAGTCCCTGCCCCTGCATGCCAGGCATGGATCTGGCTACGCCTTCCTGGCCGCGCTGGCGGTGCAGGCTTGAAAAGGACGGACTGGCTGCGGCTCGCGGTCCTGGTCCTCGTGCTGTGCTGGCTGCCCCTGGGCTCAGCGCAGCCGGTGGCCGTCGGAAACGGTTGCCAACCGCTGCGAGGGCACCTGGAGGCCTGGTTTGACGATGCGGGAACCGCCGGGATCGACCAGGTCGAGCAGGCGCATTCCCTGGATTTCCGCCCGCTGGCCAGCAACGCCGTGTTCGGCTTCCGCCGTCACGGTGCGCTCTGGCTCCGGTTCCGGCTGGACTGGGGCTCCGGCGCCACGGGGGAACGCTGGCTGGAAGTGACGCCCATGATCCTCGGGTACCTGGCCTTGTACCGACCGGACCATCCGCTCCTGGGCGGCCCGCAGGTGTCCGGCCAGCGGGTGCCCTATTCCAGCCGGAGTCTGAGCCAGCGGGGCCTGCTGCTCCAGGTGCCGCCCGTGAGCGGGGTCGAGACCCTGTACCTGCGGGTGCAATCCAGCAGCACCCTCCTGGTGGAACCCCGGCTCTGGTCGCCATCCCTCTATCAGGCGCATGCCCGGCGGGAAGATTCCGCCCTGGCCTTCGCCGCCGGGGTCATCCTGATCCTGGCCGGTCTGCACTTCTTTTCTGGCCTGCTCCTGACCGGCCGCCCGAGCCTGCTCTATGCGGGCTTCCTGCTGGTGATGCTGGTCAATTTCCTGGCCTGGTACGGCATGTTCGGAGCCCTGCTGGTCCCAGAGGCTCCCTGGGTCGACCGCTGGGGTATCGTCTTCAGTTTTCCCTGCATCGTGGCCATCGCCTGGCCCCTGTTCGCGGCGATGGTGCGACTGCCTCCGTCCTGGGCCCGCTGGGATCGGTGGATCCAGTGGCTGGGCTGGATGGTCGCCGGGGCTGGAGCGCTGGGCTACCTCCTGGGCCAGCCCGCCCTGGCCAGTTCCATCCTGTCCTCCGGACTCGTCCTGCTGCTCGTCATGCTGTTCCTGGCCGGAGGATGGCTGGCCTACAAAGGCAACCCGGTGGCCCAACTCTACCTCCTCGCGTTCGTGCCGGTGATCCTCCCGGCACTGCTCAGCCTGGCCCAGACCTTGGGGCTGCTGGACGCGGTCCACGATATCCAGGAGTTGCACCGGTGGGCCATGCTTTCCCATCTGGTGCTGATGAGCCTGCCCATGGGCGGCCATTGGCTCCGGCTGCGCAGGGAGCGGGACGAGGCCCAGGGCATGGCGCTGCAAGCCGCCCAGGAGGCCGAACAGCACCTGGAACGGCTGGTTACCCAGCGGACGGCCGAACTGTGGGAGGCCAAGGACCAGGCGGAAGCCGCGCTGAAAGCCACCATGACAGTCGTGGACGGCCAGCGCCAGTTCCTGCGCACCGTCAACCACGAGTTCCGCACCCCGCTCGCGGTCCTGGACGGCCACTTGCAACTGCTGGGGCAGGAGATCGACGCCACCAAATCCGAACGCCTTCCGCGGATGCGGGCCAAGATCCGCGACCTCCAGCAGCTTCTGGAAACGGCCCTGAACCAGGACCGTCTGGAGACCGGAGTCTGGGGCCGGGAGTTCGAACGGGTGGATCCCGCCGCCCTGGTGCGGGACGCCATCGCCCGGCTGGACGCGAATCCCGACACGCACCCCATCCAGTTCCATGGGACCGACCTGCCGGCAACAATCCTCGCCAACCCGACGATGCTCTCCATCCTGCTGTCGAATCTTCTGGAGAACGCCGTGCGCTATTCTCCCGATGGTGGGCTTATCCAAGTGTTCGGCCAGAGGAGGGAGGGGCCCTGGTTCCGAATCCAGGTTACCGACCATGGGGTCGGCATGACCCCGAACCAGATGGAGCGAGCCTTCGAACCGTTCTACCGCACTGGCCAGGTGGATGGCGCGATCGGAAGCGGGCTCGGGCTGCACCTGGCCCGGGAGATCGCTCGCCACCACGGTGGCGACCTGACGGTGGAGAGCCAGCCAGGGAGCGGTTCCACCTTCTCGGTATTGCTGCCATGCCGACCCTGGTCCGGTCTTGAAGCGCGGACCCTCTGAGGCCAGCCCGGCATGGGAGGCGGGCCGTGCCAGCCAACTTCCAGGCCCACAACAGGCCCAAATCGCCCGATCAGTCGAATACCGATGCCTTCCGCGCCGTGCGGCGGATGCCGCAGGGACCCTCCACGACCATCCTGCCCCAGCCGGTGAGGCGTTCGCCGTCTTCGGTGAGATCGTGGATCCTGCAAGCTTCGTTGTTCCCGGACCAGGACCAGGCCAGGGTGCCGATCCGGCGCTTCTCCGCCAGCTCCATGATCCCGTGGCAGGCAATCACCTGGGTGGGCCGGGTCATCCCGAATTCCCCCACGATCAGCGGGAGTTCGTGCCGGTCCTGGAACGTCGAGAAGTAGGCCTCCACCTTTTCGCGGGTATCGTAGACGGCATACATGTGGACGCTGAAGACCGTGTTGCGCATGGGATCCGACCCGAAGACCCGGGGGGCGTCCTCAAGCATGATCCCATCCCGGTCCTGGCCCCACTGGGCCCCGTCCACCACCAGGGTGTTCCGGATGCCGGAAGCCCTGAGGGAAGCGATGGCCTTCTCATGGACCTCCGACCACCTTCGCCTGGGAAGCGGGCTCCTCCCGTCTTCATCCCGGTTGCCGACGGGTTCGTTGCCGATGTTGAGGATCACGAACGCCTCCTGGCCCACGAGGAACGCCCGGTTCCGGATCCAGTAATCGACGGCCGTGTCCAGAGGGGCAGACCCCCCTGCTTCGGGATATCCGGTCACATCGTGGACCTCCAGAACCGCGGTCATCCCCCGGTCCTTCAGCCGGTCGATGACGTCGATCACCACTTCGGCGCTCGAAGGCCCCCAGCGCACGCCGTTGCCGAGGACCACCCGCACGGCGTTGGCCCCCGTGCCGGCAATGTGATCCAGTTCCCCGGGCGTCCGATCGGGAAACCACACATGGGCCTGGTTCACCCCGCGCATGACGAAGGGACGGCCGTTGGCGTCCAGCAGAGCCCCGCCACCGACATGGAACCCGTTCGCATCCTCGTCGCGGCTCATCAAACCGGGCACCGCGTGGGAAAACAGATGGAGAAGAGGTCGCAGGCCCGGACCGGGTCGATGGCGAGGCGGGCGAGGGAAGTGAGGATCGGCATGGGCTTCCTCCTGGCTTCGGGACTGGGGCAAGGCAGCCGTGGCAGACAGAGCTGACGCAGCCTGCAGGGGATGCTAGCAGGTGCTAGCCTTGCATGCGGCGGCCGGTGCGCCCGGTAGGCGTGCAGGATGGCTGCGACAGGAGAAACCCACATGACCACCGTCATTGCGATCCTGGCTCCCGGCGCCATGGGCAGCGCGGTCGGGCGCCGCCTGGTGGAGCACGGCGCCCTGGTGCTGACCTCACTGTCCGGGCGCAGTGCCGCCACCCGCGGCCGGGCCCAGGCCGCGGGCATGCTCGAGGCCGACGACGACCGGATCGCCGGGGCGGACCTCATCCTGTCCATCCTGCCCCCGGCGGAGGCGGCCGGCCTGGCCCAGCGCCTGGCCCCCGCCCTGCGCCGCGGCGGGAAACGGGTGATCTACGTGGATTGCAATGCGGTCAATGGGGCCACGGTGCAACGGATCGCCGGCATCCTCGCCGCCACCCCGGCCCGGTTCGTGGACGGCGCCATCATCGGCGCTCCGCCCACGCCGGGCGCCCCCGGGCCGACCTTCTATTTCGCCGGCGAAGCGGCCCCGGATCTGGGCCGCCTGCAGGCCCTCGGCCTGCGGACCCGCACCCTCGACGGCGGCGTCGGTGCGGCTTCGGCCCTCAAGATGGCCTACGCCGGCATCACCAAGGGGCTCACCGCCCTGGGCGCCGCCATGGTGCTCGCTGCCAGCCGGGCCGGCGCCAGCGAGGCCCTGCACCGGGAACTCGCCGCCAGCCAGCCGCAACTGCTCAAGCGCTTCCAGTCGGCCCTCCCGGACATGGCGCCCAAGGCCGATCGCTGGGTCGCCGAAATGCGGGAGATCGCCGGCTTCGCCGGGGAAGACCGTGCCGTGGCCCAGATCTACCAGGGCATCGCCGATCTCTATGCGCGGCTGGGAGCCGATCAGCGGGGGGAGCGGCTGGAGTTCGGCCTGATCGAGGCCTTCCTGGGCCTGGCCGCCCAGGGCGATGAGGCGCCCTGATCGAGCCCTGTCCGAATGGGCCGGAACGATGCGACGAGGACCGGATCCGGGGCCTGCACGAGGGCTTTTCGCCCGCCTGGCGGGACCGGAGCGCCCGGGCCCAAGCTTGTGGTAAGTTCAAGTACCGCCCGCTGCCAAAGCCGATTCCCCAGGAGTGGAAAGATGACGACTCCGATCTCCGATCCCATCGGCCCGCAGCCTGCCACCTGTCGCCAGGACTGGAGCCCCCTCCTGGAGGCCTTGCCCCAGGGGGTGCTGCTGCTCGATGCGGGAGGCCGATGCCTGGAGGTGAATCCGGCCGGGACGCGCATCCTGGGAGCGGACCGGGAAACCCTGCTGGCCCGGAGCCTTCCCGAGCCATGGGCCAAGGTGTCCACGGTCGAAGGGACGCTGCTGCCACCGGAGGACTTCCCGAGCCAGGTGGCGCTGAGGACCGGAATCCCCGTGCGCCAGCAGACCCTCGGATGGACCCGGAACGACGGCCGGACCCTGTGGCTGGAGGTGACGGCGGAGCCGCTCCGGGGGGGCGGGGCCCTGCTGAGCTTCCATGACATCACCGGGCAGCGGCTCCAGTCCAGGCACCTCGAGCGCCTGACCCAGCTCTACGCCGCCCTGAGCCAGGTGAACCAGGCCATCGTCTGGTCTCCGACCCGGGAAGCGCTTCTGGACAAGATCTGCCAGGTGATGGTGGAATTCGGGAACTTCGCCATGGCCTGGATCGGCTGGAATGATCCCGAAACGCATGAAGTGCGTGTGGCCAGCAGTCATGGCGACCGGTTTGGCTACCTGGACCGCCTTCGGATCCGAAGCGATGATTCGCCCCTGGGCCAGGGGGGGGGACCGGAACGGCCATCCGTGAAGCGCGCACCTGCGTGATCAACGATTTCCTCGGATCCCCGGCGGCCTCGCCCTGGCACGAGGCGGCCCGACAGTCGGGGTTCGCGGCTTCCGTTTCCATCCCCATCCGGTTCCAGGGTCAGGTCGCCGGGGCCCTGATGGCCTATGCCAGCGAAAAGGACTTTTTAGGGACCGAGGAGATCAAGCTGCTGGAGGAAGCGGCCGGGGACGTGGCCTTCGCCCTGGATACGCTCGAGCTGGCGGCCCAGCACAAGCTGGATGTGGAACGCCTGAAAGAACGTGAATTCTTTTTCCGGGAATCCCAGCGGGCCGCGGCCATCGGTTCCTACAAGACCGATTTCCTGGAAGGCAGGTGGGAATCTTCCGAGGTCCTGGATTCCATCTTCGGCATCCCCCAAAGCTATGACCGCACCATTCCAGGCTGGCTGGAGATCATTCACCCGGATGACCAGGCCATGATGGCTCAGTACCTGTACCGTGAGGTCATTGCTAAAAGAAAGCCGTTCGCCAAGGAGTACCGGATCCGCCGACCGAATGACGGCATGACCCGATGGGTGCATGGACGCGGTGAGATCGCGTTTGGCGACGATGGAAGGGCGGTTTCCCTGATCGGCACCATCCAGGACATAACCGAGCGCAAGCTGGCCGAGGAAACCCTTCGGGAACAGGAAGCGCGCTACCGGACACAGTTCAGATTGCGGGAGATCCATTGGAACGACCTGCTCCGTGAGGAGGCCGATCTCCTGGAACGGACCACCATGTCCAGGATCCGTCTGGAATTGAGCCTTGCCGAGGACCTTGGGCTCATGCGCGGGGATGCCAGCGCCTTGACCCATGCGGTCATGAACCTCTGCGTCAACGCTGTGGACGCCATGCCTGATGGCGGGACGCTGGCGCTCCGGACCCGGAATGTCGATGGCGTCTGGATCGAGGTCCTGGTCGAGGACACGGGCACCGGAATGCCCAGCGAGGTGCTGGAAAAAGCCGTGGACCCGTTCTTCACCACCAAGGGGGTCGGCAAGGGGACCGGGCTTGGGTTGTCCATGGTCTACAGCACCGTCAAGGCCCACCAGGGACAGCTGGAGATCCAGAGCGAACCGGGCCAGGGCACCCGCGTGAGCATGCGCTTCCCGACCTGCGAGCCCTCCGCCCTGATCCTGGGCCCTGGCGAAGCCCAGGGCCCGTCCAAGGCCTCCCCAGCGGGGCTGAGGGTGCTGGTCGTGGACGATGACGAACTGATCCGGAGTTCCACGCAAGCCATCCTGGCGGCCCTGGGCCACCAGGCCCACACCGCCTCCAGTGGCGAGGCGGCCCTTCGGGAACTCGAAGGCGGGCTGCAACCCGGGGTCGTGATCCTGGACATGAACATGCCCGGACTGGGGGGCGCCGGAACCCTGCCGCGCTTGCGGGCCCTGTGTCCCGAGGTGCCGGTGCTGCTCTCCCCGGGGCGCATCGACCAGATGGCCCTGGACCTCGCGGCCCTGCATCCTGGCGTCACGCTGTTGTCCAAGCCCTTCACCATGGGGGAGCTCCAGCACCAGCTCGAAAGCCTGGCCCCGGATTGAAGGGGATCCCTACGGAGGGCATCGGGAAAAGCGGCCGGCGCAAGCGCCCCGGGTCCCATGGAGGCTCCCATCGACAAGGACAGCTTGACTTCCGGGCAGGCCGGGTTCAACCTACATACCGAACGGTTGGTATCCCATGAACGCGACCCGCGAACACATCCTCCAGGTGGCAGGCAGACTCTTCCTCCAGCGCAACTACGACGGCGTGTCCATCCTGGACATCACCCGGGCCGCGGGGATGACCAAGGGCGCGCTGTACCATCACTTCACCAGCAAGGAGCAGTTGTTCGAGGACGTGGCCCACACCCTGGTGGGAAGCTCGCACAGCGATTTTTCGGCCCTGCCCGGCGATTCCCTCCGGGGGTTCTACACGGCCCTGGTGGCCCAGCTCCGAGCCCGAGACGAGGCCGCGCAGGAGGCCCAACGTCCCGATGCACGGGACCAGGGGATCAACGTCTACAACCTCCTGTGGGACGCGGTGCGCCTGCTGCCGGGCTTCCGGGCCGCCATGGAAGCGTCCAACACGCGCGAACACCTGGCCTGGACGGGCGCGGTCCGGGCGGCCATCGGGCGCGGCGAGCTCCGCGCGGGGCTGGACGCCGACCGGATCGCCCGGATCTTCACGGCCGTGCCCGACGGCGTGAGCATCACGGCCATGCTCAAGGGCCGCCCCGCCTCCGTGCACGCCGAAGTCCTGGAGCTGTGGGAGACCCTCTACCAGTCCCTGAAGGCCTGAGGGCCGCCGTCAGTTTTTTTTGACCCTGAACATACCGAACGGTCGGTATGCAATCCGAACCAGCCCAGGCGTCCCGGACACGGGCATCGCCGTTCCCCAGGAGTTCCTCATGAAAGCAGTTCAATTCAACGCCTATGGCGGCCCCGAGGTGCTGCGGGTGGTCGACGTGGAGGCCCCGCATGCGGGTCCCGGCCAGGTGCGGATCGCCGTCCGGGCCGCCGGGATCAATCGTTCGGATCTGCTGAAGATCCAGGCCGGCCGCTGGAAGGGCCAGGCGATTCCGCTGCCCTCCGGCGTCGGGGTCGAAGGCGCCGGCATCGTGGATGAAGTCGGAGTGGGGGTCACTGACCTCGCCATCGGGGACGCGGTGTTCGGCTGTGGGCTCGACCTGCTGGCGGACTTCGCGGTGCTGCGACCCGGGATCTGGGCCCGCAAGCCGGAGGATCTGCCGTTCGAAGAGGCGGCCGGGTTGCCCGTGGCGGTCGAAACCGCGACGCGCATCCTGGCCCAGGTCGGGGTCCGGTCTGGCGATACGCTCCTGGTGAACGGCGCGTCCGGCGGCATCGGCTCCGCGGTGGTCCAGTTCGCCCGCCTCCGCGGGATCACCGTGATCGGCACCGCCAGCCCGGCCAACCAGGCGTACCTGCGCGGGTTCGGCGCCATCCCGACGATCTATGGGCCGGGCCTCGTGGCCAGGGTCCGGCGGCTCGCGCCGGGTGGCGTGGCGGCCGCCCTGGATATCGCGGGCTCGTCGGTCCTCCCGGAGCTGATCGAGCTGGTGGGAGATCCTGCCCGCGTCCTGTCCATCGCCGATTTCACCGCGCCGCAGGTTGGCGCGCAGCTGTCGCTGGCGGTCCAGCCGCATCCGGAGCGGGCCCTGGCCGAAGCGGCGCGGCTGTTTTCCGAAGGCGCTTTCCGCGTGGTCCTGGCCGGGACGTTCCCGCTCGCCCGGGCCGCGGAGGCGTACCGTCTGTGCGCCGCGGGCCACGTCCGGGGCAAGCTGGTCGTTTCTGTCGTCGAGGCCCACCCATGAACAGATCCCTTGTCGAGCAGAACACCAACCCAAGGGCAAGCCTCCGGGTCGCCCTGGTGACCGGCGCCAGCCGCCGCATCGGCCTCGGGGTCGCCATCGCCCGGGCGCTGGCCGAGCGGGGCTACCACGTCCTGGTCACCGCCCGGAATGGCGCACAGGCCGAGGAACAGGCGGAGATGCTTCGCGGCGAGGGACTCAGCGCCGAGGGGCTGCGGCTGGATCTCACCGACCCTGACGCCTTCGCACGCATCGCCGAGCGGATCCGGCGCGAGCACGGGCACCTGGACGTGCTGGTCAACAACGCGAGCGGCATGCCCGACAGCGGCATCCGGTCGGCGCTCGAGGTGGACATCGCCGAGGCCCGGGCCGCGCTGGACATAAGCGTGGTCGGCGTGTGGGCGCTGGTCCAGGCCATGCGCCCGCTGCTCGAGGCGGCTCCCGCGGCGCGGGTGGTGAACATCTCCAGCAGCGCGTCCCTGCAGATCGCGGCCGGGGCGGACTTCCCGGAGCCGGTGCGGGCGCCGGCGCACGCGCTGGCCAAGCACACCCTCAACGTCCTCACCGCGACCCTCGCGGCGGCCTTCCGCGGCACCGCCGTCCTGGTCAACGCCGTCGACCCGGGCCGGGTCGCCACCCACCCGGAGCGCGGGGACGATGCCGAAGACCGGCCCGCGGCGGAAAGCGCCAGGTGGGTCGCCTGGGCGGCGACCCTGCCGGTCGATGGGCCCACCGGCGGCGTCTTCCTGGACGGCCAGTGGCTCGCCTGACCCCACGCCCGGAGGCCAGCCTGTCCCCGAACCCACCAGCGGGAAGCCAGACGGACAACCAACTCCTCCACGACCCCCGCCAGCGCCGCGGCATCCTGATCGCGGTGTGCCTGGCCCTCATGGCCGTCATCGCGTCGGTGTCCGGGCTGAATGTCGCCCAGCCGCAACTCGCCCTCGCCTTGGCCGCATCGCAGGGCCAGGTCTTGTGGATGATCAACCTCTACACCATCACCATGGCCGCGCTGCTGCTGCCGCTCGGTGCGGTCGGGGACCGCTGGGGCCGCAAGCCGGTCCTGATCGCCGGCCTGGTCCTGTTCGGGCTGGCGAGCGCGGCGGCGGGCCTGGCCACCAGCACCGGGATCATGCTCGCCGCGCGCCTGCTCAGCGGGGTCGGCGCAGCGATGATCATGCCCGCCACCCTCGCCATCATGACCGCGACCTTCCCGGCCGAAGCGCGTTCCAGGGCGATCGGCGCATGGACGGCCGTCGCCGGCGGCGGTGGCGTCCTGGGGATGTTCGGGTCGGCTGTCCTGGTGGACGCGGCCAGCTGGCGCTGCCTCTTCATCCTGCCGGTCGGGCTCGTCCTGGCGGCCCTCCCCATGGCGCTGCGCGCCATCCCGAACGCGCGCCAGGCGCCCGGATCCCCCTTCGACCGGGTCGGCGCGCTGACCTCCCTGGGCGCGGTGGTCGGTTGCATCCTGGTGCTGCACGAAGGCCCCGAGCACGGTTGGACCGCGCCGGCGACCCTCCTGAGCCTCCTGGTCGGTGTCGGTTCAGCCACCGGCTTCGTGCTGTGGGAACGGCATCAGCAGGCCCCCCTGCTGGACGTCAGGCTGTTCCGCCATCGGGGCCTCGCCAGCGGCTCGGTGGCGCTGCTCGCGGTGTTCGGCGTGCCGACCGGGATCTTCGTGGTGCTCTACCCCTACCTCCAGGCGGTGCTCGGCTGGTCGGGCCTGGCCGCCACCCTCGCGCTCATGCCGATGCCCGTGCTGATGGTCGGCTGTTCCGCGCTCGCCCCACGCCTGGCGGCCCGGATTGGCGTGGGTCCGACCCTGGCGATCGGGATCTTCCTGGGCGGGGCCGGACTGGCCCTCATGGCGGCCCTCGTCTCCGTGGACGGCGGCTACCTTTCGGTCCTGCCCGGCTATGGGGTCATGGGGCTCGGCATGGGCCTGGCGATGACCCCCGCCACCGAGGCCATCACCGCCGCCCTGCCGCGCGAACGCCAAGGGATCGCCTCCGCGCTCAACGATGTGGCCCGGGAATTCGGCAGCGCGCTCGGCGTCGCCCTGCTTGGCGCGGTCTTCGCCGCCGGCTACCGGGACGCGATCGACGCCCGCCTGGCGGGGGTCCCCGTCGCCGCCGCCGGCACCGCGCGCATGGGCATCGCCAGCGCGCGCGCCTTCGCCCACACTGCCGACCCCAGCGCCATGGCCCTGTTCCGGTCCGCCCAGGAGGCTTTCGTGCTTGGCTGGCGGCAGGCCATGTGGGCCGGAGTCCTGGTCATGGCGATCGTGCTGGTCTACCTGCTCGTGGGAGGCCCCCGGAACCGGGAGGAAAGCCGCAGACCCGACGTTCGCCCATCACCAGCGCCGGGTCCGGACCCGGTATTCCCCGCCCAGGACCAGGTGCTCCGCCTCGGATTCCGGGAAGTGGCTGGGCAGCATGCCGCCGAAAAAGAGGATCTTGGCCATGGGGATGCGCACCTCCCAGACCGAGGAGCCGAATTCCCAGGCCACCTCCGGATCGGAGGTGAAGGAGCTCAGGCTGTTCAGTTCCACCAGGGAGCGGTCCCCTGCCCCGTCGCTGTGGATGGCATACTCCTCCGGGTCGTGGGTGCCCCGGAACAGGGTCATCCAGCGCTGGCCGGGGTAGCGGCGGGCCAGCTCGTACTGGCAGAAGGTGTAGACCAGGTCCAGCTGGGGGGCGATGCCCAGGGCGTCCGGTCCGTCCCGGTCGTGGTCGTAGCGGGCCCGCGCCGCCCGGTCCTCGCTCAGCACGCCGCCATGGTAGGTGGCGCGCAGCCCGAAGCGGCTTTCGACCCAGCTCTTGAGCACCGCGCCTGAACGGCCGTTGCTGTCGTTGCTCCAGCGCCGCAGGAACCACAGGTAGTAGTCCCGGGGCTGCCCGGAGGAGACGGAGGGGTGGTGCTGGCGGAAGGCGAAGCGGACCGGCATGTAGGCGGTGAAGGCCGCCACCCGCTCCCCGGGCTCCGCCAGGGCGTCCAGCAGCAGGAACAGGGCCGCCTCGTCCTGGCGCACCCCGGCCAGTTCCACCGGGGTCGGATCCTCCTGGAACCGGAGCGAGGCCAGGGTGCCGGGGGCCACGCTGCAGGGGTGTTCGGCTGGGTTGGATCCAAGGGGCTGTGGAATGGGGAGACTCCGTGGGGTCGGTGCGGGGGTCCTGGGGGGGGCGGTGCCCGGCCGGGCTCGGCTACCAGCCGGGGTAGCGGTCGCGCCAATACGCTGGTTCCGCTGCCGCTCCCGGGGTTTCATGGCCGGGAGACAGCAGCTGCCACTGCGGGAGGGTGGCCAGATCGTCCGCCATCTCGATGATCGTCGCTTTCAGTTCCAGTTGCGCCAGCCAGCGGTCCGGGATCTCGTGCACGCCCAGGGCCGCGCCCAGGAGGTTGCCGGCGATGGCGGCGGTGGAATCGCTGTCGCCGGTGATGTTCGCGGCCATGATCACCCCCTCCTCCAGGTTCTCGGCGCGCAGGGCGCAGAACAGGGCCACCGCCAGCGCCTCCTCGGCGACCCAGCCCTGGCCCAGGGTCTGCAGGGCCTCCGGGGCCGGGCCCGGCCCGGCCGCCAGGGTTTCCGCGGCGCTGATCGCGGCCAGGGTCTCATCGTGGGCGGGCGCCCGCCGGAGCAGCGCCTTGGCCTCCGCCACCGCGTCCGGGAGCGCGCGGCCCTGGACCACGGCGCAGATGATCGCGGCCAGCGCGGCGCCGGGCAGCTGGCCGGTGGGGTGGCCATGGGTCAGGGCCGAGGTGGCGCCGCCCAGGGCGAAGGCCTGCTCGAGTGTCTGGTCCATGGCCGCCGCGAACAGCCCGATGGGGGCCACCCGCATGACCCCGCCGCAGCCCTTGGACTGGTTCCGGGCCGGTTCCAGGTCCTCCAGGGTCTCCCGGGCGGTCAGGGCGCTCAGACAGGTGTTGCCCGGGGCGCGGACGGAGAACAGGGCTTCGTGGGTCATGAGCCACCCGTCCAGGCCGGTGGGGTTGTCCCGGCGCCGGACCCCCTGGGTGATCAGCCAGCGCTGGTAGGCGTGGGCCACCGCGCCGACCAGGCCGCCCGGGCCGACCGGACCGACCGGGCCGCCGAGCCGTGCCCGCACCTGGCCGCGCAGCAGGCCCTCGGCCGTGAACAGGGACATCTGGGTGTCATCGGTGATCTGCCCGGGGCGGCCGTAGGGGGAGTAGAAGCTCCGGATCCCGTCCGGGCCGAACTGGCCGCGGATGGCCTCCAGGCCCATGAACTCCACCGGGGCGCCCAGGGCGTCGCCGACCGCGCCCCCCAGCAGGGTGCCCCGGAACCGGCTGGCCCGGTCGGGCGCGATGCGGTGGTAGGGGCGCTGCGGGCCCGGCTCCCGGCCAGGCGGGCCCTGCTTGGGATCGGGATGGCTGGACGTCGTGCCTCCTTGGCCAAACCGGCCGGTCAATGTTTGGAAAGGCCCAGCTTGCCGATCTTGTAGCGCAGCACCCGCTCGTTGCTGCCCAGTTCCCGGGCCGCGGCGCTGACGTTGCCGGAGGAGCGCTTGAGTGCATCGCTGATCATGTCCCGCTCCAGGATGGCGACCCGCTCGTGCAGCAGGCCGGAGCCGCCCGGGTGGGGCGGCTCCTCGGGCATCTGCAGCGTGGGGGGCAGATCGTGGCCGTGGATCACCCCGTCCCGGCATAGCAGCAGGGCGTATTCGATGCAGTTCTCCAGCTCGCGCACGTTGCCCGGCCAGTGGTAGGCCGTGAGCATGTTGATGGCGGGGGTGCTGATCCGCCGCACCTCCTTGCCGCACTGCTCCGCGTGCTTCTTGACGAAATGGTTGGTGAGCTGGAGGATGTCGCTCTTCCGGTCCCGCAGCGGGGGCAGGTGGATGGGGAAGATGTTCACCCGGTAGTAGAGATCCTGGCGGAAGCTGCCGTCGGCGACCGCCTTTTCCAGATCCCGGTTGGTGGCGGTGATGATGCGCACATTGGCCTTCTTGGTCTTGTTGCTGCCCACCCGCTCATACTCCCGCTCCTGCAGCAGGCGCAGCAGCTTGACCTGGATGGCCCCGGAGAACTCCCCGATCTCGTCCAGGAACAGCGTGCCCCCTTCGGCCGCCTCCACCCGGCCGATGCGCTCCGTGAGCGCGCCGGTGAAGGCGCCCCGCTCGTGGCCGAACAGCTCGCTTTCCAGGACGCCCTCGCTCAGGGCGGCGCAGTTGACCTTGAGGAACGGCTTGCTCGCCCGCGGGCTGTTGAAGTGGATGGCGGAAGCCACCAGCTCCTTGCCCGTGCCGGATTCCCCGCAGATCAGCGCGGTGGTGGCGCTGGCCGCCACCTGGTGGATGCGGGTGAACACCAGCCGCATGGCCGAGGACTCCCCCAGCATGTTTTCCGGGCGGAAGCGCTGGCTCAGCTCGGTGCGCAGCCGCTGGTTCTCCTGCTCCAGATTGTCCCGCCAGACCCGCGCCAGCCGGCGGTTGCAGATGTCATTGGCGATCAGGCAGGCGACAATCTCCAGCACCCGGGCCACGTCCTTGAGCCGCTGCAGCGACTGGGCCGGCAGGTCCACCGACAGGCTGCCCACCGGATCGTTGCCCACGCGCACCGGCACGCAGATGAAACTCACCTCGTGGTCCCGGTCCCGGTGCACCCGGCCCTGGTGCCGCGGATCCTGGCTGAGCCGCGGCACGATCTCCGGCACCCCGCTGGCCAGCACGTTGCCGATGATGCCTTCGCCTTTCTTGAAGATGGCCGTGTGATGCGGCCGTTCGGTGCCCGGCGCCACCGCCTCGACGGTGAACCCGTCCCCGTCCGGGCTGAGGATCATCACCGTGCCGCGGGAAACGTTCAGCTTCTCCTCCAGCACCCCGAGGATCTCCTGCAGCAGTTCCCGGTGGTCCGCGCCGTGGGCCAGCATCCGGGACACGGCCTGCAGGGCGTCCATCTCGATCTCGTGGAACTGCAGGAGGTCCAGGAACGGGTCCATGGCCGGCCGAGCCTCGGTGGATCTCCGCACTGTGCCTGGCATCCAGCCCTCCTCGCGCTCCGGTTGGGGAACCCTTTTCAAGTCTCCGTTCGACGCATCCGTCAGGACCGGTTGATCCAACCTAGGCCAGCCGGGAAGGTTCTTCAAGGCTTCGACATAAAATGCTCACCCCATCTTCTATTCGACATTTTTGTCCATACCCACGGTATGCCTACGCATAACCGCCTTTTTCTGCCGGATAGGGGCCCAGATAAAAATTATCTTCGACGAAAATGTCGTGCGGTCTTGAGTCTCCCGGGCCATGGGCACCGGCCCCGGAACCGGGAATACCCAGGCGCCGTATGGGGATTCCGCCGGGTGCGGCAACCTTGGCACGGCCGTTGCACAGGGCGAGGGGTGAACGCATACCCCGGAAGCAGGAACCCTTCCGGATGTTTCCCGGGTCGATACCGGGCCGACGCTAGGAGCAGGAGGTTTTGTGCGCAAAGTGGCGATCTATGGCAAGGGCGGCATCGGCAAGTCCACCACCACCCAGAACACGGTGGCAGGACTGGCCGAGATGGGGAAGAAGGTGATGGTGGTGGGCTGCGACCCCAAGGCGGACTCCACCCGGCTGCTGCTGGGCGGCCTGCACCAGGAGACGGTGCTGGACACGCTGCGGGAGGAGGGCGAGGACGTGGCCCTGGACGATGTGCGCAAGGTCGGCTACCGCAACGTGGTCTGCGTGGAATCCGGCGGCCCCGAGCCCGGTGTGGGCTGCGCCGGGCGCGGCATCATCACCTCCATCAACCTGCTGGAGCAGCTGGGCGCCTACGAGCCGGCCGGGAGCCTCGACTACGTGTTCTACGACGTGCTGGGCGACGTGGTGTGCGGCGGGTTCGCCATGCCCATCCGGGACGGCAAGGCCGAGGAGATCTACATCGTCTGTTCGGGCGAGATGATGGCCATGTATGCCGCCAACAACATCTGCAAGGGCATCATGAAGTTCGCCCAGGGCGGCAAGGTGCGCCTGGGTGGCATCATCTGCAACAGCCGCAACGTCGACAACGAAAGCTCGATGATCGCCGAGTTCGCCAAGCGGCTGGGCACCCAGATGATCCATTTCGTGCCCCGGGACAACATGGTGCAGCGCGCCGAGATCAACCGCAAGACCGTCATCGAGTTCAATCCCGAACATGTGCAGGCGGACGAGTACCGCTCCCTGGCCCACAAGATCGACGAGAACCAGATGTTCGTGGTGCCCACCCCCATCCAGACCGACGAACTGGAGAAGCTGCTCATCGACTTCGGCATCGCCAACTGACCCCGTCCCCCGGCCGGACCTTTTTTCCATAGGGAGCAACCATGTCCTCGAAAATCAGTGCCGAGGAACTGAAGCAGGCAATGCTCAAGCCCTACCCGGCCAAGGTGGCCCGGAAGCGCGAGAAGCAGATCATCGTCAACCAGCATGTGGGCGAGTTCGAAGGCCGGCCCACGGCGCCGCCCATCGCGGTGAACGCCCGCACCATCCCCGGCATCCTCAGCATGCGCGGCTGCGCCTATGCCGGCTGCAAGGGCGTGGTGCTGGGGCCCACCCGGGACATCGTGCACATCGTCCACGGGCCCATCGGCTGCAGCTTCTATGCCTGGCTCACCCGGCGCAACCAGACCCGGCCGGAGCTGGCCACCGATCCCAACTATATGAACTACTGCTTCTCCACCGACATGCAGGAGAAGGACATCATCTACGGCGGCGAAAAGAAGCTGCGGCAGGCCGTGGAAGAGGCCATCGCCATCTTCCATCCCAAGGCCCTGGACATCTTCTCCACCTGCCCGGTGGGCCTGATCGGGGACGACGTGCACGCCGTGGCCCGGGACATGGAAGCCAAATACCCTGACGTGAACATCTTCGCCTTCAGCTGCGAGGGCTACAAGGGCGTCAGCCAATCGGCCGGGCACCACATCGCCAACAACAAGGTCTTCACCGACGTGGTGGGCCTGGGCGAGATGCGCAAGCCGGGCAAGTTCCGCATGAACCTCCTGGGCGAGTACAACATCGGCGGCGACTCGTTCGAGCTGGACCGGATCTTCCTCAAGTGCGGCCTGACCCTGCAGGCCACCTTCAGCGGCAACTCCACCTACGAGGAGTTCGCCAGCTCCCACACGGTCGACCTGAACCTGGTGATGTGCCACCGGTCCATCAACTACATGGCCGACATGATGGAAAAGAAGTACGGCATCCCCTGGTTCAAGGTGAACTTCATCGGCGCCGCATCCACCGCCAAGAGCCTGCGCCACATCGCCGCCTACTACGACGATCCGGAGCTGACCGCCCGCATCGAAGCGGTCATCGCCGAGGAGATGCCGGCGATCCTCGAGGCCCAGGCCCAGTACCGGCCCCGCTGCGAAGGCAAGACCGCGGTGATGTTCCTGGGCGGCAGCCGCGCCCACCACTACCAGGACCTGTTCGGGGAACTGGGCATGGTCACCGTGAGCGCCGGCTACGAGTTCGCCCACCGGGACGACTACGAAGGCCGCCACGTGCTGCCCACCATCAAGGTGGACGCGGACAGCCGCAACATCGAGGAACTGACCGTCCTGCCCGATCCCGAGCGCTACCGGGAGCGGCTCAGCGCCGACGCCAAGCTGGTCCTCAAGGCCAAGGGGATCCTCATGAACGGCTACGAGGGCATGATGCCGGAAATGGCCGAAGGCACCCTGATCATCGATGACCTCAACCATCACGAGGCCGAAGTGCTGATCGACAAGCTGAAGCCGGCCCTGTTCTGCGCCGGCATCAAGGAGAAATACGTCATCCAGAAGAGCGGCGTGCCGCTGAAGCAGCTGCACAACTACGACTACAGCGGACCCTATGCGGGTTTCCAGGGCGCCATCAATTTCTACCAGGAGATCGACCGGATGGTGAACGCCACCCCGTTCAGGCTGGTCAAGGCCCCCTGGCAGGCGTGTCCCGAACCGGACGCCGCCACCGCCTGAAACGACCCGAACCGGCCCGCACCCCCAGGAGAACGCCATGCTGCTCAGACACACCCCCGCCGAACCGGCGGTGGTGAGGGAAGCCCTCACCATCAACCCGGCCAAGACCTGCCAGCCCATCGGAGCCATGTATGCCGCCCTGGGCATCCACGCCTGCATGCCCCACAGCCACGGCTCCCAGGGCTGCTGCTCCTACCACCGCAGCATGCTCACCCGGCACTACAAGGAACCGGTCATGGCCGCCACCTCGTGCTTCACCGAGGGCGCCTCGGTGTTCGGTGGCCAGGCCAACCTGCTGGAGGCCCTGGACAACATCTTCACCATCTACAACCCTGACGTGGTGGCGGTGCACACCACCTGCCTGTCCGAAACCATCGGCGACGACCTGAAGCAGATGACCGCCAAGGCCATCGATTCCGGCAAGGTGCCCGAGGGCAAGACAGTCCTGCTGGCCAACACCCCCAGCTACGTGGGCAGCCACGTCACCGGCTTTTCGACCATGGTGAAGGGGATGGTGACCGGCTTGGCGGCCTGCTCCGCCGATCCCAAGCTGGATGTGTTCAACATCATCCCGGGCTACGTGGAACCGTCCGACATGGAGGAGATCAAGCGGCTGACCCAGGCGCTCGGGGTCAAGACCATCCTGTTCCCGGACACCTCCAACGTGCTGAACGGACCCATGACCGGGACGTTCCAGATGTATCCCGATGGCGGCACCACGGTGGCGGAACTGCGCGCCACCGGCGACAGCCGGGCCACCCTGGCGCTGGGCCCCATGGCCTCCTCGGCCGCGGCCAAGGCCCTGGAGGTCCAGTGCCACGTCCCCTGCGAGATCCTGGAACTGCCCATCGGCCTCACGGCCACCGACACGTTCATCGACGCCCTGCGCCGGGTGGCCGGGGTCAGCGTGCCCGACAGCATCAACCGCGAGCGGGGCCAGCTGCTGGACGTCATGACCGACATGCACCAGTACACCTACGGCAAGAAGGTGGCCCTGGCCGGGGATCCCGACCACCTGGTCGCCCTGACGGATTTCCTGGTGACCATGGACATGCAACCCATCCACATCGTTTCCGGCACCCCGGGCAAGCACACCGAAGAACGCCTGCGGGTGTCCCTGGACAAGCTGGGCCGCCCGGTGAACGTGAAGATCCCCGGCGACCTCTACCAGCTGCACCAGTGGATCCAGCAGGAGCCGGTGGATCTGATCATCGGCGGCACGCACTGCAAGTACTTCGCCCGGGACGAGGACATCCCCCTGCTCCGGTTCGGCTTCCCCATCGTCGACCGGGTCGGCCACCAGTATTTCCCGAACGTGGGCTACAAGGGCGGTCTGCGCCTGCTGGAGAAGATCCTCAACCTGCTCCTGGATCGCCAGGACCGGGATGCCCCCGAGGAGAAGTTCGAACTGGTGATGTGAGGCCAATCCACCTGAATGTGCATTGAAGGGGCCCCAGATGCTTGACAACGCGCTCTACGACCTGCTGGACGACCGCAAGGGCCAGGTGCTGGAAACGGCCCTGGACACCGCGCCGGTCGCCATCCGCTGCGGGACCCGCAGCGCCGCGGGCTCGGTCAGCCAGCGGGCCTGTGTGTTCTGCGGCAGCCGGGTGGTGCTCTACCCCATCGCCGACGCGCTGCATCTGGTGCACGGCCCCGCCGGGTGCGCGGCCTACACCTGGGATATCCGCGGCGCCCTGTCCTCGGGGCCGGCCCTGCACCGGCACAGCTTCACCACCGATCTGCGCGAGACCGACGTGGTCTACGGTGGCGCGGCCAAGCTGGAGCAGGCCCTGCGCGCCCTCATCGCCGAGCACGCGCCCAGGGCCGCCTTCGTATACAGCACCTGCATCGTCGGGCTGATCGGCGACGACGTGGACGCCGTGTGCCGGCGGGTGGCGGCCGACTGCGGGATCCCGGTGATCCCGGTGGACTCCGAAGGGTTCAAGGGCACCAAGAAGGACGGCTACAAGGCCGCCTGCCTGGCCCTGGCCAGGCTCATCGGCACCTCCGCGGATCCCCTGGTCCCGCCCGCCCCGGCCCGCAGCGTGGCCGGCATCAATATCCTGGGCGAATTCAACCTGGCGGGCGAGGCCTGGATGATCCGCGACCTCTACGCCCGCATGGGGGTGCCGGTGGTGGCCACCCTGACCGGGGACGGGCGGGTGGATACCATCCGCCGGGCCCACACGGCCCGCTTCAACGTGGTCCAGTGCTCCGGCTCCATGCTGGGGCTCGCCACCACGCTCGAGGCGCAGTTCGGCCAGCCGTACCGAAGGGTTTCCTACTTCGGCCTGGAGGACATGGCCCAGGCCCTCTACGACGTGGCCGATCTGTTCGCCGATGAGGATCCGGGCATGGCCGCCCGGGCCGCCGCCGTGGTGGCGGAGGAGATGGGCCGGGTGCTGCCCCTGCTGGCGCCGTTCCGGCGGGATCTGGAGGGCGCCCGGGCCGCCATCTACGTGGGCGGCGCGTTCAAGGCCCATTCGCTGATCAAGGCCCTGCGCCACCTGGGCATGCGCACCGTGCTCGTGGGCTCCCAGACCGGCAACCAGGAGGACTACGAGCGGCTGCAGCAGCTGTGCGACCCGGGCACCATCATCCTGGACGACGCCAATCCGGTGGAGCTGAGCCGCTTCGTCCTGGAGAAGAAGGCGGACCTGCTCATCGGCGGGGTCAAGGAGCGGCCCATCGCCTACAAGCTGGGCCTGGCCTTCTGCGACCACAACCACGAGCGCAAGATCCCCCTGGCGGGGTTCGAGGGCATGGTCAACTTCGCCCGGGAAGTGCACGGCTCGGTCACCAGTCCGGTCTGGAAGTTTTCCGCCAGGAGGCGGTCATGAGCCATGCGGCCCCGGACGTTCCGGAATACGCAGTCAACCCTTGCAAGGTCTGCGCCCCCCTGGGCGCGAGCCTGGCCTTCAAGGGCGTGGCGGGCGCCGTGCCGCTGCTGCACGGCTCCCAGGGCTGCGCCACCTACATCCGGCGCTACCTCATCAGCCATTTCCGGGAGCCGGTGGATATCGCCTCCAGCAGCTTCGACGAGATGGCGGCGGTGTTCGGCGGGCGGGAAAGCCTCACCCGGGCCCTGGACAACGTGGCCACCTCGTACGCGCCGGAACTCATCGGCGTGGCCACCACCTGCCTGTCCGAAACCATCGGCGACGACGTCAAGGACATCCTGCGCCAGTACCAGCCCCAGGCCGGCCACGACTGCGCCCGGGTGCACGTGAGCACGCCCAGCTACAGCGGCACCCACCTGGACGGCTACTACGCCACCGTGCTCGCCCTGGTGCAGGCCCTGGCCGAAGGCGGCACCACCCTGGAGCTGTTCAACCTGTTCCCGGGCATCGTCTGTCCCGAGGACCTGCGCTGGCTGCTGCGCACCGCCCGGTCCTTCGGCCTGGAGCCCTGCCTGCTGCCCGACTACTCCGACACCCTGGACGGCGGCCAGTGGGCCGAATACGTCCGGCTCCCGCCCGGGGGCACGCCCCTGGACCGGATCCGGCAATCCGGCCGGGCCCGGGGCTCGGTGGAGCTGGGCTGGAGCCAGTCCGGCCGGGAGACCGCGGGGCGCTACCTGAACCGCGAGTTCGGCATCCACTGCGATTCCATGGGCCTGCCCATCGGGGTCGAGGCCACCGACCACTTCCTGGCCATCCTGGCCAGTGTCTCCGGACGCCCGATCCCCCAGGAACTGGAAGCCGAACGGGCCCGCCTGCTGGACGCCTACGCGGACGCCCACAAGATCCTGGCCGGACAGCGGGCCGTGGTGTTCGGGGACGAGGACACCGCCATCGCGCTGGCCCTGTTCCTGGCCGAGATCGGGGTGGCTCCGGTGCTGGTGGCCAGCGGCGGCACCGGCGCCCTGGCCGGCTCGGCCGTGGCGGCCTATCCCCAGCTCAAGGGGTTCGACGCGGCCTTCCTGCCCGACACCGACTTCGGCCGCCTGGGCGAGGCGGCGAGCCAGGTGCAGCCCACCCTGCTGGTGGGCCACAGCAAGGGCGCCAAGCTGGCCCGGGAGCTGGATCTGCCCCTGGTGCGCGTGGGCTTCCCGGTCCATGACCGGTTCGGCGCCGGCCGTCTGTCCTGCATGGGCTACGCCGGCACCCACCGGCTGTTCGACGACGTGGTGAACAGCATCCTGGCCGATCGCCAGGCCAAATCCAGCGTCGGCTATTTCTACTTCTGAACCTGCCCTGTGGAGTCGCCCATGAACAGTCTCTGGAAGGACCATCCTTGTTTCTCGCCCGCGGCCCGGCACACGTCGGCCCGGGTGCATCTCCCTGTTGCCCCCCGCTGCAACGTCCAGTGCCGCTTCTGCGACCGCAAATTCGACTGCACCAATGAAAGCCGGCCCGGCGTCACCAGCCGGGTGTTGTCCCCCGACGAGGCGCTGGACTACCTGGCGCGCATCCGGGCCAAGCTGCCGCAGCTGGCGGTGGTGGGCATCGCCGGCCCGGGCGACCCCTTCGCCAATGCCGGAGAGACCCTGGAAACCCTGAGGCTGGTGCGTTCGGCCCATCCGGACCTGCGCCTGTGCGTGGCCACCAACGGGCTGGAACTGGCCGGGCACGTGGCCGAACTGGCCGATCTGCAGGTGAGCCACGTCACGGTCACCGTGAACGCGGTGGATCCGGTCATCGGCAGCCAGGTCTATGCCTGGGTCCGGGACGGGCGGCGCTCCCTGGGCAGCGAGGAAGGGGCGGGCCTGCTGCTGGAACGGCAGCTCACCGGGATCGCCCTGCTCAAGGCCAGGGGCATCACCGTGAAGATCAACACCCTGATCCTGCCGGGCATCAACGATGCCCACATCCCGGCGGTGGCCGAGCGCATGAAGGGCTTCGGGGTGGACATCATGAACTGCATGCCGCTCCAGCTCAACGACCAGGCCCTGGCCCGGGGCTGGCGCGAGCCCACCGAGGCCGAGGTGGAGAAGGCCAAGCAGCGGGCTGGCGCGCTGCTGCCCCAGATGAACCACTGCACCCGCTGCCGGGCCGACGCCGCCGGGCTTCTGGGCGAAGACCGGGGCCAGGAACTGCTGGGGGCCTGGGCCGCCGGCGAGGCCCCCGAAGCGGCGCCGGCCGCGGCCTGTTGCAGTTCGGGTCCCATGGCCTGCCCCTCGGCGGCCCCGGCGGAGCCCGCCTTCGCCCCGGATCCCGCGCGGCCGCGCATCGCGGTGGCCACCCGGGAAGGCTTCCTGGTCAGCGCCCACCTGGGCGAAGCCCGGAGCCTGCGCATCTTCGCCCTGGGCGAGCACGGCCCGGAATACCTGGAAGAACGCCCCACGCCGCCGCCCGGCGGCGGCATGGCCCGCTGGGCGGCCCTGGGGGAGACCCTGAGCGACTGCTGGGCGGTGGTGGTGAACGGGGTGGGGGGCGCGCCGCGCACCACCCTGGAAGCCAGCGGGCTCCAGATCTTCGTGCTGGAAGGTCTGATCTCCGAAGCGCTCCAGGCCCTGTTCGCGGGCCGGGAACCTGGCCACCTGGAAAAGCGCCGGCCCTTCAAGTGCGGCGAGTCCTGCGCCGGCGCCGGCAACGGGTGCGGCGCCTGAACCTTCTCCTCGCGGGGTGGGCCCCGCACGACCTTTCGAAAGGAATCCCCATGAACGACACCCAGACCCACATCCTGGTCTGCTGCTCCTTCCGGACCAGCGGCGCGCCGCAGGGACTCTGCCACAAGAAGGGCTCCGGCGACCTGCTCGGCTACCTGGAGAACCAGCTCAGCGACCGGGGCCTGGACCAGGTCCAGGTCTCGTCCACGGGCTGCCTGAAAGTGTGCGACCGCGGCCCGGCCATGGTCGTGTATCCGGCCAACATCTGGTACGGGGGCGTGGCCACCGAGGAGGACGTGGACGCGATTCTCGACGCCATGGAAGCCGGCGGGATCGCCGAAGCCTATATATTGAAGTAACCCCGGCCGTCCCCGGCCGTCCGGGCGTGGGAACGGCAGGTTCCGGTCCACCCCATCCCTTTCGGAGGCAACCATGCAACTGAGTGCGCGCAATGTGCTCAAGGGCCGCATCACCCAGGTGACCCACGGCGCCGTGGAATCGGAAGTCGTCATCGAGCTTTCGCCCGGCGTGTCGGTGGTGGCGACCATCACCAAGGCGTCCGCCGAAGGGATGGGCCTCGCGCCGGGCAAGGTCGCCCACGCCATCATCAAGGCCTCCAACGTCATCGTCGGAGTCGAGTAGCCGCCATGATCCTCGACAGCACCCTGCGCGAAGGCCTGCAGCGCCATGGGCTCCGGCTCGGCCTGGAGCAGCGCTGGCAGCTGCTGGAAGGCCTGTCCGGGGCCGGCATCCCCGAGGCCGAGATCGGGGTTTGCGGCCGGGACGCCACGGTGGAGCTCCTGGCCGAGCGGGCCCGGGCCGCGGGCCTGGCGATCCGGATCTCGGTCTGGTGCCCCCTGCGCCTGCCGTCCCTGGACCACGCCGCCCGGATCCGCCCGGATTCGGTCAATCTCTCCATCCCCACCTCCGAGGCCCACCTGCGGGAGCGCCTGCGGCTGGACGCCAGGGGCCTGGAGCGGATGCTGGCCCAGTTCGTGGCGGCGGCCCGGGCCAGGGGACTCGAGCACCTGTCCCTGGGCTTCGAGGATGCCTCCCGCACCGAGCCGGCCACCCTGCACCGGCTGGCCGGCCTGGCCCAGGATCTGGGGATCCGCCGCCTGCGCCTGGCCGACACGGTCGGGATCCTGGATCCGGCCGCCACCGCCGCGCTGGTGCGCGGGATGCGCGAGCACTGCCGGCTGGAGCTCGGCTTCCATGGCCACAACGACTTCGGCATGGCCACGGCCAACGCCCTGGCGGCGCTGGACGCGGGTGCCGCCAGCGTCGACGCCACCCTGCTGGGGGCGGGGGAACGCTCGGGAATCGCGGCGACCGAGGAGCTGGGCGCGTTCCTGCATTTCCGGCGCGGCAGCGCGCTGGACCCGCGGCCCCTGGCCGACCTGGCCCGGGCGTTCCTGCGGGCCGGAGCCCTGCAGATCGCCCCCTGGAAGCCCATCGTCGGCGAGGCCCTGTTCCATGCCGAAAGCGGCATGCACGTGCAGGGGCTGCTCATCGATCCGGCCCTGTACGAACCGTTCGACCCGGCCCGGGTGGGCGCGGCGCGCAAGCTCAGCCTGGGCCGGCAGTCGGGGCTGGCGGCGGTGCGCCAGCACTTCTCGGCCCTGGGCATCCCGCTCAGGGCCGGGGAGGAGGCCGCCCTGGTGGTCAGGATCCGGGCCGAGGCGGAACGCCTGGGGCGGCCCCTGGGGTTCGAAGAGCTGCAGGCCCTGGAACGTCCGGCCTGAAGGGCTCGGGACCGGCGGGTGGCGCGGCGGCGGGGCTCGCCGTCGCGCCCGGCCCTGCCTGCCAGGATGTCCCACGGGGGCCTATTTGGCGGCCGGGCCCTCCTGCTCCTGCTCGGCCCGGCTCCAGCCGGGGCCGGGATCGTAGGCCCGCATCGCCAGGGCCAGGACCGCGGTCCGCCGGCCGAGATCCTTCTGGTACACCACGCCGGCCTGGTTGACGATGAAGGTCATGACCCCGGAGGACCGGTAGCTGGCCGGATAGGCCACCAGGGCGAAGCCCCGGGTCAGGTTCCCACCCACTCGATAGCTGCGGGCGCCATCCGCGGCCGCGCGGCCCTGGCGGTCCAGGATGCGGTAATGGTAGCCCAGATACGGGGTCGCGGCGCCGGCCCGACCGCTGCCGTCGGCCCGGGCCTCGGCCCAGGCCACCAGCGGCCCGATGGGGCTCGGGGGTTCGGAGTCGGCGGTCTTCCAGTAGAGGCCGTTGCGCTCGCCCTCGTCGCTGAAGATGGCCTGGGCGTACCGGCCGCCATGGCTGGCTTGGTATTCCCCCTGCGCCGCCGCCAGTTCCCGGCAGACGTGGATGGTCGAGGCCTCATTCTGGCCGATGCGCCGGTACAGGATCTCCTTCCGCCCCGCCCCGGTTTCGAAGTACCAGGCAGCGCCCTGGTGGACCAGGGGAATCGGCGTGGGCCAGTTCCTGGCGCCGATGTAGAGGGTGGTGGTCCCGTCCGGCTCCGGCACCAGCCGGTGCATGTCCTGGTAGCGCGCCACGAACTGGGCGCGGTCCTGGGTATCCTCGGTCGCGTCGCCGCTGGAAACCAGTGGCCTGGCCTCCGGGCCCAGGATGTCGACCAGCGCCTCTTCGTCGCTGCCCTGCGCCGCCGCGACCAGCGCACTGGCCGCTTCCTCCGGTGAAGCGAAGGTCTTATGGCCCTTCGGCTGGGCCAGGGCCTGGCTGGGCAGGAGCGCGGCTATGAGCATGGCGAAGGCGGCTGATCGGGACAGCTCGGCCCAGGGGCCCCTGCTGGCATTCCATGTGCTGTGACGCATCTGATGACGCTCCCTCTTTGAACGTTGCCTGCACCCGAGAACCGGAAAGAGCTTCAAGGTCAGCGCCATTTGCCGCCACCACGTCCGGCTGACCGACCCATGCCGCCACCCCGGGCCATGCCCATGCCGCCGCCCCGGGCCATGCCCATGCCGCCGCCACGCGCGGGCGCCCCACCCATGCTGGCGCCGCCGCGGGCGGCAAAGCCCCGGGTGTCTCCGCCATGCTGGTATCCGCTGAAGGCGCTGGAATGCTCCCCGCTCTGGCCGCGGGGCTCGGCGAAACCTCGCGCAGCCTGGGGATTGCCGTTGAATGCCCGGCCGGCACGACCATCGGCACGGCCATCGGCACGGCCGAATCCGCCCCGCCCCGCGTTGCCGCCCGGACCTGCTCCGCCCCGGTAGAACCGGTTCCGGTTGTAGAACGTGTTGCTCCGGGAATAGTACCGGTTGTGGTTGTACAGGACGCTCCGGTTCCGCCAATCGAACCCCCAGTGCGGGAACCCCCAGGCGAAACCGCCGTAGAAGCCGATGCCGAAGCCGAGGCCAAACGAGAGGTTCGGGCCGCCGAACCAGATGCCAGGGTATTCATACCAGCCCGGCCAGACCACGACGGGAGCGCCGTAATCCATCCAGGGATCATAGGCGGGGACATAGACCGTATTGGGGTCTTCCGGCTGGATGATGATGGTCGGGCCTTGGGTGGTCACCACCTGCTGGGGGGTGGTCTTGAGGCTCCCGGCCGCCTGCGCGCGCCGGCGCATCACCTGCACCGCGTCCATCACGTCCTGGGGCTGGTTGTAGTAGGCGTCCCCCAAGGCCGAAGTCCAGGACAGGTTCTTGTCCATGTTGCCGAGCACGGCCGGAAAGGCGGTCAGGGCCTTGACGCTCGCGTCCCAGGGTTTCGGGTCCACGGCCGCGCCCAGGGCCGCGCCCTTCAGGTCGGGATGCGCCTGCACGAAGCGGTCGGCTTCCACCACCTGTTCGGGGAAGGTGGAAGCCGCGAGAATCTGCGCGACCAGGGCATCGGGATACAAAGCGAGCGGCGCCACCGCCTGCTGCAGACTCGCGGCGGATTCCGGCTGGTAGGTGGGCGCGGCGGCAGGGTCCTGGGCCGCAAGGGCCGGACGGAAGCAGCCAGCGGCACCGAACACCAGGGCCAAGCCCATGAAGCTGCGCCTGGCCCAGAGTGGCCAAGCGCCCCCTGGGAAGAAACCGAAAATGGTCATGATGATGCACCTCTTTGGGCCGTTTCAGGATCCGGAGGGGAAGCAGGACCCACGGAGGCCGTGGGGCAGAACGGATCCCCCCACCGGCTCCTTCCTGTCCGCCTCGCGGATGGATTGGCTCGCGCCACACAGGCTCAACTGCATGATCCGGGCCATTCCCTGCCCAGGCGCCCCACGGCCGGCCGCCGGTGCAGGGATCCGCCCGCGGGGCCGATGCGCGCGGGTCGAGAGCCATCCGGGCGAAGCCGGCCTCCGGGCTGGGGTCGATCCCCAGCCCCGGCATAACGATGGAGCATCCCGTCAATCTGAAGGCATCGTCCTAGGACGGCGGGAAGCGGTCCAGCATCCGCTTCACGGCCACGGCCACATCGTGGTCGGCCTCTTCCGGAGACTCGGAAGCGTCCAGCACATCCTCCGCCTCGGCCTTCCACAACAGGGCGCGGGTCCGGGCGTCCTTGATCTCCAGGACGATGGAACCCGCGGCGCTATGCGGATCGGGGCCACCCACCGGGCCGGCCACCCCGACCCCCCGCCCTGGCCCCCGGAATCCGAAGGCCATCCCCACCCCCACGCGCCCCGGCTCCACCCGGCGGGGCCCGTAGACCGGGTAGTAGGTGACCAGGAAATCCGGGTCCGCCGCGGTCTCCTTCTGGAAATGCTTTTGGGCCAGCACGGATTCCACCGCCCGGCGGACGCGGGCGTCCATGAACGGGTTCTTCACGCCCCAGGCCTGGGCCTGGGCCGGCGGATCCGCGGCGTACCAGTCATAGCTGTGCAGGTCCGGGAAGCGGGCCTTGGCATCGTAGTCGTAGTGGATGTCGGGCCCCGAGCAGCCCAGGGTCAGCAGTATGCAGGCAAGGCTTGCAGTCAGGATTCTCATATACGCTCCTCTGTGCCGGGGCGCCATCCGCGCCCAGCGCCGGGCGGGCTACTTGACGGTGTAGCCCCGGGTCTCCAGGTAGGATTTCATGGCCCGCAGGTACGCCTGTCGGGCCCTGGGCGTGCCAGGATCGGCGGGATCGCTCCGGGCCGGATCATATCCGGCCTGGCTGCTGGCATAGCGTTGCGCGGCCTGGCGATCGGCCAGCATCTGGGCCTGGGTCTGGCCGTTCTCCGGCAGGATCACCAGCGCGTCCGGAACGGCCGCTTCGGGCTCGTTGGCGGATGGCTGGCTGGGCGGCAGACGGGGCGGTTGGCCAGGCGACTGGCTGGCAGACTCGCCTGACGTCTGATCGCTAGGCTGGCTTGGCGTCGGGCCTGGAGGCTCGCTGTACGTCTGGCTTGGCGGCGGGGTCGCCCCCGGCGGCGGTGCGGCCACCACGTAGCCGGAGCCCGAAGGCACCGCGGTGTAGTACACATCGTCGGCCCAGTAGTACGGCACGCCCGAATAGGCGCAGGTGACATAACCCGACGGCAGGAAGGGCACCACGATCCCCGCGGGCGGGTAGTCCACGATGTAGCCGGCCCCGTACGGCCGGTACCAGTAGCCGCCCCCGTAGTACCAGGCCGCCCCGCCAAAAGCCAGGGTCAGGCAGCCGAAGGGCAGACCGGCCAGATAGTAGCCGCGGCCCCAGCCATACCCCGGGCCGCCGCGCCAGCCATACCCCGGGCCGCCGCGCCAGCCGTAGCCGCCGCGGAACCCGCCGCCATAGCCGCCGTGGAAGCGGGGCATCGCCCCGCCCCCGGGCATGGCCGCGAAGCCCTGGATGGACGCCAGCAGCCCCAGGGCCAGCGTGCGCCCCATGGAACGGATGGAAGGCCATGTCTGGATGTTCATCTTGCACCCCCAGGAAGCCGGCCCCGGACCCTAGGCTGGGCCGCGGGTTCCAGGTCTCTAGAACGCGTACCCTGCGTAGAGTTGCACGTAGTCCGAAGCCGGGAACCCGACCAGGGCGGAGTCGTTGCTCGAGGTATCGGTCAGGGTCTTGTGGTAGGCGGCCTCCAGGGACCAGTGGTGGCGCCCGTAGGCCCGGAAGGTGTGGCCGATACCCAGCGTGCCCGCCAGGCGGGTCTTGTCCACCGAGGTGGCGGCATAGTAGCTGGGGTCATAATTGCTGGCGCTGAACCGCTCGAAGTTCGCGTGCAGGCCCCCGAACAGGTAGGTGCCCAGGTGCCGGCCGGCGCTGCCGTCCGCCAGGAACAGCTCCGCTTCGCCTCCGATGCTGAACAGCTGGTCCTGGACATTCCAGTTGTAGGTCTGGGGCGCGCTGCCGGTGCCGCTGAAGGTGATGCCGCTCACGTTGAGCCGCACGGCCGCGGCCGGGGCCACCGGGCAGCTCAGGGTGAACTGCGCGCCCACCCCCGTGTTGTAGGTTTCGGTGCTCCCGTCCCCGTAGCTGGTGCTGTTGAGCGCCGCGGTGGGCACGCCCACCAGCAACCCCAGCCCGAAATTGGGACGCCCCCCCCAGGCCTCCTGCGCCATCAAGGGCGCCCCCGCGGCCAAGGTCAAACTGATGACTGCCAAACCCCATCGATTCATGGTTACCTCCCGGGGATTGGACCCACCCCGGGGCCGGAATGTTGAGCCGATCAAACGGATGCCAGGATCTGCCCCGCCGGACCAACCAGCTCCGGATCCGAGCCCCGCCGGCCGGGCCCAGGCCAGCGGAACCATCAGGATGAATGGACCGGACGGCCATATTGAACGGGCATGCGGGCCATGCCTTCGGCATCTCCCACGATTGAGGCCACTTGACCAGAAGGCACATGACTTGCTAGTTCCGGCCTGGCCGTTGGGGCCGTTGGGGCCTTTGGCGCCCGGGACCGCCTCCCGGGGCGTCGCCCCCCAGCCCCTGCGGCCCCGGAGCAGCCATGGAACCCCCCGAACGTCAAACCGCCTTCCAGGTCCGGGACTGCGCCTTGTCGGCCTATGCCACCGGCCTGCGGGCCCAGAACCTGCGCGAGCTGAGGGACCGCCTCACCGAGGTAGGCCCCGCAAGCCTCTACTACCACTTCTGGGGCCACCGCCTCTACCCCGGGTTCGAGCATCCCGAATACCCCAACATGTTCGCCGAATGGGTGCACCAGAGCCTGCACGACCACCGGCTCGGGGAACGGCTCGGCATCATCGACCCCATGGAATTCCAGGACATCGAAGCGCTGCGGCGGGAGCTCATCGAGATCATCGAACAGCGGCTCGAGGAAACCGACATCGTGGCCTGGTCGGATGCGGACGACCAGTTCTACTTCATGCGCTCCCGGCTGGTGGTCTTCGACACGCCCCGGACCATCGCCCATCCCCGGGACCTGGCCGAGGTCCTGCCCACGCTTTCCGCCAGCAGCATCTACTACCACTTCATCGACGCCCGCCTGCGCATGCCGGACCTGGATGACTTCCGCGCCTGGCTGATGGCCTATGGCGACGAATTCCTGGGCCTGGTGGAGGCCCTGTCCAGGGTGGACCTGTTCTTCGTGCCCCTGGCGGAGTTGCGGCAGACGCTGGTTTCCGTCATCTCGGCCCAGTTCGCCGAACAGCCCGCACGAGAGGCCTGACATGGATGCAAAATCGATCGCCGTCAAAGTGCCGATGCCGCAAACCAGCCTCGACGAGTACCAGAAGATCGTCGGCCCCGAGGTCATCGAGCAGCTGTTCCAGCTGGCCACGCCCCTGAAGGGTCTGCGGATCGTCCACGTCAACTCCACCCGGGTCGGCGGCGGGGTGGCGGAAATCCTCACCAAGCTGGTCCCGCTGGCCAATGCGCTGGGCATCGATACCTCCTGGGAGGTCATCACCGGCCGGGACGAGTTCTACCAGTGCACCAAGTCGTTCCACAACGCGCTCCAGGGCAACCATGTGGCGGTGCCCAAGGCCCTGCTCAAGGCCTACGAGGACGTCAACGCGGCCAACGCGGAAATCCTCAAGCCCGTCCTGCAGGACGCGGACATCGTCTTCATCCATGACCCCCAGCCGGCACCGCTGATCACCCACTTCCCGGAACGGCACGGCAAGTGGATCTGGCGCTGCCATATCGACGCCAGCAGGCCCTACCGGCCGGTGTGGCAGTACCTGCGCGGCTTCACCGCCCGCTATGACGCCAGCATCTTCTCCCTGGCCACCTTCGCCCAGCCGATGCCCAATCCCATCTGCCTGATCCCGCCCAGCATCGACCCCCTGTCCGACAAGAACAGGGAGCTCCCCGAGGCGGACATCGACACGGTCTGCGCCCAGTACGGCATCGACCGGCAGCGGCGCACCCTGCTCCAGGTCTCCCGCTTCGACCGCTTCAAGGACCCCCTGGGGGTCATCGAGGCCTACCGGCTCGCCAAGCGGTTCGCCACCGACCTGCAGCTGGTGCTGGCCGGGGGCAGCGCCGACGACGATCCCGAAGGGGCCGTGGTGCTGAACGAGGTCTATGCGGCCGCGGCGGAGGACCCGGATATCCACGTCCTCCTGCTCCCGGCGGACGCCAGCCGGGTGATCAACGCGCTGCAGCGGGCGGCGGACATCGTCATCCAGAAGTCCCTGAGGGAGGGCTTCGGCCTCACCGTGACCGAGGCCCTGTGGAAGGGCAAGCCGGTCATCGGCGGCAACACCGGGGGCATCCGCCTGCAGGTGATCAACCACCACACCGGCTTCCTGGTGGACACCCCCGAAGGCGCCGCCTACCGGATCCGCTACCTGTTCCATGCCCGGGACCAGCTCAAGGAGATGGGCCTCAAGGGCAAGGAGCTTGTGCGGGAGCACTTCCTGCTCACCCGCCACCTGCGCGACCATCTGGCCCTGATCCTCGCCCTGCGCACCGGCGGCTCCGACCGCATCGATCTGCATCCGGTGGCCGCGACATTCAGGTGACCTCTGCGTCCCCGGAATGGACGGAAGGTTTCAGGATGGCCCAGGTGACCTCCCAGCAGCAGACGGTCGCCTACCAAGAAGGGACCGCCACGAAAATGGCCGTCCTCACGCCCCTGGTGGAAAAGGATTGGGTGGTCTCGATGGCCATCCCGCACGCTGCGATCCTGGCGCCGGTGCGCAAGGCCATGGGCAGGACCCTCCTGGTGGGGCTCTCCACCGCCCTGGTGGGCATCCTTGCGGCTTTCGCCATGGGACGCTCGCTGATTGGATCCATTCACCAGCTTTCCAGCGCCATAGAGCGCTTCGGCGCCGGCGATACCAGCGCCCGCGCCCCGGTGCTGGACCCGGACGAGCGGGGACAGCTGTCGCAGGCGTTCAACCACATGGCCGATGCCCTGCAGTCCCATCAGAAGCGCCTGGAGGAAATGCAGTCCCAGAAGCTGGAAAGCCTCGGTACCCTGGTGGCGGGCATTGCCCATAACCTCAACAATGTCCTGGTCATCGCCCTGGGAACGGCGTCCTTGCGCGGGGAATCGGCGGTGGAACCGGCGGATCGGCAAGCCTACCAGCACATCGTGAAGGTCTGCCGGCGGGGACGGGATATCGTGAAGTCCCTGATCAACTTCGCCCGGCCCACCCCGGCCACCCAGGCTCCAATCGAACTGAACGCGGTGATCCGGGAGGTATGCGCCCTCCTGGAAAGCACGGCCAGGACGCGGGTCCGGGTCGTGCGCGCACTGACCGAAGCGCCGCTGTGGATCAATGGCAACGCCGGAGACATCGACCAGATCCTCGTCAATCTGGGCATCAATGCGCTGGATGCCATGCCTGACCAGGGAACGCTCACGTTCCGCACCGCCATCGTCGAAGCCCACCAGGTGGAAGTCGCCAGCGAGGATGACGGCACCGGCATGACCTCCGAGGTTCTCGCCCGCGCGCTGGAACCCTTCTACACGACCAAGGAGGTCGGGCAGGGGATCGGGCTGGGGATCGGGCTGGGCCTGAGCGTGACCTATGGCGTCGTCAAGGCCCACGGCGGAAGCATCGACCTGGCCAGCCGCCCCGGCCAAGGCACCACCGTGAAGCTCCGGTTCCCACGGATCCCCACGCCGCCGGAGCGGGAAGCCGTCCCGCACCCGGCGCCGCCCCTGGCGTTCCGGAAGCTCCTGCTCGTGGATGACGAAGAAGCCGTGCGCTTCCTCATGACCCGCATGCTCAGGAAAGCGGGCGCCGGCCTGGTGGCGACCGCCGCCAGCGGCGCCGAAGCGCTGGAGCAGCTCCTGGCAGGGGACCTGCCGGATGTCCTCATCCTGGATCAGAACATGCCTGGCATGACCGGCACCCAGGTGATGGCGGAGGTGCGGAGCCGGCATCCGGAACTGCCCATCCTCATTTCATCCGGACAACCTGACATCGAGAACTGGGCCTGCTTCCGGAAGCCCAGGATGGGGGTCATCTCGAAGCCTTTCACCCTGGGGGAGATCCAGGCCAAGCTGGCGCAGTTCGCCGGCGGGCCCCCTGCACCAGGGCGAACACCCCCATCAGCAGCACCGTGACCACCCCGTAGGCCCGGGCGATCCCCATCGCGTCGGCCAGGCTGCCCAGGAGCAGCGGCGAGGCCAGGATCGCCACGCCCGAGGCCAGGGTGGTGCGGGCGCTGGCCTGCACCGCCTGCCCGGGCGTGGCACGCAGGGCCAGGGACTGCAGCATGGGGTACAGACAGGCCACCCCCAGTCCGGTGATCAGCAATCCGGCGAGCACCAGCGCGGCCGAGCCCGCCAGCCAGAACAGCAGGAAGCCGCCAATGGCCGTGAGGATCGAACCCAGCACCAGCCGGTGCTCCCCCCCGTGCCGCACCATCCGGCTCCCCACCCAGCGGCCGGTCATCATCCCGGCCAGGAACAGGCTGGTCATCTGTGAACTGCGGTTGGCGCCCAGACCCAGCCCGTGCGCCAGGAAATCGCCGCTCCAGGAAAGCATGCAGAACTCCACGGCAACGGAAAGGATCAGGGCGGCCCAGTAGCACCAGAACAGCTTCGGCAGCGGCCGGGCATCCGATACTGGCGCCGCCGCGGCCTGGACCGGGGCCCGGGTCCGGCCCAGGCCCAGGTAGAGCGCCGCGGGCGCCAGGGCCACCAGGCCCAGCCCCAGGCGCCAGCCGGCGGCCGTGGCGGCAAGCCAGCCGACCAGCAAAGGCGCCGCAATGGACAGGCCGGAAGCCAGCACATTGGCCTCCGCCAGGGCCACCCCCCGGCGCTCCCCATGTTCTTCCGACAGCGCCGAAGGCACGATGACCAGGATGAGCGATCCCACCAGCCCCATGAGCAGCGCCGCTGGCAGGGTGACCGCCGGTGTCCGGCCGGTGGCCAGCATCATGGACCCGGCGCTCATCCCCGCGGCGCCGATCCAGAGCGAACGGCGCCGGCCGGCGCGCCGGATCAGCCGGTGGCCGAACCCGCCCACCAGCAGGATGCCGGCGGCGAAGGCCGTGAAATGCAGGCTGCTGACCGTGTAGCTGAGGCCCATCTCCCGCTTCAGGAAGGGGGTGATGGGGCCCAGGCTGTTCAGCATGAAGCCGTAGAACGCCAGCATCAGGTAGGCCAGCCAGGTGAACCCGCTGCGCCGGAAACCCGAGGCTTCCCGCCGCACCCCGACCGCCGTGACTTCGCTTGCCTGCATCGCGCCTCGCTCCCTCCATGAGGCTGCGCGTTCCATACCATTCTGTCCAATATGCAATCGAGGCGTTCCTGATAACCTGACGGAATGGCTCTCGAACTGTCCGAATTGCAGGCCTTCCTGGTCCTGACCCAGCAGCTCCACTTCGGCCAGGCGGCGGAAGCATTGCGCGTCAGCCAGCCGGCACTCACCAAGCAGATCCAGCGGCTGGAGGCCAAAGTGGGCGGCCCGCTGCTGGTGCGCGCCTATCGGCGCGTGACCCTCACGCCGGCAGGCGAGATCCTTCGCGACCGGGCGCGCCTCCTGCTGCGGGAAGCCGAACTCGCGGAACACCTGGCGCGCCTGGCGGTGGACGGGAAAGCCGGCCTGTTGCGCATCGGTTTCGGCATCACCTCCCTGGCGGCCGGTCTGCCGGATATCCTCACCCGCTTCCGCCAGGACTATCCGGAAGTGCAGGTGTCGATGCGGGACATGTCCACCCCGGACCAGGTCGAGGCGCTGGAGGCCGGGGCCATCGATGTGGGTTTCGTCCGGCTTCCGATGGACAGCCCCGGCCTGGTCGCCGTGCCGGTGCTGGAAGAAAGGCTGGTGGCGGCGGTCCCCAGCGGCATGCCCTGTCCCGAAGGCCTTGCCGGACTCCGGAAGGAATCCTTCATCTCCATCTCCCGGAGCGCCTCGGCCAGCTTCTACGATCATCTGGTGCGAACCTGCCGGGCCGCGGGCTTCAGCCCGCGCATCGTCCAGGAAGTGAGCGAACTGTTCACGGTCCTCAATCTGGTGCGCGCGGGGGTAGGTGTCAGCCTGGTGCCGGGCTCGGTCAGCCTGATGCGGGTCCCGGGCGTTCGGCTGCTGGATACCGCCCTGGCCGAAGCGGAATGGCGGATCGGCCTGGCCTGGCGCAGGCTGGAGCCGCCGAACCCCCTGGTCCGCAATTTCGTCAGTCTGGCCCGGCAACTGGCCGTTCCCGCCGGGGAGCACCCTGTGCAGGGCTAGTTCTACTGTGGTGCTCGGCTCCTAGGAGCTTGTCCAAGATAGTCGTCCGTGTCCCGACCCAGCGCCCTGGTTGCTCACGGCAGTCGCATTCGCGACTGCCGTGAGCTGTAAGAAGCAGCCCCCGGCGACAAAGGTGTTCCACCTTCGCGAAGCCTTGGGGGCGACCGGTTCTGATTAAAGGTTTGGCTTGGCCGTACGAGAAGAGGGGTATGACCAAACGCTTCCGTCCCTGGGACCCAAAGCAGAAGTGGCTGCTGCCACCCGAGATCACCGAGTTCATACCCGAGGCGCATCCGGCCCATTTCGTAAGGCGGAACGGATGAAGAAGATCCGGGAAGCCGGATCATGCCCACCAAGAGCGGCTTCGAGCAATGCTACAACGCCCAGGCCGGGGTGGACGCCAAAGCCCAGGTGATCGTGGCCTGCGAAGTGGTGAACACCAGCGCGGATTGCCCCCAGTTGCTGGCCATGGTGGACCAGGTCCGCGCCAACCTGGGCCGGAAATCCGACGTCTGCTCGGCGGACGCTGGCTACTGTTCAGAGGCCAACCTGGCTGGCATGGCAGCCCGGCACATCAGAACCTACATCGCGACGGAACGCCAGAAACACGGCTCCGATGCCGCGATCCATGCGAAGAACGGCCAACCGGGAAGCCTGATCGCAGCTATGCGGGACAAGCTGAAACGAGGCGGATGGCGGAGCCCTTACCGGCTGAGAAAGCAGGTGGTCGAACCGGTGTTCGGCCAGATCAAGCAGGCCATGGGCTTCCGCCAGTTCCTGCTCAGGGGCCTTGCCAAGGTAACGGCCGAGTGGCAGCTGGTCTGTACTGCCCACAACCTCCTGAAGCTGGTTAGGGCCGCTT
>Ga0302276_10000486_pt1 | contig 36573 bp, 38 predicted proteins | sample III_Bog_N2_3_FD_198768 | JGI IMG/M metagenome (GOLD analysis project Ga0302276, IMG submission 198768) | Peat permafrost microbial communities from Stordalen Mire near Abisko, Sweden - III_Bog_N2_3 | ecosystem: Environmental > Terrestrial > Soil > Wetlands > Peat | place: Sweden: Abisko...
CGATCTCGACCTCAGTTTCGTGACCGACGGCCTGCGCGCGGAGCGCGAGCAGGGCATCACCATCGACGTGGCCTATCGCTACGCGACGTCGCCGACACGCAAGTTCATCATCGCGGACTGCCCGGGTCACGTGCAGTACACCGGCAACATGGCGACCGGTGCCTCGACGGCCGACCTCGCCCTCGTCGTGCTCGACGTCGCCTCCGGACTCAAGGAGCAGACCCGCCGACACCTCTGCATCGCGGCCCTCCTCGGCGTGCGCTCGATCATCGTCGCGGTCAACAAGATGGACGCCGTCGACTGGTCCAAGCTGGCCTTCGAGCGCGTCGTCGACGAGATCCAGGCGCTGGCGCGCGACCTCGACTTCACGTCGGTCTCGATCATCCCGGTCTCGGCGCTGCTCGGCGACAACGTCGTCGAGAGCTCGGTCCACTTCCCGTGGTACGACGGACCGACGGTGCTCGAGGCGCTCGAGAGCTCCGAGGCGGGCGCCTGGGAACACACGACCACGCGCGGCGCGCGCTTGCCCATCCAGTGGGTGCTTCGTCAATCGGGCGGCGGTCGAACCTACGCCGGCATGGTGAACGGCGACACGTTCCACGTCGGTGACCGCGTCACGCTGTTGCCGGCCAACATCGAGACGACCATCACCGCGATGAACTTCGGCGGCGACGAGATCAGCGAGGCGACCGTCGGACTTGCCGCGGACATCGCGTTGGCCGACGAGACCAACGCCGGGCGCGGCGACCTCATCGCCACCGCTCCCCTGCCTTCGGTCGTGAACGAACTGAAGACCACGATCTGCTGGTTCGGCGAGAAGCCGCTGGTGATCGGTCAGCGCCTCAAGATGAAGCACACCTCGAAGGTCACCCCGGTGCGCGTCAAGTTGATCAACGGCGTGATCGACATCGAGAAGCTCGACATCGACGAATCCACGACCCTGACCACCAACGACATCGGGCTGGCGACGCTGCAGACCGCCGACCTCTTGGTCGTCGACGACTACCGCTCGAATCGGGTCACCGGGAGTTTCGTGTTGATCGACGAGGCGACGAACGCCACGGTCGCGGCCGGCATGGTGGGCCACGCCAGTTTCCTCTAGAACCTAGAACTGCACCAGCATCGCGATGAACGCCACGGCGATGAGCGTCAACAGCACGTCGATGGATTTCACGAAGGCTCGACCGCTCTCCGGCGGCGCCACACCGTCGCGCGCGATCACCCTGGCGAGAGCGCGCTCTTGCGGCAACGTCCTCGCTTCCAGATGGCCGGCGATCGCGAGGTAACAGAGGATCCCGACGCCGATCCACGGCTTGGTGATCGAAACGGACTTGTCGCCACTGAGCGACATGATCAGACCCGTCACCGGCAACACGTGGACCACGCGCACCGCCCAGTTGCGTCGATCCGGGAAACGGGCCAGTTGGACCGACGCGTCGGCGCCGCGTGCGATCGCTTGTGCGCCGCTTCGCATCACGATGAAGACGATCAGCGTGTCGACCGCCGCGAGGACGTGCACCAGGAAAACGAGGTCGTAGGTAATCGAGGTCGCGATCACGCGTCGGCCAAGAGCTCGGACGCCGCGCGGTAGGGATCGGTCGCACCCGCGAGCAGTGCGTCGACCTGGCCCTCATAGGCGTCACCGCGGGCCAGCGCACCGACTCGCGAGCGCACCATCACCGAGAGCACCTTGTCGAGTTCGACGCGCATACGGGCCCGTCGACGTTCTTCTAACTGCCCACTCTCGAGGAACCTCCGATGCTCGACGATGGCGTCCCACAGTTCGCCGATTCCTACGGCGTCGGTGGCGGTCGTCTCGAGTATTGGTGGGCGCCAGTCGTGGGCGCCGCCGAGTTCGAGCATCTGATCGAGGTCGCGTCGCGTCTCACGCACCCCCGGACGATCGGCCTTGTTGATGACGAAGATGTCGGCGACCTCGAGGAGACCGGCCTTGTTGGCCTGCATGGCGTCGCCCCACCCGGGATTCACGACGACGATCGTGGTGTCGGCCGCGGAGGCGATCTCGACCTCCATCTGGCCGACGCCGACCGTCTCGACGAGGACGAGTCGGAAGTTCGCCGCGCCCAGCACGCGAACGGCGTCAGGCACCGCCAACGAGAGTCCGCCGAGGTGACCCCTCGTCGCCATCGAGCGGATGAACACGTGCTCGTTGGTCGCGTGACCCTGCATCCGGATCCGGTCACCGAGGATCGCTCCACCCGTGAACGGAGAACTCGGATCGACGCACAACACGCTCACTTGCTCGAACGCGTCGGCGCCACCGAACGAACCGCGTTCGAGCACCACGTTGATCATCTGATCGGTCAACGTCGACTTCCCGGCACCGGGAGGACCGGTGATCCCCACGACGTACGGTGCGTCCGTGCGATAGGCCAGCGCCGCGGTCGCCAAGTGCTGGTCCCCACCGGACTCGACGAAGGTCAACAGACGAGCGAGCGCCGTGCGCGAACCGTCACGGGCCTGCGCCACCAGCTCAACCGGATCACTCGAGATCACGAGAACCGTTCGATGTTGGCGCCGAGTTGGCGTAGTCGTCCCACGAAGTCGTCGTAGCCGCGGTCCATGTGTTCGAGTCCCGTGACCGTCGTCTCGCCTTCGGCGACGAGCCCGGCGAGGATCAACGCCGCCGCGGCGCGAATGTCACTTGCCTGTACCGACGTCCCGGTCAGGTGGTCGACACCACGGATCATCGCGTGGTGCCCCTCGGTGGTGATACTCGCGCCGAGACGGACCAGCTCGTCGACGTAGCGAAAGCGTCCGACGAACAGGTTCTCGGTGACGACCGAGACGCCATCGGCCACGCTCAACATCGTGGTGATGAGCGGCTTGTAGTCGGTGGCGACCCCCGGATACGGCAACGTCGCGACGTCACAGGCGCGCAACGTTCGCGGACCTTGGGCAGCGACGCCCGGTCCGTCAATGTCGACCACTCCCCCCATGGCCTCGATCTTTCGCAGCAGCATCTCCATGTGCTCCGGGTGGGCGTCGAGGACGCGAACCTCGCCGCCGGTGATGAGTCCCGAGGCCAAATAGGTCGCACTGACGACGCGATCGGTGACGACATGGTGGTTGGCGGGGGTCAACTCGGCGACGCCGTCGACAGTGAGCCGCGACGTGCCGAGACCCTCGATACGCGCGCCCATCGCGATGAGCTGTTTGGCGAGGTCTTCGACTTCGGGTTCTCGAGCGGCGTTGTCGATCACCGAGCGGCCCTCGGCCAGCACGCAGGCCATGAGCAGATTGTCGGTGGCCGTGTGACTCGGGTATTCGAGGGTGATGCGCGCCGCGCGCAGTCGCGGTCGTTCGATCGTGGCGCGGATGACGTTGCGGTCGTTGTGGAAGGTCGCGCCCATCGCCGTGAGACCGTCGGTGTGGAAGTTGATCGGTCGCTGTCCGAAGTCGTCGCCACCGGGCAGTGCCATGTCCGCTCGGCCACAACGCGCGAGCAGCGGACCGAGGATGACGATCGAGGCGCGCATGGCCTCGAACAGTCGCGCCGGCGCGACGGGATGGAGGTCCGCTGCCTCGGGCACGACGATCGAGAGTTCGTGATCGGCCGGTCGCGTCACCGTGCACCCGAGCGCATGGAGCAGTTCGATCATCGTCGCGACGTCCGTGATGTTCGGGACGTTGGTCAGCCGGTGCTCGCCCGAGGCGAGCAGACAGGCCGCCATCTCCTTCAACACGGCGTTTTTGGCGCCAAAGGCTTGCGCCTCGCCCTGAAGTGCTCCGACGGGCTTGACGACGAGGGTTGTCACCCTACAAGTATTGCCGGTGAGGCGAAATGGCCCGGGACGAGGTCGAAGAGGTCGCGAACTGTACGCTGGGCCTCGTGCTGCAACCGTACCAACCGGACCGCAATATTGCGCTCGAGTTAATCCGCGTCACCGAAGCAGCCGCCATCGCCGCCGCGCGCTGGTCCGGACGCGGCGACAAGAACGCGGCCGACGGCGCGGCCGTCGACGCGATGCGCTTCGTGCTCGGCGGCGTCGCGATGGACGGCATCGTCGTGATCGGTGAGGGTGAGAAGGACGACGCCCCGATGCTCTACAACGGCGAACAGATCGGCGACGGGCGTCCGCCGCTCGTCGACATCGCGGTCGACCCGGTTGACGGGACGACGCTCACGGCGATGGGCCGCAACGGCGCGCTCTCGGTGATCGCGCTCTCCGAACGCGGGACGATGTTCAATCCCGGCCCGATCGTCTACATGAACAAGATCGCTGTCGGACCGCGCGGGCGCGGTTCGGTCGACATCAACGCCTCGCCGACGGACAATTTGACCGAACTCTCCAAGCGACTGAAGAAGCCGATCCCCGAACTCGGCGTCGTCATCCTGGATCGCCCACGACACGACGCGTTACTCCAAGAGGTCCGCGAAGCCGGCGCGCGGGTGCTCTCGATCTCCGACGGCGACGTGGCCGGCGCCATCGCGACCGGCTGGCCGAACTCCGGTGCCGACATCCTCATCGGTGTCGGCGGGACACCGGAGGGCGTGATCGCCGCGGCGGCGATGAAGGGCCTCGGCGGTGAGATCCAAGCGATGCTGATCGCCCGCGACGACGAGGAGCGCCGTTCGGCCGAAGCGCTCGGCTACGACTTCACCCGCGTTTTGACGATCGACGATCTGGTCGCCAGTGAGAACTGCTTCTTCTCGGCGACCGCCATCACCGACGGTGACTTCTTGCGTGGCGTTCGCTTTCACGACTTCGGAGCGACGACGCAGTCAATGGTCGTGCGCTCACGTTCGGGCACGGTGCGAACGATCGAAACGTTCCATCGCCGCAACAAACTCGAAGAGTTCACGTCCGCTGGCTTCTAACACTTGCGCGATTGTTCACGAAGCGCGAATGCGCAACGAAACACGCACCTAGTCCGATTGCACACAAGACCTCGTCGTCGTAAGGTCCGAAGTAGGGCCCGTCGGGCTTTGAAAGATCGCCATCACCCAAGGAGGTTGTCGTGCAGGTTTCGAATCTCTTAGCGAACAAGAACCAAGATGTGGCCACGATCTCCCAGGAGCGCACCGTGAATGACGCGCTGCAACTCCTGAAGGAGCGCGGGATCGGCGCCCTCGTCGTCACCGGCCCCACGCCGCCACTGGTGGGCATCTTCAGCGAACGCGACGCCGTGCGAGCCCTCGCCACCAGTGGCGCGAGGGCCCTCGAGACGACGGTCGCCGAACTGATGTCCACCGACGTGCAGACCTGTGACGAGACCACGACGGTGACCGAGTTGATGGGACTCATGACCGAGCGTCGTATACGCCACCTCCCCGTCGTCCACGAAGGCCAACTCGTGGGAATGATCTCAATTGGTGACGTCGTCAAGGCGCGCTTTGACGAACTGGAACACGACAAAAAGGACCTGCTGGACTACGTCTCGGCGAGATAGTTTCTGACCGATCCCGGGAATTGCGGAGCGACCTACTTCGTGGGTTGCATCGACGCGGCTAACTGGAGCGCCTCGGCTTTGGTGAAGTTGCCCGAAATCACACCTGTATCGCCAAACGAAGAGAACTTCGTGAGGGTTGGTTGAATCACCGGTGCCGAGTAAACCTCGCCGTTGGCGACGACGGCGAACAGGCCGTGAAATTGCAGTTTCGCGAACGCGTTCCACGCCACCTTTCCAGAAGGCGTCAAGCGATAGGCGACCACCCAACTTCCGAGGGACTGTCTTTCAGCCTTGGCGGATTTGATGGATGAATTCGTCAACTGCGAACGACCGAGTACGAATCGCTGGCTCGCCTTGTTGCCGTTGACTCCCGCAACCAATACTTCGGACGCCGGTAAAATCCTGGCGATTGAGGTATTTCGAAACCTCAGAAACCGTGGATCGGGCTTGACGGTCTTCATCGTGTAACCACTCGCGGAGTTCCCTGGATCGACATGGAGATTCTTTTCGGTGAGTCGGTAGTCCGACGTGCAGGTCGGAATCGCGGCGGCCGAAGGAAACGCTGTCTTCGTCGACAGTGGGGGTGCGTAACAGAGCACCGCACGAAATGAGAATCCGCTCGCCGAACCGGACGACGAAGCTGATGCGCTCAAGGCCACTACGAGCACCGAAGTGAGCACGGCGAGACTCACCGCCAAAGACTTGAAGAGCCGGAGCGACGTCACGCGGCCACGCTCACCGTCGTCCGTGCCCAGATCACTTCGTAGTGTGGGCCGATGATTCGGTCGCGAGCTTGACCGCTTTTCTGAACTTGAAGCGCTCGGCCAGCCAGCAGACCAGTGGGAAGAGACCGATGGTCGAGGTCATCCATCCGATGTACTGAAGCGTGTGCCCGTCAGGCGAGAACATCAGCCCCAAACCGACCAGGTAAAAAGCCCACGTGATGCGCTTCCAAATTTGAGCCCGTCCGTACTGGTCGGCGATTACGTCGCCGAACGTTGCGCGTTCGCGGTACTTGGCCCCCCACCGGTCAACGCCGCGCCGTTCGATCTGGTCGGTGAGACGCATCAGCGTGCCTGCGCGGCGTTGAGTCGCAGTTCCGCGCGTTCGAGCGCGGCTCGGGCCATGACGCTCTCAGTGGTCTCTGGCTCGTTTCGACTGTCGGCGGCGATCTCGGCCTGCGCCGCCTCCTTCGCGGCCTGGGCGCGGGCGACATCGATCTCGTCAACCTTCTCGGCGATACCCGCGAGGACCGTCGCGAGGGTTTCGTCGCCCACCTCACCGGGACCGACCTGGAAAAAGCCGCCGTGCACCGCGATAGCGATCTCGCCTTCGGCGGTACCGACCCGAACCACACTCGGCACGACGTCACCGACCATGTCCATGTGCTCCGGCAACACCGTGAACCATCCTTCGGTCGAACGCGCCACGAGCGCCGTCGCCTCGCCGACCCACAACGGCGCCTCCGGCGTCACGATCTCAACTTTCAATGTGGCCACGACTAGTCCTTCTGGAGTTCGGCGGCCTTGCGCTCGACGTCCGAGGCTCCCCCGACGTTCAAGAACGCCTGCTCCGGGAACGCGTCGAGGTCGCCCTTGACCAAGTGCTCGAAGGATTCGATGGTCTCTTGCACCGGGACGTTGATGCCGTCGATTCCGGTGAAGACCTTGGACACGAACATCGGCTGGGACAAGAAGCGCTGGATCTTGCGCGCGCGGGTCACCGTGATGCGGTCCTCTTCGGAAAGCTCGTCGAGGCCCAGGATCGCGATGATGTCCTGCAGCTCCTTGTTGCGCTGCAAGATCTGCTGGGTCTGTCGGGCCACGGCGTAGTGGCGATCGCCCACGATCTCCGGCGCCAAGATGTTCGACGTCGAGGTGAGCGGGTCGACCGCGGGGTAGATACCCAGCGCGGCGATCTGACGGCTGAGTTCGGTCGTCGCGTCGAGATGGGTGAACGTGGTGAACGGCGCGGGGTCCGTGTAGTCGTCCGCCGGCACGTAGACCGCCTGCAGTGACGTGATCGAGCGACCACGAGTCGAGGTGATGCGCTCTTGGAGTTCACCCATCTCGTCGGCCAACGTCGGCTGGTAACCCACGGCGCTCGGCATGCGGCCGAGCAACGTCGAGACCTCAGAGCCGGCCTGCACGAAGCGGAAGATGTTGTCGACGAACAACAGGACGTCCTGGTTCTTCACGTCGCGGAAGTACTCGGCCATCGTGAGCGCCGCGAGCGCGACGCGCAGGCGCACACCCGGTGGTTCGTCCATCTGGCCGTAGACCAGGGCGGTCTTTTCGATGACGCCCGACTCGCGCATCTCCAACAGGAGGTCCGTGCCCTCACGCGTGCGCTCGCCGACGCCGGCGAAGACCGAGACGCCTTCGTGGAGTTCGGCGACGCGTCGGATCATCTCCATGATGAGGACGGTCTTGCCGACGCCCGCACCACCGAAGAGGCCGATCTTGCCACCCTGGACGTACGGGGCGAGCAGGTCGACGACCTTGATGCCGGTCTCGAACATCGTGGCGTGCGGCTCGAGCTGGTCGAAGGCCGGCGCGCTGCGGTGGATCTCCCAGTAGTCCTCGACCGGCCCGATGTCGTCGGTGTCGAGCGACTCGCCGATGACGTTGAAGACGTGTCCGAGGACGGCGTCGCCCACCGGCACGGTGATGCCGCGACCGGTCTGACGAACGATGGCGCCGCGCACGAGTCCGTCGGTCGGCTTCATGCAGACACAGCGCACCCGGCCCTCACCGATCTGCTGGGCGACTTCACCGGTCACCGTGATCGTGGCGCCGTCGATGACGATGTCGACCTCGATGGCGTGGTTGATCTCGGGCAACGAGTGCGGCGGGAACTCCACGTCCACGACCGGTCCGGCGATGGCGACGACGCGCCCCGTCTCGAGCGTGGTCTTTTCTGGAGCGATGGTCATTTGTTTCTCACTTTCCCGAGCGGAGCGCTTCGGCGCCGCCCACGATTTCCATGATTTCGGTGGTGATCGAGTCCTGGCGGGCCCGGTTCATGATGCGACTGAGGTTCTGTCCGAGTTCGTCGGCGTTGTCGGTCGCGGCCGCCATGGCGCGCTGCTGGCTGACGTGAAAGGACGCCGCGCCCTCTAAGAGGGCCGAGAAGATCTCGCTCTCGAGCGCCTTGGGCGCGAGCGTCGACAGGAGTTGGGCGACTTCCGGCTCGAACTCGGTGTAGCCCTTCAAGACCTTGGGCCCGTCGTCTTCGGGCGCGTCCGGCAGGCTCAACGGCAGGAGCTGTTGGACTTCGACGCTTTGCGTGGCGGCCGAGAGGAAGCGCGTCGAGACGAGCAGGACCTGCTGGGCGTCACCGTCGACGAAGGGTGCCGCAACGGTGGCAGCGATGCGTCGGGCATCGTCGAAGGTCGGGCGGTCCGACATGCCGACGAAGCCTTCGGTCAGGTCGATACCGCGGAAGCGGTAGAACGCCCCGGCCTTCTTGCCCACGCTGAAGAGCTGCACCGCCGCGCCGTCGCTCTCGAGTTTGCGCACGAGTCGCTCGCCGGCGCGCATCGCCGAGGAGTTGTAGGCCCCGGAGAGCCCGCGGTCACCGGTCAGCACCAACACGATCGCCGACGTCACGCGCTCGGGGACCGCCAGGAGCTTCGCCGCACCGGCCGGATCGGCCTTGGCCGCCTCGACGATGATGCGTCGCATCCCCTCGCGGTAAGGGCGGTTCGCGATGATGCGCGCCTGGCTGCGAGAGATCTGGGAGGCGGCGATGAGCTCCATCGCCTTCGTGATCTTGCGCGTGGACTGCACCGACTTGATTCGTCGACGCAGGATCCGTTCCTGTCCACCGGCCATTGCTCCTCCTTCCTCGCTCGTTCGCTACTGAGTTACTTCGTGGAGACCGCGAAGCCGTTGACGAACAGCTCCATCGCCTTGTCGAGTTGATTCACTTCGGGCAAGGCGCCCGTCTCGCGGATCGCGTACAACAGGTCCGCGTGTTGCGCGCGGAAGTTGATCAGCAGTTCGGATTCGAATCGGCGCACGTCCTCGACCGGGATCGTGTCGAGCCAACCCTTGGTACCGGCGTAGATCGCGATGCACTGCTCTTCGACCGGCATCGGCGCGTTGAGCCCCTGCTTCAGCAACTCCGTCAGGCGATAGCCGCGGTCGAGCTGGCGCTGGGACGACTTGTCCAACTCCGAACCAAAGGTCGCGAAGGACTCGAGGTCACGGAACTGGGCGAGGTCGATCTTGAGCGTTCCCGCGACCGAACGCATCGCCTTGATCTGCGCGGCGCCACCGACGCGCGAGACCGAGTTACCCACGTCGATGGCCGGGCGCACACCCGAGTAGAAGAGGTCGGACTGCAAGAAGATCTGGCCGTCGGTGATCGAGATCACGTTGGTCGGGATGTAGGCCGAGATGTCGCCGGCCTTGGTCTCGATGATCGGCAGCGCCGTCAGCGATCCCCCGCCGCGCTCGTCGCTCAGCTTCGCCGCGCGCTCCAGCAGGCGGCTGTGGAGGTAGAAGACGTCGCCGGGATAGGCCTCGCGACCCGGTGGGCGTCGCAGCAGCAGCGAGATCTGGCGGTAGGCCTCGGCCTGCTTGGACAGGTCGTCGTAGACGACGAGCGCGTGCTCGCCGGAGTCCATCCACTCTTGGCCGATCGCGCAACCGGCATACGGCGCGAGGAATTTGAACGGCGCGGGGTCACCGGCCGAGGCGACCACGACGACGGTGTACTCGAGCGCGCCGAAGTCCTCCAGGACCTTCACGGTCTGGGCGACCGACGAGTTCTTCTGGCCGATCGCGACGTAGATGCACTTCACGCCCTGACCCTTCTGGTTCAAGATCGTGTCGATGGCGACGGTCGTCTTGCCCGTCTTGCGGTCGCCGATGATCAGCTCGCGCTGACCGCGACCGACCGGCGTCATCGCGTCGATCGCCTTGATGCCGGTCTGCAGCGGTTCCGAGACCGGCTGGCGACCGGTGATGCCCGGCGCCTGGATCTCCATCCGGCGCTCCTTGGGGTTGACGAGTGGTCCCTTGCCGTCGATCGGATCGCCGATCGCGTTCACCACGCGACCGAGCAAGGCGTCACCGACCGGCATGTTCAAGATCCGACCGGTCGCGCGAACGACCTGCTCCTCTTCGATCGTGTCGACCGATCCGAGCACGACGGCGCCGATCGTGTCCTCGTCGAGGTTCATCGCGAGGCCCAACGTGCCGTCTTCGAACTCGAGGAGTTCGTTCACCTTGGCCGAGGGCAGGCCGGAGACGCGCGCGATGCCGTCGCCGACTTCGACGACCCGACCGACCTGCTCCGCGCCGACGGCGGGGTTGAAGTCCGTCACGTGCTTGCGCAGGGCCTCGGTGATCTCGGTGGCGCTAATGGTGAGCTCTGTCATCACAGATTCCTTTTCCTAGTCAATTCGATTCAAAGACGATTCGTACAGGTGGCCCGGCGAGACGGCGTCACGCAGCGCGCCCAGACGCGCACGCGTCGTCGCGTCCAGTCGCAGGTCACCGATTTCGACGAGGACCCCGCCCAGCAGTTCGGGGCTGTCGGCGATCTGAAGTTCCACGTTCTTTCCGGTGAGCGATGACAGTGACGCGACGAGGTCGGCCCGGCTCTGCTCGTCCAGCGGTCGAGCGGTGTGCACGCGGGCGACGCGCCAGTCGCGGGCCTTGGCGACGTAGTCCACGAGGTAGTCCAGCGTTCCCACGACGTCGCGGGCGCGACCGCCGCGGATGACGAATCGGGCCAGCGCGAGGGTGACGGCGTCAACCTTGTCACCGAGCAGGGCCTGCACGGTCCCGAGGCGCGACTCGACATCGGCGTCGCGGTCGAGCAGGAGTCGTCGTAGGTCGAGGTTGCCTTCGATGGTGCGCGCCCAGCGAAAGAGCTCGTCTTCGATCTCGTCGAAGTTCTGTGCGTCGACGTCGTCGAGCATGGCGTCGGCGTAGCCGGCGACACGCTGGCGCGACGCCATGAGACCGAGGCCGGCGAGCGGGAAGGTGCCCATCTGCATGAGCTCGCGGGCGGCGAAGGCCAGTTCGGCCAACGCGTGCGGTACGTCTTGGGCCGGCGCGTTGCCGGCGGCGTAGACCGCGACCTGCAGGGTGACCTCGTGGACCTTGCCGTTGAGCAGGTCGTTCACGATCAGCCCGCGCGACGCGTTGGCGATCGACGTGTCGGTGAGTACGGCTCGTAGGTCGGCGCGACCGAGGACGGTCTGTTCGAGCGTCGCGAGCTCGCCGGCCACCGTCGCGAGTGCCGCGGCGTCCAGTGAGCCCAATCGGGCGGCGGCGTAACCTTCGAGCTTGGGCAGCATGATCAGTTACTAGATCCCCGGGCCGCTTCGACGTTCAAGGCGGCGACGGCCTCACGGACCAGGTCCTGGTGCGAACTCTCGTCCACCTCGCGGCCGACGATCTGATTCACCAAGTCGAAGACCACCTCGCCGATTCGCGCCGACGCTTCGTCGATGGCGCGCTGGCGCGCCGTGTCGACTTCGGCGTTGGCGTTGGCGAGGATGCGGTCGTATTCGGCCTGACCTCGGCCCGCCGCTTCGGCTCGGACTTGGTCCGACGTCGATTGCGCGGCGGCGACGATCTCACGGGCCTGGTCCCTCGCGGCGGTGAGGAGCGCTGCTCGCTCGTCACCGGCCGCGGCCGCTTCGGCCTTGGCGGCGTCGGCGGCGGCGAGTGACTCACGGATCTTCTCTTGGCGAGACTCCAGGGCCTTGTTGAGGGGCGGCAAGATGTACTTCGTCATGAGCAGCAGAATCACCACCACCGTCACGAGTTCAATGAAGAACGTGCCGTTGGGAAGCAGGAATATTGACGCAATCATCTCAATGCCCTTCTATCGAGTGTGAGAACTTCGGCCCGTTCGACGAACGAGTGCGTTCTGGCAACTACTTGATCTTTGCGAATACGTACACGAACACGATCATGAACAACAGGTTGATGAAGTACATCGCCTCGACCAGACCGACGGTCAAGAAGAAGTACGTGCGCGCCTTGGCCTCGATCTCGGGCTGACGGGCGATCGCCGCGATGGTCTGGCTACCGGCCAGGCCGTCACCGATCGCCGCGCCGATAGCACCGCCACCGAGGGCGAGTCCGCCACCGACGAGTGCACCCGCGATGCCGATCGCTCCTGCGACTGTTTGTCCTGCCATTGTCTATTCCTCCTGGTTGGTGTTACTGCGAAGTCTCGAGTACTGCGGGTCGTTTCTTGTCCTTCTTCTTTTCGTGCTTCTCTTCGTGCTCTTCTTCGTGGCTCGTCGCCATATCGAGGTAGATGATCGTGAGCAACATGAAGATGTACGCCTGGATGAACCCGATGGCGAGATCGAAGGGCTTCCAGATGATCTCGAAGGGACCGATCGCCTTGGACGCCAGCGCCGCTACGACGACGATGATGAGACCACCGGAGAAGAGATTGCCGAAGAGACGAAGCGTCAACGTGATCGGCTTGGTGACCTCTTCAATCAGGTTGATCGGTGTCAACCATGCGGCCGGCTTGCCGAAATGCTTGATGTAGCCCCCGACGCGTCGCGCGCGTAGCGATTCGATGTGCACCCACACGATGACGAAGAGCGCGAGGGCGAGGGGCAGATTCACGTCGCTCGTCGGGGCCGGAAAGATCTCACCGGAGACGCCGGGGTGCATCGCCGTGGGTAGGAAACCAATCCAGTTGGAGACCAGGACGAAGACAAAGACGGTGACACCCAGCGGAATAAATCGCTTGCCCTTGTCGCCCAACGAACCCTTGACGAGGTCGCCCACGATGTCGACGACCAGGATCTCCCAGATGAGCTGAAACTTTCCCGGCACGCCGTCGGTGATTGATTTGCGCAGTCGCCAACCCATGAAGAGGATGATCAAAAACGCGAGCAAGGTCGACATCGCGATATCGGTGTCAAAGGTCAGGCCAAAGAGGCTGAAGTGGGGGTGATCGCCGACGTGAATCGTCTTGGCGGCGTACAGCATCGTCACCCTATTCCTCCCTGACCGGTCACTACGCGCAGAACGTTGACCACAAACACGAGCTGATAAAGCACGAGCCCTGACACAATACCGATTCCGAGCGGGGCGTTGAGGAAGACGGCGACCAAGACGACGGCCGTCATCAGCAGTAGGCGCGCCGTCGTCTTACCGCCCATTTGGCGACGAACAGCCTTGGTGCTCTGCTCGCCGCGCAGTTCGACCTTGACCGTCTGGCTGTCGAGCAGTCGCAGGTTCGCAATCGCCATGCCGACCCCGATGATGACGCCCAACGCCGCGAGGGGCGGCGTCACGAAGATGGCCACCAGAAAGCCCACGGCTCCAACGATGATGGCTGAGAGTGTGGTGCGACGGAGGAGGCGCGGGAGTGTGTCGGTGGGCAGGTTTTCTAGCACGAGCAATGGGTTTCTAAAGGAAACGCCGGACTTGCTTTACCACGCTCACCACGGCGGCGACCGTTCCTAATGTTATCCCGATTAGCAGACCCCACGGCGCGGTCCCCCACGCGCGGTCGGCCCAAATGCCGAGCACGACGAAGACGCCGATGATGAGCGCGACCGTCGTTCCCATGGTCAGGAGCGCCATCGCGCCCGGCAGATCCTTTACCGGTTCTTTACCCTGTTCAGAGGGTGTGGAAGGACCGTGATCGCCCGTTGCATCGCTCACGGACGCGAGCTCTCACGAAGCCTTCGGGCCTCTTCGCCTCGGTAGTAGAGGCGATTGACCAAGGGGCTGAACCACGTCATCAATCCGATCAACAAGAGCGCGACGCCGAGGGGAATGAAGACGTTCGCTTTCGTGTCGTAGAGCGGCAGCAAAACGAACCCGCACAGCACCGCCGTCCAGAGCCAGAGGATGACCACCGTGCGTCGATGGCCGTGTCCCAGTCGCATCAATCGGTGGTGAATGTGGTTCTTATCGGGCGTGTGGAAACCCTGCCCCGAGACCGTTCGGCGAACGAACGCCCAGACCGCGTCGATCAGCGGCACCCCGAGGATGAAGACGGGAATCAGGAGTGGCGCGAAGAAGAAGAACGTCACACCGCTCGCCGGAGGCGTGCGCCCCCCGATCACCATCGTCGAGGCGCTCATCAAGAGACCCAGCATCAACGCCCCGGCGTCACCCATGAACAACTTCGCCGGATGAAAGTTGTCGCGCAAGAAACCGAGACAGATGCCGCACGTCAACGCCGCGATGAGCGGCCCGACGTTGTTGCTCGGCAGGAGGCCGAGGTCCTCGAGACGCAGTCCGTAGAGACAAAGCGTGCCCGAGGCGATCGCGACGATGCCGCCGGCCAGGCCGTCGAGGCCGTCGATCAGGTTGACGGCGTTGGAGAGCGCGAAGACCCACACCGCCGTGATGATCGGCAGGATCGATGGGCCGAGCACGACGAAGCCGGCGAAGGGCAGCTTCAGTTGGTACATGGTGACACCACCGAAATAGAGGATCGACGCCGCGAGGAACTGTCCGGCGACCTTCGCCGGCGCGCTCATCTCTCGAAAGTCGTCCAACACCCCGACGACGAAGATCACGCCGGCGGCGAGCAAGACCGCGATCATCTCGTGGGATGAGAGGATGATGTTGCGTAACGTCGGGATCGCCATGGCGACCATGAGCGCCACGCAGAAGCCGACGAGCATCGCCGCGCCGCCACCGTAGGGCGTGGTGACCTCGTGGACCTTTCGTTCGTCTGGCGTCGCCGTGTAGCCGATGCGCAGCGAAATCTTCCTCGCGGGAACGTTCGCCACCAACGTCACGACCGTTCCTACGGCGATGACGGCGATGTACGCGAGGATGTTGTGCATCGACTACTTCGTGAAGTTGGCGTAGGGGTTGAAGGTAGCGCACAACTCCGCGACGTCGGCGCGCACCTCGGCCACGATCGCGTCGTCGTCACGGTGGCGCAGGGCGCGCGACATCAACGTGGCGATCGTCTCGAACTCCCCCTCTTTCATCCCGGCCGTCGTTTCGGCGGCACTGCCGACGCGAAGACCCGACGTGACGAACGGACTGCGCGGGTCATCGGGGATCGTGTTGCGGTTCGTCGTGATGCCCGCGTGGTCCAACACCTCTTGGGCGGCCTTGCCGGTCAACTCCTCGTCGAACTCGCGCAGGTCCAGGAGCATCATGTGGTTCTCGGTACCGCCTGAGACACTCCGGAAGCCCTCCTTCGCGAGCGCGTCGCTGAAGGCCTTCGCGTTGGCGACGATCTGCTCGGAGTACGTCGCAAAACTCGGCAGCGCGGCCTCCTTGAAGGCCACGGCCTTGGCGGCGATGGCGTGCTCGAGTGGACCGCCCTGTTGACCCGGGAAGACCGCCGAATCGATCTTCTTGGCGTACTCCTCGCGACAGAGGATCGCGCCGCCGCGCGGTCCGCGCAGCGTCTTGTGCGTGGTGAAGGCGACGACGTCGGCGTAGGGCACCGGGTTGGGATGTACGCCACCGGCGATCAGTCCGGCGACGTGCGCCGAGTCGAACATGAGCAGCGCGCCGATCTCGTCGGCGATCTCGCGAAACGGTACCGGATCGATGAGTCGCGAGTACGCCGTCGCACCGGCCAGGATCATCTTCGGCCGGTGTTGGAGTGCCAACTCGCGCACGTTGTCGAAGTCGATCATCTCGCCGGGGTTTTCCGGATCGTCCGAGCGCGGCGTCACGCCGTAGGAGACGAAGTTCCACCACTTGGACGTGATCGACGCCGGCGACCCGTGGGTAAGGTGGCCGCCCTGGTCGAGGCGCATGGCGAGGATCGTGTCGCCCGGCTCTAACAGCGCCTGGTAGACCGCGACGTTCGCGTTGGCGCCGCTGTGGGGTTGGACGTTCGCGTGATCGGCGCCGAAGAGCGCGACGAGACGACGACGAGCCAGGTCCTCTACTTCGTCGACGATCTGGTTGCCGCCGTAGTAGCGACGCCCGGGATATCCCTCGGCGTATTTATTTGTCAGGATCGAACCGGTCGCGGCCAGCACGGCCGGCGAGGCGAAGTTCTCGCTCGCTATCAACTGCACAGTCGTCGTTTGGCGGTGCCACTCCTGGGCGAGCAGCGTCGTGACCTCGTCGTCGTTCGTGATCCACGCGTCAAAGGGTGAGGAGGTCATGGACTACCTTTCATCGTCGACGAGGTGCTCGTCGAGTTCATCGAGTTTGGCGATGCGCGTGACGTGTCGACCATCGCCCGGTATCGCGTTCAGCCAGGCCGCGACGGCTTCGACCGCTACGACGGGTCCGAGGACGCGCGCGCCGAGACAGAGCACGTTGGCGTGATTGTGTTCGCGCGCCAAGTGAGCTGACGTCACGTCGTGCACGACGGCGGCGCGCACACCGGGGACCTTGTTGGCGGCGATGGACATACCGATGCCTGTGCCGCAGATCGCGATGCCGAAATCGCAGACACCGGAGGTCACGCTGCGTCCCACGGCGGCACCGAAATCGGGATAGTCCACCGAATCCGTGCCGTTGTCGGTGCCGAGGTCCAGCGTTTCGTGGCCCCAATCGGTCAACGACTTGGCGAGAACGGTCTTCATGTCATAGCCAGCGTGATCTGAGCCGAGGGCGATACGCATCGCTCCAACCCTACCTAAGTAATTCGATTCGACGTGGCCCGGCAATACTTCTGGAGTGACCGTTCCACCATTAACGCCCGTGCTCGTCGGAGTCGGACAAATCACCGAACGACCAGGTTCGGACACGTCCTACGCGTCTCGAAAACAACCGCGGGACCTGATGGTCGACGCCCTCGAACGCGCGGCCGTCGACTCCGGTGCTTCGACCATGCTCGAGAACATTGACGAGATCGTCGCGGTGTCGTCCTTCACGTGGCACACCAACGACCCGGCACGGCTGGTCGCCGAACGATTCGGAATGGATGTCTCGACGCGTCTCTTGAGTGTCGGCGGCAATACGCCCCAGAAGTTCGTCCACGACGCGTCCAAGCGCATCCTCGCCGGCGAACTGCGATGCGTCGCGGTCGTCGGTGCCGAGGCGATGTACGCGCGGCTCCTCGCGCGACGCGAAGGTTGCGAGCTCGACTGGGTCGTCCAGGGCGATGACGTTCCGAGTCCCTTGGTCGCGACCAACGACCCGCCCCCGTTGACCGCCGCCGAATACGGTCAAGGTCTGAACCTGCCGACGAACGTGTACCCGCTCTTCGAGAACGCCCGGCGAGCTCGACTCGGTTGGACGATCGCGCAACACCAGGAACACTTAGGCCAGCTCTGGTCGAACTTCGCGCGCGTGGCTTCGACGAACCCCTACGCCTGGATCCGCGACGCGCCGACGGGCGAAACGATCACGACCCCGAGCGCCGGCAATCGAATGGTCGCCTTTCCGTACACGAAGTTGCTGATGGCCAACATGCCGGTCGACATGGCGGCGTGTTACATCATGACGAGCTTCGAGCACGCCACGTCACTCGGCGTCGCGCGCGACCGCATGGTCTTTCCCGTCTGCGGCGCCGACGCCAACGATCACTGGCTGATCTCGGATCGGCCACAACTCGACGACTCTCCCGCCATGCGCACGCTGTGGCGCGCGTTGGGCGACTTCGGAGTAAATAGTGACGACATTTCGTACCTCGATCTCTACAGTTGCTTTCCCACCGTGGTGCAGAGCGCCTGCGACGCGCTCGGCCTCGACGCCTTCGATCCCCGTCACGTCCCGACGCTCACCGGCGGCCTCACCTTTGGCGGCGGTCCAGGCAACAACTACGTGACGCACTCCATCGCGGCCATGGCCGAAGCCCTTCGCGCCGATCCGGACGGTCAAGGACTCGTCACCGCGCTCGGTTGGTTCTGCACCAAACACTCGTGGGGCGTGTACTCCACTTCCCCGCCCAGCGAAGGATTCCGTTGGTCGAATCCCCAAGCGTCGATCGACGCTTTGCCGCGTTGTGCCAGTGACCAACGTGATGGTCCGGCGACGGTCGAGAGCTACACCGTGACGCACGGATCGAACGGCGAACCGGAGCGACTGATCATCGCCGCACGTACGCCCGACGGAGTGCGAACGTGGTGTCACAGCACGGACGCGACGTTGATGATCGAGTCCGAGAGTACGGAACTTATCGGCCGCTCCGGCGAGATACGAAGCGACGTCTTCTCGATCTGAACTGGCCGTGCAGACGCGGCTGCGGCTACACGGCACCTTCAATATCCACCATCACTTCATCAGGCTCTCCGTAAACGGCCAACGAACGCGACGTCAGAAACAATCCGAGTGCCGCCGTCAATGCACCCAACAGGTCCATCCAAAGTGCGAACGTGATCCAATAGGAGCCGAAATTATGGATAGGCGTGAAGATGAAATTGAAGCTCGCGGCGATGAGCACGTATTCGATTGCGAAGAACTGATACGCGCGGCGCAGAACCCGGAGTTGCGAAGGGTCGCGAGGCTCCACCTGAGTCAGCCAATACCACGCCACGATCGCGGCGATCGTCGTGAGCGGGAGGAGCAAGGGGTCCGCGACAGTTTGGAATGAATCGAACCGGTAACCGCCCGTCGAGATACTGAAGACATAGTTGACGATGCTCGCCAACGCGCTGAGAGAGAAGCCGAGGATTATCGTGGCCCGAATCTGAACCCGTGAGGTGGGAGTCATGGACTCACCCTAGTGAGGCACAGTCCCTGGAATTCTTGAGGAGTCGTCCACCGCAGTCGACGAGTTGTCGGTCTCTCAAGTACCTCGTAGGTTCGCGGGGTCAGACGTCGAAGAACTTCCAGTGCCCTTCGGAGATGACGTCGACGGTGCCGTCGACGACTCGTATCACCGTTTGATCGTCGATCGCGTACGAAGGTTCCGCTAATCCAGCCGCCCATCGTTCTGCATCGGCCATGGAGTTCTCGGGCATCCTCTCGTGATCGAGGTGGGGAAATATCGAGAAGTCGACGATTCCCAACGCCGCGTCGCCGCCGTTGGGCGGATTCCAGGTCTTGAAGTCATCGCCGATGTGCGGGGTCATCACCATGCTTCCACCGCTCAGTCCGACCCAGACGAGTTCATCCTTCAGTGACGGAATCAAGTCCGCGAGCCCGGACTCTTGCATCCAGTAGGTCAGGTACAGGGCGTCACCGCCGTTCACCAACAAAACGTCGGTCTCTCGAACCCACGGGATCCACAGTTCCTCGCCGAGCGTGGGCAATGAACTGAGTTCGAGCACACCCAGCGACTTCCATCCCAATTCGCACATCGGTGTGGTGGCGTTGCCAGTGATGAATCGCCACGACGACGCTGGTCCTCCGAGCACGTAGGTCGCAGTCGGAATGGCGAGCGCGTTGCACTCGTCGATCGGTTTGCCGAGCATCTCGACGAGTGCGTCGTGGATGCTCTTGTTCTTGATCCCAGCAGAAGTGAGAAGTAACTTCACGATGCCCCTTCGTAGTGAAAGACGCTCACGCGATTCGGTTCAAATAGAGAAGCGAGTCCGCGAACGATTCCAACGCTGCCGTCAGTTGAGGACGCGGGCCAATTCGGCCGTTGCCACGGCACCCTCGCGCAGCACGCGCCACGGCGTCACCGAGAGGTCGACGACGCTCGACACGTCACCGGAGCGCTCGCCGCCATCGATCGCGCCCTTGAGTTCGTCGCGCGAGGCGAATCGTTCGAGCACTTCGTACGCGCTGTGACACGGCATCTCACCGTGCTCGTTCGCACTGGTGACCGCGAAGGGACCGAGCACCGCCATCATCCGACGAAGGTCGTCGTCGTCGGGAATGCGAAACCCGGCGGAGTCGTCGTCGCCCCCCAACATCACGGACAGTTCGTGCGGGACCGTGACGACGATCGTGAGCGCCCCGGGCCAGAACGCGTCGGCGAGTCCCTGCGCCTCGTCGGGCCACTCGACACCGAGGAACTCGATCTGGTCGATCGAGTCGACCATCACCGGGATCGGGACGAACGTCGGGCGATGCTTCAGCGTGAAGAGCGTAGCGACGGCCGCCGGTTGGCTCACTTCGGCGGCGAGTCCGTAGACGGTGTCGGTCGGCACCGCCACGATCCCACCGGCGTCCAACGCGGCGATGGCCGCTTCGACCTTCATGAGCCGCGGCATCAGCGCTTCGCAATCAGGAAACGCGGATTGCCGAACATGTCGTCGAGGTCGCGGACGTCGTTGAACATCGCCTTTCGGGCCGCTTGGAGTGCTGGCGCGCGATGCATATTGCCATGTTCACATATCAGCAACCCGTTTGCCACGAGCCACGCACTCGATTGTCCAATTATCACCTCGAGGTCGAGAAATCCCTTGGCGTTCGCGGTGTCTTGCGCGACGAGTGCGCCGAAGGGCTCATAGCCGAGGACCGGGTCGAGCGTTTCGAACTCCGCGGCCCCGACGTACGGCGGATTGGCGACGATCAGGTCGACGCGACCGAGGAGCGACGGGTCCAACGCGTCGAACCACGAGGAGAGCACGGTGGTGACGTTGTCCAGATCGTGCTTGGCGGCGTTGGCCCGGGTGACCTCGAGCGCGTCGCGCGATGAGTCGACCGCCACGAGCGTGGCCCCGACGCCCCACTGGCGAAGCTCAAAGAGGAGTGAGAGCCCGATGGCGCCCGAACCGCAGCCGAGGTCCACGATGAGCGGTTCGGTGAGCCGGCGCTGCATGAGTTCGTCGAAGGCCAGTCCCACCAGTTCTTCGGTCTCGGGCCGAGGGATGAGCACCCGCGGATCGAGGTCCAGGTCGAGCGAGCGAAAGGGCCAGTGGCCGAGGACGTACTGGATCGGCTCGCCGTTCAAGCGGCGCTGAGCGGCGGCGCGCAGGGCGGCGATCGCCTCGTGGTCCTTCGGGCAGAACTCTTCGACCAACCACCGGGCCTCTCGACGGTTCAAACCGGCGTCGATGAGTTCGGTCACCAGATACGAATTAGCGTCCATCGCTCTCGCCCAGTTGTCGCGCTCGTTTTTCTGCCAGCAGCGCGTCGACGTAGGGATCGAGGTAACCGGCCAGCACGTAGTCGAGCGTATAGGTGGTCAGGTTGATCCGGTGATCCGTGACCCGGTTCTCCTTGAAGTTGTAGGTTCGGATCTTCTCTGAACGCCCGCCGCTGCCGAGTTGGGAACGCTTGAGGTCGCCCTGCTCGCTGGCCTGGGCGTCTTGGGCCGCCTTGAGCAGCCTCGAGCGCAGCACGATCAGGGCCTTGGCGCGGTTCTGGATCTGGCTCTTCTCGTCCTGCATCGACACGACGATGCCGGTCGGCAGGTGCGTGATGCGGACGGCCGAGTCGGTCGTGTTGACGCTCTGTCCCCCGGGACCCGAAGACCGATAGACGTCGATCTTGAGATCGCTCTGATTGATGTCGACGTCGACCTCTTCGGCCTCGGGAAGTACCGACACCGTCGCTGAGGAGGTGTGGACTCGTCCCTTGGCTTCGGTGACGGGTACGCGCTGGACGCGATGCACGCCGGCCTCGTGTTCCAGGCGGAACCAGGCGTCCTCACCTTTTATCAGGTAGATGGCCTCATCGAGTCCGCCCTGCTCGGACTCGCGCTCTTCGATCACCTCGAGCTTCCAGCCCCGCAGCGCGGCGTAGCGACGGTACATCTGGGCCAGGTCGCCGGCGAAGAGGTTGGCCTCCTCGCCGCCTTCGGCGCCGCGGATCTCCAGGATCACGTTGCGGCCCTCGTTCGGATCGTGCGGCAGCAGCATCGTCTCGAGGGTCAGCTCCAACTCGGAGACCTTCGCTTCGGCGTTGTTCATCTCCTCGCGCCAGAGTTCGCGGTCCTCGCCGCCGGTCTCGTTGAACATCTCCTTGGCCGTCGCGACGTCCGATTGGGCGGCCTTCAACTCGTTCCAGGCGTTGTTGATCTCCATCAGCTCCTTGTGGCGTCGCGAGAGGTCGCGCAGTCGCGTGAGGTCGCTCGCGACGTCCGGTTCGGAGAGCTGTGCTTCGACAGAGCGAAGCTCGTCCTGGAGGACGTTCAGGGTCTCGTCAAAAGAGCGCACGGCGGGTGAGCGCTCGAGGCTCTAGGCCTTGGGAGCGCGCGCCTTGGTCTTTTGTGCGTAGCGACGCTGGAAGCGCTCGACGCGGCCTCCGGTGTCGACCAGCTTCTGCTTGCCGGTGAAGAACGGGTGGCATTCGTTGCACAGTTCGACGGTCATCGCTGACTTCGTGGACTGGGTCGTGAAGGTATTGCCGCACGAGCATTTGACGGTCGCTTCGCCGTAGTTGGGGTGAATATCAGGCTTCATGGGTGCTCCTCGTTGCGAAGTACAAGTTTATCGGGAAATCAAGATGTTGATGCGGGGCCGCGCGCGATCTCGGCCAGGAACTCGTCGTTGGACTTGGTCGACTTCAGTTTGTCGATCAAGAGCTCCAGACCGGCCGCTTCGCGACCTTCCGAGGCCAGTCCGTTGAGGACGCGGCGCAACTTCCAGACCTGCGGCAGCGCTTCGCGGCTGAAGAGCAGCTCCTCGTGACGGGTCGAGGACGCGTTCACGTCGATCGCCGGGTAGATGCGGCGCTCGGCCAGACGGCGGTCGAGTCGAAGTTCCATGTTGCCGGTTCCCTTGAACTCTTCGAAGATGACTTCGTCCATCTTCGAACCCGTCTCGACCAGGGCCGAGGCGATGATCGTCAATGATCCGCCTTCTTCGATGTTGCGCGCCGCACCGAAGAACTTCTTCGGCGGGTAGAGCGCGCCGGAGTCGACACCGCCGGACATGATGCGCCCGGTCGCCGGGGCGGCCAGGTTGTAGGCGCGAGCGAGTCGCGTGATGCCGTCGAGGATGATCACGACGTCGCGACCCTGCTCGACGAGGCGCTTGGCGCGCTCGATGCACAGTTCGGCCACGTGGGTGTGCTCTTCGGCCGGACGGTCGAAGGTCGAGGCGATGACCTCGCCCTTCACGGTGCGACGGATGTCGGTCACCTCTTCGGGGCGCTCGTCGACCAAGAGGACCATCAGGTGCACCTCAGGGTTGTTCGACTCGATCGACTGGGCGATCTGCTTCATGATCGTGGTCTTGCCGGCCTTGGGCGGCGAGACGATCAGTCCGCGCTGGCCCTTGCCGATCGGCGAGAGCAGGTCGACGATGCGCGGGGTGAGGTCGGTCTTGCCTTCGTTCAACTCCAGGTTGAGCTTCTCGTCGGGGAAGAGCGGCGTCAGGTCCTCGAATCGCGGGCGCAGTCGCGCCACTTCCGGATCGAGCCCGGCGACACTGTCCACGCGCAGCAGCGCGGGGTACTTCTCGTTCGAGGCGGCCGGACGGAATCCGCCGATAATGGAATCGCCCTTTCGCAGGTGATAACGCCGAACCTGGTTGATCGAGACGTAGACGTCGTTCGGCGACGGGTGGTAGCTCTTGGTGCGCAAGAAGCCGTAGCCGTCGTCGCGCAGGTCGAGCAGTCCTTCGATTTCGAGGAGCTCGCCGGCGTAGGGCTGGTCGGCGTTGGGCATGGAGTCGCCCCCGAAGCGCTCGCGGCCGTTGCGATTGCGGCGGTTGCGGCGGTTGCGTCCGGCCGTGTCGTTGCCGAAGTCGCGGGGTTGGCGTTCCTGGCGCGGTTGGGTGTTTGGACGAGGGTTCTGCTGGGGCCGTTCGGAGCCGTTCATGCTCGGCGCCGAGGGCGCTGTCTCGGTCGTCGGGGAGTCGACGGCGGCGGAGGTGTCGGCGCGAGCGCTGGACGCGTCGGCGACGAACTCACCGAGCAGGTCATCGAAGTCGTCAGTCGGTGTCGCGACGGTGCGTCGCGAGCGTACGGCGCGTGAAACGGAATCGGAGGCATCGTTGGCGGGAGCGGGATCGCCCATGATCGCTTCGATGAGTGAGGCCTTGGAAGCGCGCGCCGACACGTCGACGCCTTTTACCTTGGCGATGGTTTGGAGGTCTTCGCGAGTCTTGGACTCGAGATCAGACCGGTCTGGGGAGGGCCTTACAGCCATGGTTATTCCTTTCGCTCCGCTCGACAAAATTGAATGAGCGAAGAAGAAAAATCGGGAAACGTCATCTCGGAAGAGTTCCTCACCCCGGGGAAAGGCCGGGCGTGGATGACTTCCCCAGTGTAGCGGAGTCAGGGACCAATTCCAACAATCATCCAGAACCGAAATTCTGGCCGGTCAAGTGTATCGAACTATGAGAAGGATGCTCATCGGCATTGCCGAGAGCGGTCGTACTGGCCCCGATCGATTTCGACGGCTGACCTCTGCTTTAAGAGCGATACATGAGGAGAATTGATACTGGTTTGACGTCGCCATGCGTTCGTGAGGGGCCGACACCACATGATTGCATTCGCGACCAATCCGCCTTGGCAATGAGGCAAAGCGCCGCAAGGCCGTCGTCAGCGCTGATGCTGCGCGGCGACAGCCAAATTTCTCCACAAAGGCTTTTACGAGAGTTTGGCGAGCAACGACTTCAATGTCGCGTCGACCACGTCGGGCGTGACGCTCGTCTCGACCGCGGTGTCGGGGTCCTTCAGTCCGTTGCCGGTGAGCACGCACACGACCGTCGAATCCTTCGGGACGCCGTATTTGATGATGCCGGCGATCGACGCCGCCGACGCCGGCTCACAGAAGATCGACTCGTGACGAGCGACGTAGCGATACGCCTCGAGGATCTCGTCGTCGGTGACCGCGCGGATGTCGCCGAGTGACTCGTGGATCACCTCGAGCGCGGGGATCCAGCTCGCGGGATTGCCGATGCGAATCGCGGTCGCGATCGTCTCGGGATTCGTGACCGGATGGCCGAGGACGATGGGCGCCGCGCCAGCGGCCTGGAAACCCCACATCTTGGGCAGTATCTTGCAACGTTCAGCGAAGTGGTACTGCGTGAAGCCCCGCCAGTAGGCGGTAATGTTGCCGGCGTTGCCGACCGGTATCGACAAGACGTCGGGCGCCTTGCCGAGCACGTCGATGATCTCGAAGGCGCCGGTCTTTTGACCCTCGATGCGATCGGGATTGATCGAGTTGACGATCGTGATCGGGAGGTGTTGGGTCAACTCACGCGCCAGGTTGAGCGCCTGGTCGAAGTTGCCGCGGATCTGCAGCACCCGGGCGCCGTAGACGATGGCCTGAGCGAGCTTCCCCTGGGCGATCTTTCCCTCGGGCACGAGGACCACACAGTCCATGCCGGCCTTACCGGCGTAGGCCGCGGCCGAGGCGGACGTGTTACCGGTCGATCCGCAGATGACGGACGTGGCCCCGTTGGCCTTGGCCTTGGTGATCGCCATCGTCATGCCGCGGTCTTTGAATGAACCGGTCGGATTCAACCCTTCGTACTTCAGCCAGACCTCAGCGCCCACTCGCTCGGAGAGCCGTTCGGCGTGGATCAGCGGCGTGTGGCCCTCTTGGAGGGTCACGATCTCATCCACGCCGTCGAGGTCGAACCACTGCGCGTACTCGAGCAACAGGCCCTTCCACCCGATCATTCGCGACCACCGTCGATCACGCGCAGGCACGCACCGATCGAGTCCACCGACGCGTGCTTCGCGAGGTCCTTCATGGTGGCGTTGACGCTGTCGGTCAGCGCCATATGGGTGAGGAACGAGAGTCGGGCCTCGTCCCCGAAGCCCGACTGCTCCATTGACTGGATCGAGACGCCGTTCTCGCCGAAGATGCTCGCGACGGCGGCGAGAACGCCCGGTCGGTCCAGTACGTCGATGCTGATGTAGAAGACACTCTCGAGTTCACCGGCCTCGACACTGTGCAACGTTCGATCGACGCTGAAGGGAATATCGTGGCGGCCGCTGAAACGGTTGCGCGCGGCGTCGAGGAGGTCGCCGAGCACGGCCGTCGCGGTCGCCTCTCCCCCGGCACCTTGACCGAGCCACATCAGAGGACCGCTCCGCACGCCCTCGACGAAGACGGCGTTCATGGCGCCGTGCACCGACGCCAACGGGTGATCGACCGGGATCATCGCCGGGTGGGCTCGGCGAGAGATCCCCGAGTCGCCGATTCGCTCGGCGACGCCGAGGAGCTTGATCACGTAGCCCGATCGTTGGGCGAACTCGACGTCGACCGAGCGGACGCCCACGATGCCCTGACGCGCGATGGCGTCACCGACGAGTTCGGTTCCGAAGGCGAGCGACGAAAGAATCTGGACCTTGGCGGCGGCGTCGTAGCCCTCGACGTCAGCACTCGGATCGGCCTCGGCGTAGCCGAGGGACTGCGCCTCTTTCAGCGCCGCGGCGTAGTCGCTGCCCTCGCTCGTCATCTTGGAGAGGATGAAGTTCGTGGTCCCGTTCACGATCCCCATCACCCGATTGATGCGCTCCCCGGCGAGTGACGTGCGAAGCGCGCGAAGTATCGGGATGCCCCCACCGACGGCGGCCTCGTAGAAGAGGTCGGCGCCGTTCTGATGGGCCAGCTGTGCGAGCTCGGTGCCGCACTCGGCCATCAGCGCCTTGTTGGCGGTGACGACCGAGACCCCGTGGCGAAGGGCCGTCTCGATGTAGACCCGCGCCGGTTTGATGCCGCCGGCGAGCTCGACGAGGATGTCGAGGTCGTCATTGGCGACCAGACCGGCGACGTCAGTCGTGAGCAGGTGCTTGGGAATTCCCTTCCGGCGCTTGGCCGCGTCGCGCACGGCGACGCCCACCAGTTCGATCGGTCCGGTCGCGGCGTCAAGCAGCGCCTCACGGCGATCCGGGTCATTCAAGAGTTCGACGAGGGCACCGCCGACGTTGCCCGCACCAATGATTCCGACTCGAACGACCGGCTTGCTCACCTTTAAAGGCTAACCGACCATTTCGGCGTCATCGACTTCACACCTCGAGTCGCGCCATGTCGTCGAAGGTCTCTCGGCGCAGCACTTCGCGAGCGACGCCGTCGCGAACGAAAAGCACGGCCGGACGCGGGACGCGGTTGTAGTTCGACGCCATCGAATAGCCGTAGGCGCCGGTCACCGGCGTCGCGATGATGCTTCGCACGCCGGTCGACTCGGGGAGCCATGCCTCGTCGATCAAGACGTCGCCGCTCTCGCAGTGCTTGCCGACGAGGCGCACGTTCTGCAGTCGTTCGGCGAGCGGATCGGCGACGTCGAAGGCCTCGTAGCCCGATCCGTAGAGCACCGGACGCGGGTTGTCACTCATTCCCCCGTCGACCGCCATATAGGTACGTTGCTCGACCGGCTTCACGGCACCGACCTGGTAGAGCGTCACGGCGGACTGGGCGACGATGGCCCGGCCCGGTTCGGCGAGCAGTCGGACGTTGGCGTCGAGGCCGACCTCGTGGGCCGCGACGCGGATCGCGTCTCCCCACTCATGAATGGACGGCGCGGATTCACCGGCGACGTAGGCGACGCCGAGTCCCCCACCGATACACAGTTCGTCGAAATCGTCCTCGGCGATGAACTTCGCCAGGATCGTGAACGACTCCACGAAGCCGATGAGTTCGAAGACTTGTGAGCCAATATGCGCGTGTACGCCGTGCAGCGTCAGGCCGGGAATCGAGCGCAGTTCGTCAATCGCCTTGCGCGCGTCGCCGGTGGCGACCGAGAACCCGAACTTGGTGTCCTCCTGGCCGGTGCGCACGAACTCGTGCGTGTGCGCCTCGACGCCCGGCGTCACGCGAACGAGGCAGTCGAGCGGCGATGACGCGTCCACCAGCGTCGCCAGCAAGCCAATCTCTTCGAAGTTGTCCACGACCAGTCGGTGGACCCCGACGTCGATGGCGCGCTCTAACTCGTCGGCCGACTTGTTGTTGCCGTGCATGATGACACGCCCGGCCGGCACGCCGGAACGCAGCACGAGGTCGAGTTCGCCGCCGGTTGCCACGTCGATGCAGAGACCTTCTTCGAAGGCCAATCGGGCCATTGCCCCACAGAGGAAGGATTTGGAGGCGAAGGCCACGCCGTCGTCGAACGCGCCGACCGCTTCTCGACATCGGGCGCGCAACGTCTCCTCGTCGTACACGAACAACGGAGTGCCGTAGGAACCGGCGAGGCCGCGCAACGAGACGCCGCCGACGGTGACGTCGTTCGCAGAGAACTCGGCGGTGTCGGGGAGTAACGACGCGGCTATCGGCTCTGCACTCATAGACGAAGATTACGAGGTGGCGCGCACGGATTCGATAAAAGCGTGGCGAAACGCCAAGGGTAGGCTTGGTTTCTCGCCCTCGTAGCTCAGTGGATAGAGCATTGGCCTCCGAAGCCATGTGCGCAGGTTCGACTCCTGTCGGGGGCACCAAGTAATTACAGGGAGAAGCGACAATTTTCGGAGCGTTCTCAAGTAAATCGGTACATCCCCAGAACGCAACCGTATTCCGCCAGACTCAGCCGGACATCTAGAACCGTGGGCCGCTCGTGGGCCGCATCGCTGCAACGAGATCCGTGAACGGCCCCGTGGGCAGAGTTGCCGCGAGCTCTTGCGGCATTCATTTACCGCCAACTTCGTGAACGTTCTCATCGGTGGGGCAATGGGTTGCCAGTCCCTGCGCTTCCCTCACCGCTGGCTCCCGGCACTGCGTCATGAGAAGATCCAGGCGGTGCGACTACCACACGTGCGGGAGAAGTCGATAGCGAGTGCGCGCGATGAAATCCTCGTACGCGTTGGGGAAGGCCGCCAATAGAAGCTGCTCTTCCACGCGAATTCGATACACCTGGAGGCCGAAGACCCCGGTTGCCCCAATGACGTACGTGATACGCGGATCACTCAAAACGATTCCCAATATCATGAGGATTTCCGCTAAGTACATCGGATGGCGTATTGAACGATACGGTCCCGTCACCACGAGCGACTGCGCTTCGGGGACGATCGAGAAGTTCGACCCCAGACTCGCTAGGGCGGCTACTGCCAGTGCTGCGCCAACAACGGTGATGAGAAGACCGGTCTGCATTGAGCGCACCGACCCCTCCCACACGACCGGTCCCGTCGGCAGATGACCCACGCCGACCAGGAGAAAGCTCGCGCTCAGTGAGGCTACGACGACCCGCGCACGACCATCACGCAGACATGGATTCCTCCTGGTCGAGAGGACGACGGCCGCAGCCAGCACGAATACCCCATAGAGGATCTCGCGCACGACCTCGACGGCGATGGGCCAGCTCGGGCTCGCCGCTAGGAGTACTCCGCCACGAAGGGCGTCGGACGCCTCATCGATCCCCAGCCAAACCAGAATCGCTGCGGGCGCGAAACCGATGATCACACGCTGGAACAGGTCGCGACGTAGTGGCCCGCGTGACGCGGCGCTTTCCTCGGCGCCATTGCACCGAGCCCTCAAGAGCGGCGCTCGTCCCGCGGCGAACTGTTCTATGGGAATGCTCCGCCACCTCCGAATCCGGTTGACGTCACGCCCTTCTCGGTGTCAGAGATGGACGTGGCCTTCACCGTGCCGCCTTTCTCCTTCTTCCCCTGAACCGTGACGGTGTCGCCGGGCTTCAATCCAGCGACCGTCGTTGAAGCGTTTCGGTCCACCGTCGTTGAAGAGCTCACTTTGACCGCTACGAGAGAGCCGCTGGAGGTCGTCACGTACAGCGTGTTGCCCACGATGTCGGTCACGGTACCCGACGTCTCTTTCGCCTGCGCTTTGGCGATCGCACTCAAGCCACTTGGACCGCTCGCCGAGCCAGAGCCGGCCGCGAGCAAGCTACTGAGGGAATTTGACGATGACGATGACTGACCGCGCTGCAGAAAGGCTCCGAGCCACAGTCCCGCGACTACCAGTAGCAATGCCGAGAGCACCGTGACAAACCAAGGCGCGCGGAACCCCTTCGATGACGCGTGGGGGGGCCACTCTTCAGATTCGTCGCCGAACAAGACGTCGAAGCCTTCCTCGCTCACGCTTCCCGTTAGTTGATTCGTCATTGCGACCTTCTTTCGTTCACTATTCGTATCGAAGCGCATCGATCGGGCGTAGCGACGCGGCGCGATGGGCCGGGTAAAACCCCGCCACGATGCCCACGGAGATGGCGACGCCCAGGGCAAGCGGAATTGAATACGACGCCAGCACCGGCGTTACGCCGTCAATTTTGAAGTGCGATACCAAGATGCCCGCCAACACACCAAAGATCCCTCCGAGAAATGAGATCACGGTTGACTCGATCAGAAACTGAGTGAGAATGACTCGTCTCCGAGCACCAATTGCCTTTCGAATGCCAATCTCTCGTGTGCGCTCCGTAACGGTCACGAGCATGATGTTCATGACCCCAATCGCGCCAACGAGGAGCGACACCGCCGCCACCCAGCCCAAGAGCGCCGTAAAGGTCTGGGAACTCGACGTCGCGGTGGAGAGCAAACTTGCCGAGTCGATCACGGTGAATGGAAGATTCGCCACGGTCGTGTCATTGAGAGACGCCAGCGTGCTCTCGACCTCGCTCTCGGCCAGTGACAACGTCGCAGATGACTTGCCCTGGACCAGCAACTCCGAGAATGACGCAGATTCGCCTGTGAGTTGGTCTTGCACGGCGGTATAAGGAGCAATTGCCACGGCGTCTTGGTTACTCAGACCACTTGAACCCTTTGATGCGAGCAGACCAACGACGGTGAACTCCGAGGACCCAAGTTGAATCTGTTTGCCTAAGGGGTCAGCGCCGGTAGCGAAAAGGGCGCTTGCCACGGAGGTGCCGATGTCGATCACCGGTGCGCGCTCAGCGACGTCGGCGCGAGAGATCGACCGGCCCGCCGACACCGTATAGTTCTCGGCCGAAAGATACGAGGCGGTGGATCCGATGACAGACGTTGAGTAACTCGCCCCGTTGTACGTGGCGGTGACGCTCGTCGTCACTACGGGCGAGACTGACTTCACGTCCGGATCGTTGAACGAGTTTGATAATGCAGTCACCGAAGCCGTGTTGAGGGTCGAGTTTCGGATCTTCGTTCCGGTCGTCGAACCCGAACTCGAGCCGCTGAAGACGGTCAGCGTGTTGGACCCCAAACTCTCGATCGACTTTTCGATGGACTGTGAACTCCCGGTACCGATGGCCAGCAATACGATGACCGACGCCACACCGATGAGAACCCCCAGCATCGTGAGCAGCGTTCGCAACCAGTTCGACCCGATGCCTCGAATTGCCATTACGAGATTCCCGAAGGCGGTCGCCATCAGCCCTCGTCTCCGCTGCCCCCGAAGGAGTAGCGACCCGAGGGGGCCAGTTCATAGGACACCGCGTTCGAGGCGTCCTGCGGGCGATTGCTGACTATCTCGCCGTCGCGCAAGACGACGACGCGCGAAGCGTACGCGGCTATATCGGGCTCGTGTGTGATCATCACGATCGTCCGTCCTTGATCGTGCAGGCTGGTAAAGAGCGACATCAACTCGGCGGACGAGCGAGAATCGAGGTTTCCCGTAGGTTCGTCGGCCAAGATCAGCGAAGGATTGGTGCACATGGCGCGCGCGATGGCCACGCGCTGTTGTTGGCCTCCCGACAACTCGCTCGAAAAGTGACTGAGACGGTCGCCGAGTCCCACCATCTCGAGGGCGACCACGGCACGCTTACGACGTTCGGCTGGTTTCACGCCCGAATAGGCCATCGGCAACTCGACGTTATGAATCGCGGACATCCGCGGAATCAAATTGAATCCCTGGAAGACGAATCCGATCTTCTTGTTCCTGATCCGAGAGAGGGCCACGTCGTCAAGATGACGAATGTTCACGCCGTCGAGCCGATAGTGACCGCTGGTCGGCACGTCCAAGCATCCGACGATGTTCATCAAGGTTGACTTGCCCGATCCCGAGGTACCCATTATCGCGACGAACTCGCCTCTTTCAACGATGAGCGAAATTCCGCGGATTGCAAGCACCTCGACGCCGCCCATCGCGTAGCTCTTCACAATTCCCTTCAGTGCGATGATCGGTTCTGCCGCTCTCGAGCCGATTACCTCGTCGTCGGGTGCGTCTACCTCATCTCGGATGATCACGGTGCGCCACCGCCGAAGCTGCCACCACCGAAACCGCCCGTGGTACCTCCCGACGAAGTTGACGCGCTGACCGACGCGGTGGGCTCAACGATGGTCTCGCCCTCGGTGAGCCCGCTGGTGATCTGCGTATACGACGAGCCCACTATTCCGAGCGTCACCACGACCGTCTTCTGAACGTCCTTGCTCAGTACCTTTACCGTCGACACGCTCCCGGTCGTCGTGATCGCCGCGCTCGGTAGCAAGAGCACATTTGACGCTGACTGCACCACGATGGCGGCCTCGGCAGTCATGCCGTCCTTGAGCGATTTCGGCGCGTGCTCGAGAGCGATGGTGACGGGATACTCGACGACGTTGTTGACCACGGTGGACACCTGTGACGCGGACGTCACCACCCCGCTCACCTCGGTGTTCGGCAGGGCGGCCAAGGTCAATGACACCGTCTGGTCCACTCGAATCTTGATCGCGTCGGCCTCGGCGACGTCGGCGACCAGTTGGAACGAACCAAGACTCTGGATGGTGACCAGTGCTGAAGCGGACGAAGAGCTCGACGTGGAACTTGACGACGTGGAACTCGACGTCGTCGTTCCGCCTCCGCTCACCGTCTGACCTACTGAACCGTTGACGCCAGTCACGGTGCCACTGATGAGTGCGACAAGTTGAGTCTCTTGCAATGACTTTTCGTCCTGCTCAAGGGACGTCTTGTCTTGAGTGATGCTTCCCTGGTCTTGCACGAAGCTGACGTTGCTTTGAGCAATCGTGGACTGGTCCTGGGCGATGGCCGACTTGTCGGCGTCAATGCTCGAAGAAGACGTTGTCGTGTTCGCCTGATCGACCTGCACCGCGAGTGTTTGCACTTTGACGCTCGATTGATCTTGCGTGATCTGATTTTCGTCCGAGTTGACCTGAGCCTGATCAGAGGTGATCGCCGCACTGTCGACCGAACATGAGGTCTTGGCCGTTGTCAATGTCACGCCGGTCCCGGAGCTGGTGCCCTCACTGTTGGTGGCCACGACCGTGAACAGGTACGTCGTATCGGCGCTAAGACCGCTAATCGTTGTCGACACCTGCGTCGCGGCGTTACTCGCGGCGAGCGTCACGGCACTGGTGATGGATCCGTAGTCGGCAGTTGTTCCGTATTCGAAGTGGTACGTCGTGCTCGCACCGTTGGGATCGACCGTGGCGTTCAGCACCGCCGAGGAAGTTGAGATTGACGTCGCAGGGTCGGTGGCCACCGAAGGTTCGGAGCCCGACGACGCGGTCACCGAGCCCGAGCCGACGCCGGACGAGCCCGGACCCGTCGACGCCGCAGGGCAGCCAAGACTCTCATCAGAACTGTACGTACTCGAAGCATTCGCGAGTATAACTTCGTCGCTACTCTCTTGGGTCTGCGCGCCGGCAAGCTGGTTTTGGTCGTTCGTCAGCTGCTGTTCGGCATTGTCCAGCGTTTCCTGATTCTGATCTTGTTGGACCTGCGTGCCTCCTGCTTCGGCGGTGGCGAGCGTTGACTTGTCTTTCGCCAATGACCGCTCGTCGTTCGCGTACGCAACGAGAGCGTCCGCGTAGTTCATCTTCGCCACCTTTAGCATCGTCGTGGCTTGTTCGACTGCCGATCTCTGCGACGTTGCGTCAACGCTCGCGAGCACCTGACCCGCCTTGACCTTCTCGCCAACGGTCGCCGTGAGTGTCGCGAGCGTGCCGCCGGAGACCAAGTTCTCCTCGGCGGTTTTCACGGTTGAGAGATTGCCCGACGCTGAAACGCTCGCCTGCACGGTTCCTTTGGTCACCTTGACCGTCCGTGTCGCCGTCGCGCTCGACGACGGAGAGCGGTAGATCGAATAGAAGGCGAGCGCGGCAACGATGGCAACCACGACGGCCAGTGTGCTGTAGCCCACGCGCTTGCGCGAGAAGAAACCGGATGCCGAAATGCTCATGTCAATATCTCCATGAAATAGATGTCTGAAGGGGGAAGGTTCGCATCTGTGACCCGACTAGGTGCTCGTAGAGGGCGACTTGGGTAGCAGCGACGAGCACGCCGAATACGCCTTCTTGTACTTCGAACTCGAGGTGGGGGTGACAGTGGATGATGACGATTTAGCACCGTACGATCCCTTTGCCAGTGTCACGTGGTGCAGCGTCATGCAATTGCGAAACGCTGCGAACGCGGTCGACCCGTTCGGTGGAGATCCCGTTCCACCACCAAACTGCGAGCCCGCAGGCAGTAGGAGAGAACACGCCTTGATGGCCTTTTGGAACTTTTTGCCAACCTTGAAGCCGCCTGGCGCGCCACCGCCGGAAGGAAACGTCCCTGATGGGGCGCCGCCCGGCGGCCCGCCCGAACCGGGGAGTGAGATCTTGACGCCATGCTTCTTGAGACACTTTTCGAACTTCTTAAGGGTCTTCTTGGTCGTAGCCTTCGTCGCGGAATTGGACGATGCCGACGCGGCGCTTCCCCCAACCACGAGTCCGCCTCCCGAAAGTGCCACGACGAGCACGACGGCGAGCACCGAACAAAATCGGACTCGGACACGTCGCGGCCCGTGTGATTTGCGCGAAGTCGAATAGGAGTTGGTCATTGCGACAGTATGCGAGGAGAATCTGGAGAATCGGTGAACGCGCGATAATTGTTACCTGGACACTCGAATCTGACGCGTGGACGGTGACGCCGCCGGCTTCATATATTGAGGCCCTCCATGTCCGGCTCTTATGCAATCCCCAGAATCGCCTGTCAAACTTCGGCCGTGGTCATCGAGATACTTTCCGTCGAGGACGACGACAATCTGGCTTACGTCATCATGACGACGCTTCGGCTCGGTGGCTTCAGCGCAACGCGAGCGAAGAACGGCAAGGAGGCTCTGCGCCTCGCCCTCGATGACGGGAAGCCCGACCTCATCGTTCTCGACGTCATGCTTCCCGACCTCAATGGATTCGAAGTCTGTCAGCGACTCAGAGAGGCGGGCTCCGCTATCCCGGTCATCTTCCTCACTGCTGCCGATTCGGTCGGCGACAAGGTACGAGGTCTCGTCATCGGGGGTGACGATTACCTGGCCAAACCGTTCAGCGGCGAAGAGCTCATTGCGCGCATCCGCGCGAAGCTCCGTCGTGTGGGCAAAACCCCAGCGAATCAACCGATGCGATGCAATGACCTCACGCTGGATGACGAATCCCACACGGTGACGAAGAACGGCGAACTCATTGAACTTTCGCCGACCGAATTTCGGCTCTTGCGCTTCCTCATGTCAAACGCCGGAACGGTGTTGAGCCGTTGGCAGATTCTTGATCACGTCTGGAGCTACAGCTACGAGGGGGACCCCACGATTGTCGAATCCTTCGTGTCCCAACTTCGCAAGAAGATCGATACGTCACCGCCATCGATGATTCGAACGGTGCGGAGCATCGGTTACCGACTCGAACGAGAGTGACGAGATGAAGCTCCGCGTCAGACTACTGAGCGCCACGATGGTCTTCATCGTGGTCGCTACGCTCCTGGGTCTGATGTTGGTTCATTCGGTACGGGCTTCAGAGATACGACAGGTCGATCAGCAACTCGAGACATTTCTCCCAGCATCGAGAATCGCGGGGAACGCCAAGCCGCCAACGCAGCCGTCGAGCGGCTCCACCCCTCCAGTCTTCAACGCCAATCACTACAGCGCGCTCTACTTGGCGATCATTACCAACGGCACTCGAAGGGTCCTCTCCACACCGCTCGGCACCAAGCACGCGGCACCTGATCTTCCGACGAAGAACACGACGTCGCTCCGCCACGCGACAATCGTCACCGTGAGATCAACGACAGGTTCACTTTCGTGGAGGGCAATTCGCGTCACGTTGCCGCATGCTCACTCCGAGATACTCGTTGCGGTGCCGCTCAACCAGGTCAACGCGACAATGAGGTTTTTGCAGCTCTCCCTACTCTTGACGGGTGTCATCATTCTTGCCGTACTCACCGCAACGGGGATTTGGATAACGCGGCTCGGACTGCGCCCGATTGCCGAAGTCACTGAGGTCGCCGAAGCCATCGTCGAAGGTGACCGAACGAGGCGCGTCGCGGGAGGACAACAAGGGACTGAAGCTGGAAAGCTCGCGCGCGCCTTCAACATGATGCTCGACGAGCAGCAGGACCTGGAATCGCGCCTCCGACAGTTCGTCGCCGATGCGTCGCACGAGCTTCGCACGCCGGTTTCGGTAATTCTGGGCATTACCGAACTCTGGCGCCGAGGCGAGTTGAGAAGTGGCGTTCAGCGCGATGAGGCCATTCACCGCATTGGTGCTTCCGGCGCCCAGATGGGGCGCCTCGTTGAAGATCTGCTGCTCTTGGCTCGACTCGACGAAGGCCGGCCCCTTGACAATGTTCAAGTCGATTTGGGGCGCGTGATCCGAGACG
>Ga0302276_10000488_pt1 | contig 36457 bp, 38 predicted proteins | sample III_Bog_N2_3_FD_198768 | JGI IMG/M metagenome (GOLD analysis project Ga0302276, IMG submission 198768) | Peat permafrost microbial communities from Stordalen Mire near Abisko, Sweden - III_Bog_N2_3 | ecosystem: Environmental > Terrestrial > Soil > Wetlands > Peat | place: Sweden: Abisko...
GTTCGGAGAAGACGCATGAATGCGACATGTATTGCGGCGCTGGGGACGATTGTTCTGCTGGCGGGGTGCGGCCCGACAGCGGAGCAGCAGGCCGCGATGGACGCGGCGCAGCGGGCCAAGGACCAGAACAAGTGCGGGGGCTTCGGCTTCGCGCCCGGCAGCGACGCGTTTGCCCATTGCATGATGCAGATCGCGAGCCAGCGCGACGCCGAAGCGGCTGCCGACCGCCGCGCGGCCGCGGCCCGCGACGCTGCGGACAGACGGGCGAAAGATGCAGCGAAGGCAGCCAAGGACCAGGCCGACCGGGACGCCTGGGACAGGAAAACCGGCCAGGGCGCGTATTCGTCGTCCTCGCCGTCTTCGTCGTCATCCTCGTTCTCGTTTCCGAACCCGGTGGACCCGATACGCGACTCGATTGATCAGGACATGCGGAAGATGGAAGGCTATTGATAACGCAATCAATTTAACATTGCTCCGGCCGCCTTTGCTCGTCGCGCCCCCTTCCTCCTTCTCGTCCTGCTGGCGGCTGTTGCAGCCGACCGTAGGAGAGTGTGTCTTTTTTGCGGCGCCTCGCCGCATCGCTCGCCCCCCAAACCCCGTCCAAAACCGGGCGGGGATACCGTTGATGGCGGTGGTGCCAAATGGCGCCAGCTATGGCAGATAAGGGGCCATGGAAAATCCGTCCCATGCCGAGGCCAAGCCAAGCCTTTGGAGCTCTGCCCGCCGGGGCGGTAGCAGGCAAAGCTCCCCTGTTGCCGTCCGTGAGGGGACGGGGACAATCGATCAGCGGACACCTTTTGAGCACGATTACGATCGGCTTCTCTTCTCAACACCGGTCAGGCGCATGGCGGACAAGACGCAGGTCTTTCCGCTGGATCGCAACGATAGCGTCAGAACGCGCCTGACGCACTCGCATGAAGTCTCGAACTTGGCGCGCTCTATCGGCAATCGGCTCGTTAGAACCAAGCCCGGAATATTTGGGGATGAAGAGGCCGATCGGGCAGCCCCTGTGATACTCGCCGCTGTCGGACTGGCTCACGACCTGGGTAATCCGCCGTTTGGCCACCAAGGAGAGGTTGCGATTCGACGGTGGTTCAGGGCCAAATCGACCGACCTATTCGATTCTCATGGCGTAAACCTGCGTGAAGAGTTGAGAGAAGATTTCCTAAATTTTGAGGGAAATGCACAGACCCTTCGCCTAGTGACTCGTCTGCAGGTCTCATCTGGTGGTTATGGACTGGATCTGACTGCGGCGACACTGGCCGCCCTGATGAAGTACACGGTCCCAGCCTCGGGAACCGGCAAGACGAAGCCGAGCACTAAGAAACCTGGTTACCTAGCCTCGGAAAATGAGATTGTTGGTTGGATCAGAGCGCAGACTGGTCTGGGCGAAGGAGATCGCCATCCGCTAACCTGGCTTATGGAGGCTTGCGACGACATTGCCTACTCAGTGCTCGATATCGAGGACGCGATAAAGAAGTGTATAGTATCTCCAGAGGATGTTCTCGCGCACCTTAAGCGTAAAATTGGGAATGGGTCTACAACAGATTTTTTGGCCCGGCTGGAGAGCGATTTTACAAGAGCGGACGAGAACCAAAGAGCCTCAAAGGCGAGTGAGATCAAGACGTCCTATTTGCGCGCGCGCCTGATTGAGACCCTGATGACCGGCGCGGCTGACGCGTTTCTGGATGCACGGGACGCAATTTATAACCAAAGCCACGACACCGCGCCCTTGGAAGGCTCTGAGATCTACCGCACGTTGAAGAATTTTGCGCGCACACATGCTTATAATCATGCGTCCGTCCTTCGGACCGAGTTACAGGGCGCGATTGCAGTATCTAAACTTCTGGACTGGTTTTGGATTGCGATTAGCTCGCGGGAGGACCTGGACAATTTGGCGTCTCAGCGGAGTACTGCGTTCGTAACGTATGTTTATGCGTTGATCAGTGACAACTATCGCAGCGAACTCGAGGAGGGGGCATATGATACTTCGCTTCCCCATCGTTATCGCGAGGTGCAGCTACTAACCGATATGATTTCTGGAATGACGGACGGCTTCGTGATGGATTTATTTCGCGACTTGGAGCCGCTATCTCATGCCTGATCTCACAACCCGTCGAGACGTATTGCGAAAACGCCTTCTTCGCCTATTGGGAAAAAGCGATAGTCGTGCAAAGGATCCGACAGAGGTATCCACTGTTATACTGCCTCAACTGGAACGAGTCGGCCGCCTCGCTCTAATTGGTGGTGCGGTTCGCGACGTAGCACGTCTGGGTGTGAAGAATTTTCGATCATACCTTGATTTCGTCTTATACGATGGGAATTTAAGCGCCTTCCATAATCTAATGCAGGAGATGGGGGCGGCCGAATCGGTTTGGCGGATATTCTCTTCGCTACGCACGATGGCGCGTTGATGTTTGGGCGCTGGAGGATACCTGGGCTCGGACAGTCGGCCTACGGCAAGTGAATGATATTCGTGATTTGTTGAATTGCACCTTCTTTGATTGGGACGCGATTCTTTTTGATTTGCAGAGCAGGGAGTTAATTGCAAGTCAAAGCTATTTCTCGATGCTTAGATCTGGCGTAATGGATGTCAATCTAGAGGAAAACCCTAACCCAACTGGATCACTCGTCAGGGCGATCCGGCGCGGTTGGCTTTGGAAAGTGAGGTTTGGCCCGAAGCTAAGTTCATTTGTACGCCGACGGCTGGATCAGGAGCGCTGGGATGCGCTCGTAGCGTTGGATGAATCGGCGTTTGTGCGTCCGGTGTTGCGGCACTGTGACCCGGCGCGCCTTCGTACTATATTGGACGACGAGGTCATCATCGGCGACCGGAAAATCACAGAGCCGTTCGGTCCCCCCCGAGTCAGCTAAAGCTTCCCCTTGGATTGCAATCGTCTGTCTAAGTGAGTGAGCGAGCGAACAGCAGACCGTAGCGTGAGGCGGTACGCCCCCTTCTCCGCCTCCTCCGGTAGCGTGATTCCCCGGCCTGCGAGACGTGGCCCCCCTATCGCCCGAACCGGAAGCGCTCCACCGCGGCGACCAGGGCGCGCCGGATGCCCGGTTCCAGCGCCGAATGCCCGGCATCCGGCACCACCGACAGCCGCGCGGCACGCCATGCGGCCGCCAGCTCGAACGCGGTGCAGGCGGGGCAGATCATGTCATAGCGGCCTTGCACGATTTCCGCCGGCACGTGGCCGATGCGGTCCATGTGGCCGAGCAGGCCCTCGGGCGGCAGAAAGAGATTGTTCGCGAAATAGTATGCCTCGATGCGGGCCAGCCCCAGCGCGGTCCGGTCCTGCGCGAACGAGGTGACGGTCTCGGGGCTGGGCAGCAGCGTGCTGCAGGACCCTTCATAGACCGACCAGGCGCGTGCCGCCGGCATGTGGACGGCCGGATCGGGGTCGGTCAGCCGCCGGAGGAAGGCGCCGAGGATATCGCCGCGCTCCTCCGGCGGCAGGAAGGTGACGAAGTTGGCGTGCGCATCGGGGAACACGGCGGCGAGGCCGTGCAGGAACCAGTGCACCTCCGACGGGCGCCCCAGGAACACGCCGCGCAGCACGCAGCCGATCACGCGGTCCGGATGCGCCTGGGCGTAGGCGAGCGCCAGGGTGGACCCCCAGGAGCCGCCGAACAGCAGCCAACGCTCGATCCCGAGGTGGCGGCGCAGCGTCTCGATATCGGCAACCAGGTCCTGGGTGGTGTTGTGCTCCAGGCTGCCGAGCGGGCGGGACCGGCCGGCGCCGCGCTGGTCGAAGATCGCCACGCGCCAGAAATCGGGGTCGAAGAAGCGGCGGTGGACCGCGCCGGCGCCGGCACCCGGGCCGCCATGCAGGAACAGCACCGGCCGGCCGCGGGGATTGCCGACCTGTTCCCAATACATGACGTGCCCGCCGCTAAGCGGCAGGTAGCCGGTCTCGAAGGGGCCGATCTCGGGATACAGGTCGCCGCGGGGCATGGCGGGGATGGTATAGGCGGCTCGGCCCGGACGGAACAGGAGTTGCGCTGGTGGAACGGCTTTGGATCGCGCTCGGCTCGCTGGCGGGACTGACGGCGGTCGCGATGGCGGCGGTGGCGGCGCACGGATTGTCGCGGCTGGACCCGGCTTCAGTGGGCATGGTGCGCGGCGCGGTGCAGATGCAGGGCTGGCATGCGCTGGCGCTGGTCGGCTGCGGACTGTGGGCGAGGCGAGGCGGCCTGCTGGCGGATCTGGCCGGCGCGGCGTTCGCGCTGGGGTTGGTGCTGTTCTGCAGCGCCGTCTATGCGCTGGCGCTGGGCGGGGTCAGCCTGGGGCTGGCAGCGCCTGCAGGCGGGATCACGCTGATGGTCGGCTGGGCGCTGCTGGGGCTGTCCGCTCTGCGGGCGCGATGAGCCGCGGACCGACGGTCCAGGCTTCCCGCTCGCCGATGTCTCGACTCCGCTCGACGATGGCTGGATGACAATCCACCGTGCTGATTATCTGCCGATGATCGCGCAGGCCGTTCGCTCGCCCCGTATCCAACGAGCGGTATCCCAGGGATGGCCGCATGCGCCGACGATCCAGCAATGACAGCGCCCGCCGATCCTGAGCCGCCGATCCGTGCCGCCTATCTGGCGGCGGAGGGGTTCGAGGCGCCGCTCGCCGATGAACTGCGCCGCCGCGGCGTGGCGGTGGCAGCGTGGCACGGCCGGCTCGCTCTGTCGTCCGACCCGCCGGCGCCGGTTGCGTGGGCGATGGACGTGTGGACCGACCCGCGGGAGCTGCCCGCGCCATCGGTGAAGGCGGCTGCGGATGCGCTGCGCGGCATGCAGCGCAACTGGGGTGCGTACGCCCCGGCGACTGTGCGCCGGACGGTGCTGATCGAAGCGCGCCTGCCGCCGGTCAAGGCGCGGCCTCTGGTGTTCCCCGAGCCGGCGCCAACCGGGCATCTCGGCGCCTGGACACTGCTCGCGCCCGACCGGCTGCTGGCCAGCCCAACCAAGACCAGCCGCTTCATCAACGGCGAATGCCGCTTCGTGGAGGACCGCACCGGTCCGCCCAGCCGCGCCTACCTGAAGCTATGGGAGGCTTGCACGCTGCTCGGCGCATGGCCGGCGCCGGGGGAGACCTGCGTGGACCTGGGAGCCGCGCCGGGCGGCTGGACCTGGGCGCTGGCAAGGCTCGGCGCCCGGGTCGTGGCGGTGGACAAGGCGGCGCTCGACCCGGCCGTGGCGGCCATGCAAGGCGTGACAATCCGGCAGGAGAGCGCGTTCGGCCTCGCGCCCGAGCCGGTGGACTGGATGTTCAGCGACGTCGTCGCCTATCCCGGACGGCTGCTCTCACTCGTGCAGAGCTGGATCGATGCGCGTGCGGCACACCGGATCGTCTGCACGGTGAAGTTCCAGGGGGAAGGGGACTACGCGGCGGCGGACGCTTTCATGGCCATTCCCGGCGCGCGCCTGATGCATCTGTTCCACAACAAGCACGAGCTGACATTCGCCTGGCAGGCGGTCAGGTAACGGCGGCGAGCATTGAAGACAGAGACGAGCTCGATCGCTGGTTCGCACAGAAACGATGTAGGGCGGAAAAGCGAAGCGTCTTCCGTCTCTTGCGGTGCGGCTGGCGGCAATGGCGGATGGCGCAAGGGCTTATCCGCCCTACACGAAAACGGTCATCGGGGCCGATGGTTTACTATTGCCGGCGGTCACGTAACGGCTGCGCGCACCGACTCGCAGACATGCTCGATCGCCGCCTCGCTGAGATCGGGATGGATCGGCAGCGCCAGAATGCGGTGCGCGAGATCCTCCGACACCGGCAGCGACGACCCGTCGTGATGATCGCGATAGGCCGGCTGCAAGTGCAGCGGGCGCGGATAGTAGATCGCCGTTGGCACCCCGTCCGCCTTCAGCGCCGCCTGCACGCGGTCGCGTGCCGCGCCGTCCGGCAGCAGCACCGCATAGATCGCCCACGCACTGGTGGAGTCCGCCACCCGCACCGGGGTCGCCACCGCATTGCCAAGCCGCGAGTCGTAAATCTGCGCAATCCGCGCCCGCGCGGCCAACTCGTCGCGGAACACGGCAAGCTTTGCCAGCAGCACCGCCGCCTGCAGCGAATCCAGCCGTCCGTTCATCCCGGTGCGCAGCACCTCGTAGCGCGTCGTGCCCTCGCCATGGGTGCGCAGGCTGCGGTACAGCGCGGCGCGCTCGGGACTTTCGGTGAACAGCGCGCCGCCGTCGCCATAGGCACCGAGCGGCTTGGACGGAAAGAAGCTCGTTGCGGTCGCGTCCGCGGCGGTTCCCAGTGGCCGGCCGTGCAGCGAGGCGCCGAAGCTCTGCGCGCAGTCGTCCAGCGTGAACAGGCCCTCGCGGCCGGCGATCGCGGTCAGCGCCGGCCAGTCGGCGGGCTGGCCAAACAGGTCCACGCCGATCAGAGCGCGCGGACGCAGGCGCCCGGCCTCCCGAACCTCCGCGATGCGTCGCCCGAGATGGTCCGGATCGATCTGAAACGTTCGCGGATCGACATCGACGAAGACCGGCGTCGCGCCCAGCACCAGCGGCACCTCGGCGGTTGCCGTGTAGGTGAACGCGGGCAGGAACACCGCGTCGCCGCGGCCGATTTCTTCCGCCATCAGCGCGATCTGCAGCGCGTCGGTGCCGGAGCTGACCGTTACACAGTGCGCCGCGCCGCAGAACCCGGCCAGCTCCGATTCAAGCTCGGCGACCTCCGGCCCCAGGACGAACTGGCAGTGCGCCAGCACGCCGTCCACCCGGCGCCGCAGGTCGGCCGCGATCCGCGCTTGCTGCGCCTTCAGGTCGAGAAACGGCACGCTCGGGCGCGCAGGCACGTCATTCATCGGCAAAATCCATCATTCAGGCCAGGGCCGTGCCGACGCTGCCATCGGCGTTGTGCTCGAACTCCGGCACCAGCCGGGATAACAAAATAAGCGCCTGCCGCTCCTGTCCGCCCCGGCAGGCAGCGGCGATCTCCTCGATGGCCCGGCCGACGATCGCCGGGTCCGCCGTCCGCGGCGTCGCCATCAGCAGGCCGGGATAACCGGTGGGGTCCGGCGGCTCCTTGCCGTGGAACAGCTCCTCGAACAGCTTTTCGCCAGGGCGCAGGCCGGTGAAGCGGATGGCCACATCCTCGTCTGGCCGCAGCCCAACCAGGCGGATCATTTGTCTTGCAAGATCAACGATCTTCACCGGCTCGCCCATGTCGAGAACGAAGATGCCGCCTTCGCTTCCCAAGGGGGTGCTCCCCTGGGGGCGCCCCGGAAGCTCCGCGTCGCCGATGCCGATCACGCTGGCCTGCAGCACCAGGCCCACCGCCTCGCGCACCGTCATGAAAAACCGCTGCATGTCGGGATGGGTGACGGTCAGCGGCCCGCCGCGTTCAAGCTGACGCTGGAACAGCGGCACCACCGAACCGGTGCTGCCCAGCACGTTGCCGAACCGCACCGTGATGCACCGCATCGCGGGCCGGATTCCGTCCGCGGCCCCGCGGTTGCCGGCCGGCCGCGTGCCGTCGCCCCGAGGTCCCGCCAGCCGCGCCTGGATATCCAGCGCCTGGCAGTACATCTCCGCCAGCCGCTTGGAGGCCCCCATGACGCTGGTCGGGTTCACCGCCTTGTCGGTCGAGATCAGCACCATCGCCAGCGCGCCGACCGCCCGCGCTGCGTCCGCCACATGGCGGGTGCCGGCGATGTTGGTCAGCAGGCCCTCCAGTGGGTTGGCCTCCACCATCGGCACATGCTTCAGCGCCGCGGCGTGGAACACCAGCTCGGGCCGGAACCGGTCGAACACCGCGCGGACCCGCGCCTCGTCGCGAATGTCGGCGAGCAGGGTCTGGCGCCGGATCTGCGGATGGGTTTCCGCCAGTTCGAGGTCGATCTGCCACAGCGCGTATTCGCCGTTGTCGAGCAGGATCAGCTCCTCGGGGCCGAGCGCCGCCACCTGGCGGGCCAGTTCGCTGCCGATCGTGCCGCCGGCGCCGGTAACGATGACCCGCCGGGCCTGGATCAGCCGCGCCATGCCCTCGCGGTCCAGCGGCACCTGCGGGCGGTTGAGCAGGTCCTCGATCGCGACCGGCCGCAGTTCCAGCGGACGAGGCCGGTCGCCGCCCGGGCCGCCGCGGGGCTGCGGATGCAGCGCGGTCGGACGCGGCGCGCGGCGGACCCGCAGGCCGAATCGGTCCGCCTGGTCCACCAGCCCGGCCAGCGCCGGTCCCGACAGGTCCGGAGTCGCGACCACCACCGTTGCGGGCAGCCGGCCTTCCGCGTCCAGCCGCTCCAGCACGGCGCCCACCTGGTCCACCGAGCCCAGGAACGGGCGGCCGTGGATGCGCCGTCCGATCTGGCCCGCCCCTGTCGTCAGCAGCCCCACCACATCGAACGCCGGACGGCGATCCTGGGCGAGCGCGCGCAGAAACAGATCGGCGTCCTCGGCCGCCCCCACCAGCAGGATCGAGGTGGCATCGACCTCGCGTGGAAACCGCTCGGCCCGGCGCGACCGCATCCGGCGGTAGACCACGCGTGGCGCGCCCAGCAGCGTCAGCAAGGTCAGCCCGTAAACCACGGGAAACGCAGGATTGCTCGACGCGACGCCCGCCATCGCGCTGAGTGCGGCGAACAGGAGGGCGGCGAGCGCGCTGCTGCCGGCGACCGCCAGCACGTCGCTGATGCCGGCGAATCGCCAATACTGGAAGGACAGGCGGAACGGCAGGCCGGCCGCCAGCAGCGTCGCCGCGCCCGCTGGCGCGAGCCACCAGGGGTGCAAGGCAGCGTCGCCGGGCGCGGCAACCCAGCGCGCAAGCAGCAGCGCCAGGGCGGCGATGACGCCGTCCAGCGCGACATTGACGGCGATTCGAATCAGCGGACGCGCGGCAGCCATGGCGCCCCTATACCCCACCGCGTCCGCGTCGTCATAGCCGCAGCCGGGACTCGCCCCGCGCCGGCCGCACGGCAGGGCTGGGAACGAGCGTTCACGCAACGGTTCTCATTAGGGCCATGGTGACGGCGTAGGGTGGATAGGCGCGCAGCGCCATCCACCTCTTGCGGTGCAACGAGCGGCAACGGTGGAAGGTGCTTGCGCTTATCCATGCTAGCGGTGCGCCCGGTTGCCGGTCCGGCTCAGGTCGGCCATAGCTCCGCCGACCGAGACCCCGAGGATTCCCTGCGTTGACCCTTGCCGCCTTTCTGCACCACCTGGCGTTCGCCACCGGACTGGCACTGATCTCGGCTGCGATCGTGCAGCTTATGATCGCCATGCCGGTGATGGACCGGCCCGATCCGCGCAAGATGCACCTGCATCCCACGCCGAAGGGCGGGGGCGTCGGGATCGTGATCGCCTTCCTGGCCGGGATCGCCGCCTTGTATCAGTGGGCCGCCTTCGGCCGCATCGCCGAGCCCTATTTCCGCGGCGTGATCGAAGCCTCGGTGGCGATCGCCGTCGTGGCGTTCCTGGACGACATCTACGACTGGCCGTTCACCGTGAAGCTCGCAGCGCAGGTGCTGGCGGCGCTGGTGGCGGTGGCGACCGGGATCTATGTGCACGACTACCGCGTGCCCTATATCGGCGAGGTCTATCTCGGCTGGCTCGGCGTGCCGTTGACGCTGGTATGGCTGCTCTTCGCCACCAACGCGATGAACTTCATCGACGGGCTGAACGGGCTGGCGGGCGGCGTTGCCTTCATCGCGGCGGCGTTCCTGGCCTACATCGCCGCGGACCAGGGCGGCGCCTTCGCCTACTTCGCCGCTCTGCTGCTGGCGGCCGGGCTTGCCGGGTTTCTGCCGTTCAACTTCCCCCATGCGCGTATCTTCATGGGCGATGTCGGCAGCCAGTTCTGCGGGTTCATCCTCGCGGTGCTGGCGGTCGTCGCCAGCCGGTTCGAGAACGTCGAACTGTCCTTCCTGCTGGTGCCGATGCTCCTGGCCGGCGTGCTGTTCGACGTCGCGTTCACGCTGGGGCGGCGGGCGGTTGCCGGCGAGAGGCTGACCGCACCGCATCGCGGTCACTTGTACCAGGTCGCCCAACGCGCCGGGGTTTCGGCGACGGCGGTCACGCTGGTGCATTGGGGGTTTGCCGTCTTCGGCGGCCTCTGCTGCCTGGCGTTCATCGCCGCGCCATCGCCCTGGAAGCCCTACGCGCCGCTGCTCGTGCTGCTGGTGCAGGCTCCCTGGGTCGGGTTCGTCGTGGTCCGGTCGCGCCGGGCCGGTATCACCGGCTGGGGCTGAGCGTCTCGATAACCTTCCGCGTGGCCTGCCGACGACCGCTCGATTCGCGCGCCTTCGGTAGGGTGGACAAGCGCTTGCGCCGTCCACCACGTGCGGTGCGGGCTCGCGGCATTGGTGGATGGCGCAAGGGCTTATCCACCCTACGGTGTCTGCGGTGTCGACCGAAGCCGCGTCGCCGCGAGCAACCCGCCGCCGGCCGCCAGCAGCACGACGATCACCGCCATGCCGGCGCGCTGCGAGTGCGTCACCGCGGTGATCAGCCCCAGTGCCGCCGGTCCGACGAACCCGGTGACGCGGCCCGACAGCGCATACAGGCCGAACTGCGCGTTGCAGTCCTCCGCCGGCGCGATCCGGGCCATCAGGCTGCGGCTGGCGGCCTGCGCCGGCCCGACGAACACCCCCAGGCAGAGCGCGACCAGCCAGAACTCCGACTCGGTGCGGGCGAGCAGAATCAGGGCGCCAAGCACCGTCAGGCAGGCGAGCGAGATCAGCACGGTGGCCTTGGCGCCGATCCGGTCCTCCAGGAAGGCGAACGTCAGCGCGCCGATGCCGGCGGTGACATTCAGCGCGATGCCGAGCAGCAGCACCTGCTTCGCGTCCATGCCGAACACGCCGGCGGCGAAGATCGCGCCAAAGCTGAACAGCGTGGTCAGCCCGTCGCTGTACAGCATGCGGGCGACCAGGAAGCGGATCAGGCCGGGCTGGGCGGCCGCCCGGCGAAGCGCGCCGCCGAAATCGGCCAGTCCCTCGCGGATCGCCACAAGCCAGGAGCGCCTCGGTCCGCGGTCGGGCACCGCCACCATCACCGGCCAGCCGAACAGCAGCAGCCAAAAGGCGGCGAACAGGGCGGTGGCGCGGACCGGCTCGGCCTGGCCGCGATCCAGGCCGAACAGCGGCGGGTCCGGGTTGATCAGCAGCACAAGGCAGAGCGAGAGGCCGACCAGGCCGCCGGCATACCCTGCACCCCACGCCAGTCCGGACACGCGGCCGATCCGTCCGGGACCGGCCACCTCGGGCAGCATCGCATTGTAGAAAACCGTGGCGATTTCGTAGGCCACCGTGGCGGTGCCGACCAGCACCAGCGCAAGGGTCACGTCGGCGTGCACCGGGCGGACAAACCAGAGGCAACCGGTCGCGATCGCCATGATCAGGGTGAACACGATCAGCATGAAGCGGCGCCGCCCGCCGCGATCGGCGACCGCCCCGAGCGGGGCAGCCAGCAGCGCTATCAGGAAGCCGGCGATCGCCTGGGCCGCTGCCCATTGCGCGGTGCCGGTGGCCGGGTCGGTCGCCACGGCGCGGACGAAATAGGTCGCGATCACGAAGGTGGAGACCACCGTGTTGAACGCACTGTAGGCCCAATCGTACAGGCACCAGGCGAACAGAACTCCCCGCCGCGCCGTCACCGCGGTTTCGCCGGACCCGGGATGGGCAAGGCCGGGATAGCAAAGGGCGTTACAGCCAAGGTGACAAAGCCCCGGAGTCTGAAGCCCCGGGGTCTGGAGCCCCGGAGTCTGGGGTCGGGGCATTCAGGCATCAGCGGAGCCGGTATGAGCAATCGTGGTGCCCTGACCCAAGGCGTTGGACTGGCGGCAACGATCGAGTCCGAGCCGGAAGCGCAGGCGCACGGCGTTTTGGATTCCCGCCCAAACTATCGTAGCATCCTGTTCTGATCTGCAACACGCCAAATGTCCCCGTAGGGTGGACAAGCTCTTGCGCCGTCCACCGCCGCGGTGCGGCGAGCGGCAATGGCGGATGGCGCTACGCTCATCCGCCCTACTTTTGGCTACGCTTTCGGCCGGTCCGCAGAATGGGCGGGCTGCGCATAAGCGTTTCTTGCACGCAGCGATGCTGATGATTCTGAGACCAACCCCGGCAGAAACGACTTGTCGCCGGCCTGACGGCCGGCGACAAGAAGGGAGATTGGCTCTCATTCGATAACCCCTGCGGACAGGTCGCTGAGACGCGACCGGTCGAAGGTCAGGCGTGGAGCGCTTTGCGCTCCGCCGTGGCGACCGTGCGCCGGGTCGTGTCGGAGGAGTCGACCATGATAGCGCGCACGTCGCGCAGATAGGCGGCACCCTTCAGTGTGCGCTGCACCAAGATACTGCGCCGGTCCAACGGGTCGATCTTGCGGCGCGCGAAGTCGAACTCGCCGAGGCGATCGAGCGCCCTGGTGATCGCCGGCTTCGACACGTTCAACTCGGCCGCCAGGCCCCGGACCGTGTGCGGTGCATCGCGGAGATAAACCGTGAGAAAAACGCCAAGCTGGCGGGCTGAAAGATCAGGCCCATCCTTGCGCACCATCGCCACCACCGTTTCGCGCAGGATGCCAACAAGCTGATCCGGAGCCATTGCCGTTGCCATAGCCAACCCTTCCATAGCCGATTCGGAAACCCATTCGCACCATTACCCGCAGGCCCATTACCCACTGGCCCAATACCCACTGGCTCAATACCCACTGGCCCAATACCCACTGGCAAGGTGCATGTTTCCTACAATAGGTCGATTCGTCGGCAGTTCAATTGCCGAATCGGAGCGCATGCCGGCCGGCAGTCACTTTCTTGAAAGCTCCGTGATCGCAGCGTAAACCGTCCGCAATGTCTGCGCTTCCGCCCCCTCCGGCCGCCCTGGTTGCGTTGTATCGGTCCAAGCATAAAGGTCCAGATGAGCCCAGGGGACGCCCGGCGGGATGAATCGTTGCAGGAACAAAGCCGCAACGATTGCGCCGGCGAACGGCTTGCTTGAAACATTGTTGAGATCGGCAACGGAACTGTTCAACCAGGACGCGTAACCGGCCCAGAGCGGCAGTCGCCAAAGCGGATCGTGCTGCGCCAGTCCGTGCCGCAACAGCGCCTCGGCCAAGGCATCGTCGGTGCAGAACAGCGCCGGCAGGTCGGGGCCGAGCGCTATGCGTGCAGCACCTGTCAGCGTTGCAAAATCAAGGAGAACGGAGGGCGCTTCCTCGCTTGCCTCGCTGAGCAGGTCGCACAGCACAAGCCGGCCCTCGGCGTCGGTGTTGCCGATTTCGACCGACAAGCCGTGGCGGGTGCGAATCACGTCCGAGGGCCGCATCGCGACGCCGGAAACCGAATTCTCCACGCAGCCGATGCGCACCGCGAGCCGGATCGGCAGGTCGGCCTCCATGATCAGCCGCGCCAGGCCCAGCACGACCGCGGCGCCACCCATATCCTTCTTCATCTTCAGCATATTGGAAGACGGCTTCAGGTCGTAGCCGCCGGTGTCGAAGCAGACTCCCTTGCCGCACAGCGACACCAGCGGCGCATCGGCGGCCGCCCGGCTGCCGGCCCAGTGCAGGCTGGCCACGCGCGGCTTGCGCGCGGAGCCGCGGCCGACCGCGGCAATGGCGGGATAGGCGGCGGCCAGCGCCTCGCCCTCGATGATGCTGGCGGCGGCGCCGTGGCGATCGCCAAGCGCGACGGCGAAATCGGCGAGCTCGGCCGGGCCAAGCAGGTTGGCGGGCGTGTTGATCAGGTCCCGCACCATCCAGACGGCCCGCGCCTGCGCCAGCCCCGCGGCGTGCTCGTCCGGCGCGAACAGCCGGGCCGGGACCCGCTTCTGCGGCTTCAACGCAGCGTAACGATAGGCCCCGAGGCAGAAGCCGAGCGTGGCCGAGTCCAGGTCGTAGTCGCTGGGGACCAGGCGCCACAGGCTGCCCTCCGGCAGGCGGAAGGCGAGCCCGCCGAAGGCATAGGGGGACCGGTCGTCGCCCAGCCCCAGAACCGCGCCGTCGATCCCCGCCGCGCCCAGCAGCAACACCAGCTCATTCGCGGCGGCGGCAAAGCCCAGCGCGCCCAGATAGGCTGCCTGGCCGGACGGCAGCGACTCGAGCAGGGCGTCCAGGCCGTCCGGCCGCACGGCATGGAGCGGCTTGGTGCCGGCCTCGTTGAGCGTTAGGCAATCAAGCGTCTGGTCGAGCATTCTGGGGCGCGCCTTCCACCACGGGCTTTCTCAACGGAGCCGTGAACGGCCGTATCGAAACGTTGTATCGAAACGCTTTATCCCATGGGCACCTGCCATTGGCGACAATTGGGCGCCGCTGCCGGAACCATCGGCCTTGTTTCTCGGCCCGTTGATCTCTGCCATCAGTTGATAATCTGGAAACGGGAAAGGCGCTGCCAATGGCGGACGGACGACTGATCATCGGCAATCGCCGCTACTCGTCGTGGTCCATGCGCGGATGGCTGGCCGTGCGGCTCGCCGGGCTCGACGTCGAGGAGGTGCTGATTCCGTTCACCCGGCCAGGTCCGACGGCGGCGATCGCGCGGCTCACGCCCAGCGGCCTGGTGCCGTATCTGGAACACCGCGGCGCACGGGTCTGGGACTCGCTCGCGATTTGCGAGTACTGCGCCGAGGTCGCGCCGTCCCTGTGGCCCGCCGACCGCGCCGCGCGTGCCGAGGCTCGTTCGGTTGCCGCCGAAATGCATGCCGGGTTCCGCGGGTTGCGCCAGGCCATGTGGATGAATCTCGGGCGCGACTTTTCCGGGCTCGGCCGCACGCCCGGCGCGCTCGCCGACATCGTCCGGATCGAGGCGTTGTGGAGCGACACGCGGCGGCGCTTCGGGGACGGCGGCCCTTACCTGTTCGGTGCCGCATTCACGGCGGCCGACGCGATGTTCGCGCCTGTGGTGGCGCGGTTCCTGTCGTGGCGGCCGGTGCTGTCGGCGGCGGCGGCGGCCTATTGCGCGGCGATCCGCGCCCAGCCCTTGGTCGATGCCTGGTACACCGCCGCCGCGGCCGAACCCGCCGCGTGGCTACTGCCGGATTATGAAACGCCACCGTGAACGGTCCCGGCCTGTCGTCCGGATGACGTGATGACGGCGCACAAACGAGTCCGATAAGCTCCCGTGGCAATGGTCCGCCGCTTGTCCCCGTTCGGCTTCTGCCTCGTGATGCTGGCGCTGAGCGCGCAGCTCTTGCTGGGCGCGCGGGTGCCGGCTGCCGAAGCCGCGCCGCCGCTCGCGTGGGCGGGCGTTATCTGCCACGTGGCCGCCGCTGGGGATGCTCCAGGGGGTGCCCCAGGGGATGCCCCAGGGGAAGCCTCTGCGCACCTTCACACCCGGGGGGATGACGGATCGGGCGTCCCGCAGCCGGCGCACCACCACGCGCAGGATTGCTGGCTGTGTCCGCTCTGCTCGACGCTGGCTGCGCCTTTGGCGATTCTGGCGGCGCCACCGGCCGTGGCTTCCCCGTGCAGTGCAGCGATGCATTGTGCTGTCGATCTGCCGCCCGCCATCGCCCCGCCGGTCCGCCCGCCGCACGCCGCGCAGCCGCGCGGCCCGCCGATCCTGGCCTGAGTTTCCGCGCGCCACGCCGCAATCGTAGGGCGGATCAACGAAGCGCCATCCGCCATTGCCGCAAGCCGCACGGCACGAGGCGGAGGGCGCTCCGCTTCTCCGCCACCGCGCTTTCGTGCGCCGCTGTCTCAATCCTCGGAGCCCCGAATGTCCCGCCTGTTTGCGCCGGCCGCCCTGGTTGCCAGCTTGCTCGGTCCGGCCGCCGCGTTTGCGCATGGTTTCGCCGGTGCACACATGTTCGTCAGCACGCTGATCATCGACGATCCCAACGTGGCCGACGAGGCCAGCCTGCCGACGTTCAGTTGGCTGCCGCAGCCGAACGATGGCGGTCCGGTCTCCAATCTCTCCACACTCAACTTTGAATTCGACAAGCGCATCACCGAGACGCTCGGCTTCGGAATCAACGACGGCTACCAATGGCTGACCCGGCCCGGCGACAAGACCGCGAACGGCTGGCAGACCCTGGCCGTCACGCTCAAATACAAACCGTACGTCAGCGCCGGGCACGAGTTCATGCTGTCGGTGGGCGTGCGGCAGAATTTCGCCCGCACCGGGGCGAACGGCAGCAATGGCGCCACTCTTAACAACGACGATTCCGATTCCACGACGCCGCTGATCTACTGGGGCAAGGGGTTCGGCGACGTGCCGGTCGGATGGCTGCGGCCGTTCGCGTTCACCGGTGAGTTCGGCTACCAGATCGCAAACACCGCACTCAAGGTGACCGGCCCTGATCCGGTCACCGGCCTGCCGCTCTACAACAACGGCACGTCCAACCTGTGGACGGGCGGTGTGTCGCTGCAATACAGCATCCGGTATTTGCAGTCTCAGGTGAAGGATTTCGGGCTGCCGCAGTTCATCAACCGGCTGACGCCGCTGGTCGAGGTTGCCTGGTCCTCCCCCGCCAGCAAGCCCAGTCTGGCCAGCACGCAATATCTGATCGGGGCCGGGATCAACTACACGGCGCAATCCTATGCGGTCGGCATCGAGGCGCTGATACCGGGCAACAAGCAGACCGGGTCGCATGTCGGTGTGATCGCGCAGTTCCACTTGTACTTCGACGACCTGTTCCCCAACTCGCTCGGCAAACCTCTGATCCGATGGTGATGCATATGGTTCGCGTGTTCCTGGTAGCCCTGGCTGCGCTGCTTGCAGCGCCGCCCGCGTTCGCGCACGCGTTCTACGAACATGCCAGCCCGGCGGCCGGCAGCGAGGTGAAGGCCCCGCCGCAAGCGGTGACGATCACCTTCTCGGAAGCGGTGGAGCCGCATTTCAGCAAGATCGAGGTGCACGACGCGAACGGTGCCAGTGTGGACCAGGGCGACGTGCACAGTGCCGGCAACGACGGCAAGGGTCTGGCTGTCGGGCTGAACAAGCTGGCACCGGGCAAATACACGGTGATCTGGCATGTCACGTCGGTCGATACCCACAAGACCGAGGGACGCTTCGACTTCACGGTGGTTCCCTGACGCATGAGCGCAACGACCATCGCGCTGGCGGCGTTGCGTGGGGCGCATGTGGCCGCCCTGCTGTCGCTGTTCGGGACACTGGTCTTCCGCGCCGTGGTGGCGCCTGCCGCACTGGCGGCGGCCCCGGCGGTTGGTCCGGCGGTGCGCACGCGCGTTCTGCGTATCGGCTGGGTCAGCGCTCTGCTTGCCCTCGGATTCGGGGCGGCGTGGCTGGTGCTCCAGGCAGCGGTGATCGCCGGAGCGGACACCGTCGGCGAGACGCTGTCAGTCCTGCCGGTCGTGGCGGTGGACACGCAGTTCGGCCGGTTGGTCCTGCTGCGGCTTAGCTTGCTGCTCGCGGTGCTGCGGCTGCTGGGGGCGCGGCGGCTCGGTCTGGCAGCAGCGATCCTGCTGACGGGCGGCGCGCTCGGCCTGCAGCCGGCCCTGGGACATGCCGGCGCAAGCGGGAGCGCGGGCCTGATCGCCAGCGAAGCCCTGCACCTGCTGGCGGCCGGCGCGTGGCTGGGCGGCCTGACCCCGCTGCTCGCCTGCCTGCCGATCCTGCCCCCGAGAGCGGCCGTGGCCGCCTGCGAGCGCTTCACCCCCGTCGGATTGACCGCCGTGTTCATCATCGCCGCTACCGGCATGGCGCAGGGCGGCGAGCTGATCGGCAGCTTTCCGGCTCTGCTCGGCACCGCCTATGGCAAGGCGGCCTTGCTCAAGATCGTCCTGCTCATGGGGCTGCTGGGACTGGCGGCGCTCAACCGCCTTGCGCTGACCGACCGGCTGACTGGTCGTGACCCCGCCGCCGCCCGGCGGCACCTCCGTCTGTCGGTCGCCGTCGAGACCGCGCTTGGCGCTGCGGTCGTGCTGGCCGCGGGGCTGCTGGCCTCGCTGGTCCCGGGCGTGCATGAGCAGCCGGTGTGGCCGTTCGCGTGGCGGCCGAGCCTGGTGGCGCTCGCCGATCCGGAGATACGCCAGGAAGTGGCGCTTTCGCTGCTGGCGATCGGCGGCGGGGTTGCCATGGCGGCTGGCGGCGTCTTCGTCCGGCGGTGGCGGCTGCCGGCGCTGGTGGTCGGCGGCACGACGGTCCTGCTTGCCGCGCCGCATCTCGAACCGCTGCTGGTCGAGGCGTATCCCACCAGCTATTTCGTTTCCCCGACACGATTCTCCGCCGGGTCGATCCTGCACGGGCAGGCGCTGTTCGCCGCTCATTGCACCGCTTGCCATGGGCCGGGCGGGCAGGGGGATGGACCGGCCGCCAGTGTTTTCCCGGCGGGAGCGGCGGATCTGACCGCTGCGCATCTGTGGGACCATAGCGACGGCGAACTGTATTGGTGGCTGACGCACGGTATCGATTCGGTCCGGGGCACGGAGGCCGGGAAGACGGACTCCAAGCAGGTGATGCCCGGCTTTCCCACGCTCTCCAGCGCTGATCGCTGGGCGCTGATCGACTTTGTCCGCGCCAACAACGCTGGCGCCGCGATGCGCACCCAGGGCGCGTGGCCGCTGCCGATCCCGGCGCCTGCGCTGCCGATCGACTGTGCCGACAGGCGTGCGCGGGATATGGCGGATTTGCGGGGCAGCGTGGTGCGGGTGGTCGCGGTGGCAGGCCCTGACGTGGTGGCCGGCGTGCCGCCGATTCCGCCACAGAACGGCGTGCCTGTGGTTACGTTGACACTGGCGCGCGATCCAGGCGACCAACCGGTGGCCGGTGGTTGCCTTGCGTCCGGTACGGCCGGTTGGATGGCTTACGCTATCCTGTCCGGCGTCCCACCGGATGATCTTGCCGGTTTGCAGCTCCTGGTGGACCCGGACGGCTGGCTTCGGGCGCGCTGGCGGGACAATGCCAGAGAAGACCTGGTGAGCGAGGTCCGGCGGATCTGCGCCCATCCCATCTCGATCGCCGCAGGAGGCGGACATGAGCACGAGCACTGACCACGAATCCGGATCGAAGCGGCCACGTCTGATCGTCGCCCTGGCGGGGTTGGTGTTGGCGCTGCTGCTGCTGGGCGCGGGTGGTTTCATGTGGCTCAGCGGCGACACCGCCGGGCCGTCGATCGGCGGCCCGTTCACGCTGGAAGACGGCAACGGCCGCACGGTCACCGACCGCGATCTCCATGGCAAGTATGTGCTGGTCTATTTCGGCTACACGTTCTGTCCGGACGTCTGTCCGACCACGCTGGCCGCCGTTTCGGACGCGCTGGACAAGCTCGGGGCCAAGGCGGATCAGCTCCAGCCGGTGTTCATCACCGTCGATCCGAAGCGGGACACCGCGGCGACGGTCAGACAATTCACTGCATCGTTCACGCCGCGCCTGATCGGTCTGACAGGCACGCCGGAGCAGATCGCCGCGGTCGCGCGCGAGTACCGCGTCTACTATGCCGAGCATCGCACCGGACCGGGGCCGAACGACTACTCGATGGACCACAGCTCGATGCTTTACCTCATGGGACCGGATGGACGTTTCATCGCGCCGATCAATGCCGAGCAATCCGGCGAGCAGATCGCCGCCGCCATCAGGAAGCTGACGTCATGAAAGGGAAGACCTTGCGCATGTTGATCGCCGTCGCCTTCACGCTGGTTCCCGCGCTGGCGTTTGCGCAGCAACTGCCGATTCAGGTGGAGAATGTCTGGTCGCGGACGGCGGCTGCCGGCGGGAACGGCGTCGTCTACCTGACGGTCACCGACGCGGGTGCGCCGGATCGGCTGACCGGCGTTGCCTCGCCGGTGGCCTCGGCGGTCGAATTCCACGAGAGCCTCAACGACAATGGCGTGAGGAAGATGCGCGCGGTCGCATCACTGCCGGTGGAACCGGGGAAGAAACTGACGCTATCGCCGGGCGGCTACCACATCATGCTGATCGGATTGAAGCAGGCGCTCAAGGCGGGAACGAGCTTCCCGGTGACGCTCAACTTCGAACGGGCCGGCCAGATCACCGCGACGGCGACCGTGCGGCAGACCGTCGGCGGCGCGACCATGGAGCACAGCCATATGGATATGCCCGGCATGGACATGCACTGAACCGCGCGCTGCAGGGGCGAATGCGGCAAGTTATGTCACGGCGACGGCGCGGCGGGCGCGGCCTGTTCAACGATAGCCGCCGTGCCAACCGCCACCACCCCAACCGCCACCGTGGTAGCCCCAGCCGCCACCGCCCCAGCCTCCGCCGCCCCAGCCTCCGCCGACGCCGATAGCGACGCTCGGGCCGACATAGGCTGGGCCGTACGGGTAAGGATACGGATAGGGGTAGTACGGCGAGGCGTAGCCGTAGGCGGGATAAGCGTAGCCGCCGGGCGGCGCCTGGACGCTGTTGCCCTTCGCGTACATGCACTGGGTATAGCTGACGTCGTAGCGCTGCTGCACGTAGCCCGCCGCGCCGTAGGCGTTGTTCGCACCGACTGCGCTTCCCGCCACCAGCCCGGTGGCGGCCCCGATGGCAGCTCCCGCTCCCGCAGCCCCCGCCGCGGACCCGATCGCCGCGCCCGCCGCGGCGCCGAGCGCCGTGCCGACCAACGCGCTGCCGACGCCGGCATTGTTCGCCGCCTGCGCCGGGCTGGCGCCACCGGTCACCGCCGAGGCGTAGTTGCGGCAGGAGAAATCGTCCTGCTGGAAGGCATCGAAGCTTTTGCCCTGACCGGGCAGGGCCATGACGCTCGGCCCGGCGGGCGGCGCAACCGCGCAGGCCGAAAGCGCCAGCGCGCTGGCGAGCCCAACCAGGCAGGCAGGAGGCGAAAGGCGATCCATGATCGGAATCCTTATTTCGGAATCTTTAGTTCCGTCTGCCAGACGAAGGTCTGGCATGTCCGCGGCCAAACTACGGCAGGCCGCTGAGTCAGCGCGTAACATAGTGTGTCCTGGCGCCCGGGCGAGTCGAACCACCCGGGGTTGCCGGGCTTTCAGGTCATGGCGTGCCGGAACCGACAAGGCGACATCGGACCATTTTGGGCTGCTGCGTGTTGACGGCGCGGCCTATCGGGTCGTTTTCTTGCATTCCCGGGCCGGCCTTCCCGTGGAGCCAGCGTGGGCACGGCGCCGATGATTGCGATCCCGCTTGCCGCCCGCAAAGAAGGACAGAACGATGCCGGCGTTTCTCACCACGGGCTGCGTGCTCACCTGTTCCTTCGGCGTGGCGCCGTCGGTGTTTGTGGCACTTGACCTGCCGGGCAAACCGGTGATCGACGGCGCGATGACAACGGCGACGATGATGGAGTTCGTGCCGTTCGACAACATCTTGCCATTCGGCATGTGCAGCAGCCTGGCCAACCCCGAAGTCGCCGCCGCCACCGCCGCGGCGATGGGGGTGCTGACCCCCATGCCCTGCGTTCCGGTGCTTGCGGCCCCCTGGACTCCACCATCGAGTCTGGCGCTCTACGAAGACCTGCCGCTTGCCACCGTCGATAGCATCTGTCTCTGCGCCTGGGGCGGGGAGATTTCGGTCGATGCGCCGGCTGAGTTCACCGTGACCATTGAAGAATGAGGGGGTACGGCGATGTCCGACGCAGACATCATAGCGAACTGTTCGGCTAACTTCATCGTCGGTGTGCCGACCAGCGCGTCCCCGCCCGGCCAGACGCCGCCGGACTGGGAGAGCTATTTGAGACTCGGCCAGTCGAACAACAACGACGAGAGCGCGCTGAGTCAAGGCCAGAGTTTTCCAGACGGCGTACTGATCTACAGCACGGATTCAGTGCAGTTGGTCGGTCCGACATTCAATCAGTGGTCGGGAGACAGCCTGTCCGTTGTCCTTGACGACAAGACAGTCATGTCGGCGAATTATCGGATGGGAGGCGGTGGCGGCGCGAGCGCCACCTATCAGGTCGGCGCTGCGATGAATACAACGATTGGCACTATAACCAACCTGATAACCGGAAACAGTATAACGCAGTGGCTGGGAAATGACGCATCGACCGGCCTTGGAAGTCTGCTCTGGTCGAATTACGGCACCACGCAGAACGTTTTCGGGGGACAAATCGTTAATATAATCAATAGCAATATCGATGTGCAGGGGTGGGGCGACACAAAGATCGTAAATACCACAACGACGACCGCCACAAGCAATATCCTCCTCTGCGTAAGTCCGGCAGCCGTAGCAGGCGGCGTTCCTGCGACAGCCGTCACCAGCAAAATGGCGCTGGTGGCCGGTATTGTGTCGACGATTGCAGAGGTCATGATGGACATCGTTGACGACAGCGTGGTTGCGGGGGTTGGATCCAGAGACGACAGCAACGCAATGCAGGCTGCGATGAAAGCGTCGATCGGCCTGGTTACGACAGCTTCCGCAGCGGTGCTTGTCATTCAGGCTATGACGATAGCCGCCGGCCAAATCGCAAAAGCCGCGGCCGCGGGCGCCGAAGCTTCGGCCATAGCGGGTATCAGGATAAGCCCCGCTGGGGTCTTGATAGCAGCAGGGGTAACGAAACTGTTCGTTAGTGAAGGAACGATATCCAGTACTTCGGTCGTAGCAAATCAAGATGTTGTACAAAATCTTTTCAACGGCGTTTGACAAAGCTGACCCGAGACGTTCCACCTGTGCATGAGCGCTGATGCGTACCATCAACCACACACCGTTCGTCTTCTTGCCGGTCCCCTCGCGGGTCGCGCCGCCCGCGCGTTCGCTGACGCTGATTGTGAAGGGCACCTTCGATCTCAAGCACCGCGGCGTCTGCACTCCCGCCACGAAGCAACTGCCGATCTCGGGCGACAAGCCGTATCTCGATGACATCGGCCGCAGCCTCGCCTGGGCGAGCGACCTGGCGCCGTTCAAGCCGCACACCGATTTCTACGTCATCGGTTCGTTCCACCAGCCTGGCGGCAAGGCGGCGCCCGAAGGCCGCGCCTCCTTCCAACTGGGCCCGATGCACAAGGAGTTGGTGTTCCACGGACCGCGCAAGGCGATAAAGGGTCCGCACGAGCGCTGGTCCATCACGCCGCCGGAGCCGATGCTGACCGTGCCGCTCCGGTGGGAATACAGCTTCGGCGGCTTGGACGACCGGCGCAACCCGATGGGTATGGGAATCGATCCAACCCCGGAGGCGGGTGGCACCAAAGTCGTGTTCCTGCCGCTGATCGAGGATCCGCTGTTTCCGATCCTGACCCTGAAGGACCGGCCGCAGCCCGCGAATTTCGCGCCGGTGCCGCTGTCATTCCAGCAGCGAAGGGCCAAGCTCGGCACCCGCGACCGCCGCTGGGCAACGTTCCGCGCCCCGTTGCCGCCCAGCGATTATGATCCCAGCTACCACAACGCCGCCCCCCAGGACCAGCAAGCCGGCAACTATCCGCGCGGTGACGAAACGCTGGTGCTGCACAACCTGCATCCGAAAATTGCCGTGCTGACCACGCAACTCCCTGGCCAGCGTCTGCGCGTGGGCGTGCTGCGCAACACGACGGCGGGCGTGGCCGCCGAGGCGGTTCCCATGCACCTCGATACCGTGGTTGCGATCCCGGACAGCGATAGGCTCGTGCTGGTCTGGCGCGGCGTGACCGCGCAGCAAATGGACTTCCTGCCGGACGAGATGTTGCTGTTCGAGTGCGAGGCCGAGCCGCTGGACCATCCGCCGGCAAGCCCCTGCCTGCCTGAACGCATGCTGGCCGCGTACCACGCGGAGGGCGCGGCCGAAGCGAAGGCGCAGCAAGCCGAGACGGATCAGGCATTCGCTGAAATGCGGACGCTGCTTGCCAAGGCCGCGTTGCCGCCCGCGGTGATGAAGGCGGTCGAAACCGAGACCGACCCGCAGGTCATCTTCGACACGCTCGACCGGCATCTGACGTCGATCCTCGACGCGCTGAAGCGGGACTATCCGCAAATCGCGAAGAAATTGGCAAGCCGGTAGCGAGCGCGGCGCCCGGATCTCGCCGCCCGGTTTTTCTGCCCACGACCAAGCGGCCTCGCGCGCCGCGCGGCGGAGGCGAAACCAAGCGGTCCGCCGCATTTCCCCACGATCTGCCAACCCGGCAGCCGCGTCGGACTCAGCCCGCGGCCCTTGGCGCCATCCGCCGCTGCTTTGCGTTTGGTGACATGATGCCGAGCGCGGTTTTCAGTGGACCAGGCCGGCGGCTCAGCCCAAGACGAGACCGCGTGCCCGCCACGCCCGACCGCCCATTACCGACGGACGCCGCCATGACCCCCGCTCTGCTTCGCCTCGCCCCCGCCGCTTTCGGCCTGCTGGTGCTGCTCGCCTGGGAAGCGGCGGTGCGCCTGACCGGCGTGCCGGCCTACCTGGTCCCCGGTCCGCTCGCCATCGGCACCGCGTTCTTCGCCGACCCGCAGGGGCTGCTGCTCTCGCTCGGCTCGACCTTGCTGGTGACGTTCGCCGCCCTGGTTGCCGCCGCAACGCTCGGCGCCGCGATGGCCGTGGCCATGTCGGTCAGCCCGCTCGCGCGAGCGGCGATCCAGCCCTGGGCAATCGTGCTGCAGGTCACGCCGGTCGTCGCCATCGCACCGCTGATCATTGTCTGGGTCGGCGACCCGTTCGCCTCGCTCGTGGTCTGCGCCACCATCGTCGCGTTCTTTCCGGTGTTCGCCAACACCGCCGCCGGCCTCGCCTCGGCGCCCGTCGAATTGCAGGAGCTGTTCCGCCTGTATGGCGCCGGACGGTGGCGCACGCTGCGCCTGCTGCGGCTGCCCGCGTCGCTGCCCTTTTTCCTGGCGGGGCTGCGCATCTCCGGAGGGCTCGCGCTGGTCGGGGCCGTGGTGGCGGAGTTCGTCGCCGGCTCCGGCGGGTTCGCCTCCGGCCTCGCCTACCGCATCCTGGAGGCCGGCTACCGGCTGGAGGTGCCGCGCATGTTCGCGGCCCTGATGCTGCTCTCGCTCGCCGGCATTGCGATCAACACCGGGCTCGGCGCGTTCGGCCAGGTCATTCTGCGCCGCCGGGGGGAGGCTTGAACCGCGGCCCGCTCCTTGCGAGAACCGCCCCGGACGCCAGCCCTCCGAAGGGTATGGGCAAGAGCACCGACATTGAAGGCACCGACGTGAAAACCGCGAAGACACTGACCGACGGACAGCGTGCCTATGAAGCCAGGCGCGCCGCCAAGGCCGGCATGAGCCTGGAGAAATGGCTGGACACCAAACAGCGCCAGCAGAAGGCGGAGGCGCGCGCCAAGCAGGCGGCCGAGCCGGCGAAGGCGGACAAGAAGCCGGGCTTCTTCACCCGCCTGCTCGACAAGGCGCACAAGCCGCTGTAGCCGCCCACGCCGACTGGAGCGTCGATCCGCGCAAGCGCTGGGTGGCGGTCGCACAGCGCGACGGCGCCGGCTGGCGTGTTGCGGCGCCGCGCCCGGTGGGCGACGTCACGCGGTTCCTGGCACGGCTCCGCATGGAGGCGGCGGGCGGGGCGGTGGCGCTGGGGATCGACATGCCCCTGGGCGTGCCGCGTGCCTATGCCGCGACGCGCCCGGAGGCCGATTTTCCGGCATTCCTGCGCGGACTCGCCGCCCGCTCCGGGTTCTTCGACGTGTGCGGGGCGCTGACCGAGCTGGGGCCAGAGCGGCCGTTCTATCCGGCGCGCGGCGTGGCCGGGATCACCCGGGCGGCACACGCCGCGGCGCTCGGGTTTGCCGATGCCGCCGCCCTGTCGCGCTGCTGCGACCGCGCCACCGCCGAGCGTCCCGCCGGAGCGCCGGTGTTCTGGACGCTGGGGGCCAACCAGTCGGGCAAGGCGGCGATCGCCGGTTGGCGCGACATGCTGCTGCCGGCGCTGGCCGCCGGCGAGGATGTCCGGCTTTGGCCGTTCGCCGGTCCGTTCCGCTCGCTGCTGGCGCCCGGTGCGGTAGCGGTGGCCGAGACCTACCCCGCCGAAGCATTGCGCCATCTCGGCATCCGGCTGGCCGGCAGCAAGCGCCGCCAGTCCGACCGCGCCGCCGTTGGGGCGGGGCTGCTGGCCGCGATGACCGGGCTCGGCGCCCGGCCGGACGCGGCGCTGGCGGACGCTGCGGCGGACGGGTTCGGCGCGGACGCCGCCGGTGAGGACCGGTTCGATTGCGTGCTTGGCCTGCTGTGCCTGCTCAACGTGTTGGCCGGCAACCGGCCCGACACGGCGCCGGGCGATCCGTGGATCGGGCGATGGGAGGGCTGGGTGCTGGGCCAAACCGCTCTGCCGGCACTGGTGGCCGGGCGCGTCGGCGGACGTTGAGAGGTGCCCGGTATCGCGCAGTCCAAAATGGCCGGAGTTTTCAGATGGCTTGAATTTTGGTGGGAATTTTCCTACGTTTCATAGGGAATCCGCCGGCAGCGTGCTGCCGGCTCAAGGGCCGCAAGGGAGCGATCCCAAGCGGCCTTTGCTTTATCTGGTTGCCTGGATAAATGCGCACGAGGGGCCTGCCTCGGCAACGGGGCTAGCCCTACCGAAAGAAGGGGGGAAAGCGGCATTGACGATTCTGGAATTCCTTGCGTCAGCCGCCTTCGGAGCGGTTTTTGGCGCCTTCGTTACCCTCTATAACAGCGAGAGAAAAATCCGGATTGAAAACGTCACTCAGGAGAGAGCCAAGTGGCGTGACAAAATCCGAAGCAAAGCGACTGAGATATCGCGCGCTGCAACTGGAAACGATAACGCAAAACTGCTTGAACTTCGACGCGAGTTATCTTTACATCTGAATCCATTTGATCCTGTAGATAACGATATTTTAGATCAAATTCGACACTTGGTAGTCCCAAGCGCGGATGATATTGATACTAGAATTGACGCATTTTTTAAAAATGTTGCCTATCTTCTGAAGCATGACTGGGAACGTGCAAAACGTGAGGCTCGTTTTTGGAAATTCCCATGCCACCAAAAGGAATCGCCACGACCTGTTGTCAAAAAATAATTGAAGGGGTTACAACGCGCCGCGATGCCAGGTTGCTGGTGGCGACGATAAGTTTGGGAATTCGCAAAGCCGCAAGAGGGCTTAAGTTCGTTCATGCTGGTGCCTTCTCGGATAAGACCGGCTTGCAGATCGCTTCAAGCTGCTCGATTGCAGCATCAAGCTTTCTGTCGGTTTCATCCGGGCGCTCCCCGCAAAGCTTCGTCCTAAACGGCAAATTCTGCTGTCTGGAAAAATGGTCTTCGTCGGCTTCTGTCATTTGAATCAAGACAGACGCCGTGCTTGTGATATCGTGATGGATCTCGATGATTGAAGAAATCGGTTTGCTCGATTCCGGTCCAAAGTGCGCAGCCATGGAATCCTGCAATGTTTGCAGGGTGGCGAAGGCTTTGGTGTTACGAGCCAGGCGTTCGATGGGTACAAAGGCGGAATTTCGCGCTTCCCGCACTTTGTCGCTCTCTGGTTCGGTGGCTTTGCGCGATTCACCTTCCCCGGAGAATACGCCGAGCCCCCTTGCCCAAATGAGGGCATCGCGTGCTTCGTAAGCAGCGGCTAACACCTGTTCGGCAAGATCATAGCGCCGCCGCCAGATCGCAAGCGCCTTGTCGAGGGCAAACCTTCGTTCTGCAAGAGCGATGTCGGCGGCGGCTTTGCGTTCCGTCAGGGTTATCTCGGCCGTCGTCCGTCGCTCGGCCTGCTTCTCGTCGAAGGCTAGCCGTTCGGCGTGCATCCCACGCACGGTTGTGCGGTTGATCAGAAAGCCGATCACCGAAACGATGGCGGCGATAATCGCCGCGACGACGGCGGGGCCGATGAGGGAAGTCCAGTCCATGGTTCTTGGGCTCTCCTGCAAAGATCTACGTAACTCTTCTGCACAGGAAAGAAATCGTGACATGGCCGACATCATAGCTCCTCGCGGTTGCCCGCATGGGCTCGCCGGCTTCGGGTCTCCTTGACCTGGTGCCGCGTCATCTTCGGCTTGCGCGCCGGCCAGTCGCTTAGTCGGAAGATTCAGAATTTGCAAGGAGCCCCGCGACAAAGCGAGCACACGCACTTGGAAGTTTGCGCACTTGTTAACTGCTCCGCCGGGCGGAGCCACGGCGGCGATATTTGCGCCGGCGGAGTTAATTAGTGGCGGCGCTGCGAGCGGGACCGTCTGCCGGGATGGCAAATCTGCAGTTGCGATATGACTGTTCGACAATCCGTCGAATGTCGTTGACGCGCCGGCTGCCCGCACCTATCCTTCGATTTTTCTGGAAGGATCGGACGGTAGCCGTGGACTCGAATCAGTCTGTTGCAGCCCTGGCGGCGCTGGCCCACGAGACCCGGCTGGCGGTGTACCGCCTGCTGGTGCAGCGCGGGCCGGATGGCCTGTCGGCCGGCGCGATCGCGCAGACGCTCGTGCTGCCGCCGTCGTCGCTGACGTTTCATCTGCAACAACTCATGCATGCCGGCCTGATCACGCAGCGGCGGATGAGCCGGCAATTGTTCTACGCCACCGACTTCGCGGTCATGAACGGCCTGGTCGACTACCTCACCGAGAACTGCTGCGGCGGCGCCGTCCGTTGCGCCACGTCCTGTGACCAACCAGCCGGTGCCGATAGCGATTCCTCCAAGCCCACCGCAGCATGAGATTGAGACCATGGAACAGCCCTACAATGTCCTGTTCCTGTGCACCGGCAACTCGGCGCGCAGCATTCTGGCCGAGAGCCTGATGGACCATTGGGGCTCCGGGCGCTTCCGCGGTTACAGCGCCGGTTCGTTTCCCAAAGGCGAGGTGCATCCCATGGCGCTGCGGCTGCTGCAGGAGATGGGATTGCGAACCGAGGGGACGCGGTCGAAGTCCTGGGACGAGTTCGCCGCGCCCGGCGCGCCAGCGATGGATTTCGTGTTCACCGTCTGCGACCAGGCGGCGGCGGAGCTCTGTCCGGTCTGGCCGGGGCAGCCGGTTACCGCCCATTGGGGCGTCCCCGATCCGGCTTCCGCCGATGGCTCGGAGGCAGCCAGGATGTTGGCGTTTCGCGACACGTTCCGGATGCTTGAGACACGGATCAAGCTGCTTGTCGCGTTGCCCATCGGGTCACTCGGGACGCTCGCGATCACGCGGAAGGTCGAGGAGATCGGCCGCATCCGCAGCGACACCAGCAACAGGACAGCGACATGACCGTCACGATCTATCACAACCCCGCCTGCGGCACGTCGCGCAACGTGCTTGGGCTGATCCGCAACTCCGGCGAAGAACCGCGCGTCATCCAGTATCTGAAGACGCCGCCGGCACGGGACGAACTGGTTGACCTGATCGCACGCATGGCGATCCCGGTTCGGGATTTGCTGCGCCGCAAAGGCACGCCTTATGACGAACTTGGCCTCGACAATCCGGAGCTGACAGATGACGCATTGATCGACGCCATGACCGCCCATCCGGTCCTGATCAATCGCCCCATTGTGGTGACGCCGCTTGGCGTCAGGCTTTGCCGGCCGTCGGAGTCCGTGCTGGCGATTCTCCCGAACCCGCAGCGTGCGGCCTTCAGCAAGGAAGACGGTGATCCGGTCGTGGACGCCGCCGGGCGAACCGTCGGCGGCAAGCGGGAGACGGCGGAATGACCACGCAAGACGCGATCACACGCAAGCCATCCGGGCTTGGCACGTTCGAACGATATCTCTCGGTGTGGGTTGCACTCTGCATTGTCGTAGGTATCGCACTTGGCAGCCTGGTGCCGGCACCTTTTCACATGCTTGGCGAACTGAATGTTGCCAAGGTCAATCTGCCGGTTGCGGCGCTGATCTGGCTAATGATCGTGCCGATGCTGCTGCGCGTCGATTTCGGCGCGCTTGGCCAGGTGACGCGGCAGTGGCGGGGAGTCGTTGTGACGCTCGGCGTGAACTGGCTGATCAAGCCGTTCAGCATGGCGGCGCTCGGCTGGCTGTTCATCGGCTGGCTGTTCCGGCCATACCTCCCCGCCGGACAGATCGACAGCTATATCGCCGGCTTGATCCTGCTGGCAGCGGCGCCGTGTACCGCAATGGTGTTCGTCTGGTCGAACCTGTCCGACGGCGACCCGAATTTCACCCTCACGCAGGTCGCGCTGAACGACGCCATCATGGTGGTTGCGTTCGCGCCGATCGTCGGTCTGCTGCTTGGCCTGTCGGCGATCGTCGTGCCCTGGGACACGCTGTTGCTGTCCGTGTTGCTCTACATCGTCGTGCCGGTGATCGTGGCGCAGGCGTGGCGACGTTCGCTGCTGGCCGCCGGTGGCGACGCGGCGTTGGCGCGCACGCTGCGGGCGCTGCACCCGGTGTCGCTGGCGGCGCTGCTGGCGACACTGGTGTTGCTGTTCGGCTTCCAGGGGCAGCAAATTCTGGGGCAGCCACTGGTGATTCTGCTGCTCGCGGTGCCGATCGTGATCCAGGTCTATCTCAATGCAGGCATCGCCTATCTGCTGAACCGGCAATGCGGCTCGGCGCACAGCGTGGCGGGACCGTCCGCGCTGATCGGTGCCAGCAACTTTTTCGAACTCGCAGTGGCGGCTGCGATCAGCCTGTTCGGCTTCCAGTCGGGCGCGGCGCTGGCGACCGTCGTCGGCGTGTTGGTCGAAGTGCCGGTCATGCTGTCCGTGGTGCGGATCGTGACCGGCACGCGCGCGTGGTACGAAGCCGGCCAGACATCACGACCCACGCATTGAAGGGGAACACCCATGGCGACATCTGAGACCAAGGCAGCGACTCCGGAGATCAATGACCTGATCCGCGCCCGCTACGGCGGCATCGCGTCCAAGGCCGGCGCATCGGATTGCTGTGCGCCATCGTCCTGCTGCGGCACCACGACCGCGCCGGTCGCCGACGAAAAGTCGAGGCGCATGGGCTATTCCGACGCGGAGCTGGCGGCGGTGCCGGAAGGCGCCAATCTTGGTCTGGGCTGTGGCAACGATCCCGGCCAAGCTCGACAGACGGCCTGCACCGTCAGCCGGGCAGGGCCATCCGCATCGAGCGCTCTCAGCGCGCACGGGAACCTGATAATCCGCGAGCACCCGGCGCGAATAAAATAGTCCCGTCCGCGGTCAACACCATGGCGATACCCGCCAGCCTGAAGACACGGTCCGCAGCCACCTAAGCCGAGCGGGCCAAAACCGCCAATCATCCGCACAAGCGGATAAGGGGAGAGTACCATGAAGAAGGCAATCTTCGCCGCTTTGACCGTTCTGAGCCTCACACTGGCAAGTGCGATCGTCGCTCCGGCGGGCGCGTTCGATTCCCGTCATCAGTTCGGGGCGTCCGAAGGCAACGGCTGACGCACCCAGGGTCGGTCAGTGAGGGAGGTTGACATGACTGGCTCCGTCACCGTCGCCTTGGCGGGGATGATCATTTCGGTCATCGGACGAGCCTGGATCGCCCCGGCGCAGAGGCCGCCAACCACAGGAGCGTTTCCACAAATCTATTGAGACGGGAGCGGCATGAGTGGGGCGGACGCGCCCCGCTCGTGTCCGCACGCATAACGGCAGCGGTGGCCAACGGCCGCATCATGACAGGGCTGGCGGAGCCGCTGGTGTCCGCACGCATAAAATCAGCGATAGCCGCTCCGGCAAAACGGCATGCCCGCACCGGCACGGGCGTTGCGAGAGTCTATTTTCAGCCCAAGGGAGACCGGCGTGCCGGCGAGACGCGCCCGAGATATTCGCCGAGCAGCCCCGCGCAACCAAAGCTCTCCATCAACCCGGCGGCGGCAGGGTTCACCGAGCGCGCTGCCCGCGCCTTCAACCAGGCGCCTCAAGAATCCGCCGGCCAACCGCCGGCACGGACAATGGCATCCAACCAGCCCCGGACCCCCGCAGGGGAACCGAACGCCGTATCCACTCTGAATCCCGTGCCGCCCAGTGCGCGCGCCGCCGATATTGCGTCCTCGTCCGTCACGTCGTCTCCGACGAATACCGGCAAGCGTCCCGCGAAGGGCGGGCGGTCCATCAGCGAGCGCAGGGCGCGGCCCTTGTCGGTGCCGCGGGGCCGCACCTCCCAGGCCATGTGCGCCGCCATGATGAGAAAGTCGGGCGAGCCTGCCGTCAGCGCTTCGAGCGCCGCCCGCAAGGCGGGACCATGCTCCGGCGCGGCCCGGTAATGCAGCACGAAGCCACGCTCCTTGTGTTCCAGCAACGCGCCGTGATGCGCCGCAACGATCCGTTCGGCGGCAACGCGCCAGGCGCCGGGAGGCGAGGGCAGAGCAGGCCGCTCGATGGCAGCGCCCGGCGCATGGCGGCGGGCGCCGCCGTGCTCGCCGGCGATTGCGCGCGGCGCGTCGCCGAGCAGGGCGTCCACTTGTGCGATCGGCCGCCCGGTGACGACGGCAAGGGCTCCGCCCAGCAGATCACGGACGCGGTGAAGCGTCTCGGTCAGCTCCGGCGGCACCACCACCTGGTCCGGGGCCGGCGCGATATCGAGCAAAGTACCGTCAAGATCGAGCAGTAACGCCGCACAATCGAACGGTGGCAGACCATCCATGGCTATGCGCCGCAACCCACCACGCGGATGTCGTAGATCGGATGCTGCAGCATCGACACCGACGGCGCCGAGCGCAGCACCCAGCCCGAGAACCCCGGCTGGTCGGCGTGGCTGTCGCTGATGTCGAGAAACGCCGCTGCGTCCTGTGGCTGATCGGGCGGTCGTACCACGCAGCCCTTCACCGCGATGGTCAGCGAGCCGTAGGTCGCTGATTGGCCGACCGGCACGGTCAGGTTGGCGGTCTGCGCGTTCACCTTGTCGAGCGCCTGAAGCACCGCATTGCCGCGCTGCAGCCAGGTTTGTGCCGCCGGCGCCGGCTTCGGCTCGGCGGGCTGGGCTGGCGGTTCGCCCGGCGCCGCTTCATCGGCGGGGGACGCCGCACTCTCGGCGGCCGGCGCAGCGGGCACGTCTGAACCCTGCGCGATGGCGCCGGGGCGCGCCGGCAATGGCGTGACCAGCCCCGGATACGTCCTGCTCGGCGGGAGCTTGCCGGTAAGCGCCGGAGTGAGCGTTTGCTCGGCTCGACCGCCGGAGGGCACCACCGCCAGCGCTGCGACAAGTATCGCTGCGACAAGTATCGGGGCCACCCTTGCCGGCTGCGCCAACGCCGCGCGCATGACAAACATCCGCCCAGCCAGCCGGACCACCCCGTCGCTTGCGGCCGTCTGCGTCATGCGGCCCGGTGTCCGTGATCTGCGCCGCGTTCCGTCGCCTCAAGGCGCTGCTCTGCGATGCGCTTCGGCGACTCAAGGCCCGCGACCATGTCCGCCAAAAGACGGCGCATCGTCGATTCATCCACGCCCATCAGGACCGCGTCCTCGAACGTGTCCTGCAGCGCCTGAGCAAGTTCAGCGTGGTTCTCCGCCAGCATCCGCAGCTTTTCTCGGCACGACACCGGTGTCCCATCAGCTTGTGGCCATAGCGGCGGGGGCGGCGGGATCACTTCGCGCCGCCGGACGGCGGCAGGCCGCCCTTTCCTTGGCCTCCAGTCCCCTGGTCCCCAGTCCCTTGGCCGCCCGTCCCTTGGCCGCCCGTCCCTTGGCCGCCGTTGTCCTGGCTGCCGCTGCCTTTGGCGCCGCTACCCGTCGAACCGAAGATGTATTTTCCCACGAGCTGCTCGATGCTGATCGACCCCTGGGTGATGGTGATCATGTCGCCTGGCTTCAACAGTGCCTCATCGCCGCCGGGCCCCAAAGCCAAGTACTTGCCTCCGAGCAGGCTCTCGCTCGTGATGGCGGCACTCGTGTCCTTCGGTAGCTGGATGCCGTCGCGCACGGTAAACCCGACGATGGCGAGAAACGTCGCCTTGTCGAGACGCTCGTCGGTGATGCTGCCGACCTTGACTCCGGCGATGCGAACATCCGCGCCGACGTTCAGACCGTCGATGGCGTCGAACTGCGCCTTGAGCCGGTAACCCTGGGCGACGCTGCGCCCGCTATGGACGATCGCAAACGCGAGAAATCCCCCCGCGACCAGCAGCACAACGGCGCCGGTCAGCACATCGGCAACACTGCGACGGGGCATGGCCTCAGGAGCCCGGGGTCCAGGCTTCGTAGTCTCCCGTCGCGCGAGCGCGCTGCCCGCCTTTGTAGTCGTGTCCGGGCGGCCGGTAAGACTGCGCCGTTCCGGTCGCATTGGCCAGATGCGGCTTCTGCCAGGGCCGTCGGGCAGCCTCCGGCAGCGGAGCGTCGGTGGTATAGTGGAGCCAGGCGTGCCACTCGGCCGGCACCTTGCTGGCCTCCGGCTTGCCGGCATAGGCCACCCAGCGGCGGACCCGAAGCCCCGGTCGGCCGCGCCGTTCCAGATAATAGACGTTGCCGGTCGCGTCGGAGCCGACGCGGCGACCCTGCAGCAGGGTGAACAGCCAGGTGCCAAGATTCATTGGGGTTATATACGAAGCCGCCGCCGATTGGTCCATCGGCCGCGTGGCTCCGGCGATCGTCCACAACATTTTGTGGTTGAACGGGGCTGTGACCGCAAAATGCCCTTTGCGAGTCGTGCGGGCCGTCCTAGCATCGGCGCCATGCGAACAAGCCTGACATGGCAGGGCGTGCGAACTCGGCGGGTGATGGCGGGGGTCGATCCCGATTCGCCGCCGCGGCAGGTGACGATTCCCGCGTCATGGGACGATGCGGCCGCCAGCGCGCTGGCCGGCCTGGCACCCGGCGCGCGGCCCGTGACTCTCGCCGATGCCGCCGAAGCGTGGATCATCCCAATCGCCCAGAGGGTGCGGCTGGCCCGGCTTGATCTGCCGATCGCCGACCGGCTGCACCGGTTGCTGTTGCTACGCCGCGGCGCCCCGGGCGAGCCCGTCTGGCAGGGCGCGGCAGACGGTTTGCCCGGGAACGGTTTGCCCGGGGACGGGTTGCCCGGGGACGGGTTGCCTTGGGACGGGTTGCCTTGGGACGGGTTGCCTCGGTTCGTGCTGAACCTCGCCGCCTTCCACGACCCGGCGATCGGTTTCGACGCTGAAGCGTTCTCCGACGCGGTGGGGACCGCCGTGCTGGCGCTTACCCTGCTCGCCCCAACCGCGCCGTCCGTATCGCTGGGTGTCGCCGATCTGGCCGGGCTGCTGGCTGCACTGGGACTCGATTATGCGTCGGACGAGGCGCGGGAGGCAGCCCGGGCAATCTTCGCGCTCCTGCGCGGGCGGGCCGAGGCGGCTGCGGGCGGCGCCACCGGCAGCGGGGTCATCAGCGGAGACGCCGAGAGGAGCGGCGGCGGGCCGGCGGATGGGATAGCCGCGCTGAAATGGCCAGCTCTGCCATCGGTTGCGACCGTCCCCGGCCTGGCGGAAGCGGCCCGCTCCGCCCGCGAGGCGGCCGCCATGGCGCAAGGTCCGCGGCATGCCGTGCGGATCGAGATCGTCCAGCCCGGCCCGGTCGAGGCGCTGCTCGGCGCGGAGACCGGCGGCATCGCGCCCGCTTTCTCGCCGCTGACCGCCAGCGGCGGGTTGACCCGCGCCGCACGTGCCTGGCTTGCCGCCACCGGGACCTCCGCCGAGGCCGCGCTGACCGATCTGCTGGCCGGCCGCACGCCGTTACCCACGGCCGGCGCGGCTGCGCACGCCGCCATGTACGACGCGGTCGCCCCCTTCGTCCACGCGCTACCCGGCAGGCCGGCAGCGGCGCGGCAGCCGCATGACCACGCGCCACGCCGCGAGCTGCCGTCCCGCCGGGCCGGCTACACGCAGAAGGCGGTGCTGGGCGGCCATCGGCTGTTCCTGGTGACCGGCGAGTACGACGATGGCACGCTGGGCGAGATCGCCATCACCCAGCCCAAGGAGAGCGCGGCGTTTCGCGGCCTGATGGAGAGCTTCGCGCAGGCGGTCAGCCTCGGTCTGCAGCATGGCGTGCCGTTGGACGCCTATGTGGAGGCCTTCACCTTCACCCGGTTCGGCCCGTCCGGCGCGGTGGAAGGCGATCCGGCCGTGACGCGCGCCAGCTCGCCGCTGGACTATGTGTTCCGGCATCTGGCGACGAACTACCTGGGCCGGCGCGATATCCCCGAGTCGGCGCCCGAGGAGGCCGAGACCGCCGCCCAGGGCGCGCGCGAGGCAGGACCGCTGCTGCCGTTCGACCTGCCGCACGATGCCTCGCCGCGTGCCCGTCGCCGCGGCTTCCGGGTGGTTTCCAAGTAGGCTAGCCTGCCGTCCGCAAGAACGGGAGTGCGCGATGGCCGGGCGGATCGAGGCGAAACTGGCGGAGCTTGATATTTCTCTGCCTCAGCCGATGGCGCCGATCGCCAATTACGTGCCGTATGTCGTCACCGGCACGTTGGTCGTGGTCTCGGGCCAGATCCCCGCGGTCGGTGGGCGCGTCCCGGTTACTGGCAAGCTCGGGGCTGGGGTGACGTTGGAGCAGGGGCAGCAGGCGGCGCGGCAGTGTCTGATCAATGTGCTGGGGCATTTGAAAGCGGCCTGCGGCGGGGACCTGGATCGCGTTCGGCGCGTGGTGCGGCTGGGCGGGTTTATCGCGTCGACGCCGGAGTTTACCCAGCAGGCGGCTGTTATGAATGGGGCGTCGGATCTTGCGGTGGCGGTGTTTGGCGAGGCTGGCCGTCATGCTCGCACCACGGTTGGTGTTCCGGTGCTGCCGGTTGATGTGCCGGTCGAGGTCGAGGGGTTGTTCGAGATCGACTGAAGGGGGGGGGGGGGGGGCCCGCGCACCCCCGCGGGGGGGGGGGGGGCCCCCCCCCCCCCCACAAAAAAAAT